>Ga0105047_10007692_pt1 | contig 18104 bp, 13 predicted proteins | sample MAT04_FD_78384 | JGI IMG/M metagenome (GOLD analysis project Ga0105047, IMG submission 78384) | Freshwater microbial communities from Lake Fryxell liftoff mats and glacier meltwater in Antarctica - MAT-04 (megahit assembly) | ecosystem: Environmental > Aquatic > Freshwater > Ice > Liftoff...
CGCGCCGACGAAGGGCGCCAGGATCAGGGACCCGCCGCCCGGTTGATAACTGCGCCCGATCCGCCCATCGACCACGGCAAAGGTCGCGTTGGCACGGGTCAGGTGGGCCACATCCACGTAGATCTGATGCATGCGGGAGGCGGCGATGCCGGGATGAAGATCAAGGCCGGAGGATGTCGACCAGGCGGCCCGCACCATCCAGTCGTCGAGGGCACGATCGCCGATGCTGACCAGCTGGCTGCCTTCTAGGATCAGGTTCTGACCGGCGAACGGCTTGATCCTGGCCCCGATCCAGCCCTGTACGGTCTCTGAGCCTGTGGGATCGCCCCGACGGGAATCAAGGGTTTCGAAGGCGCGGAAAAACACATCTACCGACCGACCGTTATTGTAGCCGAGGGGCCGGAAATAGGCTTCCGTGCCGACCTGAAGGTTGCCTGAGCCGGCACCGGGCACGCGCGCCGATTGCGACCCGGTGTCGTCGTAGAACAAAGAGGCCGAGGCCCCCGCACGGCGGCTGAGGTCGGCCAGTCCGCGCCTCACCTGATAGCGGCGGGCCGGGTCACCGCTCTCTTCCCCGTCCAGGGAGCGTTTCAGATAGCGCGCCGTCGCCTCTCGATCCTTGACCCGCTGGGCACTGTAGGCGGCGTCGAGCGCCACATCACCCGCCAGCGGCTGAAGGGTGTCAGCGCGGGCAAAGAAGCCCTGCGCCAGCCGATCATCCGAGAACTTGACCGAGATGTAGGCCAAGTTGATCGCGTCGTCGCGATTAAGGCCCTGCTCTGTCGCCAGCTTCTGAACGGTCGCCAGGGTTTCGGCCCCCTGCGACAGGTTCGAGAGCGCAAAGACGCGACCCCGCAACATGTCGACGCGCGCCTGGGGGGTCGGGGCATCCTGCGCTGCGGCGGCGTAGGCGGTCGCCGCCTCGGTGGGCCGTTTGGCAGCGTCCAGGGCATAGGCGAGGCGCGACTGGACCGCGTAACTCGCCTCGGTCGCCAACGGTGCCAGCGCCGCAACGCGACCCGAAGTCTCACCGGTCTGGCCCAGCGCGTCGGAAAGCGCCAGACGAACACCCCGCGCCTGGGCATCGGAGAGCCCTCCCGCAGCAAGGGCCGCCTCGAAGGCGCGCGCCGCAGAAGCGGGATCGCTGGCTGTGTAGCCGGCGTTGGCCAGGTTGAGGCCTGGCGTCTGGGCGTGCGTATGTGTAGCACCGCTCGCCGTGATCAGGGTCAAGGCCGCCAGGGTGATCAACGGCTTCATGGCATGTCCCTCGCGAGCCTGTCCTGTTCCGTCACCGCAGCCGCAATTGCCTCGGCGCTGACGACGCCGAGCCGAACCAGATGTTCGCCGATTCGGCCGTCGCGATCCGGACGATAACTGTCGAGCGCCGCATCCACGGCTTCAGCACTGACCTGGCCGTGTCGCACCAGGATGTCGCCCAGCAGCGGGGGTGCGCCCTCGCGGGGTGCGTAGGTGGCACCGCGCAAACTGCGGAGGGCTGCGGTGATCTCACTCTCGCGGGCGATGCGTTCATGCGGCCAAAAGCCGGTCTCTGATTTTACAGCGTCTCGCTGGGCGGGACTCAAGGGCCGCGCTACGGCCAGAATGGGTCCACCGTCAGGTCCAATGCCGATCGGGGCCGCCCGCAGCCGGATCCAGAGGGCCTCGAAACCGGCACCTCTGAAATCGGCCATGGTTTCCGCCGTCACCGTCGCACGGGGCAGTTCCGACTGGGTGGAAATCGCCTCGGCCAGCGTCTCGTCATCGAGCCAGCCGGTCGCCATCATGATCTTGCCCAGGGACTGCTTTGTACGACCCTGCTCGCCCAGCGCCGTCTGAAGCTGGACGGGCGTGATGGCCTCCCAGGTCGACAGGATGTCGCCCAGACGGCGGCGCTCATGATCCAGCACGGCCGCACTCGGGAACTGATGGGTGGTCTTGTCCCAGGCAATGGGTTTGCGGGTAACCAGGTAGCCGACATAGATCCGGACCGCGCGCAGCGTTGCCGCGAAACTTACCAGGGTGCCCGCCACCATCCGCGGGGCCGAGACCAAGGCCTGACTCCATCCGTAGATGCGGTTCACGAAGAACATGCGTTGCCCGATGCGAAGGACCAAAGCCACGGAATTGAAACCGAACACCCAGGCAACGACGGCCTGCCAGGCCGGTGGAAAGGTCAACTGCTCCCAGCCGAGCACGGAGATTGCCACCATGTAGCTCAACAGCAGAACATAGGCGGCTACGACCAACGGCGCGGACAACAGCGCCTTGCGGTCGCGCGCCAGGAAGTAGTTGGTTCTGAAAGATTTCGTCCAACCGAGCTGAGCCCAGCCCTGAAGAGCAATCCCGATCATCCATCGGGCTTTCTGTCGCCGTGCCGTGTGGAAGGTGTTGGGAAAATACTCGCGCACGCACAGCGGCATCCGCACCGTGACATAGCCTTCGCCATCGACATCCTTGCCCTGTCCCCGGACCCGATAGTCGACATCGTAGCGCGCTATAATGGCCCTCAGACCTTTGGCCGCCAGCCGCTCGCCGACGTCATAGTCTTCGGTCAGCGTCCTGGTGTTGAACGGCTGGCCCTTGCCGTTGCGCAGTTCGATGATCGCCTTGTGGGAAAAACAGGTGCCAACGCCGGCCGAAGGCACGGTGCCGGCGAAGGACTCGCGCACCACCAGATCCTTGGCGTGCCACTCGGCGAACTCGTCCATGTAGGTGCCGGCGATCAACTCGCTAAGGCCCCGCTCCAGGGCGACCACTGGTAGCTGGATCATATCCTTGCGGGGCAGCAGATAGTTGAAGAACTTGAGCTCCAGCGGATGCAGCACGTCTTCGCAGTCATGCATGACAACGCCGGCATAGTTCTGCCCCGTCGCCAGCTCCTCCTCGCGGATCGCCTCCAGAATGTGGTTCAGGCAATCGGCCTTGGAGGTCGGGCCAGAGTGAGGTGTCTGAACGCGCACCACGCGCTTGTGTCGCCGCCTGGCACGTTCCACCTCGGCGATGGTGGCGGCGTCGTTGGGGTAGGTGCCGACAAAGATCCGGTAGTTCTCGTAGTCGAGCACCTGCACGGTGTTCTCGATCATGGCCCCGATGACCGCGTCCTCCTGCCAGGCCGGGATCATGATCGCCAGCGGCTGCTGGGCGCGCTCATGCAATGCGCTTTCCGGCAGGGGTTTGTACTTCGGCTGGACCACCAGCTTCCGGTAGATTTCGCGCGTCCAGAACCAGCCGTCCACGAGCAGGTCGTCGATCGAGAACAGCGCGATCAGGATGCCAACGACGAGCATCGAGATATGCAGCGTCATGATGATCGCGTCGGTCATCGACTGGCCCGGAATCCCGCCTGGACGCCAGAGTACGTCAGGCGCGTCGCCGCGTCGCCACAGGGGCGTCCGCAGGGACCACGAGGCGGGGACCGTCGGACGGACGCCATGCGTCAACCGACTGACCGGCCAGCGCGCGGACAATCCGTGCCGCCGCCGCGCCATCGCCGAACAGCTGGCGCGCCGCCGCTTGTCGGGCGTAAACCTTCGGGTCGTCCATCAGCTGAGAGACAGCGCTGACAATCAGGTCAGGATCGACGCCCACCAAGCGGGCGGAACCGGCAGTTGCCGCCTCCTGGCGCTCGGTGACCTCGCGCGTGACAATGACGGGTTTCCCCAGCGCCGGGGCTTCCTCCTGCACGCCACCGGAATCTGTCAGGATCACGTCGGCACGTTGCATCAGTCGAATGAAGGCCAGGTAGTCCTGCGGCGGAGCCAGGTGGATGTTGGCATGGCCTTCCAGCGCCCGGCGAACCGGACCCTGCACATTGGGATTGGGGTGCAGGACGTAGACGATTTCCAGATCTTCGCGGGCGCTGAGCCGCAGCAGAGCCTGACACACACCGCGAACCCCTTGGCCCATGTTCTCGCGCCGGTGGCCGGTGACCAACAGCAGCCGCCGCGCGGGATTGAACACCGGCAATCCGGCGTCAACGCTATCGCGAAGGGCACCGTTCTCTGTGAGCTTCCTGGCGCAGGCCTGAAGCGCGTCGATCACGGTGTTACCCGTGACCACGATGCGGCCCGGCACAGACTCCAGCAACAGGTTCTCGCGGGCCTGAAGGGTTGGCGCGAACAGCAGGTCGCTGAACGCATCCACCACCCGGCGGTTCATCTCCTCGGGCCAGGGGCTCTGCATGTTGTGAGTGCGCAAGCCCGCCTCCACATGGGCCACAGGTATTCTGCGACCGAACGCGGCCATGGCACCGCCCATTGCGCTGGTGGTGTCGCCCTGAACCACGACCCAGTCCGGTGCAACGGTGCCGAGCACCGAATCGACGCCCGCCACAACACTGGCGACCAGTTCATTGAGGTTCTGATCGGGCCGCATCAATCCCAGATCATAGTCGGCCTTGATGCCGAAGAGTGTGAGAACAGGTTCTACGAGGTCCCGGTGTTGTCCGGTGACACAGACCATGGACTTGATGTCCGGTCGCGCAGCGAACGCCAGGATTACTGGTGCCAGTTTGATCGCCTCCGGTCGGGTCCCGATCACCGTGAGAATTTTCAACGCACCTGCCTCTGCTGTAGCACTTCACTTAACGCCCGAAGCGCCGAACGGTTCGTGTCCCCCATCGCGTGCCCGTTCACCGACCCTGACTATCGCAGCATATGGTCAGTTAGTTATGAACGCAGGGGCCTGTTTGTACCTGCCGCTGCCGTCCAGGCCGTTCCGACGGTTGTCGACATGTTAGGGGCTGGTTGTCGGATAATGTAGTCGCCGCGGACGTTGCGACGTCCGCGCTCACATTGATTTACGATCTGTTCTCTACCGAACGGACAGCAGGCCCTTCCGACCTCCTCGCCCCGCTAGCGCGGCGAGAGGAGATGGCAGGGCGTCGGCCGACCATCCGCAACCAACAATCTCGCAGACTTCCAGCACTCAAGGGGTCGCGCGGCGATTGTTTCAGCAAAACAGAGGGATACTCTGCGAGCTGAATCGATCCCTCATCCGACCGCCGTCGGTGCCCACTTTTCCCACGAGGGGGAGGGGCGCACACCTAATGCATTGATATGTTTGCAGTCTCGACGATGTGTGGATCCAATAGCCGCGCTTCGCGGGTGAGGCGAATTCAAGCTTCAGTTGGCATCAACTCGGTGTCCACCGAGGCCTGCATGGCCGGGGCGTAGCGGGATCCGGTGACGGTGTCGCCGTTCACCAGCTGGTCCACGCGGGCCATTGCGGCGTCGGACAAGGTTACCCCGGCCGCAGCCGCATCTTCACGCATGTGGTCCGGGTTGGTGGTGCCTGGGATGGGCACGATGATCTCGTCCTTCTGCAGCAGCCAGGCCAGGCAAAGCTGTGCCGTCGTGCAGCCGGCGTCCCGGGCCAAGGCTTCGAACTTTCGATAGAGCGCCAGATTGGCCTGGAACGCTTCGCCCTGAAATCTCGGCATGGCGCGCCGGAAGTCGCCCTCTTCCAGCTTGGCCGCATCGGTGACACCTCCGGCCAGGAACCCGCGACCTACCGGTGAGAACGCCACGAACGCCACGCCCAGGTCGCGGCACGCGTCCAGCACTGCGATCTCCGGGTTTCGGGTCCAGGGGGAATACTCCGTCTGCAGGGCCGCAATCGGATGCACGGCGTGGGCTCTTCGCAGGGTCGTGGCGGACACCTCCGACAAGCCGATCTCCCGGATCTTGCCCGCCGCTACCAGATCGGCCAGCGCGCCGACGCTGTCCTCGATGGGCACCTGCCGGTCCATACGGTGCAAGTAGTAGAGGTCGATCACCTCGGTCTTCAAGCGCGTAAGGCTGACCTCGCACAGCGCCTTGATCGTCTCCGGTCGCCCATCAATCCCACGCTGGGTGCCCGTGGCGTCGGTGATGCCGCACTTCGACGCCAGCATGAACTTGTCCCGGTGAGGGCTCAACACCTCCCCCACCAGCGTCTCATTGTGGCCCAGGCCATAGACCGCCGCCGTGTCGAAGAAAGTATAGCCCGCGTCCAGCGCGCCCAGCAGCACCTGTTCGGCCTGCGCCCGGGGCGGCGGCGCACCATAGGCGTGGCTGAGGCTCATGCAGCCCAGACCGATGGCTGAAACCTCGAACTGACCGATCCGGCGCGTCTGCATGTGTGTCTCCCTTTTCGGCTGCGAAAGACCGCGCGGGGGTTGGCTCGTCAAGGCCTCGACCACACATCAGCATTGCGGCAGCGCATCTGTCAGATGCCGAGTTGGAATTGGATTGGCGATCGCCCCCGGCGCATGGGAGCAGCGCATCTGGGCAAGTTGAAGGAATTTCCGTTGTGATGACCCTGCGACCTGGTCTTGTCCTCATGGCCGGTCTGGCCCTGGCTGCCTGCGACAATGCCGGTTCCGCGATTAAGGCCGGCGCAGGCGACTTTGCGAAGGAAGCCACGCGGACGGCATCAGGGATGGTGAGCCTGAAAACCGCCTGCACGGTCGCTGGCCAGAGTGAGGCGTTCTGTGGCTGCGTGCAGGACCAGCTGGGCTCGAAGCTGGACGCAGGACAATTGCGCGGGATCACCGAGGTCATCGTCGAGACCGTCAAGACCGGCACGCTTGAGGGTGCCGCGCAAAACAGTCAGGCCCTGAGCCCGGAAACCCGAACGGCCCTGGTTCAGTGCGCTGCACGGGCGACTGTGGCGGGCGCGGTGGGTGAAGCGTCCGGGCGATAGCGGCCCTCACCTTCCGGCGCGGTCGGCCGTGGACCTGGATGCGAACCACGGCGTCAATCGCCGGATCGCCTCCTTAACCTCAGGCGTCGAGACCGCGAAACTCAGGCGGATGAACCGGTGCCCGTCGACGGGGTCGAAGTCGATGCCGGGGGCCAGGGCGACGCCGGTGTCGCGCAGCAACTCCTTGCAGAAGGCCAGGCTGTCATCCGTAAAGGCCCGGACATCGGCCCAGATGTAGAAGGCCCCGTCCGGCGGGGCGATCTTCGCCAGCCCCAGGGCCGGCAACGCCTCGAGCAGCAGTTCCCGGTTGCGGCGATAGGTGGCGAGGTGGCCCTCCAGCTCGTCACGGCAGTCCATGGCCACCAGGGCGGCGTGCTGCGCCAACGAGGGTGCCGTCAGAAACAGCGCGCCCATATAGGCCATAGCGCGTGAGGCCTCGTCGCGCGGCACGATCAGCCAGCCCAGCCGCCAGCCCGCCATACTGAAATACTTGGAGAAGCTGTTCACGACGATGGCGTCGGGGGCATATTCCAGCATCGTGTGGGTGGGTTCGGCGTAGCTCAGGCCGTGATAGATCTCGTCGGAGACGATGCGGATGCCCCGTGCCCGGCAGACCTCGGCGATGGCCGCCAGCTCTGGCCCCGGGATGACGGTGCCGGTGGGGTTGGCCGGACTGGCCAGGATTACCCCGGCCGGTGCGGGTTCAAGGGCTGCCAGCATGGCCACGGTCAACTGGAACCCGGTTTCCGCCCCGCAGGAGATCTCCAAGGGCACCATGTGCAGTGCCTTGACCGTATTGCGATAGGCAACGTACCCCGGTCGCGCCATGGCAATCACTTCGCCGGGCCTGAACGTGGACGACAGGGCCAGCACCAGAGCCGGCGACGCGCCGCTGGTCAGGGTGATCCGGTCTGGCTCGACTGTGACTCCATAGGTCTCGGCATAGTGTCGGCAGATGCGGGCCTTGAGCGGATCACTGGACCAATATCCCAAGGGCTCGACGTCCAACACCGCATGGGCAGCGGCGACCGCAGCCTTCGGCGCACCAGTCGACGGCTGGCCGAATTCCATATGGATGATCGAGCGGCCCTCGGCCTTCAGCCGCTGGGCCAGCCCGCTGATGGAGATAGCGTAGAAGGGGTCGACCTGGGCGCTCATCCCTTCGCCGTAACCGCAAATCGGTATCGACGCCAAGCGACTTGACCGCGCTTGCACTGGAGGCGATGCCAGTCGCAACGAGGGGAAACGTCTGTGACATCCGAAACTTCCGGCGTGGCCAGCGCCTCCAACCGCCGCGTGCTCATCGCCAGCCTGGTCGGCACGGCGGTGGAGTTCTACGACTTCTACATCTATGCCACGGCTGCAGCCTTGGTGTTTCCCGACCTGTTTTTCCCCAAGTCGTCGGACTCGGCGCAACTTCTGCAGAGTTACGCCACCTTTGCCGTGGCTTTCTTCGCCCGGCCCGTGGGTGCCGCCGTCTTCGGTCACTTCGGGGACCGGATCGGGCGCAAGTCGACGCTGGTCGCCTCGCTGCTGACCATGGGTGTGTCGACGTTTCTGATCGCGTTCCTGCCCAGCTATGCGCTGGTCGGCTGGGTGGCACCGGCGCTGTTGTGTCTGCTCAGGTTCGGACAGGGCTTCGGGCTGGGCGGTGAGTGGGGCGGAGCCGCATTGCTGGCCGTGGAAAACGCCCCGCCCGGCTGGCGCGCCCGCTTCGGCATGTTCCCGCAGTTGGGGGCACCGGTCGGTTTTATCGCCGCCAACGGGTTGTTCCTGCTGCTGGGACTGTTCCTGTCGCCTGAGGCCTTCCAGGCGTGGGGCTGGCGGCTGCCGTTCCTGGCCAGCGCCATCCTGGTGGGCGTGGGTCTATGGGTCCGCCTGAGGATCGGCGAGACCCCGGCGTTCCAGAAGGTGCTCGATCGCTCGGAAACCAGCCACGTGCCCATGGCCGAGGTGGTCCTGCGTCATCCGGGCGCGCTGATCGGCGGCACACTGGCGGCGGTGGCGTGCTTTGCCGTCTTCTACATCTCCACGGCGTTTGCGCTCGGCTACGGCACAAAGGTGCTGGGCTACAGCCGCGAGACCTTCCTGCAGGTGCAGCTGGGCGCGATCATCTTCATGGCGGCCGGCATCATCGCCGCCGGCTATGCGGCGGATGCCACCACGTCGCGGCGCGTGCTGATGGGCGGATGCCTGGCGACCGTCGGCGTCGGGGCCGTCATGGCCGCAATGATGGGCGCAGGCTCACTGGTGATGGTCTGGGCGTGGCTGTCGCTGGCGCTGTTCGTGATGGGCTTTGTCTATGGTCCGTTGGGGGCGTTCTTGCCCAGTCTGTTCCCCCCCAGGGTGCGCTACACCGGGGCCTCAATGGTCTTCAATGTCGGCGGGATCATTGGCGGCGGCCTGACCCCGGTGATCGCCCAGTCACTGGCAAACGCCGGCGGGCTGGTGCCGGTGGGGGGCTATCTGGCCGTGGCGGCGGCGCTCAGTTTCGTCGGGCTGCTGACGCTGCGCAACAGCTACGCCGACTAGGGTCAGGCAGCGACCCGCGTCCTTCTCCAACAGCCTAGCGATGCACTACACCTAGCCAAATCCGGGCGACTCCGGCAGGGTCCGCCGCCATGACAAACGAACCTTTCTTTCTGAAATCCGGCGACACGTTCCAGCCCACCCGCGCCGGGGTCGGGCCTTGGGATGCCAACTCGCTGCACGGTCGGGTGATCATCGGCCTGCTCGGCTCCGAGATCGAGCGTCGTCATGGCAGCCCGGACTACATGCCCGCCCGGCTGACGGTGGATATGTACAAGCTGCCCGACCTGTCACCGGTCGAGGTCGTGACCCGGATCGTCAAGGACGGCTACCGGATCAAGGTGATCGACGCCGAGTTCATCTCGGGCGGGGTCAGCGCCGGGCGCGCGACCTGCCAGCTGTTACGCCGAACCGAGAATGCACCCGGCACCGTCTGGAAGCGCGAACCCTGGGGGGCACCGCCGCCCATGGACTGCGAGCAGGCGGCCCAGAGCCCGATGGGTGGCATGTGGAAGATGCGGCCGATCTCCGGCACCCTGCGCGGCGCTGAACCGCGCCGGACCTGGATGGCCGAGGTGCGCGAGGTGGTGGGTGGCGAAGCGCTGACGCCGTTCGTCCGTGTGGTCGTGGCCGCCGATTTCGCCAGCCCCTTCGCCCACGCCAGCGACCAGGGGCTGGGCTATATCAACACCGATGTGACCGTCTATCTGCACCGCGAACCGGTTGGCGAATGGATCGGCTTCGAGACCCTGACCCACGGTGCCACCGATGGCGTGGCGGTGGGGGACTGTCTGTTACATGATGAGCAGGGCTTTATCGGTTCAGCCAGCTGCACGGCCCTCGCACAGAAGCGCAAACTCTGAATTTTGCTTCCCCTACGAAAGCGGGTTCATCCAAAAGGAGCGAAGGGAAATTGCGCTCTCCAACGACGATGGGTGAGTGCCGCAGCCCATGAATGGGTGCAGCAAATGTGTTATTCCAGGTCCAGGGGCCGCTGACAGGTCCGCAGGGAGGCAATCCGATGACAGTATTCAAGCTGCTGGGCGGCGTTCTGGCTGCCGCACTTCTGGCTGCAACACCGGCATCGGCGGCCTCCAAAAATGCGCTCGATGCCTATGTCGCAAAGCGTGATCCCAGCTACGACGTCCGCGCGGTCGGAACCTGCAAGGGCGAGGGCTATCGCTGCGCGATCCTGCAACTGACGAGCCAGACCTGGGGCCCGAAGGACGTCGACGCGCGGGTCTGGAAACACTGGATGACCGTGGTCATTCCCGACAATGTCAGCCACACCAAGGCCTTTCTCTACATCACCGGTGGCGAAAAGGGCGATGCAGCGCCCACCAGGCCAGCCGACCGCTTTGCCCAGCTGGCGGTCGAGACCGGATCGGTGGTGGTCGAGCTGGACGACGTTCCCAACCAGCCGCTGTCCTTCGCCGACGACCCCACGCGCAAGGCCCGGGTCGAGGACGAAATCATCGCCTATCTGCAGGCGCGGTACGCCACGACGCAAAATCCCAACGACCTGCTCCGCCTGCCGATGGTGAAGAGTGGCACCCAGGCCATGACCGCCGTGCAGAATTTCATCAGGGCCGAGACCGGCGGCAAGCTCAAGATCGACGGTTTTGTAGTGGCCGGCGGCTCCAAGCGCGGCTGGACGGCGTGGCTGGTGGGTGCGGTGGACAAGCGGGTCGTGGCCGTTGTGCCGATTGTCATCAATGTGCTCGGCGTCAACGAGACGACAATCCATCACTGGCGCGCGCTCGGTTACTTTTCACCAGCGCTGCAGGACTACGTCGACGCCGGGTTGATCCCCGGCCAGATCGGCAAGCCCGGCCTGGAAGGCGTCAACCTGATCGAGGACCCGCTGAACTATCAGGACAGGGCCACGATGAAGATCCCGAAGTATGTGATCAACGCGGTGGGCGACGAGTACTTTCCGCCCGACAACACCCGCTATGGCTATCACAAGGTCGCCCAGCCCAAGCGGCTGCGGATGATCCCGAACGCCAACCACTCCACCGCTGGCACCGACATCATGCAGAGCATCACGGCCTTCCACGACGCTGTCCTGAACCAGCGCGCCATGCCTGACTATGCCTGGACGGTGCGGGCCGACGGGGCCATCGTGGTGACGCCGCAAGGGGTGCCGTCCGAGGTGCTGCTGTGGCAGGGGACCAACCCAAAGGATCGTGACTTCCGGGTCGATACCATCGGCAAGACCTTCACCAGCACACCTCTGACCCGCCAGCCAGACGGGACGTTCGTGGGCGACGTGCCCAAACCGACCACTGGCTACACAGCCTATTTCGTTGAGCTGACCTATCCGGGCGGGGGCAAATACCCGCTGAAGTTCACCACCGAGGTCTCGGTGAAGCCGGACGTGTTGCCCTTTCGCTGGGAGGATGCGCTGCCGATTACGGCACCGCCAAAATAGGCGTCCAGTTATCGCGGGCCGCCTGTTTGCGTCCTGCGCGGCCTGGCCTATGTGAGGGGCATGTTCGCCCCCACACCGCGCCAGGAGGTCCAGAACCTCCGGCTGTCAAAAATCCGCGAAGTTGCCAACGCCGGGATGGGTCGCGACGACATCCTGGCCTTCTGGTTCGGCGAAGGCGATCAGGCGACCCCGGCATTCATCCGTGAAGCGGCGTCAAAGGCGCTGCTGGATGGCCACACGTTCTACACCCACAACCTGGGCCGCGCAGACCTGCGCCAGTCGCTGTCGACCTATCTGACCCGCCTGCATGGCGTCCCGATCGGGACCGACCGACTGGCGATCACCAGTGCGGGCGTCAACGCCATCATGCTGGCGTCGCAACTGGTGCTGTCGCCCGGCGACCGAACCGTGGTGGTCGGACCGATCTGGCCCAACGTGGTCGAGATTCCGCGAATTCTCTCCAGTCAGGTGGAGGTGGTCCCTCTGGAGGCCGCGCAGGGCCGGTGGCGGCTGGATCTCGACCGGTTGATGCAGGCGCTGACACCGGACACCCGCGCGCTGATCCTCAATTCCCCGAACAATCCCAGCGGCTGGATGCTGCCCGAGGAGGATCGCGCTGCGATCCTGGAGCGGTGCCGCAAGTACGGGATCTGGCTGATCGGCGATGACGTCTATGAGCGCCTGACGTTCGAACGGCCGAACGCGCCGTCGTTTCTGCCGATGGCGACCGACGAAGACCGGGTGATCTCCACCAACAGCTTTTCCAAGGCCTGGAGGATGACCGGCTGGCGGCTGGGCTGGATGGTGGTTCCGCCGAAGCTGCTGGAGGGGCTGGGGGTGCTGATCGAGTACAACACCTCGTGTGCACCGGACTTCGTGCAGGAGGGTGCCAGGGCCGCCCTCGACCACGGCGATGACATCACCGCCGAGGTTCGGGCTGACCTGACGGCGGCGCGTGATCAGGTCATCGGAGCGCTCCGCGCGATGCCGGGTGTCGAGGCCCCGATGCCGGATGGCGGGTTCTATGCCTTCTTCCGGATGGCTGGGTGCGAGGAGTCCATGGCCACCTGCAAGGCGATGATCCAGCAGGTTGGCCTGGGCCTGGCACCGGGCTCCGCGTTTGGACCGGAGGGCGAGGGCTGGTTCCGCTGGTGCTTCGCCGCGCGCCCGGAGAAGAACGCTGCAGGATTGGCGCGACTGGCGGCCTATATCAACCGGTAGGCGGCTATCGACACGAGGACCAGATGTAGAGCAGCCAGGGCCCAAAGCGTTGAGCGAAACGGCTCCTTGCGGGTCTTGTGACGCAACATCTGCTGGGCGACCAAAGCCCCCGGCGTACCGCCGATGAAGGCCAGGGTCAGCAGGTCTCGCTCGGATATCCTGCGCTTGCCAAGCTCGGCCGCACGCTTGTCGCCGGCAAATGCGACAAACGTTATCACATTGATAATAAACAGATAAATAACCACCATCCCGGGCGTGGCCTAGTGATCGTGTTGAGGCGACGTATCAGTATGGCCGGGTGCCGGCGCCTCCGTGTTCATCCGCAGGGTGGCCCCCATCAGTCGTGAGCGGGCCTCCAGCGACGCCGCCACCGTGTCGCACCGCGCCGGCAGGGCCCAGCTCATCCACTCCTGCGCCTTGCGTGCCCTGGTGACCGATGGCCCGGCACTCCAGGTCTGGCGCCCCTGGCGGACGGCCTGGGCACCGACAGCGTTGATCGGCCGGACCGAGGCCTTTTCGGCGGCGGTCAGGGCACCCTGGAAGGTCTTGAGCTGGGACTTGCCGTTTCGCTCCATGTCCTCATAGACCTTGAGGTCATCGGCCAGTCGGGTCCCGGGCTTCCGGAACTGGTTCTCGATGCGGGTGACCTCGGGCATCACTTCCGACTTCATATCCAGATAACCGCGCAGGGCGCCGTAGCACCAGGCCACGAAGGGGTAGTCGTCCCTTGGTGCCCCATTGGGGATGCGATCTTCAGCGGCCACCGGTGCCGCCGCCTCGGCCGGTGCAGCCTCCGGCGTCTGGGCCAGCAGTGCGAGTGCGATCATCAGAGGTGTCATTCAGAGCCTTATGTTCACGGAAAGTGTCAGCTTGATGCCTGACCAAAACCACCACCACCGGGAGTCTCGATCTCGATCACATCGTCAACCTTCACCACAACTGAGAAACAGCCGGAAAGTTCAGTAACGTCGCCTGACGCTGCGATCAAACGTTGCGCACCCGCCTTGCCGGGCGCCCCACCCTCAAGGCCCTGCGGCGCATGAATACGTCGTGAACCCAGCAGGGCGGCCTCCATCGGTGCCAGGAACCGCACCCGTCGCAGGGAGCCGTCACCGCCTCGGCGGGTGCCGTGGCCACCTGACCCTTTGCGTACGCTGAACGCCTCGACCCGAACCGGAAAGCGCCGTTCCAGGATCTCCGGATCCGTCAGGCGGGAGTTGGTCATATGGGTCTGGAGCGCATCGGGGCCGTCCATCGCCGCCGTGGCACCCCCGCCGCCGCAGATCGTCTCGTAGTACTGCCGGGTCTCGTCGCCGAAGGTGAAGTTATTCATGGAACCCTGGCTGTTGGCCATCACGCCCAGCGCTGCATAAAGAGCATCGACCAGGTGCTGGCTGGTCTCGACATTGCCCGCGACCACCGCAGCCGGGAAACGCGGTGCCAGCATCGAGCCGTCCCGCGTCAGAATCCTGAGCGGCTCCAGGCACCCGGCGTTCAGGGGAATGTCGTCGTCGACCAGGGTGCGGAACACATAGAGCGCCGCTGCATCGACAATGGCCGATGGCGCGTTGAAGTTCGACGTCAGCTGATCGGATGAGCCGGTGAAGTCGAGGGTGGCCTCACGCGCTGCTGCATCGACGGTGATCTTCACCGCTATCTCGCCGCCGCAGTCCATCGGAACCCGCGCTTCGCCGTCGGACAGGCGGTCGAGAGCGCGGCGGACGCATTCAGCGGCGTTGGCCTGCACAAAGTTCATGTAGCGGGCGACGGCCCCGGTGCCATGGCTCCGGATCATCCCGGACACCGCCGCAGCACCAGCCTGACATGAAGCGACCTGGGCTTTCAGGTCGGCGATGTTGCGATCCGGTGCGCGGGCCGGATAGGAGCCTCCGGAGAGGGCTGCGCGGACTTCAGGCTCCAGAAACCGCCCGTCGGCCATAATTGGCAGGGCGTCCAGCAATACGCCTTCCTCGCCGAGGGATGTCGAAAACGGCGGCATGGACCCGGGCTGGATACCCCCGACATCAGCATGATGGCCTCGCGCGGCGACGTAGAATGCGGGCGCGGTTGCCGGCCCCGCCATGAACACCGGCATGACCACTGTAATGTCCGGCAGGTGGGTACCCCCGGCATAGGGGTTGTTCAGCGCAAAGGCCTGTCCCGGTTTCAGGTCAGGATGACGATCCCGGACGGCGCGTACACTGGCTCCCATCGATCCCAGGTGGACCGGCATATGCGGCGCATTGGCCACTAGCCCCCCCTCAGCGTCGAACAGAGCGCAGGAGAAATCGAGCCGCTCCTTGATGTTGACCGACTGCGCCGTGCGCTCCAGCGCCGCACCCATCGCTTCGGCAACGCCCATGAACCGGCGATTGAACAGCTCGAGCGTTATGGGATCGGGCTTGTCCGTGGCGGTGGCCGTGCGGGTGGCCAGCGCAATGAGGTTAAGCCTGATCAGACCGCCAGCTTCGGCTGTCGCACGCCAACCGGGTAGCAGAGCGATCTGCGTATCTGGCCGGATGATCAGTGCGGGGCCTTCGAGTTCGGCAAATGCGTCTGCCGCGATGACTTTTGCATTATGCCACGCGCCGTGGGCGAACATCCGAAAGCCCTCTACCCCGCAGAGGGTCGGGAGCGGGGGTGTAGGCTCAGACGTCCCCGCTTGGGCACGCCCACCTCCGACCCCTCCCTGCACGGGGGAGGGGAGTGTACTGGCTTCCACCTCGACCGCCGCGATCAGGATCGTGCGCTCGGGCTCGACGAAACCAAAAAGCCTTTGGTGTCCCGTTTCGAACGCGGCCTTCACAATTGCCAGGTCGCTCTTGTCCACTGGTAATTCCGCATCGGCCCCGTCGTAGCGTAATCGCAGCGTGCGACGGATATCGCCGGTGTCGGCGGCTTGCTCGGCCATATCGGCCCGGGCCAGCGTCTCGAGCTCGGCCAGAGCGGCCTCGGCACGCATCAGGCCTGCCGCATCAAGCGGCGCTTCGACACCCGCCATGCGCAGGGCAGTTACGTCGGCCTGACCGATACCCCAGGCCGACAGGACGCTGCCATAGCGGGGGCAGAGTACCTCGTTAACGCCCAGTGCCTCAGCGGTCTGGCAGGCGACCTGACCGGCTGCCCCGCCGAAAGCCACCAGCGCATGATCGCGGGGGTCGAACCCCCGTTCCGTAGAGATGCGACGCACGGCCTGTGCCATCTGCTCGACAGCCACCGCGACAAAGCCTTCGGCGGCGGCCTGGGAACTTTCGGCTCCCATCGCTGAAGCAAGCTCCGCCAGATGCGCACGACTGGCTTCGGGATCGAGGGGGGCGTTACCTTCTGGGCCGAAAACCTTTGGAAAGTATCCAGGATCAATCCGGCCCAGGACCAAGTTGGCGTCGGTGACGGTCGCTGGTCCGCCACGGCCATAGCAGGCCGGTCCGGGGTTGGCACCCGCGCTGGTCGGGCCAGACCGGGCACGCATGCCGTCGAAGGTCAGGATCGATCCCCCGCCCGCCGCGACGGTTTCCACATCCAGCATCGGCGAGCGTAGTTTCACCCCGGCGACCCTGGCCGAATCTCGCCGTTCCAGACGACCGGCGTAGCGGCAGACATCGGTTGACGTACCGCCCATGTCGAAGCCCAGAACTATCGCCGCGCCGGCAGCGTCCGCAGTGCGTGCGACGCCAACCACGCCGCCCGCAGGTCCGGACACCACAGCGTCGCGCCCACGGAAACCTTCGGCCTGCACCAGCCCTCCCGCTGAGGTCATGAAGTATAAAGGCGCACCCGCCACCGCATCGGCCACGCGGCGGACATAAGCCTGCAGGACGGGGGTCAGGTAGGCGTCAGCGACCGTGGTCTCTGCGCGCGGAATGAAGCGCGGCAGGGGTGACACCTCCGAACTCAGGGCGACGAATGCGAATCCGGCCGCGCGCGCGATCTCGCCCGCCTGATTTTCATGGGCCGGGTTGAGGTCTGAGTGCAGAAAAGCGATGGCCGCAGAGGTGAAGCCCTCCGACAGGGCAGTCTCAAGGCGTGCCAGCAGGCCCTGCTCGTCCAGTGACCTGACCACGGATCCGTCTGCCGCCAGCCGCTCATCAGCTTCTACGACGCCGGAATAGAGCGGCTCCGGCTTGGCGATATTCAAGGCGAACAGGTCGGGCCGCGACTGGTCACCGATGGTCAGCGCGTCTGCGAACCCGGCGGTTGTCACAAACAGCGTCCTGGCACCCTGGCGTTCCAGCAGAGCATTCGTGGCCACCGTGGTGCCCATCTTGATGGCCTGCACGCGATCCGCAGGAAACGGCGCACCGCGCACCACACCAAGAATGCGCCGCATCCCTTCCACCGCAGCGTCAGGATAGGACGGCGAGGCCGACAGCAGCTTCAGCGAAACCTCGCCGTGATCGTCCCCACGGCCGATGACATCGGTGAATGTGCCGCCGCGATCGATCCAGAATGTGTAGTGCCTGTCCAAAACTTAACCTCTGCGTGTGATTGTCACACCTCCGCCCCAGTCGTAAGGCATGCCCATAGCGAAATGAGCTTCTGGCGCAAAATTGCCGGTCTCGCCGTCCGTAATCTAGACGAGGCGGAATGTGACCAATGCCCACCGGGCCTTCCGGGGGAGGACCCTGCGTTCTCCACCGCTGTCACTGCGCTCGGCGCGAAGTTGGCGAAGGTCGATGGCGAGGCGCAATCGGTCGAATATGACGCGTTTTCCCTTGTTTTTCAGTCTGATGATCGCAGTGAAGGCAATATCCGCCGACTTTACCAACTGGCCCGCCAGACCACACGGGGCTTCGAGGGATACGCGCGTCGTCTGAAGAACCGATACGGCAGTTGCCCGCAGATCCTCGAAGATGTGCTCGATGGCCTTTTCCATATTGCCCGATCCGACGGCGCGGTGACCGGCGACGAACTTGCCTATCTCGAACAGGTCAGTGAGCTATTCGGGCTGTCGGCCCTGACGTTTCGACGGATAAAGGCCACCCACCTCGGCGCTGCCAATGACGATCCGTACGTGATTCTGGGCGTGATGCCGGACGCATCCGACGCTGAAGTTCGGGCGGCGTGGCGTGGCTTGCTGTCGCAATCGCACCCGGATCGCGCGCGGGGTCGAGGTCTTCCCGAAGAGTTCTTCGAGGTCGCTGAGGCAAAGTCTTCGGCAATCAATGCCGCCTATGGCGAGATCACACGCGAGCGGAAGGCACTCTCGCTCGAGAGCGTGGCATGACGCGGCGTTACA
>Ga0105047_10007693_pt1 | contig 18101 bp, 14 predicted proteins | sample MAT04_FD_78384 | JGI IMG/M metagenome (GOLD analysis project Ga0105047, IMG submission 78384) | Freshwater microbial communities from Lake Fryxell liftoff mats and glacier meltwater in Antarctica - MAT-04 (megahit assembly) | ecosystem: Environmental > Aquatic > Freshwater > Ice > Liftoff...
ATCCGCGCGACCATCACGCTGACCGACAAACAGCCGCCGACACCACGGCCGCGGAAGTAGTTTATTCTCCGTGCGTGCTACTGCCGCCGTTGTAGAGGCGCTTCTGTGAAGCGCGGCTACAAAAGCAGTACAAAACTCCCTTTACAGCCGGGCGTGACTGCATGATGGTTGCGGGCATGGCGAACGGGAAACCTGACCAGGCGTTGATTGAACAACTGCTCGCGTTGCACGGCGGCGGGGAGAATGCGGACATTGTGCAGGACTTGATCCGGTCGGCGTTGCGGTTGCTGGATGACAAAGCCGACCGGCTGGATGTGAAAGTGATGGCGTCGGCGCTCAAGGAGTTGCGGTACGCGGCGAAGATTTTCACGCCGTACCGGGGCCGGCGGAAGGTCACGGTGTTTGGCTCGGCGCGGACGCGGCCGGAGATGCCGGAGTACAAGCAGGCGGTGGAGTTTGGGAAGGAGATCGTGGAGCGCGGCTTCATGGTCATCACCGGCGGCGGCGAAGGCATCATGGGCGCGGCGCAACGCGGCGCGGGCCGGGAGAACAGCTTCGGGCTGAATATCCGCCTGCCATTCGAGCAGGCGCCGAACGAGGAAATCGTCGGCGACTTGAAGCTGATCAATTTCAAATACTTCTTCACGCGCAAACTGTGTTTCATCAAAGAGAGCGACGCGATCGTGTTGTTCCCCGGCGGGTTTGGCACGCATGACGAGGGGTTCGAGGCGCTGACGTTGATGCAGACCGGCAAGAGTCAGCCGAAACCGGTGGTGTTCGTGGATCGGCCGCGCGGGAATTACTGGAAGACGTGGTGGCGGTTTGTGGAGGATCAGTTGCTCGACCGCGAACTCATCAGCCGGGAGGATCTGGCGTTGTTCAGGGTGACGGACGACATTGATGAGGCGTGCGTGGAGATTGCGAACTTCTATCGCAATTATCACTCGAGCCGGTTCGTGAAGGAGTCGCTCGTGATGCGCGTGAAACACCCGGTGACGGAGAGTTTGTTGCGGACGTTGAATGAGAAATTCGCGGACATCTGCGTGCCGGGCGGGATGTTCCTCGCGGCGGGGGCGTTGCCGGAAGAGGAGAACGAGCCGGATCTGGCCGGGTTGTTCCGGATTGTGTTCCCGTTCAACCGCTCGGCGTGCGGCCGGCTGCGGCGGTTGATTGATGTGGTGAATCAGCACTAGGCGGCCGGCCCGATGCGCGCGTATCTACTTCGCCGGCTCGCGGCGCTGGTGGTGGCGTTGGCGGTCGCCAGTTTTGCCATTTTCTGGCTGGTGCGTCTCGTGCCGGGCGAGCCGGCGCGGTTGCTTCTGAAACGGCCCACCCCGGAAAAAATCGCGGAGATCAATCACCGGCTCGGATTGGATCGGCCGTGGCCGGTGCAGTACGCGTTGTTTTTGAAGAATGTGATCGGGCGCGGGAGTTTCGGGGAATCCATCGTGACGGGCCGGGATGTGAAGGAGGATTTGGCGCGGACGTGGCCGGCCACGGTGGAGTTGGCGTTGGCGGCGTTGGTGGTGGCGACGGTGGCCGGTGTGGGGTTGGGAATTTTCTGCGCGCGCCGGGCAGGGACGGGGTGGGATACGGCGGGGACGGCGGTGAGTTTGCTGGGGTTGAGCGTGCCGGTGTTTTGGTTGGGGTTGCTCGCGGTGTTGGTGTTTTCGTTGTGGCTGGGTTGGTTGCCGGCGGGCGGACGCGAGGGGCCGGCGCATTTGATTTTGCCGGCGCTGGTGTTGGCGACGGTGCCGGGGGCGTTTGTGGCGCGGGTGACGCGGGCGGCGGTGGTGGAGGTGTTGCAGCAGGATTTTATTCGGACGGCGCGGGCGAAGGGCGTCAGTGAGCGGGCGGTGTTGTACCGGCATGCGTTGCGGGCGGCGGTGGTGCCGATTGTGACGATGGTGGGGGTGGAGTTTGCGTATTTGTTGGGCGGGGCGGTGTTGACGGAGACGGTGTTCGCGTGGCCGGGAATCGGGCGGTACATCGCGGGGGCGGTGTTGGCGCGGGATTACCCGGCGATTCAGGGGGCGTTGTTGGTGTTGGTGGCGTTGGTGTTGGTCGTCAACTTTGTAGTGGATGGGCTGCACCATTTCCTAGAACCGAGGTTGCGCCGATGAAATGGGTTGGGGTGGCCATGTTGAGCGTGGTGGTGTTGGCGGCGGTGTTCGCGGGCGTGGCGGGCCGGCATCCGCCGGGCCGGCAGCCGTTTCGGGAGCAGTCGCTGGCCGCGCCGTCGTGGGAACATCCGTTGGGCGTGGACGCGGTGGGCCGGGATGCGGCGACGCGGTTGGCGTACGGGGCGCGGGCGACGTTGGGGATCGCGTTGGGCGCGACGTTGCTCGCCGTGACGCTGGGCACGTTGCTGGGGGCGACGGCCGGGATGGCGCGGGGTTGGTGGGATGTGGCGGTGTCGCATGTGACGGACTTTTTGTTGGCGTTCCCGGCGATTTTGTTGGGGTTGGTGGTGTTGACGATTTTGCGTCCCTCGCCCGGCAGTGTGGCGGTGGCGGTGGGTGTGGCGGCGTTGCCGACGGTGGTGCGGCAGGTGCGGGCGGCGTTTGTGGTGGAGAATGCGAAGGAGTATGTGCTGGCGGCGCGGGCGTTGGGGGCCGGCCCGTGGCGGGTGGCGGTGGTGGAGATTTTGCCGAATTGCGCCGGGCTGATTTTGGTGCTGACGACGTTGACGCTTGGGAGCGCGGTGTTGGAGTCGGCCGGGTTGGCGTTTTTGGGGTTGTCGGGGCAACCGGATGTGCCGGAGTGGGGCGCGATGTTGCGGGACGAGCAGAGCACGTTTCGGACGGCGCCGTGGTTGTGTCTGGCGCCGGGGGTGGCGATCGCGTGGACGGTGCTGGCGTTCAACTTGATCAGTGACGGGTGTTCAGCGGCGATCCGGCGGACAAGATTGGTTAGCGGAAACTCGCACAAGTGAGTCGGCGCAGATCCCTATTTTAGGGGTTCAACCACGGAATTTCCCGCTGGCACCGCCGCTGCTTATTAGCGGTACGTGCCCAAGGTTGACGAGTACTTCCATCGGATGATTTCCCAGAAGGCGTCGGATTTTCATTTGGCGAGCGATGTGCCGCCGATGTTCCGGGTGGCCGGCGAGATTACGGTGATTGATCCCGCGCCGCTGACCGCCGCCGAGACGAAGGCGCTGATTTACGAGATCATGCCGGAGCGTAATCGCGTGGAGTTTGAGCAGACGCACGATACCGATTTTGCGTACGAGCTGAACGATCAGGCCCGCTTACGTTGCAACGTGTTTTCGGACCGCAGGGGTATAGGGGCGGTCTTTCGTTTAATCCCGTCGCAGATTCTGAGTTTTAAGGATTTGGCGCTGCCGGACTCGGTGAAGAAGTTCTGCTTCCTCACCAAAGGACTTGTTCTGGTGACCGGCCCGACGGGCAGCGGCAAGTCCACCACGTTGGCCACGATGATTGATTTCATCAACGCCAACCGCAGCGACCACATCATCACGATCGAAGACCCGATTGAGTTTGTTCACCAGAACAAGAAATGCGTCGTCAACCAGCGCGAAGTGTTCACGCACACGGACAGTTTCAAGCGGGCGCTGCGGGCGGCGTTGCGTGAAGACCCCGACATCGTGCTCGTCGGCGAAATGCGCGACCTTGAAACGGTGATGATCGCGCTGGAGACGGCGGAGACCGGCCATCTGGTGTTTGGCACGTTGCACACCACCACGTCGCACGGCACCGTGGAGCGGCTCATCAACCAATTCCCTGCCGACCAACAAGCGCAGGTCCGGACCGGCTTGGCGGAGAGTCTGAAAGGCGTCGTGTCTCAGACGCTCTGCAAAAAGAAAAAAGGCGGCCGGATCGCCGCGCTGGAAATTCTCATGGGCAGCCACGCGCTCGGCGCGAACATCCGCGAGGGCAAGATTCATCAAGTCCCGATGATCATCCAGACCGGCAAGAACCAAGGGATGTGTTCCCTCAACGATTCTCTGCTGCAACTCATCGCCGCCGATATCATTGATCCAGTTGAGGCGTACCAGAAAGCCGTCGTGAAAGATGACTTGATCAAACGTATGGCCTCCCTGCCCAATTGCCGCTCGCCGCGCTTGCAACCGTGGACGGAAGAAGATCTGCTCAAAGCCGCCGAGCAAGGCGCCTCGGCTCCGGCTCCCGCGTTTGCCCCCCCGCCGCTGCAACCCGCCCGCGTGTAACGTCGGCAAAGTTGTCGGCCCGAGCGTCCCGCGAGGCTGTAGTCCCCGCTTGATCGAGGGGACGCTCGCACTACCACGCCACAGCTTGAGTGGGCCAGAAATCGGCTGGCGGGCGGCAAATGGGCGTGACGCTGTTGATCATCGGGACGTTGGGCAATGAAAAGAGCGCGACGCAGTCATCTCCGTAAGCAGGGCGGCGCTTATGATTGTAGGCCGGACGGGTGTTGTTTTCTTGGTGCTGGCTGTCGTCCACAAATGGCTTGGTAGTTGAGGCGGTATGCGGTGTGACAGGGTGGCGCGAGTGGCACACCGGCGGGTCGGTGTGAGACAGTTCACTGTGACATGGCGCAGCCTTCTCCGGTGGCGCCAATCATTGTATTACATTGTGGATGAATTGGTTGTGATAACTCCTCTTCGGGTGGCACGGGCATAGCTAAGGGGATAAGCAGTTTTAGGAGAATTCACATCATGGCAAAAGTATTAGGTATTGATTTAGGTACGACAAATTCCTGCATGGCGGTGGTGGAGAGCGGCGAGCCGGTTGTGATTCCGAACGCGGAAGGCGCCCGGACGACACCATCCATTGTGGCGTTTACCAAGTCCGGCGAGCGGTTGGTGGGACAGGCTGCCAAGCGGCAGGGGGTCGTGAATCCCAAAAATACGGTTTACTCGGTCAAACGGTTTATGGGACGGAAGTTTGACGAGGTGGAGCAGGAACGTAAGCGGATGCCGTACGATGTCGTGCGGGCCGCGAATGGTGATGTGGCGGTGAAGGTGCAAGTCGGCTCCGAGACCACGACGTATTCCCCGCCGGAAATCTCCGCGATGATTTTGGCAAAGCTCAAGGCCGACGCGGAAAAATATCTCGGCGAAACCATCACGCAGGCGGTCATTACCGTGCCGGCGTACTTCAACGATTCCCAACGGCAGGCGACCAAGGACGCCGGCAAGATTGCCGGGTTGGAAGTATTGCGCATTATCAATGAGCCGACGGCGGCGTCGCTGGCGTACGGGTTGGATAAGAAAAAAGACGAGCGCATCGCGGTGTACGATCTCGGTGGTGGCACGTTTGATATCTCGTTGCTGGAAATTGGCGATGGGGTGTTTGAAGTGATGGCCACCAACGGCGACACCCATCTTGGCGGTGACGATTTTGACGAGCGGTTGATGACGTGGGTGATTGAAGATTTCAAGAAGGAAACCGGCATTGATCTGAGCAAGCAGGCGGACGCGCTCCAGCGCATCAAGGAAGAGTCGGAAAAGGCAAAGATCGCGTTGTCCAGCGCGCAGGAGTACGAGATCAATCTGCCGTTCGTGACCGCGGATGCGAGCGGACCGAAGCACATCGTGAAGAAGCTCACCCGGGCCAAGCTGGAACAGCTTTGCGACGAGTTGATCGACCGCACGATCAAGCCGGTCGAAGCCGCGTTGCGGGATGCGAAAGTGACGATGGATAAGGTGGACGAGTTGGTGCTCGTCGGCGGCATGACGCGCATGCCCAAGGTGCTGGAGACGGCGCACAAGTTGATCGGCAAAGCGCCGCATCAAGGCGTGAACCCCGATGAAGTCGTGGCGGTGGGCGCGGCGATTCAGGGTGGCGTCCTCACCGGCCAGGTCAAACAAGACATCGTGTTGCTCGATGTGACGCCGTTGTCGCTGGGGATCGAGACGCTCGGGGGCGTGTTCACCCGGCTGATCGAACGCAATACGACGATCCCGACCCGCAAGAGCGAAATTTTCTCCACGGCGTCCGACAGTCAGACGACGGTGGAGGTGCATGTGTTGCAGGGCGAACGGCAGTTCGCGCGCGACAACAAGACGATTGGCCGGTTCCATCTGGCGGAGCTGCCGCCGGCGCCGCGCGGTGTGCCGCAGATTGAAGTGACGTTCGATATTGATGCAAACGGCATTTTGCACGTCAGCGCCAAAGACCTCGGCACCGGCAAGACCCAAAAGATTACCATCACCGCGTCGTCCGGCCTCTCGAAGGAAGAAGTGGAAAAGATGCGGCAGGACGCCGAAGCGCACGCCGAAGAGGACAAGAAGTTGCGCGAGAATATCGAATTAAAGAATCGCTGCGACGCGCGCGTGTACGAGACCGAGAAGTTGATGAAGGAGCACAAAGAGATCATCAACGATGAGCAGAAGACCCGGCTGGAAGCGGCCATCACGAAGGTGAAAGACGCGCTCAAGGGCGAAGACTTTGATGCCATGAAGACCGCCGAGGAACAGTTGACCGAGGCGTGGCACGCAGTTTCCTCGGATATTTACTCGAAAGTGAAGGACAAGAGCACCGGCACGGACGCCGGCGCGGCACCGGCTCCCGATGCGGAGCCTGCAGCCGAGCCGAAGAAGAAAGAGGGCGACGTGGTGGATGCTGACTTCGAGATGGTGGACGACGATAAGAAGAAGTAACCGGCCACCGAGAACTGTAGCCGCGGTGTTGCACCGCGGTCCCGACCTGGATCGGGGCGATAACCCAAACCCAAAGAGGAGTGAACGAACGCATGAACGTCAAACCGTTAGGCGATCGCGTGCTGGTGCAGGCGATTGAGCAAGAGGAAGTGAAGAAAGGCGGGATCATCATCCCCGATACCGCCAAAGAGAAGCCCCAGGAAGGCAAAGTCATTGCCATCGGAACCGGCAAACGTGATGACAGCGGCAAGCTGATTCCGTTTGAAGTCAAGAAGGGCGATCGCGTGCTGATCAGCAAGTACGGCGGCACCGAAATCAAAGTGGATGGCAAAGACTACTTGATCATGCGCGAGGACGACATCCTCGGCGTGATCGAATAACGATAACCAAAGGAGTGATTTAACATGGCTGCAAAACAATTGCTATTTGATGAAGACGCGCGCAAGTCACTGCTGCGCGGCGTGGAAAAACTGAGCCGGGCCGTCAAGGTCACGCTCGGACCGAAAGGCCGCAACGTGGTGCTCGACAAGAAATTTGGTTCCCCCACCATCACCAAGGACGGTGTCACAGTGGCGAAGGAAATTGAACTGGAAGACCCGTACGAAAACATGGGTGCCCAGATGGTGCGCGAAGTCGCCAGCAAGACCAGCGACATCGCCGGCGATGGCACGACCACCGCGACCGTGTTGGCTGAAGCGATCTATCGCGAAGGCCTCCGCAACGTGACCGCGGGTGCGAACCCGATGGCGTTGCAACGCGGCATCCAGAAAGCCGTGAAGGCCGCGACCGAGCAGCTCGCCACGCTCAGCAAGAAAGTCAAAGACCGCAGCGAGATCAGCCAGGTGGCCACGATCAGCGCCAACGGCGACAAAACCATCGGCGGCATCATTGCGGACGCGATGGACAAAGTTGGTAAAGACGGCACGATCACCGTCGAGGAAGCCAAGAGCATCGAGACGACGCTCGACGTTGTCGAAGGCATGCAGTTCGACAAAGGCTATCTCTCGCCCTACTTCGTGACCAACGCTGAAACGATGGAAGTCGTGCTCGAGGACGCCTACATCCTCATCCACGAAAAGAAAATCAGCAATCTCAAGGACATGCTCCCGCTGCTCGAAAAAACCGCGAAGCTCAGCAAGCCGTTGTTGATCATTGCCGAGGAAGTCGAAGGCGAAGCGCTCGCCACCCTCGTCGTCAACAAACTCCGCGGCACCATCCAAATCGCGGCCGTCAAGGCCCCCGGCTTCGGTGATCGCCGCAAGGCCATCATGGAAGACATCGCCATCCTCACCGGTGGCAAGTTCCTCAGCGAAGACCTCGGCATCAAACTCGAGAAAGTCGAAATTGACGACCTCGGGCGCGCCAAGAAGATCGTGATTGATAAAGAAAACACCACGATCGTCGAAGGCGCCGGCAAGCACAACGATGTCCAGGGCCGGATCAACCAGATCCGCCGGGCCATCGAAGAAACCACCAGCGACTACGACCGCGAAAAGCTCCAAGAGCGGTTGGCGAAGTTGGCCGGTGGCGTCGCCGTCATTCATGTCGGCGCGGCGACCGAGACCGAGATGAAGGAAAAGAAAGCGCGCGTCGAAGACGCGTTGCACGCGACCCGCGCGGCAGTCGAGGAAGGCATTGTCCCCGGCGGCGGCACGGCGTTGCTCCGCACCCTCGACGTCCTCAACAGCCTCAAGCTCAAAGGCGACGAAGCCATCGGCGCGCAGATCATCATCCGCGCCATCGAGGAACCCCTCCGCCAGCTCGCGAACAACGCGGGCGAGGAAGGCTCCCTCATCGTCCAGGAAGTCAAATCCCGCAAAGGCTGGGAAGGCTTCGATTGCGACAAGCTCGAATACGTGGACATGGGCAAAGCCGGGATCATTGACCCCACCAAGGTCACCCGGTCCGCGCTCCAAAACGCGGCGAGCATTGCCGGTCTGTTGCTCACCACCGAATGCTGTGTGACCGAGTTACCGGAGAAGGAGAAATCTGCTCCTGCCGGTGGCCATGGTCATGGCGGCGGCATGGGTGGTATGGGCGGCATGGACTACTAAGCCGTTCGGTCGTTACACGGGTAATCAGGGGGCGGCCCAATCGGGGTCGCCCCCCCACCCGAAAATTTCGCTTGTGGAAACTGTCAGTATCACAGACACTCCGCCTCCCTTATCAGCATGAAAAGCAAATACTTGACCGACGCCTTGCAGCGAGTGCCCAACATCGAGTTGCTCATCAATCTCGTCTCCCGCCGTGTGCGACAAATCAATCAGGGCCAACGCCCCTTGACGCACGTGGAACCGCGGCTCGAGCCGGTGGACATCGCGCTCAAAGAAATCAGCGAAGGCAAGTTGAGCTACGAGATCGTCGAAGGCGAGACCGTCGAAATCGCCAACACGTAGTCCCCGCCGAATTTCCCATCGTCGTTCTGCCCCGCACGCGCTATAGTGCGCGGCGATGCCCAGCGCCATTCACAATCACAAAGCCGGCCGCGACTACTTCATTCTGGAATCGGTGGAAGCCGGCATTGAGCTGAAGGGAACCGAAGTCAAATCCCTGCGCGCGGCACGGGCTTCGATTGATGAGGCGTTTGCCCGTGTCGAGCGCGATCAAATCTGGCTCTACAACTGCCACATCCAGCACTACGAACAGGGCAACCGGTGGAACGTGGACCCCGTGCGCCCCCGCCGGCTCCTGCTGCACAAACAGGAAATCCACCGCCTCTCGAGCCAGACCAACGCCAAAGGTATGGTGCTTCTCCCGCTGAAAATCTATTTCACCAAAAGCTACGCCAAAGTCTTGCTCGGGCTCGGCAAAGGCAAAAACGTCGTGGATAAACGCGAGACCTTGAAGAAGAAAACCCACGAGCGCGAAATGCAACGCGCCCTGCGCGATTCCCAGAAGCGCTAAAACAATCGCACCACGACGGCCCGCCCGTCCACTTCCAGCGTCACCCGGTCGCGTTCAATGCTGGTAATCACCGCCCCGTCCACATACTCCTGTTCCCCGCGGAGCTGGCCATTGATGATTGCCAGTGGTTTGCCGCTCAGCGGATCTTTCGTGATGCCGGTGAGCTGATGGGAAGTGGAACGAACGGGTGTCGGTTCCGCGGGCGGTGGCGCGACCACCGGCGCAGCCGGCACCGCGGGGGCGACCGGCGCAGCCGGACTTTCACTGCGTATGGCCGGGGCGCGCAACGTGATCACCACAATCGCGACAATCGCCACCAACGCAACCACACTCAGCAAGATGGCCAACAACGGCGAATTCGTTTTGACGGCAGCCGGTGGCGGCGCGGCCGGCACCGCCAGCGTGACGGCAGCCGGGGGGGCAGGCGGCGAGGCAGGCCGGGGCGCGACGGGCGTAACCGTTTGGCGATTTCTTTCCTGCTCCGCTTTGCGCAGGGCTTGATAAACCAAACTCATCCGACGGCAACCTCCGTGTCGGTTGCCGGCGCGAGTTCAGTTTCGGTCAACGCCAAGCGAACATGGCCGGCGTCCACGACCCAGCTTTCGGCAACGTAGGCGGCGGTCAGGGCGGCGTCACAGAGGACGTTGATGAGGCGGGGCACGCATTGGGAGTAGGTGGTGACGAGGGCGTAGGCGTCTGTCGTCCACTGCAGCCGCCCGGTCGCGCCCGCCACTTGCAGGCGGTGTTGAATGTAGGCCGGCACCTCATCGTGGCGCAGCGGGGCGATGTGGTGGCGTAGGGCAATGCGTTGGCGCAGTTGGCGGAGATGATCCTGGGCGAGCACGGTGCGAAGTTCCGGTTGCCCTACGAGAATGATCTGGAGGAGTTTGGTCTTTTCGGTTTCGAGGTTGGAGAGGAGGCGAATCTGTTCGAGAACACGCGGCTTCAAGTTTTGGGCTTCATCCACGATGAGGGCGACGTTGTGGTTGGCGGCCAATTCGCGGAGGAGAAAAGCGTTGATGGTGTCGTAGAGGTCTTTCTTTGTCGTCTTGGCCGGTTGTAGACGAAATTCGTCGCAGACCACGCGCAACACCTGCGAGTCGGAAAGGCACGGGTTGAGGAGCAACGCCGTTTTGGTGCTGGTATCCAGCGAATTGAGGAGTGCCCGGCAGACGGTTGTTTTGCCGGCGCCCACTTCACCCGTCATCACGATAAACCCTTTGCGCTCGCGAATTCCGTAGTGGAGGAGGTCGAGTGCAATCCGATGGTTGTGACTGAAGTAGAGAAACTGCGGATCCGGCGTCATGTTGAAGGGATACTCGCGCAGTCCGTAGAATTCTTTATACATCGCCCCGATTCCTAATGGCCGCATGCTAACACGCGGGGGCGGGTCGGGCAAGAGCGGGCTGGCCGTTTCCGCTTGATTCGAAGTCCCGTTCTGCGAAGATGCGCCTGTCGTTCAGCACCCCGTTGTTTTTTGAGGAGATCTTGCTTATGAACACCAGCGCCTCAAACGTCCGCACGGTAGCCATCGTGGGCCATACCGCCAGCGGCAAAACCTCCCTGATTGATGCTGCCTTGTTTGTGGCGAAAGCCACGCCAACGCACGGGCGCGTCGCGAAGGGTACCAGCGCGGCGGATTGTCTGCCGGATGAGATCGAGCGCCGCAGTTCGATCCATGCCAAACCTCTCTATCTCGAGTGGGAGGGCGTGAAGGTGTACGTGATTGATACGCCGGGGGTGGCGGATTTTTATGGGGATGTCGTCGCGGCGGTGCATGCAGCGGATGCGGCGATCGTGGTGGTGGATGGAGTGGGCGGTCTTGAGGTGGGGACCAGGCGCGTGTGGAAACTGTTGGATGAGTTGCAGCGGCCGCGGATGATCTACGTCAGCAAACTCGACAAAGATAACAGCGATTTTTCCCGGTGCGTCGAACAAATCCGCGCCGCCTTCGGCAAGAATTGCATTCCCTTTGAACTCCCGCTGGGATCGCAGGCAGATTTCTCGAAAGTTCTCAATTTACGGACGACACCCGAAAGTGACGTGCCGGCCGAGTTGCGCGACCAGTTTCATGCCGCCCATCAAAGTTTGGAGGAAGCTGCCGCAGAGCAGGACGACAAATTACTGGAGGAATATCTCGGCGGACAGGCGCTCACCCTGGACGAAATTACCAACGGAACGCATGTCGGCATCACCCGCGGCACCATCGTGCCGATCTATTGCGGGTGCGCAGACAAGGAAATCGGCGTGCGCAATTTGCTCGAAGGCGTGAAGTCCTTGATGCCCTCGCCGGTCGAGCGGCAAGCGGAGCCGGTTGAGGATGAGGGACAATTGGATTTATCGCCCACTGCGCCCTTCAGTGGCGTGGTGTTCAAGGTGACGGTGGATCCCTTTGCTGGCCATCTCGCGTATGTGCGGGTGGAGTCGGGAACGCTCCGCCCCGACATGGAAATCTTGAACACGACTCGCGGTGGAAAAGAAAAGGTGCCCCCGCTCTTGCGCATGCTCGGCAAAACGCCGGTGCAGGTTCCGCAAGCCGGTCCAGGCGAAATTGTCGCGTTGGCGAAACTAAAGGACACCCACATCAACAACACGCTTGCTGACCCGGCGCGACCGGTGAAGTTCAAGCCGATTCATTTTCCGCGGCCGGTGACGAGTGTGGCGATTCACCCGCACTCCGCCAAGGACGAAGAAAAAATCAGCACGGCGTTGCATCGCTTATCGGAGGAGGACGCGACGTTTCATAGCGCCCGTAATCCGCACACGAAGGAAATGGTCATCTCCGGTTTGGGAGATGTGCATTTGACGGTGGCGATTGAAAATATGAAACGCCGGCTGGGCGTGAATGTGGACGTGAGCACACCCAAGGTGGATTACAAAGAAACGATCAACGTCAGAGCTGATGGTCATTACAAGCACAAGAAACAGTCCGGCGGTCACGGCCAATACGGCGAAGCCTATATTCGTATGGAACCCTCCGAGCGCGGGACCGGGTTTGAATTTGTGAATGAAGTGGTGGGTGGAACAATCCCGAAAAATTTCATACCCGCCGTAGAAAAAGGATGTTTGGAAGGTATGCAAACCGGCGTTGTGGCAGGTTATCAAGTGGTGGATGTCCGTGTGACAGTTTATGACGGCTCCTATCATGATGTGGATTCCAATGAATTAAGTTTCAAGATTGCCGGCTTGCACGCATTTAGGGACGCGATGGCGAAAGCGCGGCCGGGCTTGCTGGAGCCGATAATGAATGTGGGGGTGTTTGTACCAGACCAGTACATGGGAGATATCACCGGCGATTTGAATCACCGGCGCGGGAGAATTCAGAGCGTGGATTCAAGTGATGGTCTGCAAGTGATAAAGGCGCAGGTGCCACAGTCGGAAATGTTCAAGTACGCCAGTGAATTACGTTCGATCACCGGTGGGCGCGGGAGTTTTGAAATGGAATTTTCGCACTACGAACAAGCGCCAGTGCACGTGGCGCAGAAGATTTCTGCAGAAACACAGGCGCAAAAAAAGACCGATTAATTGGGTGTTTTTGCGCAAATGACCGACCTAAAAAATAATTTAACAAAGTTGTTGCTTTGTTTTTTTCTTCCGGCTACTTTGTCCGTCCTTTCACGGGAATAGGCGTTGCAGAAACGTAGCAAATATTTTTCCGTGAGATGCTTGACAGGGGTTCGCGAGAGCAGTAGAAGTAAACCTAGCGGGTGAGGTCAGGTCGGTTATCTAGGAAGAATCAGATTTTAGCAGGCAGCTGCGACACTTTCCCGAAAGGGGAGAAAGTTCTTTGAAAATTGAAAGTGCGATACGTGAGAGCCCACGTCCTCCCGATACCCTCGGGAGGCTTTGAGAGTTGTACCAGATCGGTTCGGTTAGCCCCGACCGATCGGCTCAATGTGAGACTGCCTAGATCAAAAAAGGTCGAACAGTTTATTACGGAGAGTTTGATTCTGGCTCAGAACGAACGCTGGCGGCGTGGATAAGACATGCAAGTCGGACGGGAGTTTGCGGGTAGCAATATTCGTGAACTTCAGTGGCGAAAGGGTGCGTAACACGTAACTACTTGCCTCGAAGTGGGGGATAGCTCGACGAAAGTCGAATTAATACCGCATGTGGTCGAAAGACCAAAGCTGGGGATCGTAAGACCTGGCGCTTTGAGATGGGGTTGCGGCCTATCAGCTAGTTGGTGAGGTAATGGCTCACCAAGGCGAAGACGGGTAGCTGGTCTGAGAGGACGACCAGCCACACTGGAACTGAGACACGGTCCAGACACCTACGGGTGGCAGCAGTCGAGGATTTTTCTCAATGGGGGAAACCCTGAAGGAGCGACGCCGCGTGAGGGATGAAGGTCTTCGGATTGTAAACCTCTGTCATCTGGGAACAATGTCATCTACCTAATACGTGGATGATTGATAGTACCGGAAGAGGAAGCAGTGGCTAACTCTGTGCCAGCAGCCGCGGTAATACAGAGACTGCAAGCGTTGTTCGGATTCATTGGGCGTAAAGGGTGCGTAGGCGGTCGGTTAAGTCGGATGTGAAATCTCCCAGCCTAACTGGGATAGGTCATTCGAAACTAGCTGGCTTGAGGACTGGAGAGGAGACTGGAATAGTCGGTGTAGCGGTGAAATGCGTAGAGATCGACTAGAACACCGGTGGCGAAGGCGAGTCTCTGGACAGTTCCTGACGCTGAGGCACGAAAGCCAGGGGAGCAAACGGGATTAGATACCCCGGTAGTCCTGGCCCTAAACGGTGTTCACTTGGTGTGCGGGGAGTCGACCCCCTGCGTGCCGTAGCTAACGCGATAAGTGAACCGCCTGGGAAGTACGGTCGCAAGATTAAAACTCAAAGAAATTGACGGGGGCCCGCACAAGCGGTGGAGCATGTGGCTTAATTCGATGCAACGCGAAGAACCTTACCTGGCTTTGACATCTATCGTGAAAGTCGGTGAAAGCCGATGACGGCCCGAAAGGGTGTTGGGGATAGACAGGTGCTGCATGGTTGTCGTCAGCTCGTGTCGTGAGATGTTGGCTTAAGTGCCGCAACGAGCGCAACCCCTGTGTTTAGTTACCCGATCGCAAGGTCGGGGCCTCTAAACAGACTGCCTCGCTTTAAACGAGGAGGAAGGTGGGGATGACGTCAAATCAGTATGGCCCTTACGGCCAGGGCTGCACACGTGCTACAATGCGCGGTACAGAGGGACGCAAGACCGCAAGGTGGAGCAAATCCCTTAAAACCGTGCTCAGTTCAGATTGCAGGCTGCAACTCGCCTGCATGAAGCTGGAATCGCTAGTAATGGCGCATCAGCTACGGCGCCGTGAATACGTTCCCGGGCCTTGTACACACCGCCCGTCACATCATGGAAGCTGTCTGCACCCGAAGTCACTGCGCTAACCCGTAAGGGAAGCAGGTGCCGAAGGTATGGATAGTGACTGGGATGAAGTCGTAACAAGGTAGCCGTAGGGGAACCTGCGGCTGGATCACCTCCTTTCTAAGGAGACCTTGAGTTAGGACTTCGGTCGCTAACTCGGAATTCCTAGGTCGAATCCCAAACTTCGGTTTGGGACGCTCAAACGTATCGCACATTTCAGTTTTTAAAGAACTAGACGTTCTTTTGATAAAGTGAAACTCGGAGCCTGCTTGGCTTGCATGATTATGGGGAAGGCCATAACGGGGCCGTAGCTCAGCTGGGAGAGCGCCTGCTTTGCAAGCAGGAGGTCACGAGTTCGATCCTCGTCGGCTCCACCAGTTTTTTTGGGCACACGCCCAACGGGGCGCGTAGCTCAGCTGGTTAGAGCATGCGCTTGATAAGCGCAGGGTCGGAGGTTCGAATCCTCCCGCGCCCACCAGTTTCACTATTGGTTTTCGTCTCGCGAAAGCGGGATGAGTTCTTTGACAATTGCATACAGGTAGTGGGTGGTAGTAAGCACACTACAACAGAATGCTGAGAATATTCGGTCTGGAACTCGGAAACGAGAACCGGACGGATAGTTTGTGATCAAGCTACTAAGAGCGCAGGGTGGATGCCTTGGCGCCAGCAGGCGATGAAGGACGTAGCAAGTTGCGATAAGCCACGGGGAGCGGCAAGCACGCGGTGATCCGTGGATGTCCGAATGGGGGAACCCAATCCGAGTAATATCGGATTACGGCGGGCTGAATTCATAGGCCCGTTCGAGCACGACCCGGTGAAGTGAAACATCTCAGTAACCGGAGGAAAAAAACGAGCAGATCGATTCCCTGAGTAGTGGCGAGCGAAACGGGAATAGCCCAAACCCGAGCACTTGTGTTCGGGGGTTGCGGGACCACAACGTGGCATGTTGAGAGTTAGTCGAAGGCAATGGAAAGTGCCCCCAAAGAGCGTGACAGGCGCGTACGCGAAAACTCAATGCAGCCTAGTGGTATCCCAAGTAAGACGGCACACGTGAAACGCTGTCTGAATCAGTGCCGACCACGGCATAAGGCTAAATACTGACTGGCGACCGATAGTGAACTAGTACCGTGAGGGAAAGGTGAAAAGAACCCTTGTTAAGGGAGTTAATAAGAACCTGAAACCCTGTGCTTACAATGTGTCATAGCCGCGCAAGCGGTGATGGCCTGCCTTTTGCATAATGAGTCTGCGAGTTATTGTCAGTGGCAAGGCTAAGTCCGGTTTGACGGACGCAGCCACAGCGAAAGCGAGTCCCAATAGGGCGTCCAGTCGCTGGCAATAGACCCGAAGCGGAGGTGATCTACGCTTGGCCAGGGTGAAAGCTGGGTAACACCAGCTGGAGGCCCGAACGCGTGAATGTTGAAAAATTCTGCGATGAGCTGAGCGTAGGAGCGAAAGACTAAACAAACCCCGTCATAGCTGGTTCTCCCCGAAATATATTGAGGTATAGCGTCTGGCCACTAGCGCGTGGAGGTAGAGCACTGAATGGGATAGGGCCCTTACCGGGGCACCGAATCCAATCAAACTCCGAATGCCACGTTGCCGTACCCAGGCAGTCAGACAGTGGGCGATAAGGTTCATTGTCGAGAGGGAAACAACCCGGACTATCAGCTAAGGTGCCCAAACTACGTTTAGTGGAAAGGATGTGAGGTTGCATAGACAGTGAGGATGTTGGCTTAGAGGCAGCCACCATTTAAACAGTGCGTAATAGCTGACTCATCGAGCGATCTTGCGCCGAAAATGATTGGCGATCAAACGTAGTACCGAAGCTATGGACTCGGATCCGATTCGTCGGGTTCGATTGGTAGGGGAGCGTTCTTCATGCGTTGAAGGTGGATGGTGACTGAAACTGGAGCGTGGAGAAGTGAGAATGCAGACACGAGTAGCGATAAAGTCCGTTAAATTCGGACTCGCCGTAAACCCAAGGTTTCCTGGGGAAGGATCGTCCTCCCAGGGTTAGTCGGGACCTAAGTCGAGGCCGTAAGGCGTAGATGATGGATGGTTGGTTAATATTCCAACACCACCTTGGCCTAAGCTGTGAGGAACCCAGAAGAGAATGCGAGCCAGCGATTGAAAGTGCTGGTCAATACCGGTGGAAGCCGGTGTTGGACGTTGCGACTACGGTCAATGCGGATTCGTTAATATCATGCTGGCAAGAAAAGCCTCACGGTGTTCACCAGGGTGCCCGTACCGTAAACCGACACAGGTGGGTGAGATGAGTATTCTCAGGCGCGCGAGTGAAATCTCTCTAAGGAACTCGGCACATTAGCCCCGTAACTTCGGAAGAAGGGGCGCCTCGGATCGTCAGATTATATCAAAGCGAACTGGGGCCGCAGTGAAAGGCGCTCTACGACTGTTTAACAAAAACACAGCTCTGTGCGAACTCGCAAGAGACGGTATACAGAGTGACAAGTGACCAATGCGGTAAGATTAAGGCAAGGGGTCATCCCGTAAGGGTGAAGCTCTGAACTCAAGTCCCCGTGAATGTCGGCCGTAACTATAACGGTCCTAAGGTAGCGAAATTCCTTGTCGGGTAAGTTCCGACCTGCACGAATCTTGTAACGAGAGAGCGACTGTCTCGGAGAGAAGCTCGGCGAAACTGTAGTGGCGGTGCCGATGCCGCCTACCCGCAGAAGGACGGAAAGACCCCGTGCACCTTTACTGTAAGCTGATATTGGACTTTGGTGTGTGATACGTAGCGTAGGTGGGAGCCTTCGAAACCGAGCTTTCGGGTTCGGTGGAGGCGTCAATGAAACACCACTTTTCGCTCATTAAGGTTCTAACCTCGTGCCGTAACCCGGCCGAGGGACCGTGTCAGCGGGTCAGTTTGACTGGGGCGGTTTCCTCCTAAAGAGTAACGGAGGAGTACGAAGCTTGGCTCAACCTGGTTGGCAATCAGGTGTTGAGGATATGGCTATAAGCCAGGCTCACTGTGAGACTCACAAGTCGAGCAGATACGAAAGTAGGTCCAAGTGATCCGGTGGTAGAATGTGGAATTGCCATCGCTCAACGGACAAAAGGTACGCCGGGGATAACAGGCTTATCGGGCCCAAGAGTTCATATCGACGGCCCGGTTTGGCACCTCGATGTCGGCTCATCGCATCCTGGGGCTGGAGAAGGTCCCAAGGGTCCGGCTGTTCGCCGGTTAAAGCGGTACGCGAGCTG
>Ga0105047_10007694_pt1 | contig 18100 bp, 15 predicted proteins | sample MAT04_FD_78384 | JGI IMG/M metagenome (GOLD analysis project Ga0105047, IMG submission 78384) | Freshwater microbial communities from Lake Fryxell liftoff mats and glacier meltwater in Antarctica - MAT-04 (megahit assembly) | ecosystem: Environmental > Aquatic > Freshwater > Ice > Liftoff...
CACCGACTACGAGGTCCTCGGGGCCGTGTGCGACGTGCGTTACCCGCTCGGTGGCATCGAGGAGACCGGCGAAGAGTTCGATCAGTGGTGCTCGGAAGAGTCGCCCATCTTCGCTGCGCTGCAGGACGGTTCGGCCACCTTCGAGAACCTCCATGAGGTCCTCCCCGACCTCGGCATCATCCCCATCGGTAGTGTGCCGGTGGCCGGCACCACCGCCGAGGCCTAGCCCGCACACCTCGCCCTGCGAGGAACTCATCGACTTGGGTGTGGCCGCTTCCGTTCGGGAGCGGCCACACTTGTTCTCCGTGCCCGACGCTGCGTTCAGTACCGACTCGCCCACCGGCGATGCACCGCGGTCCACCGACGTGCTCGTCATCGGCGGCGGGCCTGCCGGCGCGGCCGCCGGCTACTGGCTGGCTCGCCACGGCCACGACGTCACCATCGTGGAGCGCAAGACCTTCCCGCGTGAGAAGACCTGCGGCGATGCGCTGACTCCGCGGGCTGTGCACCAACTCGACGCGATGGGGCTGACCGAGCCGCTCAGCGAGTTCCATCGGTACAACGGACTGCGTGCGATGGGCATGGGCCGCGAGCTCGAACTCGAGTGGCCCAGTCACTCCATCTACCCGCAGCACGGCTACGTCGTGCGCCGGCGCGAACTCGACGCGATGGTGGCGCTCAACGCCCAGCGCGAAGGCGCCACGTTGCTCACCGGCCACGAGGCGGTGCAACCACTGGTCGACCGCGGCTTCGTGCGCGGCGCCACCGTGCAGGTGAAGGACGGGCCCACGCTCGACATCCACGCCAAGTACGTGGTGGTGGCCGACGGCGCCAACAGTCGCTTCGGTCGCGCGCTGGGCACGTTCCGCACTCGCGAGTGGCCCTACGGCACCGCCATCCGCACCTACTGGCAGAGCCCGCGCCACGACGAGCCGTGGATCGAATCCGAGCTCGACGTGCAGGATCGCAACGGCAACGCGATGCCTGGCTACGGATGGGTCTTCCCCGTGGGCGACGGCACCGTCAACATCGGCGTCGGCCTGCTCAGCACCTTCCGCGACTTCAAGAGCGTCAACACCACGCATCTGCTCGACGTCTACGCGCATCAGATAGCCGAGCGCTGGCAGATCGACCCCGGCAACCCGGAAAGCAAGGCAACCAGAGGCCGAATCCCCATGGGGGGCTCGGTGGGCCCCAAGGCCGGGCCGTCGTATCTGGTCGTGGGCGACGCCGCCGGCAGCGTCAACCCGTTCAACGGTGAAGGCATCGACTACGCCTACGAGACCGCCCGGATGGCCGCCGACGTGCTGCACCAAGCGCTGGTCACCAGCGACCCGGCGGCGCTGCAGCAGTACACGCGCATGGTCGACCTCGAATACGCCGAGTACTTCAAGGTGGCCCGACTGTTCGCCCGCATCATCGGTCGGCCGCTGCTCATGCGCGAGCTCACCCGCGTTGGCATGAGCAGCCGCACGCTGATGGAGTGGGTGCTGCGCATCATGGCCAACATGCTGCGCGACGACGAGCGCGGCCCGGCCGAGCTGGCCTACAAGGCTGCGACGAAGATCGTCAAACTCGCTCCCAACGCATAGCTGCCCAGCTCGCCGGTGCGAGGCGTGCGTGAGAACCGAGCTACGTGAGGTCGCCCCGCATGCGGGCAAGCTCCGCCCGCAATGTCGCCGTCTCGTACTCGGCCTCCGTAGGCCTGCGCGCCGCGTCGTTGGCCTGCACCGTCAGTCGTTCAGCCAGCGCAGATTGCTCGTCAGCCCGCGCAGACTGGGCACTGGCTCGCTGCATCTCCTGAGTCGGGGTGAGCCAGCGATGCTCGCCATCGGGGTCGGTCACCACCAGCTCGGTTCCCTCGACACACACCCGCACACCGGTGACCGGGCTGATGTAACCGGCACCGGGGTCGACCACCGCGGCATGGTCACGACGCTACTTCTTTCGTTCGCACAGCGGGACGGGGAAGCCGTGAGCCGGAAGGTAACGAAAGGGTGTGACGGGGTGCAGTCAGAGCGTTGCCAACAACATGGCGGGGGCCGACCGCAGGGCTTCGGTGGCCGCCGACTGGGGCAGCAGCACGCACGCAGCTTCGGCGCGAGCAGCCCACTCGAGTGCCAAGCCGTGCGCCGCCGCCACGCCGCCGTTGGAGCGCACGATGGCCAGTGCCTTCTCCTGCTCGACACCGACCAGCGGCTTGCCCAGCAGCGAGAGCAGCTCGACCGCTGCCACCCCGCCGGCCTGCAGCGTGCGCAGCACCGGCAGCGTGTAGACGCCTTCCACCATGTCGTGCCCAGCGGGCTTGCCGAGCTGCTCGTCGGTGGCAGTGATGTCGAGCAGATCATCGGCGATCTGAAACACCATGCCGAACGCCTCGCCGTAGTCGGTGAGGGCGTCGATGGATGCCCGATCGAGCGACGCAACGATGCCGCCGATGCGAGCCGCCGTCGCGAACAGCGACGCGGTCTTGCCGCTGATGCTGTTGAGATAGCTGGCTTCGGGGCGAGCCGCGTTGTAGGTGTGGCGCAGCTCTTCGATCTGCCCTTCGCACAACCGGCCGATGGTGCGAGCGAGCAACCCGGCAACCTCGGTGCCGAGCGACGCCGCGATCTCGGACGCCCTTGACAGCAGGAAGTCGCCTGCGAGGATGGCCTGCAGGTTGCCCCACTTCGCATTCACCGTGTCGACACCGCGACGGGTGCCGGCTTCGTCCATCACGTCGTCGTGGTAGAGCGAGCCGGTCTGCACGAGCTCGCAGGCGATGCCGCCCTGCACGGCCCGCTCGTGCAGCTCAGGGCTGGCCGCACCGGCCACCTGCGCGGCGAGCACAGTGAGGACGGGCCGCAGGCGCTTGCCCCCGGCAACGATGAGGTGCGATGCGATCTCGTTCAAGTACGGGTCGGGCGTGTGCACCGACTCGGTGAGCGCAGCTTCGATCCGCGCGAGGTCGGCTGCATGGCTGGGCAGCGCGAACAGCGGAGCGGACGACACACGCCAAGGCTAGGCGAACAATTCGGGACCTGCTGCATTGTCCAGCCGATGGAGGCACCGCATGTAGGAACCAGTAGCCACCGATACACTTCCGCCATGTTTGAACGATTCACCGATCGGGCTCGCCGGGTTGTTGTGCTGGCGCAGGAAGAAGCTCGCCTGCTGAACCACAGCTACATCGGTACCGAGCACATCCTCCTCGGCCTCATCCACGAGGGTGAGGGCGTGGCCGCCAAGGCCATGGAGTCGCTGGGTATCTCACTGGAAGCCGTGCGCAGCCAGGTGGAAGAGATCATCGGTCAGGGCGGTTCGTCGCCGTCGGGCCACATCCCCTTCACTCCCCGCGCCAAGAAGGTGCTCGAGCTGTCGCTGCGTGAAGCGCTGCAGTTGGGCCACAACTACATCGGTACCGAGCACATCCTCTTGGGCCTCATTCGCGAGGGTGAGGGCGTGGCGGCGCAGGTGTTGGTCAAGCTCGGCGCCGACCTCAGTCGCGTGCGCCAGCAGGTCATCCAGCTGCTATCGGGTTACCAGGGCGGCCAGGGCAAGGGCGAGCAGCCCGCTGCCGCGGCCACCGGCGCCGCTCCGAAGGAAGAGGCCGGCGACAAGGGCAACAGCCAGATCCTCGACCAGTTCGGTCGCAACCTCACACAGCTCGCTCGTGAGAAGAAGCTCGACCCGGTCATTGGTCGTAGCCGCGAGATGGAACGCGTCATGCAGATCCTCAGCCGCCGCACCAAGAACAACCCGGTGCTCATCGGCGAACCCGGCGTGGGCAAGACCGCCATCGTCGAGGGCCTGGCCCAGAAGATCGTCAGCAACGACATCCCCGACACGCTGCGCAACAAGCAGCTGTACACGCTCGACCTGGGTGCGCTCGTCGCCGGCAGCCGCTACCGCGGCGACTTCGAAGAGCGTCTCAAGAAGGTGCTCAAGGAGATCCGCACCCGCGGCGACATCATCCTGTTCATCGACGAGATCCACACGCTCGTGGGTGCCGGTGCCGCCGAGGGCGCCATCGACGCAGCCAGCATCCTCAAGCCGATGCTCGCCCGCGGCGAGCTGCAGACCATCGGCGCCACCACCACCGACGAGTACCGCAAGCACCTCGAGAAGGACGCGGCGCTCGAGCGGCGCTTCCAGCCGGTGAAAGTGGAGGAGCCCACCCTGGCTCACACCATCGAGATCCTCAAAGGCGTGCGTGACAAGTACGAGGCGCACCACCGGGTCACCATCACCGACCAGGCCATCGTCGCCGCGGCCAACCTGGCCGACCGCTACATCAGCGACCGCCACCTGCCCGACAAGGCCATCGACCTCATCGACGAGGCCGGTAGCCGTCTGCGCATCAAGCGCATGGCCACTCCGCCCGACCTGAAGGAGATCGAGCAGAAGCTCACCGACGTGCAGGAAGCCAAGAAGCGCGCCGTGGAAGAGCAGCGCTTCGAAGAGGCCGGTCGTCTGCGCGATCAGGAGAAGAACCTGCTCGAGGAGAAGGCCACGAAGGAGGCCGAGGTGAAGGCCAGCGGTGTCGACCTGTTCGACGAGGTCGATGAGGAAGCCATCGCCGAGGTGCTCAGCCTGTGGACCGGCATCCCGGTGTACAAGCTCACCGAGGAAGAAACCCAGAAGCTGCTCAACATGGAAGGTGAGCTGCACAGGCGCATCATCGGCCAGGAGAACGCCATCAGGGCGGTCAGCCAGAGCGTGCGCCGCACCCGCGCCGGCCTCAAGGACCCGAAGCGCCCGAGCGGCTCGTTCATCTTCCTCGGGCCCACCGGCGTAGGTAAGACCGAGCTGGCCAAGACGCTCGCCGAGTTCCTGTTCGGCGACGAGAAGAGCCTCATCTCGCTCGACATGAGCGAGTACATGGAGAAGCACACGGTCAGCCGCCTGGTGGGTTCGCCCCCCGGGTACGTGGGTTACGAAGAGGGCGGCCAGCTCACCGAAGCCGTGCGCCGCAAGCCGTTCAGCGTGGTGCTGTTCGACGAGATCGAGAAGGCGCACCCCGACGTGTTCAACACGTTGCTGCAGATCCTGGAGGAAGGCCGCCTCACCGACAGCCAGGGCCGCACCGTCGACTTCCGCAACACCGTGCTCATCATGACCAGCAACCTCGGTTCCAGCGACCTGCGCAAGGCCAACGTCGGCTTCACCAAGGCCGACGCGGCCATGAGCTACGAGCGCATGAAGGACAAGGTCACCGAGGCATTGAAGGGCCACTTCCGCCCCGAGTTCCTCAACCGCATCGACGAGATCATCGTGTTCCACGAGTTGGCCCGCGACGAGGTCATGCAGATGGTCGACCTGATGACCAAGCGCCTCACCGGTCAGCTCGAGGCCCAGGGCCTGGGCATCGAGCTCACCCAGAGCGCCAAGGAGCTGCTGGCCGAGAAGGGGTACGACCCGCAGTTGGGTGCCCGCCCGTTGCGTCGGGCCATCCAGCGCATGATCGAAGACGTGCTCAGCGAGAAGATCCTGTACAAGGAGTATCACGCCGGCCAGATCATCGTGGTCGACACGGAAGACGACCCCGAGCGCCCCGGCGACAAGAAGCTGTCGTTCCATGCGGTCGAGGGCTTCCAGCCGCCGGCGGCCGTCGAGCTGGCCACGACCGCTGCGCCCGACATCGTGGCGGAACCGCCCGCTCCCACCGAGTAGTCACGCCGGCCGAATCGACCGGGCCGCGACACCATCATCAACACCTCCGCGCAGTAGCGCTACGCTCCCGCGCCAGCACCCTGACCAGGAGGTCTTCCCATGGCAATTGTGGCATTCGACATCGAGTACACCACTCCGCGCAGCAGGCTCAGTAACGCGCTGCGCATCCTCTACGCAATTCCACACCTCATCATCGTCGGCGCCCTGGGCTACGCCTCGGGTGCAGCGTCGCTGGTGCAGTGGTTCATCATCTTGTTCACTGGCAAGCGCAACCAGGCGGTCTTCACGTTCTGCCGCAACGTGCTCGATTGGCAGAACAGGGCCGCCACTTACGCAGGCATGATGTACGACGCGTACCCCAACTTCGGCTTCGAGAAGGTGAACGAGCCGGTGCACTTCTCGCTGGAGTACGAGGAGTCGGCCGATCGGCTCACCAACGCACTACGCATCCTCTGGGTCATTCCGGCAGCGCTGATCTACGTCGTCGTGGCCATCGGCGGATACGTCGTCACCATCATCTGCTGGTTCGCGATCCTGTTCACCGGCGTGCAGCCCAAGGGCATGTTCGACTTCCTGGTGAAGATGTATCGCTTCGGCGTACGCGTCAACGCCTACGCCGGGCTGCTCACCGACACCTACCCGAAGTACGAGTAGCAGTCGCTGCAGTTGCGCAGCGACCGCCCGCAGTGCGGGTCGGGCTGACAGAATGACCATCATGCGTCGCGCCATCTCCTTGCTGGTCGTCGCGCTCGCGCTCACGGCGTGCAAGGTCGACACCACGGTCACCGTCGAGGTGGCGGCAGATGGGTCGGGCGTCATCACGCTCATCGCGGTGGCCGACGCCGAGGTGGTCACGCAAGCACCGGGCCTCGCCGACGACCTGCGCTTCGACGACGCAGTTGCAGCGGGTTGGGCGCTCGATGGCCCCACTCCCACCGACGACGGCGGCCTCACCGCGACACTCACCCACGAGTTCGCCACGGTGCAGGAAGCCACCGCGTTGCTGCAGTCGATCAACGGCGTCGACGGGCCACTGCACGGGGTTGCGGTCACTCGCACCGTCGCCGACGGCCAGGTCACCACCGCGCTCGTCGGCTCGCTACGGGTGGACGGCGGGCTCAACGCCTTCGCCGACCCCGACCTGCTGGCGGCCATCGGCGGCAGCCCCTACGCCGACGACATCGCGGCCACCGGCCTGCGCCCGACCGATGTGGTGACGTTCACTTTCACCGCCGACCTGCCCGGCGAGGTCACCACTGCGGGAACCGGCGTCGACGCCGGCGAACCCGTGCTCAGCTGGTCGGTACCGCTCGACGGCACCACCGCCGACCTCGCGACCACATCGGTGATCAGCGAGTCGGCAGTGGCTGGGTCGAGCGGCGTCTGGGGCACCGTGGCCACAGTGGCACTGGTCGCACTCATTGCCTGGTGCGTGGCCGCCATCGCGTTCATTGCGTTCGTCGCTCGCGCCCGCCGGGCCAAGGCACGACGACGAGCGACGGTCAGCCGCTGATCACCGGCGCCACGGTGACACCCAGCACGGCGCCCGGAGGTACGGGGCGTGGCGGGGGTGTCGGTTCATGCTCCGAATCCGTCGACGAAGCGGAGGTCCGCTTGCATCCGGAAAACCCCGTGAGTCACTGTGCGACACCCATTCCGTAGGGTGCACGCATGGCCAAGGTTCGAGTCGTCTACCGGTGCAACGAGTGCGGGGCGGCCACCCCCAAGTGGGCTGGCCGCTGCGCCTCGTGCGAGGCGTGGAACTCGCTGGTGGAAGACGTCGACGTGCCCGAGGCGCCGGTCGGCCACCAGTCTGGTCCGTCGGCGCCCGCCACACCCATCGGCCAGGTCGATGCGTCGTTCTCGCAGCCGCAGCCCACCGGCATCTCCGAGCTGGATCGTGTGCTCGGCGGAGGGCTGGTGCCGGGGTCGGTCACGCTGTTGGGCGGCGAGCCGGGCATCGGCAAGAGCACGCTGCTGCTGCAACTGCTGGCCCACTGGCCACAGCGCACGCTGTACGTGAGCGCCGAGGAAAGCGCCCAGCAGGTGCGCCTGCGCGCCGAGCGGCTCGACGCGGTGCGGCCGGAGCTGTGGCTGCTGCCCGAGACGTCGCTGCCGCACATCATCGCCGCCATCGACGAGGTCCAGCCGAAGTTGGTGGTCATCGACAGCATCCAGACCATCGCCGACCCCGACGTGCCGTCGGCGCCCGGCAGCGTGGTGCAGGTGCGTGGTTGCGCGCACCGCCTGGTGGGCGAGGCCAAGCGCCGCAACCTGCCCATCGTCATGGTCGGTCACGTCACGAAGGAGGGCGGCCTCGCTGGGCCGCGAGTGCTCGAGCACATCGTCGACACCGTGCTCAGCTTCGAGGGCGACCGGCACCACTCGTTGCGCCTGCTGCGTGCGGCGAAGCACCGCTTCGGCCCCACCAACGAGCTGGGCGTGTTCGAGATGGCCGGTGAGGGGCTCGTCGGGGTGCCCGATGCCAGCAAGCTGTTCCTCACCGACCGCCGTACCGGAGTCGCCGGTTCGGCCATCACCCCCACGCTGGAAGGCCAGCGCCCGCTGCTGGTGGAGGTGCAGGCACTCACCAACAAGGTCAACCCCGGCATTCCCCCTCGGCGTAGCGCGCAGGGGCTCGACCCCGGCCGGTTGGCGCTGCTGCTGGCGGTGCTCGAGCGGCGGTCACGGCTCCAGATGGGCCAGCACGAGGTGTTCGCATCTGCCGTCGGAGGGGTGCGGCTCACCGAGCCCGGCGCCGATCTGCCGTTGTGCCTGGCGCTGGTCAGTGCGTTGCTCAACCACCCCATTCCGCCCGACGTGGTGGTATTCGGCGAGGTCGGCCTGGCCGGCGAGCTGCGCCAGGTGGCTCATGCGCCGCGCCGGTTGGCAGAAGCCGCTCGCATGGGCTTCACCCGCGCCATCGTGCCGGCCAACTCACCCGACGGGGTCGACGGCATCGCCCTCACCCGCGTCTCCACCGTCAACGAAGCGCTCGTCGCGGTGGGGTTGTCGGGGCGGCCATGACAGCAGCATCGCGTCGCTCGTAGACTGCCAGCGTGCCGCCGCAGACCACCCCCAACGATGCGCTCCACGCTGCGCTCGCCCAGGTGGCACCCGGCACCTCCTTGCGCGACGGCATCGATCGCATCGTGCGCGCCAAAATGGGCGCGCTCGTGGTGGTCAGCGACGATCCCAGTGTGCTGGCCATCTGCAGCGGCGGGTTCCTGCTCGACACTGAATACACGCCACAGCGGCTCAGCGAGTTGGCCAAGATGGACGGCGCCATCATCCTCACCACCAACGCCGGCCGCATCGCCCGCGCCAACGTGCACCTGGTGCCCGACCCGTCGGCGCCCACCTCCGAAACCGGTACTCGTCACCGCACCGCCGAACGTGTCGCCATGTCGCTGCGCGTGCCGGTGGTCAGTGTCAGCGAGGAGATGAGCGTCATCAACGTGTACGCCGGCGGTATGCGTCGACAGTTGAACGACATCGGCCGCCTGCTCGACCGCGCCAACCAGGCGCTGCAGACACTCGAGCGATACAAGACGAAGCTCGACGACTCCACGAGCGCGCTCACGTCGCTCGAGATCGAAGACGTGGTCACGGTGCGCGACGTGGCAGCGGTGGTGCACCGCGGCGAAATGGTGCGCCAGATCGCCGCCGAGATCGAGACCATGATCATCGAGCTGGGAGTCGACGCGCGGCTGCTGCGGTTGCAGCTCGACGAAGTGTTCAGCTCGCTCGACGACGAACTCGAACTAGTGGTGGCCGACTACCCCGAGCTGGTGCACACCGCCAGTGGTCCTGAAGGCGGCGACGCCCCCGCCTCACCGAAAGGCTTGCGCATGCTAGCCCGGGTGCCGCGCCTGGCGCCGGCGCACGCGGCTGCCATTGCCGCCCACTTCGGCGAGCTGGCCAAGCTGCTGCGTGCCACCGCCGACGAGATCGCCAACGTGCCCGGCATCAGCTTGAAGGCCGCACGCGCGGTGAAGGACACGCTCGATCGGCTCACGGAAACCACCATCCTCGACCAGTACATCTGAACCGGTCGCGTGGAAACGTCAGGCCGGAAGGTACGGCGTGGTGACGCCGGCTTGCGGGCCGTCGACCACCACCAGGCCGTCGTCGACCAGCTTGATCAGGTGGGCGAGCACGCTGCGGCCGGCCGCCTTGTAGAGCTTCTCGTTCACGCCGACGTAGAGCTGCTTCACCATCTCGGGGATCATCGTGGTGCCGGCACGAACCGCGGCCAGTACGCCAGCCTCGCGATCTAGGCGGTGTTGCACGAACTCGTCGATGAACACTTGCGCATCGGTGACCGGCGCCCCGTGGGTGGGCCACAGCACGGCGGGCTGCATGTCGCGCACGCGCTGCAGCGAGCTGAAGTAGTCGCGCATGTCGCCGTCGGGCGGGGTGATGACAGTGGTGCTCCACCCCATGATGTGGTCGCCGGTGAACAGCGCCCGCTGCTCCTCGAACCAGTAACAGATGTGGTTGCTGGTGTGCCCGGGCGTGTGGATGGCGCGAATGGTCCAGCCGTCGCCGAAGGCTGCGACCTCGTCATGGACGACGCGCACATCGGGGTCGAAGGTCAGGTCGAGCGACTCTTCCACTTTCAATTCGCCGGCAGCCTCAGCGGCAGCAGCAGCGGCCTTCTCGTCCTCGTCGGGTTCGTCGGGAGTGTCGTCCTCCACCCAATCGGGGTTCAGCCGGTGCGGGCCGAACGCCACAGTGGGTGCGCCGGAGTACTCACGCAGCCAGGCGGCGAGCGGCGAGTGATCGCTATGGCAGTGAGTGACCAGGATGGCGCGGACACGCTCGCCTTCGAGCGCCGCCTGCAATGCATCGCGGTGGGCCTCGCTGAGAGGGCCGGGGTCGATGACTGCCACGTCGCCCTGCCCGACGATGTAGGTGCCGGTGCCGTGGTAGGTGAACTTCGACGGGTTCTTGGCGATGACACGGCGGATGAGCGGTGCCACGGACACGGCTTGACCGTACTGCGGGTCGTCGAGCGTGACGTAGGGGATGCTCATGGCGCGATGGCCCTGACCGTGCCCACTTGGCGACCGTGCCCCATGATGCGTTCCTCCACCAGTGCTGCGACCCCGGACGTGTCGACGCCCAACGCTTGCAGTGCCGCCAGCATCAGCGGCGGACGAGCGCGGTCGCCACCATCGGCGATCTTCAGCGCCACGGCACGACCGTCGGGGAGCGCGGCGGCAAACACTCCGTCGGCGCCGTCCTTCGCCATCAGGCCCGGCACGTGCCTCATCAACTTCGTGACGTCGCGTCCGTCGCCGCCCACCATTCTCGGGTGGCTGGTCATCGCTGCGTACACATCGTCGCCCGCGGCGCCCGCGCTACCGGTGCAGATGGCGCGAAACGCACGCGCCAAACCCACCAGCGACATGGCGTGCGCCGGTGCGCCGCAGCCGTCGATGCCGATGTGGGCGTGTGGTTCGTCGCACAGTTCATCGATGGTGGCGGTGATGGCCGACTGCAGCGGATGGTCGAATTGCAGGTACGACGGGTCGTGGGCCCAGCCGTTGTGCACGCACGTGGCCAGCATCCCGCTGTGCTTGCCGCTGCAGTTCATCAGTAACGGCGTGCGCGGGGCGCCGGCGCGCAGCACGGCCTCGGCCGATGGCTGATCCAGCGGCAGCGACGCCGTGTTGGCCAGCGCACTCTCATGCAAGCCGGCCGAGCTCAAGATGCGCAGCGCAGCGTCGGTGTGCATGGGGGAGCCGTCATGGCTGGCACACACCAAAGCCAGCAGCTCGGGCGGCAGCCGCAGGCCGGCGCGCACCATGGCCACGGCTTGCATCGGCTTGTTCGACGAACGCGGGTACACCACTGCGTGCGGGTCGCCGACGGCGAACTCGATGGCGCCTGACGGGCCGAGGCCCACGACCGCACCGAAGTGCACCGACTCGTCGAGGCCGCTGCGACTGGTGATGGCGACGGGAGCGAACGACTCAGGGGTTGGCATCGGGGTCTACCGAGAAGGGCTCCGTCGCGGGAGGCTCCGCGGGGAGAGGCTCCGCTGTGGGCGGCTCCGTCGTGGGAGGGTCGGCCGTGGGGTGCTGGGAGCGCGCAGCCCGACGCCTCCGCCGTCGAAGCCGCGGCTTCACCACGGTGAGGGTGCTCTCGATCACCTCGTGGCGTTCGCCGGTGTTGCCGATGAGCGCCTTTGCCATGGCCGCGCCAGGGATGGCTAGAACAGCACCGACCGGCCCCAGGACTGCCGCGCCGCCGATGGCGGCGCCGAATGCAAGCGCAGGATGAAGGTCCATGGTGCGGGCCGTGATGCGTGGCAGGAACAGGTAGTTCTCGAGCTGCTGGTAGACCAGGATCACGACGAGCACGGCCAGGGCCTTGGGCGGCGAGTCGATGAACGTCACCAGCACGGGCAGTGCGCCGGCGATGTAGGTGCCCACCACCGGCAGGAACTGGCTGATGACACCCACCCACAGCGCCATTGCCACGGGAGCGGGTGTGCCGATGGCCTGCAGCAGCACCCAGTGGAAGAGTGTCGACAACCCTGCGAGCAGGGCTCGCGAGTAGAGATAGCCGCCGGTCTTCTCGATGGCGAGCTCCCACGTATCGAGCACCGTGCGCTGGCGCTCGGGGTTGAGCCGGCTGCAGATGCTACGCCGCATCTTCGGGCCGTCGGCCACCAGGTAGAAGGTGAACAGCAGCACCGACAAGAGCTGCACCAACAAGCCGAGCGCGGTGACCGACAGGTCGACCACGCGACCCTGTTGGCTCTCGATGAACCGCTGCACCGGCCCGTTCTCGTCGTTGATCGAGGCGATGACCTGTGACGCGTTGATGTGCGTGCCGAACGTGTCGTTGAGGAAGCTGACCGTGCGGTTCACGTACGTCTCGGAGTCGCTCAACAGGTCGGCGATCTGCTGGCCGACCAGCGCGCCGATGGCGATGACGAACACCAGGAACGCGACCAGCACGCCGACCAGGATGACCGCCGTTGCGCTCCCCCGCCGCCACCCGCGTGTCGCCAACCGGTTCACGCCTGGCTCGATGGCGAGGGACAGGAACAGCGAGACGAGCAGCAGCACGAACAGGCCGTACAACCGGTCGGTATAGGAGTCGACCCGGATGGCAATGAGGTAGCCAAGCCAGAAGATGGCGACGGCTTTCCACACCCAGCGCGGCATGCGATTCCCGGGGGCGACAGGCTGTTGCGCGTGCATCACCCGGGATCGTACTGACCCGCCACCCTCCGCAGGGTGGAGGCCATGTCGCCGCGCTCGGCGATGTCGACGCGAGCGAGCCCCAGCCACTGCGCCATGGCCTGCAGCTCGCGCACCAGGTCGGGTGCAATCCGATCGACCGGCGCCCCTGGTTCGGCGTACGAGCCCTTCACCAGCAGCGTGCTCTGTTGGCGGTCGGCCTTCATGTCGAGGCGGCCGACCAGCGAGTCGCCCCACAGCACCGGCAGCACGTAGTAGCCGTAAGTGCGCTTCGGCGCCGGGGTGTAGATCTCGATGCGGTAGTGGAACCCGAACAGCCGCTCGTTGCGGTCGCGGTTCCAGCACACCGGGTCGAACGGGCTGAGCAACGCGCACGCCTCGACGCGGCGCGGCAGCTTCGCCTTCGGGTGCAGGTACGCCGGCTTGACCCAGCCCTCCACCTGTACGGGCAGCAGGCGACCCTCCTCCACCAGCTCATCGAGCAGTGGTCGGCACGGCGCGTTCTTCTGGCGGTGGTAGTCGGTGAGGTCGGCCATCGTGCCCACACCGTGGTGCTTGGCCGCCAACACGAGCAGCTCCTTGCGCGCCTCGGCTTCGGTTGGTGTCGGTGTGGCCAGCACGTGGGCGGGCAGCACCCGTTCGGCCAGGTCGTACAGGCGAGCGAAGTCTGCGGCACGGCGAACGGCGGTGACCTGCCCACTCCAGAACAGGTGCTCGAGGGCCACCTTGCCGTCGTCCCAGTCCCACCAAGAGCCCTTCTTGCCGACCCGCTCGTTGAGGTCGCCGGCTGCCAACGGGCCGTCGAGTTCGATGCGCCGCAGCACCTCGTCGAGGTAACCGGGGCGGCGCTTGGTCATCGTCCAGTAATGCTCCCACTTGTGCATCGCGTCCATCTGCCAGCGATGCAGGTGATGGTGCGCGGTGGGCACGTGGCTGGCTTCGTGCACCCAGTACTCGAACAGCTCGCCGGCCGCGGTGGCCTCAGCGATGAGGTTGCGCGGGTGCGGGCCGAGACGCGCGAACAGTGGCAGTTCCTGGCTGCGCACGAGCACGTTGACCGAGTCGATCTGGATGAGCCCCATGCGGTCGAGTGCCCGCCGGAGGTGCCGGCGGTCGACGCGACCGGTGGGTCGGGGGTCGGCGAAGCCCTGCGCCGCCAGTGCAATGCGACGTGCCTGCGCGAGCGAGAGCCGCTCGAGGCTCACGGCAGTGGGTCAGTCCGCGACGGTGATGGTGACCGAGTTGATGGTCACGTCTTCACGCGGGCGGTCGCTGCGGTCGGTATCGACGCGCTGCAGCGCGTCGACGATCTCGAGGCCCTTCACCGTTTGGCCGAAGTGGTTGTACTGCGGGGGCAGACCCACGCCGTTGGCGCCGCTGATGAGGAAGAACTGGCTGCCGTTGGTGTTCGGCCCGGCGTTGGCCATGGCCAATGAGCCGAGCTGGTAGCGCTGCTTCACCGGCTCGTCGTTGAACTTGTAGCCGGGGCCGCCGCGGCCGGTGCCGGTGGGATCGCCACCCTGGCACATGAAGCCGTTGATGATGCGGTGGAAGACGATGCCGTCGTAGTAGTGATAGCCGGCGAGGAACACGAAGTTGTTGACCGTGTTGGGTGCGTTGACGGCGTCGAGCGCAACCACGATCTGGCCCAGGTTGGTGCTGCCGTGGCTGACGTCGAGCGTGGCGGTGTACCGCTTGCTGGTGTCGATGCCGAACTCGGGCGCGGAGTCGAACTGCTTGGTGGTGGGCGCCGAACCATCGAGCGCGGGGAATGCGTAAGCCATGCCCGCCACGCTACCCGCCCAACCCATCTCGACGACCCCGCCAGAAGGCCCCAGCGGGGCCTTTGGTCGCGATTCGTCTCCAACATGGAGACGAATCGCGACCAGAGTGCGGATTGGGACGATTCCTGTCCTGAAGCCGCTGGCGGGGTGGCCGGCGACTCACAGGGTGGGTCAGTCGTTGCGAGCGTTGTAGTCGGCGATCAGGCCGTTGGCCTGTTTGGCCGCAGCGTCGAGCGTGGTCTTCACGTCGGCGCCATCGAAGATGGCGGCGACGGCAGTAGCCAAAACCGAGCGGATCTCACGCAGCGGGCCCACGACCGGGCCGCTCGACGTGAGGGCGTCGGGCGAGGCTGCAAGTTGGGCGTATGCCACCGAGAAGCGAGGGTCGTTGGCCACCAACGTCATGTACGGGTCGACGAGCACCGCATCGTTGCGCACGGGAACGTAGCCCGTGGCAGAGGCCCACTGGCTCTGTTGCTCGGCACCGACCAGGTACGTGATGAAGTCCCACGTCGCGGCAATGCGCACGTCGTCGCCGGTGGCCACCGGCCACAGCGAGGCACCACCGATGAGTGCACCCGGCGCGCCGTCGGGGCCGGGCATCGGGCCCACGCCCACATCGTCGGGGCCGATCTGCGGGAACTGCCCACCACCGAGCACGGCCAGCACGGGACCCAGCGACGCTGAGGTGGCGATCGTCATCGCCGCCGGCTGCTGCTCATCGGCCAGCTTCAACAGGTTGTCGTAGCCGGTCTGGGTGTTGTCGCCCACGTTCACCGCCAGGCCGTCGTCGAGCATGTCCTGCAGATAGGTGAGCAGTTCCACGCCGGTGGCGTTGTTGTACAGCACCTGAGTGGCACGGCTGCTACGGCCGTTGTCGCCGTCGACATAGAACTCCTCCGCCTTGCAGAACCACTGCTCGACGTACCAACCGCCACCCGAGTCGAAGCCGGTGTCGAGCGAAAGGCCGTATGTCGCTGCGCCGGAGTCGACGATCTGCTGGCTGAACGCACGCAGTTCGTCGAGCGACGTGGGCGGCGTGTTGGGGTCGAGGCCTGCCTCGGCGAACGCCTTCTTGTTGTAGAACAGCACCGGGTTGGAGAGGTTGAACGGCATCGACCACTGCACGCCCTGCGTCGCGTACGCGGCGAGCGCAGTGGGCAGGAAGGCGGAGGTGTCGAAGCCACTGGCCTCGATGCACTTGCTCACCGGTACGGTGCTGGCGGTGTCGACCATGGCCTGCACCTGATACTCGGGCAGCTGCACCAGGTCGGGGCGGTTGCTCTGGCTGGCCAGGTAGTAGTTGTCGGCGGTGCCCTCGTAGCTGCTCTCGACCAGGCTCACCTTCACCTTCGTCTGGCTTGCGTTGTACGCATCGGTGAGCTTCACCACTTCCTCGCCCAGCGGGCCGCTCATGCTGTGCCAGAACGTGATGTCGGTGGTGCCGGTGGCAGCAGCGAGCGCGTCGGTGGGGCAGTCGGGCAATGTGTCGGGTGCCACCGTGGTTGTGGTTGCGGCGGGCAGCGTCTCGCCTGGGGCCGCGGTCGTGACCGGCGGGTTGGTGACGGCGCCACCGGAATCGGTGATCTCACCTCCGCCGCTGCAGGCAGCAGCGACGAGCCCGAAGGCAGCGAGCAGGAACAGTGGGCGACGGGAACGCGATGTACGCATCAGCCCTTCACCGCCCCGGCGGTGAGCCCGCGAACGAGTTGGCGTTGGAATACGACCAACAGGATGAAGATGGGGAGTGCAGCGATCACGAGTCCTCCAGTTACGAGATTGAACTTACTGATGTCACCTGGGGTGCGTAGGCGATCGAGACCGATCTGGATGGTCTCGTGTGCTCGGTCACCGCGAATGACTTGCGACGGCCACAGGTAAGCGTTCCAGGTGCCGAGGAAGGTGAACAAACCCAACGCTCCGAGCGTGGGTCGACTGAGTGGCGCTGCCACTTCCCAGAGGAAGCGCAGGTGCCCCACTCCGTCGAGCGATGCGGCCTCGCGCAACTCGCGCGGAAGCTGCAGGAACACTTGCCGGACCAGGAACACACCGAACGTGCTGGCCAGCGACGGCACGATGAGGCCCTGATAGCTGTTGATCCAACCCAACGACTCGGCGGTGCGCTCGTTGAACACCACCGTCACCTCACCCGGCACCAGCATGGTGGCCAGGTAGAGCACGAACGCCGGGCCCTTGAACGGGAACTCGAGAAAGGCGAACACGTAGGCGGCGAGCAGGCTGGTGATGACGACGCCGATGGTGACGACCGCGGCGACGAACAGGCTGTTGAACAGCAGGCGATCGAGGTTGCCGATGCGCCATGCATCGCGAATGGTGTCGAGGGTCAGATCCACCGGCAGCAGCGAGCGCGGGTGGTCGAACGCGTCGGGCCCGCTCTTCAACGACTGCAGCAGCACCGCGTAGATGGGGAACAGCACCACCACCGACACTGCGGTGAGCAGCGTGTAGCGGCCCAGCTTGCGCACTCCGCGCACCGTGTCAGCGGCCATAGTGCACTCGCTTTTCGAAGCCCCGGAACTGCACCAGCGCGAACACCAGCGAAATGAGGAACAGCAGCACCGCAGCCGCCGCTTTCAACCCGATGTCGCCGGCGATGATGGAGTTGCCGCCGTAGATGAGGTACGGGATGGTGGTGGTGCTCTTCTCCGGTTCGGGCCCGCCACCGGTGAGCAGCGCCACCTCGCCATAGGTCTGCAACGCACGCGTGGTGAGCACCACCGTGATGAACAAGATGCTGGGCGACAGCATCGGCAGCGTGACGTTGGTGAACCGGCGGAAGCTGCCCGCGCCGTCGACGTACGCGCTCTCGTAGAGCTCCTTGGGCACGCTCTGCAGGCCGGCGGTGATGACGATGAACGTGAACCCGAGGCCGGCCCAGATGCTGCTGAGCGCGACCGCCGGCAGCGCAGTGTCCGGGTCGCGCAACAGCCCTGGGTTCTTCAGCGCCGGTATCCACTGGCTGAACAGGTCGGACAGCACGCCGATCTCGGGTTGCAGCAGTACGAACCACACCAGGCTGGCCACGGCCACGCTGGTGGCGATGGTGCTGGAGAACACCGTGCGAAAGAACCCGATGCCGCGCAGGTGCTTGTCGGCGAGCACCGCCAACCCGACGCCGAGCACGACGCCGGCGGGTACCGTCATCAGCGCCAGCTTCACCGACACGGAGAGCGCGTCTTGGAATTGGCGGCTCATGAACACGTCGTAGTACGTGTCCCAGCCCGTGTTGTTGCAGCGCGAGCCTGTGCGGTTGCAGCTCTGGCGACCGGTGTTCACCGCCCGCACGAGCGGGTAGATGGTCCAGACCGCGAGCAGCGCCAGCGACGGCACCAACATGGTGAGCGCCCACGGCAAGTCGCGCAGCCGGCGCTTCACGACACCCGCACCCCGCTGGCCGCGTCGAAACGGTGGAGGTGCGGC
>Ga0105047_10007698_pt1 | contig 18096 bp, 21 predicted proteins | sample MAT04_FD_78384 | JGI IMG/M metagenome (GOLD analysis project Ga0105047, IMG submission 78384) | Freshwater microbial communities from Lake Fryxell liftoff mats and glacier meltwater in Antarctica - MAT-04 (megahit assembly) | ecosystem: Environmental > Aquatic > Freshwater > Ice > Liftoff...
CAAAGAATTGAAGTGAACTTCACTTCCATGAGCGTTTAAAGTCCAAGAGACTCGACATCTTTACGACATCAAGCACTCGCCTTCTTACGCCCACGCTTATCGGCTGTTGGTTGTTAAAGAGCTTTGCTTTTCAGCACGTACCGCCTTTTGGCGGCACGGGGATGGGATTATAACTTGCTGTCTTAGCCTTGTCAAACCCTGTTCTTGCCGGTCGGTCTTCTTGCCACTTGCCCGCTGGTTTGCTTTCGGTTTGCACCGCTTGCACCTGCCGTTTTGCGTCAAGCCCGTGATTCTGGCATGTCCTTGTGGACGCGTAAAGCCTGAACCCGTATTTCTTTTGAAGACCCGTTTCCTGCTCGCTTTGCAACTCGCTTCGCTGGACTTGTCCACCGCCGTTGGCTGCTCAGCCCATGACTATAGCATCGAACTTCGAGAGTGAGCAAGATGCATTCGGGCGCGCCGATCAGGGCGGCTCAGGTGGTCCGCGTGGTGGCGCGCCGCCCCGCCTGGTCAGCCGAGGCAACAAGCCCGGACTCTGATGCCGCCGGGTTCTTGCGCTCTGGCAGTCGGAACTTGCCTCAACGACGGTATCGCCTTCTGCGACCGAGGCGGTGCGGCGCGCTATCGGCCAGCGCGGACCCGCTGTGCCGGCTTTTCCTGTAGCGCAGCCCAAGCCTGGGCTGGGTCGTCAGCAGCCAACACGAGCTGCGCGGCTCGGGTCAGGCGTGCGGTGTCCGCCCTCAAGACCCGCTGCTTGACTGCTGAGATCTGGCTGGGGTGCATCGACAAGCTGCGCAGGCCCATGCCCAGCAGAAGTTCGGTGAATTCGACGTCTCCCGCCATTTCTCCGCAGACGCTGACGTGCTTGCCCGCGGCATTGGCGGCGCTGATGACCTCGGCAATCAACCGCAGTACGGCGGGGTGCCAGGGGTCGTAGAGATGGGCGACAGCCTCGTCGGCCCGGTCGATAGCCAGCGTGTACTGGATCAGGTCGTTGGTGCCGATGGACACAAAGTCAAAATGTTTGAGCAACAGCGGCATGGTCAAGGCCGCGGCCGGCACCTCGATCATTGCCCCGACCTCGATGCGGTTGAAGGCCACGCCTGCATCATGCAGTTGCTGGCGTGCACGCTCCAGCGCTTCCAGGGTGGCCAGGATCTCGCCCCGGTGCGCCACCATGGGGATGAGCACCCGCACCTTGCCATGGGCGCTGGCGCGCAGGACGGCACGCAGTTGTTGCCGGAACATGGCGGGCTCGGAGAGGCTCCAGCGGATCGCACGCAGCCCCAGTGCCGGGTTGAGGCCGTGTTCGTGCCTGAGCTCATGGGCGGCCATGCGGTCCAGCGGCTTGTCGGCGCCGATGTCGACGGTGCGTATCGTCACCGGCAGACCGCTCATGGCCTCGACGGCGGCACGGTAGGCCTCGAACTGCTCGTTTTCGTCGGGCAGTTCTCCGTTGCGGTTCATGAACAGGAACTCGCTGCGAAACAGGCCAACGCCCACCGCACCGGCTTCCAGCGCATTGGGGGCATCGCCCGGCAACTCGATGTTGGCCAGCAATTCGACCGGCTGACCGTCCAGCGTGATGGACGGCATGTGGCGCAAACGGTGCAACCTGGCCCGTTCCAGTTCACTCTCGCGCTGACGGAAGCGGTATTCCTCCAGCACGATCGGTGTCGGGTTGATGACCACCACGCCAGTGTCGCCGTCGATGATCAACCAGTCGTCCTGGCGCACCAGGCGGCTGGCCTCCCGAGCGCCGACCACGGCCGGGATGTCCATGCTGCGCGCGACGATCGCGGTGTGCGAGGTACGCCCGCCAACGTCGGTGACAAATCCGGTAAACACACTGCCCTTGAACTGCAGCATGTCGGCTGGCGCGATGTCGTTGGCGACCAGCACCAGCGGGTCCTCGCCGCCCAGGTCGCGCGCATGAACAGCCTGAGGCAGCAAGGACTCCTCCTTGATCAGTGCCCGCAGCACCCGCTCGGCCACCTGCTCGATGTCGGCCTTGCGCTCGCGCAGGTACTCGTCTTCCATCTCGTCAAACTGGCGCGCCAGCACCTCGGTCTGGGCGCTGACAGCCCATTCGGCGTTGTAGTGCCGCACTTCGATCCAGTGGCGGGTGGCTTCGATCAGCATCGGATCGCGCAACAGCATCAGGTGCACTTCGAGCAACGCGGCCAATTCGGTCGGCACCTCGGCAGGCAGGTCACGCTTGAGCGCACTGAGCTCGGTGGCCACGGTGTCCCTTGCGTGCCGAAGCCGGGCAACCTCGGTTGTCGCGTGGGCCGCGTCGATGAAGTAATGCGCCACGTCCACCCGGCTGGAGGCCACCAGGACGGCCCGCCCGATGGCCACGCCGCGCGAAACAGGCAGGCCGAACATCTGAATGCTCATGGTTCACTGTAGCAGCGCGGGCTGAGCAAAAACGCGGGCTCCGGGGCGCAAAGGTGACTGATCGATCGCGACGCAGACCCGCTCTGGTCGCCGCCACTGTCGCCAAAGCGTCACACCCGGTTCACGTTGAAGTCACGGCGCAGCCGCAGCATCAGGAACAACTCAACCAGCCGGCCGCCTGACCATGGACTTGCCTCTTGTCACTGCATCACCCGCCCATCTGCCGCCGGGCCGGACGCAGCCGCCCGAGCCGCCGATCGAGGTGCTGTGGGCCCGGCACCAGGACGAAGTGCTTGCGGCCCAACGGCTGCGTTACCGGGTGTTCGTCGAGGAGATGGGCGCCAGGCTGTCGCCGCCGGCCGGTACACCCGCCGGCCATGACATCGACCCCTTCGACGCCCATTGCGAGCACCTGCTTGTACGCACGCCCGAGACGCACGACGCACCGGGGCGCATCGTGGGCACGTACCGCGTGCTCACACCCTGGGCGGCGCAACAGGCTGGAGGCTTGTACAGCGAAACCGAGTTCGACCTGGCCGCTTTGCAACCGCTGCGCAAGCACATGGTGGAGCTGGGCCGCTCCTGCGTCGATCCCGACTTCCGGCAAGGGGGCGTGATCCTCGCCCTGTGGGCAGCGTTGGGTGATTTCATGCAACGCAATGGTTTGCAAACGATGGTGGGATGCGCCAGCGTGGGCATGCGGGACGGCGGCCACTTTGCAGCCAGTCTGTGGCGGCAACTGCGGGCCAGTCACCTGGCTGAACCCGCGTTTCAGGTGACGCCCCGGCTCCCATTGCCGGTCGCGCAACTGGACCACGGCACGGCTGTGCCCACACCACCGCTGATCAAGGGCTACCTGCGTTGCGGCGCCCGGGTACTGGGCGCCCCGGCCTGGGACCCGGATTTCAACACCGCCGACCTGCCACTGATGATGCGCTTGTGCGACCTGCCGCCGCGTTACCGCCGGCACTTCCTGGGCAACTGACGGCAGCCGCTGCCGCTGCCGGACCCGTCACTGCCCCTCGCCGAACTTGTCGTTGATCAGCGCCAGCAGCGCCGTGTTGGCGGCGTGCTCGTCGGCGCCGTCGGTTTCCAGTTCCACGTCGCTGCCCATGCCCGCGGCCAGCATCATCACCCCCATGATGCTCTTGGCGTTGATGCGCCGGCCGTTGCGCGACAGGTGCACCTCGCAAGCAAAACTGCCTGCCAGTTTGGTCAACTTGGCTGAGGCCCGGGCGTGCAAGCCCAGCTTATTGCTGATGGTGACGGTCGATCGAATCATGACTGATGGGCTTTTGGGCCTGGTTCTGAGGTCGGGACACCGCCACGGGCATGACGCCCTGGCTGGCACCGGCCAGCGCCAGGGTCACCAACTCGTCGAGCGATTTCTGGCAATAGTTGAGCGCACGCCACAACATCGGCACGTTCACGCCGGCCACCACCCGCACACCGGGCTGGTCGGCCAAACGCCGCGCGATGTTGCAGGGCGTTGCGCCAAAGACATCGGTCAATACCAGCGTATCGGCAGTGCCGAGGGCGCTGAGCCGGGCTTGCGCCTCGGCCTCGTAGGCCTCGAAATGGGCGCCAGGCGGCACGTCGTAGAAGGCGATGGTGGCGGCCGCGTCCGGGAAGGCGTGCATTGCCGCATCCCGCAGGGCACTGGCCAGCGGAGCATGGGCGATGATGAACAGGCCTGTCATGGGCTTTGGATAGGGTTGTGGCAGTTTATCCGCCCGCCAAGGCCGACGACGGCCCAAGGCGCCGGCGCTGCAGGTGTTGCAACCCGTGGCGCCAGACAAACGACAGTGCGCAGGCTGCCGCAAAGGCACCAAACGCCACCCGGTAGGCCGCCAGCGTCGGCAGCCCTTGGGCTTTCAACGCGTCCAGAGCCAAACCGATCGCCCACTGCAGGACAAACACGCCGGCAAAGATCATCAGGTTGAAGGCCGACAAGGCCCGCCCGGCCAGCGCCGCCGGAAAGGCCTGGCCCAGCGCCGGCTGGCTGAGCGAAACCACGCTGGCGCAGACGCACCACAGCGCCCAAGGCAGCGGGCCGGCCTGCGGACCGAGCCAGACAATCACGGCCAGGCACAGCACGTTGGCCGGCCAGGCCACGGCAATCAAACGCTCGCCGGCCCAGCCGGCGCGGACCAGGCGCGGCATCAGCAGGCCCCAGCTGAAAAAGGCCGCCAACATCGAGAGATTGACCAGAAACAAACCCTGCGCGGCACCTACCGCGTTGCGGCCGGTGACCTGCGTCAGCCAAGGCCCGATCCACAGCGACTGCATCGCCACCATGCCGCCGTAGACAAAAAAGCCCATGGGCGCCATGCGTTGGAACGCCGGATGCGCAAAAACCTGGCGGTAGCCGCCCGCCGCAGCTTGGGCCTGCCGGTCGCCGGACGGATCGGTCGGCACCAGCGCGCCAATCGCGGCGATGGCCAGCAGCAACAGCAGGGCCACGGCCACAAACAGCCCGCGCCAGCCTATCGCCGGCAACAGCCACTGCACCGGCAGCGTGGACGCCAACATGCCCAGCGATCCGGTCATCAACATCCAGGCGTTGGCGCGCAGCTGCGTTGCGGCGCTGTAGTGCCTTCGAAAGCAGGTCAACGGCGCCATCAGGCAGGCTGCAACGCCGGCACCGGTCAGGAAGCGCGCCACCAACAGTTGCGGCAAGCTGCCCGACGCGGCAAACGCCAGACAACCGACCACCGCCAAGGTCAGGCAAGCCATCAGCACCCGCTTGGCGCCCCAGCGGTCCAGCGCACTGCCCAGCGGCAACTGCAGCAGCGCAAAGCCCAGAAAGTAGGCCCCGGCCAGCAGCCCCAGCTGGCCGGACGCCAAACCCAGCTCGGCGCTGAAGACGGGCGCCAGCGTTGCCGTCACGGCCCGCACCAGCGCCGAGAAAAAATAGGCGAACGCGAAGGCCACGAACAGGGTCACCGCCCGTGGCCGGCTCAACAACACGCCGTCGGCCGGCAGGCTCACCGCGGAAGCTCGATCGAGTCGAAAAAGGCCTTGGCCAGCAGGTCATCGGCCACCGGCCCCACCAGCGTGGCCTGGAACACCCGCAGGCCCTTGGCGAACACCAGCACCTGTTCGCGCACCGGCTGGCCATCGGGCAGCCGGCCCTGCACCCGCCACCAGCGTGCCGCAGGCTGGGGCGTCATGCCGGGCACAACCGCCGGGCGCTCGGACTCGATCACGCCCTGCACATTGGCCTGCGCCGCAGCCGCCAGCGCCTGCAGCGCCGGACCGACGCGAGTTGGGTCTGAGACATCGGCCGATGCGATGGCGAAGCGGTGATCGCCTGCGCTGCAGCTCAGCAGACCCAGCTCGATCGCCGGTCCGGCCAGCGCCACCGGCCGGACTTGCAACGTCGGCCGGCACGGCCATGACGCCACCAGGCCCCAGCCCTCGGGCCGCACCTGCCGCCAATCCAGCGTTGGCGAGCAGGCTGCCATGACCCCCAGCAGCAAACCGAGCGAGGCGCCCCTGATCGGCTTGGCGGCGGCATGGCCGGCACGCCCAGCCCGGAAGCGCCTGGCCGCTCGCGGCAGATCAACCACCAAACACCTTGCGCAGGATCGCGCTGCCGGTGCCGATCGGGTCGCGGCGGATCTTGCGTTCCTCCTCGCCGATCATCAGGTACAACCCGTCCAACGACTTGGCGGTGACATAGCGCTGCAGATTGGCCTGGTCGCCCTTGAGCAGACCGAACTTGGCGGCCGGGCCGGCCACCGCGTTGAACTTGTCGGCCAGGGCCACCTTCTCGGTCTCCCGGGTGACGATGGGCAGGAACTGCTCGGTCAGCGGCGCCCGGGTCTTGCGGGCAAAAAATTCAGTCACCGACTGGTCGCCACCGCGCACGATGGCGATGGCGTCGTCCACCGAGATCGCCTTGGCAGTGCTGACCAGCAGTGTGCGGGCCTGCGGCATCGCCGCCTCGGCGGCACGGTTCATGGCGGTGACCAGCTCGTCCACCCGCTTTTGCTGGCCGGTGGCCTTGAGCATCCTGGCGGCGTCCTCCAGCACGCCCGGCAAGGGGATACGCACTTTGGGGTTGCCCAGAAAGCCATCGGTTTTGCCCAGCGAGCCGATGCGGCGGTCGCACCTCGCTCCATGGCGCTGCGCACGCCGGATGCCGCATCGGATTCGCTCAGCCCCGCAGCCTGGGCCGGACCGACGACCCAAAGGCCCCCTCCCACCAGCCCGGTCGTAAACTGCCTTCTGCGCATCAAAGTCTCCACCATGTCATTGTCACGCCGACATCTTGCCATCGCCGCGGCCGCCGTGGCCACAGCTGCCGGCGCAGCACTGCTGCTGCGGGCAGGCGGCGCCGGCAGCGGCCCCAGCCAGACGCCGCAGATCGGCTACACCTTGCTCGACGGCCAGTTGCGTCACACCCGCCAGCTCCAGGGCCAGGTGGTGCTGGTCAACTTCTGGGCCACCAGTTGCAGCAGTTGCGTGGGCGAAATGCCCGAGCTGGTGGCGACCCACCAAAAATACCGCGCCCAGGGTTACCAGACGCTGGCCGTGGCGATGGACTACGACCCGCCCGCTGCAGTGGCAGACTTTGCCGAAAGCCGCCGGCTGCCGTTCCAGGTGGTGATCGACAACACCGGCGCAATCGCCCGCAGCTTTGGCCCGGTACCGCTGACGCCGACCACCTTCTTGATCAACAAGCGCGGGCACATCGTCAAGCGCTACCTCGGACCACCGGATTTTGTGGCGCTGCGGCTGCTGATCGAGCAGTTGCTGGCTGAGGTTTGAGCCGGGCTGGCGGGCGCTGGCGAGACCGGTCTACAGCGCTACGCCCGCACCCGCCGCCTGCTGGTCGGCGTGGTAGCTGCTGCGTACCATCGCGCCCACGGCGGCGTGGCTGAAGCCCATCAACCGGGCCTCGGCTTCAAACATCTTGAAGGTGTCCGGGTGCACGTAGCGGCGCACCGGCAGGTGATGGCCGCTGGGTGCCAGGTACTGGCCGATGGTCAGCATGTCGATGCCGTGCGCCCGCATGTCGCGCATCACCGCCAGGATCTCGTCGTCGGTCTCGCCCAGGCCGACCATCAGGCCGCTTTTGGTCGGCACATCCGGGTGCAGCGCCTTGAATTTCTTGAGCAGATTCAGGCTGAAGGCGTAGTCGCTGCCGGGCCGAGCCTCTTTGTACAAGCGCGGCGCGGTCTCAAGGTTGTGGTTCATCACATCGGGCGGCGCGGCCTTGAGGATCTCCAGCGCGCGGTCGTCGCGGCCGCGGAAGTCGGGCACCAGCACCTCGATGCGGGTGGCCGGCGACAAGGCCCGCACCTGCTGGATGCACTCGACAAAGTGGCCGGCGCCGCCGTCGCGCAGGTCGTCGCGGTCGACGCTGGTGATCACCACGTACTTGAGCTTGAGCGCGGCGATGGTCTTGGCCAGGTTCGCCGGCTCGGCGGCGTCCAGCGGGTCGGGCCGGCCGTGGCCGACATCGCAGAACGGGCAGCGCCGGGTGCACTTGTCACCCATGATCATGAAGGTGGCCGTGCCCTGGCCAAAACATTCACCGATGTTGGGGCAGGACGCCTCCTCGCACACCGTGTGCAGCTTGTGCTCGCGCAGGATCTGCTTGATCTCGTAGAAGCGGGTGCTCGGGCTGCCGGCCTTGACGCGGATCCAGTCGGGTTTTTTGAGCGTTTCGGCCGCGACGATCTTGATCGGGATGCGCGAGGTCTTGGCTTGGGCTTTTTGCTTGGCGCTGGCGTCGTAGTCAGCGGCCGGCGGCGCCAGGTGCACGGTGTTTTCAGTGGCCATGGGGGGATGCGCGCCCTGGGGCGTCAAAAAAAGGGAGAGGTATCAGGGCGTGAACTGCGTCGCCAGGCGCTCGCCCAGTTGACGCGCCACGGTGGACCAATCGGTCGCAACCCCAAGTTTAGCGAGGTCCACCGTTTGCAATCCTGCATAGCCGCAGGGGTTGATGCCGTCAAACGGCGCCAGGTCCATCGCCACGTTCAGCGCCAGGCCGTGGTAGGTGCAGTGTCGGCTGACCTTGATGCCCAGCGCGGCCACCTTGCCCAGCCCGCGGAACGGGTCGGCGGCATCGACCGGGCCAGTCAGCGCGGCATGGCTGTGCGGGTCGGCCAGCCGGACATAGATGCCGGGTGCACCCGGCGCGCGGTGGCCGGTGATGTCGTGGGCCTCCAGCACCTTGAGCACGGCGTGCTCGAGCCGGTAGACGTACTCCTTGACGTAGAGCCCCAAGCGCTTCAAGTCGATCAGCGGGTAGGCCACCACCTGGCCCGGGCCGTGGTAAGTGACCTGGCCACCCCGGTTGCTGGCGATCACCGGGATGGCGCCGGCGTTCAGCAAGTGCTCGGGCTTGCCGGCCAGGCCCTGGGTGTAGACCGGATCGTGCTCGACCAGCCAGATTTCATCGGGCGTGTCGGGGCCGCGGGTCTCGGTGAAAGTGCACATGGCCTGCGCGGTGGCGGCGTAGGGCTGGCGGCCCAGGGTGAGCAGCTTCATCGCAGCGCCTGCGGCTACAGCACCACCTTGACCATCGGGTGGGTGGACAGGGTGCGGTACAGCTCGTCGAGCTGCTCGCGGCTGGTGGCTGTCACGGTGACGGTGATGCCCAGGTAGCGGCCACCGCTGCTGCTGCGGGTTTCGACCGTCGCGGGGTCGAAGCCGGGGTCGAATTGCCGCGTCACCGCCAACACCGCCTCCAGAAACCCCTCGACCTGCGCGCCCATCACCTTGATCGGGAAGGCGCTGGGGTAGGTGATCAGCGACTGCTCGGGCGGAATGTCGGGCGGGATGTTCGGCAGGATGTCCGGCGCGATCTTGGGTGGATTCATGTTGGGGCTGCGGCTCAGATCGACTGCTCGACCTTGGCCCGCTGGTAGGCCTCGTAGAGCCGGGCATAGACCGGGCCGGGCTTGCCGCGCATCGCGCCGTGGCCCACACCCTCGCCGTCGATCCGGGTGACGGGCAGGATCTCCTTGGTGGCCGAACTGAGCATCACCTCGTCGGCGGACAGCACGTCGGCCTCGGCGATCGGGCGCAAGTTGTACGCGATGCCGACCTCCTCGCACAACTCGGCCAGCAGGTCGTAGCGTATGCCTTCGAGCACATGGTCGCCCTTGGGCGGGCCGAGCAGCGCGCCCTCGTGCACCACCCAGACGTTGCTGGCGGCCGCCTCGGTGAGCCAGCCGTCACGAAACAAGATCGTCTCGGCCGCGCCATGGTCGGCCGACATCTGCCGCGCCAGCACATTGCCCAAGAGCGAGATGCTCTTGATGTCACCACGCTCCCAGCGGAAGTCACGCGCGGTGATGCAGGCCACGCCCTGATGGCGCATGTCGGCTGAGGGCGGCTTCATCGCACTGGTCATCACGAACACGGTGGGCGTGAGGCCCTCGGGCATGACATGGTCGCGCAGCGCCACGCCCCGGGTGATCTCGATGTAGACGAGCTGGTCCTCGGCCGGCTGCGCCGCCACCAGCGCACGTACCAGCGCCAGCCAGCCCTCGCGGGTGTGCGGGTTGGGGATACGCAGCTTGCCCAGGCTGCGCTGCAGGCGCGCCATGTGCTCGTCGAAGCAGAACAAGCGCCGGCCGTAGACCGGGATCACCTCGTAGATGCCGTCGCCGAAGATGAAGCCCCGGTCCAGCACCGACACCTTGGCGTCGCGCAGCGGCAGGGTCTGGCCGTTCAAGTGGCAGAGGGTTTCGGGGAGCACGGGCATGGCGGCCTTTCAGGCAAAAGCTGCGGTCAACAAGGCGTCACGGGATCTGAGCGCAGGTCTGGGCGCAGGTCTGGGCGCAGGTTCGGGTGAAGGTCTGAACACAGCTTAGCCGATGGCCGGCCGCGGCGCTTTGACCTGATCCGGCGCCACCCCGCTTCATTTGATCCAGAGCCGGATCGAATCCCAGGCCCGGCCCAGCAGACCGGCTTGCGGCACCGCCTGCAACACCACCAGCGGCAGGCTGGCGACCTTGACGCCGGCCGCGGTGCTGACATCGAGTGTGCCCACCCGTTGGCCTGCCGTCAGTGGCGCCACCAACGGGTCGGTGCGGGTGATCACGGTCTTGAGCTTGTCGCCCTCGCCCTTGGGCACGGTCACCACCATGGCCTGCGCGGCGCCCAGCGCGGCGGTGGGCTGCTGGCCCTTCCAGACCGACACCTGCGCCACCGCCTTGCCGGCCTCGAACAAGCGCACGTCGTCCCAGGCGGTCCAGCCCCAATTGAGCAGCTTCTGACTCTCGCTGGCGCGGCCCTCGCGGGAGGCCGCACCCATCACCACGCTGAGCAGCCGGCGCTTGCCGTTGGGCATGTCGCGCTGGGCGCTGGCGATCAGGCAGTAGCCGGCAGCGTCGGTGTAGCCGGTCTTCATGCCGTCGATCGACGGGTCACGGCCGAGCAACATGTTGCGGTTGTCTTGCTTGATGTTGTTGAAGGTGAAGTTGCGCAGCGAGTAGTAGCTGGCGTAGAACTCCGGGAAGTCGCGCAGCACATGCGCCGCGATCACGCCCAGGTCACGCGCCGAGCTGTAGTGGCCGGCCTCGGTCAGCCCGGTGACGTTCTTGAACTGGCTGTTCTTCAGGCCCCAGGCCTGAGACTGGCGGTTCATCATCGCCACGAACCCGTCGAGCGATCCGGCCACGCCCTCGGCCAGCGCCACTGCCGCGTCATTGCCCGAGACGGCGATCATGCCGCGCAGCAACTCGTCCACCTTGGGCGTCATCTTGGGGTCGATGAACATCAGCGAGCCCCCGCCCTTGCGCTCGGACCAGGCCCGCAGCGACACCGGCAGGGTCTGCTCCAAAGTCAGCTTTTTGGCCTTGAGCGCGTCGAACACCAGCCAGGCCGTCATCAGCTTGGTCAGCGAGGCCGGATCGGCCTGCACGTCGGGCGCACGCTCGGCCAGCACCTGGTCGCTGTTGATGTCGATCAGCAGGTAGCTTTTGGCCGCAATTTCGGGCGGCTGCGGCGCTTGTGCCAACACGGCAGTGGCGCTGGCGCAAGCCAGTACAAGGGCAAAGAGTCGTTTCATCGGGGTCCGAACAGGAAAAGGGGGAGAAAACCGGCTCAAGGGTGCCAGGCCTGAATCAACTGGTTTTTCAGCAGCGTGAGCTGGCCGTGGAAGAAGTGGCCGACACCCGGCAGCACGATGACCGGCAACACCTGGGGCCGGGCCCAGTCGAGTGTGGACAAAAGCGGCACGACCTCGTCGGCCTCGCCGTGGATGACCACGGTGTCGGCCGCCACCGTGGCAGGCAGCTCGAAGCGGCTGGTGGCGGGGCCGACCAGCACCAGGCGCTCGACCGGCGCGCTGACCGCCAGATGGGCTGCGGCCTGCGCCGCCACATAGCCGCCGAAGGAAAACCCGCCCAGCGCCAACGGCAGCCCTGGGGACCGGGCACGCTGGGCCGCGATCACGGCCAGCGCGTCGCCAATTTCGCCCCGGCCCTCGTCCCAGGTGCCGGCCGACCCGCCGACGCCGCGGAAGTTGAAACGCACCGCCCGGTAGCCCAGCTGCACAAAAGCGCGCGCCAGCGTGATCACCACCTTGTTGTCCATCGTGCCGCCAAACTGCGGGTGCGGGTGGCACAGCACCACCAGTCCGCGCGGCGCTGCGCCGTCGGCCAGCGCCGGCTCGTCAATCGCGCACACGATGGCGCCGGCCGGGCCGGCCACGGTTTCGCGGCGGGTATCGGGCTTCATCGCCGCGTGCGGCCGGACAAGGGCGCTGCGCTCATCGGCCAACGTCCGGCGCCAGACGCAGGCGCTCGACCACGCGGCCATGTTTGAGGTGCGATTCGACGATCTCGTCTACATCGTCCTGGTCGACAAAGGTGTACCAGACTTCCTCGGGGTAGACCACCGCCACCGGCCCACCGGCGCAGCGGTCTAGGCAGCCGGACTTGTTGACCCGCACGCCGCCCGGCCCGGCCAGGCCGGCGGCCTTGACCTGCTGCTTGCAGCGGTCGAAGCCTGCCTGCGCGCCCTGATCGGCGCAGCAGCCCTCACCGGGCTTGCGCTGGTTGAGGCAGAAAAAGATGTGGTGCTGGTAGTAGCTCATGGGGCGCCGATTGTAGGGACCGGGTAAAAACCCGCATGACCCGTCCCCGCCACCGGACCGTCCGCCGTCAGCGCTCGCCCAGCCGCGCCAGCAGCCAGGCCAGCGCGGCATACGGCCACAGCCAGCCCACCCACTGCGCCAGCCCATGCAGCCGCACAAATTGGCCTTGCTCCCAGCCTTGCAGGCTTTGGGCGAAGTACGGATCGGTCGGGGCGCCGTGCACCAGCACCACCAGCCCGGTCAGCGACACCAGTGCCAACGCGGCGGCCAGTCGCGGCCGCAGCCACAGGCCCGCCAGCGACAGCAGCAGCGCTGCGGCCATTGCCGTCTCGGTGGCGGGGGTGCGCCAGGCCAGTGCATGGTCGGGGCCAAAATTCAACGCGGTGGACAAGGTGGTGCCCAGCACCGCCACCAGCGCCACCGCCACCGCCAGGCCCAACCGGCGCCAGCCCGGGCGCGACGCCGCAAAGGCCAGCAGGCAGGGCGACAGCAGGCCCAGCACCACGGCCAGGCCCTCGGCCGGTGATGACAGGGGTTGGTCCTGCGCGGCGCCAGACTCCAGCCAGTCCGCCAGCGGCGCGGCCCAGGGCACGTCGGTCAGCAGATCGGCCAGCCGGACCCGCAAGGCTTCGCCCACCTGCCCCACGCCCAGCGGCACCGGCGTCGGAAACAACAAGGCCGCCGGCCACAACACCAGCAAGGCCAGCGCGCCACCGCTGCCACGCTCCAGCCAGCGTTCTCGGGTGGTTTGCCAGCGCCGCAACAGGCCCAGGCGCTGAGCGGCCGCCGCCAGCAGCGCGCCCAGCGTGGTGCCGGCGCTGTTGAGCACCCAATCCAGTGCCGACGGCACGCGCTGCGGCAGCAGGTGTTGCAACACCTCCATGCCGTAGGACATGCCCGCGCCGGTGAGCAGCGCGCCAGCCAGCGCCAGCGGCACACGCGCGTCGTGCCGCAGCCGCGCAATACATACCAGGCCGCCCAGCGGCGCGTACGCCAGCAGGTTGCTGATGATGTCGAACGGGATGAAATAGCGCGGCCAGGGCAGGTACAGCAAGCCATGGGCCGGCAGGCCAGGCGGCCAGCGCCAGCCGGTGAACGGATACAGGCTGGCGTAGACGATCAGCGCAACCCACGCCCAGGCCAGCGGCCAGGCCGAGCTGCGGTAGACCCGATCACGGCCTGGCATCGGCGCCGGGCGGGGCTGGCGCGCGGTGCGCACGTTTCAGAACGGTTTGACCACCGCCAAAACCACAATGGCGGTGAACAGCAGCACCGAGACCTCGTTGAACACGCGGAACCAGCGGTGGCTGCGGCGGTTGGCCAGTTGCTCGAAGCGGCGCAGGTGGCCCCGGCACAGATGAAGGTAGCCGATCACCGCCGCCACCCCGAGCAATTTGAGGTAGAACCAGTAGCCGCCGGCAAAGCGCCCGGCACCAAAGCCCAGCCAGAGCCAGAGGCCCAAGCCCAGCGCCACCACCATCAACACGTTGGCAAACCGGTAGAGCTTGCGCGCCATCAGCAGCAGGCGTTCACGCTCGGCGTGGCTGTCGGCGGGCACCATCGCCAGGTTGACAAAAATGCGCGGCAGGTAAAACAGGCCGGCAAACCAACTGGCCACAAACACGATGTGAAAGGCCTTGATCCAGAGGTAGGGCGCGCTCATGGACCAATTATGGCGATCTGGCCGCACAAAAAAAAACCCCAGTCACCAGGACTGGGGTGGTAAGCCTTGCCGCCACGGGGACGCCAAGACACCTGCTCAGGGAGGAAAAGCAGGGAGCGAGCACCTTCCGGCGCTCAGCCCAAAACAACTTTATCAGATTCATCTGATCAAATCGCAGCGCCTTGGGTCGATCCTGGGAAAGCGCGCAGCTTTTTGCACTCCCCCGGGATTGCAACTGCGTTGCGGTCCCTGAAAATCAGCGATCCAAGGAGACCTCCCGACATGGCCCTGCCGCCCCTGCCCGCCTTCCCTGCCAGCCGCCCGCGCCGGCTGCGCCGCGACGCCTTCACCCGCGACCTGGTGCGCGAGCACCGTCTGCACCCCAGCGACCTGATCTTTCCGGTGTTTGTGCTGGACGGCCAGGGCCAGGCCCAGGACGTGGCCAGCATGCCCGGCGTGCAGCGCCTGTCGATCGACCGCCTGCTGCCGCTGGCCGAGCAGTGCGTGGCGCTGGGCGTGCCGGTGATGGCGCTGTTTCCGGTGATCGATGCGGCACTCAAGACACCCGACGGTATCGAGGCCACCAACCCGGACGGCCTGGTACCGCGCACCGTGCGGGCGCTGAAAGACCGCTTCCCCACGCTGGGGCTGCTGACCGACGTGGCGCTCGACCCATTCACTTCGCACGGCCAGGACGGGCTGCTGGACGAGACCGGCTACATCGTCAACGATCCCACCGTGGCGATGCTGACCAAGCAGGCGCTGGTGCAGGCCGGTGCCGGCGTGGACATCGTCGCGCCCAGCGACATGATGGACGGCCGCATCGGCGCCATCCGGCAGGCGCTGGAGGCCCACGGCCACATCCACACCCGCATCATGGCCTACAGCGCCAAATACGCCAGCGCGTTTTACGGCCCGTTCCGCGACGCGGTGGGCAGCGCGGCCAACTTGGGCAAGAGTGACAAAAAGGCCTACCAGATGGACCCGGGCAACAGCGACGAGGCGCTGCGCGAGGTGGCGCTGGACATCGCCGAGGGCGCCGACATGGTGATGGTCAAGCCCGGCATGCCCTACCTGGACATCGTGCGCCGCGTCAAGGACACCTTCCGCGTGCCGACATTCGCCTACCAGGTGAGCGGCGAGTACGCGATGCTCAAGGCCGCGGCAGCCAACGGCTGGCTGGACGGCGACGCAGTGATGATGGAGTCGCTGCTGGCCTTCAAGCGCGCCGGGGCGGACGGTGTGCTGACCTACTTTGCGCTGGACGCGGCACGCCTGCTGCGCCGGGGCTGAAGCAACCGCTGCAAGGGGATCGGCTTGCGGGTCTTCCACGTCCAGGGCAGCGGCTTTGCCGAGTTGTCGGGCATCCCGGCGGCGTTGCCGGATGCCGGCTTCCTGTGGCTGGCCAGCTCGCGCGACGGCTTCAGCGCCCAGGCGGCCGACTTGCAGGCCACGCTGCAACGCTACGGCTGCGGCGCGCTGGTGGACGAGCATGTGTCGGACCTGCTGAACGATCAGTTGCCGAGCCACTTCGACACCACCTCCTGGTACGACCTGTTGGTGTTCCGGCGCCTGGCCGCCGGGCTGCCCAGCGCGTCGCTGCCCGGCGACAACACCGACAGCACGGCAGAGACGGCCCGCCTGACCCTGACCACCATCGACACCAGCCCGGTCGGTTTTGCCGCGTTCGACCGGGTGCTGATCACGGTGCATCCGGCCGACTGTGGGGTGCTTGAATTTTTTGCCGAGCGCCTGGCCACTCTGGTGACGGCCGGCGACGGGCGCGGCACGGCCCGGCTGCCGGCCAGCCCGGCCGACCTGATGCTGCGCATGGTCAACCACATGGTCGACAACTACCTGGCGCTGCGCCGGCTGCTGACGCGTCAGCTGGGGCTGCTGCAGCAGCAGTTGCTGGATGCCCGCAAACGCTTCGACGACTGGGCGATGCTGTTGGAATCACGCAACGCGCTGCACACCCTGGAGGACACCTGCGAGGACCAGAGCAGCGCGCTGCAGGAGTGGATCGACGCGCTGGACGAGTGGCCAGCCGAGGCCGACGCCCAGGGCCAGCGTGAGCGTGAGTTGCTGCGGGTGCGGTCACGCGACGTGCTGGAGCACATCGAGCGGGTGCTGTCGCATGTGCGGCGGCTGGAGCAGTCGGCCGAGACAGCCGTGCAGCTGCACTTCTCGGCGCTGGGCCACCGCACCAACGACATCATGCGCACCCTCACCGTGCTGACCGCGGTGTTTCTGCCGCTGAACCTGATCACCGGATTTTTCGGCATGAACTTCGACCACCTGCCGTTGATCCACAACGGCACCGGGGTGTGGATCGCGATCGGCGCGATGCTGATGGTGGCGCTGGGCCTGGCCGGCTTTTTCTGGCGCCGGCGCTACCTGGGCAATTCGCGGCCCGACTAGCTGCCAGGTCAGCGGGCGTAGGGGTCGGCCAGGCCCAGGCCGCGCAGGATCTCGGTTTCACGCGCCTCCATCGCTGCCGCCTGTTCGCCGTCGTCCTCGTGGTCGTAGCCCTGGGCATGCAGCGCGCCATGCACCAGCAGGTGGGTGATGTGGTCGGCCACCGGGATGCCCAGCTCGGCCGCCTCGCGCTCCAGCACGCCGGCGGCCAGCACCAGGTCGGCCACCACCACCGGTTCGTGTTCGTAGTCGAAGGTCAGCACGTTGGTGGGGTAGTCCTTGCCGCGGAAATCGCGGTTCAGCGCCTGGCCTTCGGCATCACCGACAAAGCGCACGGTCAACTCGGCCGGCAACTCCAGCGCGGCGCGCAGCCAGCGTTGCACCTTGTGGCGTGGCAGCAGCGCCCGGTGGCGGGCGTCGGCAAACTGGAGCGACAGGCTGAGTGCCGGGCGCGCTGTGCGGCTCATGGCGTGGCGCCCGGATGGCCTGCGTTGGGAGCGGTGTGACTGGCGGCCTGGCTGGCGTTGACCAATTTGGCCGCGTCGTAGGCCTCGACGATGCGTGCCACCAGCGGGTGACGCACCACGTCTGCCGAGCTGAAATGCGAAAACGCGATGCCCGGCACACCGGCCAGCACGCTCGCCGCCTCGACCAGCCCGCTGCCAGCGCCACGCGGCAGATCAACCTGGCTGACATCACCCGTGATCACCGCCCGCGAGCCAAAGCCGATGCGGGTCAGGAACATCTTCATCTGCTCGGGCGTGGTGTTCTGCGCCTCGTCCAGGATCACGAACGAGTGGTTCAGCGTGCGCCCGCGCATGAAGGCCAGCGGCGCGATCTCCAGCAGGCCTTTCTCGAACGCCGCCGTCACCCGCTCCTGCCCCATCAGGTCGTACAGCGCGTCGTAGAGCGGGCGCAGGTACGGGTCGACCTTTTGTGCCAGATCGCCCGGCAAAAAACCCAGCCGCTCGCCGGCCTCCACGGCCGGGCGCGTCAGCACGATGCGCTGCACGCTGCTGCGCTCCAGCGCATCCACCGCGCAGGCCACTGCCAGAAAGGTCTTGCCGGTGCCGGCCGGCCCGATGCCGAAGGTGATGTCGTGGCTGAGGATGTTGTGCAGGTACTGCAGCTGGTTGGGCGTGCGGCCGCGCAGGTCGGCGCGCCGGGTGTGCAGCCGGATCGTGTCGGCGCCGGGTGGCGAGGCGGTTGGCGCCTCGGTCGGATCAGTCGCGGCGCGGGCCTCCACCAGCGCCAGTTGCAGGGTCTCGGCCGGGATGGGCAGGGCCGCCTGAAGGTAGAGCGACTGCAGCAGCGCCACTGCGCGGCGGGCGGGGTCGGGCTCGCCATCGACGCGGAACACCGCGCCACGGCGGCCGATCTGCACCGACATCGCGGCCTCGATCGACCGCAGGTGCTGGTCGAAAGCGCCGCACAGGTGCGCCAGGCGGGGGTTGTCGGTGGGCTCGAAATCGTGGCGGAGGATCACTGCTGGGGCCGCGCCAATGCGCGCAACTGGGTGGGGTAAGCGGTGGATTCTCCAACGAACAGCGCC
>Ga0105047_10007699_pt1 | contig 18093 bp, 11 predicted proteins | sample MAT04_FD_78384 | JGI IMG/M metagenome (GOLD analysis project Ga0105047, IMG submission 78384) | Freshwater microbial communities from Lake Fryxell liftoff mats and glacier meltwater in Antarctica - MAT-04 (megahit assembly) | ecosystem: Environmental > Aquatic > Freshwater > Ice > Liftoff...
CAGGTAATATTCAATTGTATCCCAACCTTCGGGCTCTACAAAAAGTTGATGACGTGATTTATCCGAAAAGCGATTGATTTTATCTTCGATAGACGGGCAATATCTAGGCCCAATGCCTTCAATCCTACCTGAAAACATAGGCGACTCATGAAAGCCGGTTTCAAGTACTTTATGCACTTCAGGGGAGGTATAAGTGATGAAACAAGGACGTTGTTTGCCTAGCTTAGGTGTGTCAGTAAATGAGAATTTTCCTGTTTCGCCATCGCCGGGTTGTTCTTCCATTTTTGAAAAATCAATAGATCTTCCGTCGATACGCACAGGAGTACCTGTTTTCATGCGGCTTGATTCAAAACCAAGTTTCACCAGATTTTCGGTTAATCCGGTAGCGGCTTTCTCTCCTATTCGGCCACCTCCGAACGATTTCATCCCAATATGAATTAAACCATTCAGAAAAGTCCCATTGGTAAGAATTACAGATCTGCAATTGATGAGATAGCCCATCGCAGTGTAAACGCCAGTAACAATCCCATCATTCACGTTTAATCCTACCACAGTATCCTGCCAGAAATCAACATTCGGAATTCGCTCCAACGTTGAACGCCACATTTCCGAAAAACGCATCCGGTCACTTTGCGCTCGCGGGCTCCACATTGCAGGTCCCTTCGATCTGTTCAGCATACGGAACTGAATCATGGTATGATCAGTAATTATACCTGAATATCCACCTAAGGCATCAATTTCGCGAACGATCTGTCCCTTTGCAATACCACCCATTGCCGGATTACACGACATTTGAGCAATTGTTCCCATTTGCATGGTAATAAGCAAAACAGACGAACCCAGGTTAGCTGCTGCTGCTGCTGCCTCGCAGCCGGCATGACCGGCTCCAACAACTATAATATCGTATTTCTTAAACAATTTGAAAGTGTTTCACGTGGAACAAAAAACCGAAAGGTACTATTTACACTATCTTCAGCAATCCTACTACAAATTTGGGTATGATGACAAGTAACTATTTTCCTTTTGCCTCATCAGACTTTTATCTTTAGCAGACTTGTCTTTATAGCCAGCTAAATGAAGAATGCCATGAGCCATCACCCTACCTAACTCTTCATTAAAAGTAGTATTAAAATTGATAGAATTTTCATGCACTCTCTCTATGCTAATACAGATATCACCCGAAAGAATTTCATTTTCCGAATAATCAAATGTTATGATGTCAGTTAGTGTATCGTGATTCAGGAATTTTTGGTTCATACCACCTAAATACTCATCATTGCAGAAAACAAACACCACATCACCAGGTTTCTTCTCTTCACTTGTCAAAATGGATTTAATCCAGTTTCGAACCAGTGACTTGTTTTTAAGTGCAAATTTCAGTTCAATTGTTGTGAAACTTATCATGAAATATTATTTTTCGAATGTGAGAAAATAAGCATTTACCTTTGATTTGTAGAAGGGTTTCAGGTTAGGCGGTATAGTCCTCAATAATTCAGTCTCTTTTTCCTTTATCTTGTTGTATTCGAAGAACTTAGAAGGATTATTATAAAATAAATCCTGCGATTCTTCCGATTCACGTTTCTGATCAAGTTCACGCTGTTGTTCCGCTTTTTCCGATTCCAACATTCGTGTTACAATTTCTTGCTGGCGACGGAGTGTTTCAATATTTATCCTCTTATTTACTAGATCAGTTTCTGTTTGTTCCATTTGTTGCATCATTTCTTTAATGCTTTTTTCAGTACCAGTACCTTCCATTTGCATTTCCTGTCCATACTCCTGCATTTGTTTGCGAAGAGCCTCCTGCTGAGCAGCCATACGGGCAAATTTTTCGCTCATCTGCTTTTGACCCTGCGAACCCTGTTTCCCTGGTTTCTGCATTCCTTCCTTCATTTGCTGCAATTGCTTGTTCATCTGCTCCTGCATTTGCCTCATCGATTTCATTTTTCCTCCTTCGCCGCCGGGTTTCTTGCATTGAGCTTTAGCTTTTCCGGAGCCCTTGCCTTGCATGTTTTGTTGCATTTGTTTAAGCGATTCGGCAAGCATTAATGCCAGGTTATTAACAGAGGTCATAGCATATTGTTGTTTTGCTTTGGCCGGGGCAGCGGCTCGACTGTTGAGCTGAGTAACCGCATCGTCCATATTGTTTTCAACAGCAGTGAGCTCACGCAGAACAAACGGCTCAATGCTTGCCTGCCTTTTACTAAGAGCATGCAAACTATCGCCAACCATTTTCAAATCGTCTTTTAAATTTTTTTGCTTTTGAATAATCTTTAAATATTTAGGATCTGTAGTACTTACTGTGTTTAACTGTTTCATTATATCTTCCTGATCAAATGAAATTTTCACAAGATTATCAAGAATCTGGCGCATAGCTTCTTCATCTTCACCATCGGACTCCTGCTCCATTTCCTGTTGCATCTCAGTAAGTTTCTGACTAAGTTTTTTCATCTTGCCAGAAGCACTTTTCTGCGATTGAGAAGCTTTTTGCGGCTTTCCTTCGTTTAATTCATCGCTGCTGTTATCCATGTCTTGTTCTATATCCTCTTCCTCAGCATCCGTCTTTTCAAGTTTATTTGGCTCTTCAAGTTCACTGTTCTTTTTTTGTAACTCCTTAATATCATCTTTAACCTGATCGAACATATTGTTTAATTTCTTCTGTTCATCCTTTAGCTTTTCGATATCTTCTTTTGCAGCATCCTTTGTTTGGTCCGAAAGGGCTTTCTCCTCCTCCGAAAGTTTATCTATTTTTTCGATAGTTTCCTGAAGTTTCTTTTCAACTTCAAGCTGTTTGAATAACGCAAGGTTACGATCGAGTTCTTTTTCGAGTGCCTTTGAATCGTCTTTCATTTTATCGAGCATCTCAGCCACTTTATCTTTATCAACTTTTTCGAGCATTTTTTGTAATTCCTCATACATCTTTTTCATGTCCTCGGTCATTACTTTATTAAAAAGATCTTCGAGTTGTTGCTGTTTTTCAATAATATCAGGCGACATTTCCTTGTACTGATTTTCCTGAAGGCTTTTCTCCTTATTCTCCTTTTGTATTTCGTTAACTTGATCTTGCAGAGATTTTTGTTTATCCAATAATTGCTGCAAGGATTGTTTCTCCTGCCAGCCTATCTCTTTTTTATCTACCATTTTCTTCTGCATTTCCTCCACATTCCTTTGCAGTGCCTGCGATTGCTTTATCACCGACTCCATTTTATCCTTTATTTCCCCGCTCTTTTTCTCAGTCATTTCCTCAATTTCCTCCAATGTTGGAATTTTGAAAATTCTTTTTACTGATCTTGTTGATTTACTACCAGTTACGCCATCATTATCCCATATTTCAAAATAATATTCAATCTCATCACCCGGTTGCACAAATAAAGTAGATATATCCATGAAATAGAAAAACTGTTGCTGCAGAAGAGTCTTATCCAGAGGGACTTCCCTCGTTTTCGCGACAGGGATTATCTGATCTATTCCAGCCTTTTTAACTGTAAAGGCGAAAACCAGCTTGTTAAGGCCATAATCATCCTTTACAGTACCCTGGTAATATAGCCTGTTATCATAAATAGAATCCTGAAATTCTTCCACAGAAATGGAAGGATAGAGATCGGGAATCACATTTACTATATAGGATAACGAATCGCGGTTACTGAAATATTCATTCCCAATGATAACGGAATAAGGAGTACCCGAAATCAAGCGTGACGAAATAGCAAACGTATTTGATTTATCCGCTACCACTTCGTTCAACTTCCCCCCTATCCGGAATGCGAGTTTACGGGTGTCGCGGGTATAAAATTTCCAGGTGAGACGCGTTCCGGCAGGAACCGTAATATCGCCGGTATTCGACATGGTTTCATTCTTTCTGCCCAGGTAAGCCGGATATTCAGTTTCTACATCAAAAGAAAGAATGATTGGTTTAGGCAGAATTTTGATTATATATTCCTTTGAATTGTATTGATCAGCAGTAATTATGAAAGGAGTATTGGTTTGAAGATTCCGAAATGTATAGCTATAAAGCACATTACTTTCTTTCTCCATTCGATAGTTAGCCTGTTTCGAACTAATAAAAAGCTGAGCCGGAATTTCATCACCTTCAATTTTAATTTTCACTGTAAAATCATCCTGTTGAACTGCCTGAAGAGTTTTATTCAGAATTTTTACCGTAAAGGGTGCCGGTCGCTCAAAAACTTCGTTATGATTAATTAATCGCTTGGATGGAGCGATAATGAGAGAAGGAGAAATCAATAATGCCGCAAGAAGAAACACCAAAGGAGGCAATGCATACCTCAGGTATTTCCTGTTTTTTTTAAAATCAATCGCATCAGCGAATGGAATTGGTTTTAGATGCTGGATTTTCTGTTCAATACTAGCTTGTATAAGGTCGGTACTCTCTTCACTATTTAATTTGAGGTTGTGTAACTGCAGCGTATTCAGAAGTACATCTTTAACTTCGGTAAAATGCTTTCCGATAATATCAGCGGCTTGTTCGTGATTTATAAGTTTACCTAAACGACTAATCTGACCAAGAGGTAATGCAATGTACCGACCAACAATAAAAATTGCTGTTGCCAGAAAAGTATAAAAAAGTAAACTCCTGGTTCCTGTGTTGAACCACGAGAAATACTCGAGCAGTACAATAAGAATAAAATACGTACCAAGGGCTGCCAGAGAATAGAGCAGCCCACGGATGAGTTGATTCTTATAATATTTCCGGATAAACTCATCTATCTTCCGGATTAGTAATGCATAGTTGCTTTCCATCTGTTTCAGCTTGCCAACATTATACTAACAGTAAACTTTCCCGAATCGGATGTTGTTAACTATTTAACCCGCAAAGGTAACAACTAAAGCAAAGCGATTCCATGGGCTACTCCTGAAAATAAGAAATGCTATGTTAAAAAAACATTCCAAAGTAGTTTGCCGGTTTAGCATAACATCTTTCTGACAGCTTAGGTTTTGTATCTTTGCCATTTCTAAACAAATTGAAACATGCGTGAAGTAAGAGTACGTTTTGCCCCCAGTCCTACAGGGCCTCTGCATATTGGCGGCGTTAGGACAGCCCTTTACAATTACCTTTTTGCCCGTAAAAACGGTGGTAAGTTTATTCTTCGTATCGAAGATACTGACCAGGGAAGGTTCGTGCCCGGAGCCGAACAATATATAATCGAATCACTTACCTGGAGCGGAATTCTTTTCGAAGAAGGAGTGCATATCGGAGGTCCACATGCACCCTATCGCCAAAGCGATCGCAAAGAAATTTATCAGCAGTATGCATTAAAACTTCTCGAAAGCGGAAACGCCTATTATGCATTCGACACTACTGAAGAGTTGGATGTGATGCGAAAAGAGCATGAGTTGCGGAAAGAAACTTTTCAGTATGGCCCCCAAACCCGCATGGGATTAAAAAATTCGCTCACTATACCGGAAAGGGAAGTAAAAAAAATGTTGGATGCCGGTGTTCATTATGTGATACGGGTAAAAATACCTGAACATGAAACTATTTCGGTGCAGGATTTGATCCGGGGCGAAGTTCATGTTGATTCTGCACTGCTCGATGATAAAGTTCTATACAAATCGGATGGAATGCCAACCTATCACCTTGCCAATGTAGTTGACGATTACCTGATGCAAATTTCGCATGTGATACGTGGTGAAGAATGGCTGCCTTCTGCACCATTGCATGTATTGCTCTACCGTTACCTGGGCTGGGAAAACGAAATGCCTGAATTTGCCCATTTACCACTCTTATTAAAACCTGATGGAAATGGCAAGCTTAGTAAACGTGATGGCGACCGCCTGGGCTTCCCTGTATTCCCGCTGCGGTGGACGGATCCAAAGTCGGGTGAAGTATCGTCAGGATACCGCGAAAGCGGCTATTTGCCCGAAGCATTTATTAATATGCTGGCCTTCCTTGGCTGGAATCCCGGAACTGAGCAGGAACTCTTTTCGATGGATGAACTTATCGAAAATTTCAGTATTGACAGGGTGAGTAAATCGGGCGCCAAGTTTGATGTAGAAAAAGCTCATTGGTATAATCATCAATACCTTTCGAAGAAATCGCCTGTTGAGCTTGCTCAGTTACTGATTCCAATCCTTGAAGAAAAACAGGTTGAAGTTTGCCTTGAGTATGTTGAACAGGTTTGCACACTTATCCACGATCGGGCAGTGTTAATACCGGATTTATGGAATCAGTCCCATTTCTTTTTCCTCGAACCTGTGGCTTACGACGAAAAAGTGGTTGCCAAAATATGGAAACCTGAAACCCCTGCCCTACTCACCGAATATATTCAGGTATTAGAAGCTGCCGATCCATTTACAAAAGATAATATTGAACTGAGTACAAAAGCCTTCGTTGAGCAAAAAGGCATCGGAATGGGTCAGCTTATGAATCCACTCCGGCTAACAGTGGTCGGAACCAATGCCGGACCAGGTATGATGGATATGATAGCGCTGATAGGTCAGAAATATATTATACCACGTATTAAGAATGGTGTTGAAAAAATAAAAACTAGATTAGAAAAGGTTACTCTCTCCGGGTAACCTTTTTAGTATTCCGGAGAATTTTGATTTTTTAAGTTTTCTTAATTTTTTTAAGGCTTTTAAAATCAAAAAATCAAGTCCTGGTGCACAGCGGCGAAATTATATTCAAATCTCACTGGCTTAAAACAGCTATAAACAGGACGTTTTAGACCAAAAACGTATTGCTATTCCGCTGAAAGACAATGGGATTGACAGGTGGACAGAATGACTTTTTATTGATTAAAAAACCTACAGCGTTTTTATACTTTTGGGGGCTGATGAAGCTAAAAATATAAAAAGCAGGACTTTCACAAGAATTTTTCAGTTTTATGATTTTCACTATTGCATTATCTATAAATATAGTAGTTATAGATACTAAAGCATTTTTGCTTCCCATCCGCTATTCCTCAATTTCTTTATTCCTGCCTTTTAAAGCTTTTGCATTCTGGCGCGTAACAGATGCGGGATAGACTTCTCGCCCTGATCGCACTATAACAAAAAATCCCGCACATCGCGGGATTCTTTTGTTGTCCGACCAGGGCTCGAACCTGGACTCTTCTGATCCAGAATCAGACGTGTTGCCAATTACACCATCAGACAATTTCGTGTTTTGGAGGTGCAAAATTATACTTTTTTTCAAACTATATATCAGAAATAGAAAGAAAAATTATACTTGTTTCGATTTTGTCCAGGCATCTTTTAATGCTACGGTTCTATTGAAAATAATTTTATTGCTATTAGTCTCAGGATCAACACAGAAATAACCCAACCGCTCGAACTGGAACCTGTCGCCGGCTTTAGCATCAGCTACCGAAGCTTCTGCATAAGCCGTAATCACTTTCAGTGAATCGGGGTTGAGGTTTTCTTTAAAATCATGGCCTTCCTCCACATTTTCGGGTGTTTCGGTAGCGAAAAGACGGTCGTACAAACGAACTTCGACAGGAACAGCGTGAGCAACCGAAACCCAGTGAAGCGTTCCTTTTACTTTTTTATTACTGTTCGGTCTGCCGCTGCGTGTATCGTCCTGATAGGTACAATGAATTTCGGTAATATTGCCTTCGCTATCTTTTTCAAGATACTCACATTTAATAATATAGCCATATTTTAAGCGTACTTCACCACCAGGTTTAAGCCGGAAGAATTTACCTTCAGGATTTTCCATAAAGTCTTCACGCTCAATGTAAAGTTCCCTGCTGAACAGGACTTTACGATTTCCGCCGTCAGTATCTTCGGGATTGTTTATGGCTTCGAGTTCTTCAACTTGTCCTTCAGGATAATTATCAAGAATAAGTTTCACAGGATTGAGGACTGTCATAACCCGGTTTGATCGTTTATTCAGGTCCTCACGAACACAAAACTCAAGCAAAGCAACATCTATCAACTGATCGCGTTTTGCAATTCCTATGGTATCTGCAAAATTGCGCAATGATTCCGGAGTATATCCCCGGCGACGCAATCCACAGATTGTAGGCATTCGTGGATCGTCCCAACCGGTAACCATTTTTTCATTCACAAGCTGCAACAGTTTGCGCTTGCTCATAACGGTATATGTTAGGTTTAAACGGGCAAACTCTATTTGACGCGGACGATAATCACCTTCTGCAACTTGATCGAGGTACCATTCGTAGAGTGGCCTGTGCACCTCAAATTCGAGTGTACAAATGCTGTGTGTAATACCTTCGAGGTAATCGCTTTGACCGTGAGCGTAATCGTACATAGGATAAATGCACCATTTGTCGCCTGTACGGTGATGATCGGTATGCAGGATGCGGTACATAATCGGGTCGCGCATCAGCATATTGGGGTGAGCCATATCAATTTTTGCACGTAAAACGCGGCTACCGTCAGGGAATTCGCCGTTTTTCATACGAGTAAAAAGATCTAAGTTTTCTTCGGGTGTACGTGTTCGGTAAGGGCTATCCTTTCCTGCGCGTGTAACGGTTCCCCTGTATTCGCTTATTTGTTCGGCATTCAGATCGTCAACATAGGCTTTCCCTTCCTTAACCATCACTAATGCCCAATCATACAACTGATCAAAATAATCAGAGGCGTAAAACAGGCGATCGTCCCAATTGAAACCAAGCCAGCGAACGTCTTCCATGATGCTATCCACATACTCGGTATCTTCTTTCACCGGATTGGTATCGTCGAAACGGAGATTTGCCAATCCATTGTATTTACGGGCTGTTCCAAAATTGAGACATATACTTTTTGCATGGCCGATATGAAGATAACCATTTGGTTCCGGGGGAAATCGTGTATGAACACGACCCTGGTTTTTGCCGCGTAATAATTCATCTTCAATAATTTGGTGGATAAAATTCAGGGAAGCTTTTTCTTCTGCCGGAGCAGTAATATTTTCGTCTGTCATGATGTTCAAGCGTTTAGGCTTAGTAAATTAAAATAATTTGCAAAGGTAAAGTTTATTGGGATTGGAGAAAGAGGTTACTGGTTAATAGTTTCTGGAAAATTGAATGAAAATGAAATGGAAGAAGATTGATGGAAAATTTATTTCGGGTGCAGAAACTGATTGAATACAACTACTTTTGTAATGAATTGTTTAATAATGGTTCCAGGGACAAAAAAACCAATCTATTAACTATCAACATTTTATTGTAAACGACTAAATAATCAGCAACCATGGGACTGATCGAAATTGAAGGAATGGATTTTTTTGCCTATCACGGTTGTTTTAAAGAAGAGCGTGTAATCGGTACACGTTTTACTGTAGATGCATGGCTTATAGTTGAAACTTCAGAATCCGAAACCAGTGATGAATTGAAACACACCGTAAATTATCAGGCTGTGTATGCGCTTATCAGGCAGGAGATGGAGCAGCATTCGCATTTGCTCGAACATGTTGCCAGGCGGGTAATTGATGCAATATACAGGGATTTTCCCGAGGTGAGTCACGTTAAAATAAAAGTATCAAAACTCAATCCTGCTCTGGCATATGGAGGTAAGATCAAACAAGTGAGTGTAACTCTTGAAAAGTAAGAATTGTCGGATTCACGATCTTATAATTCGGACACAAATAACATTCTTGAAATAAATAGATAGAGCGAAATGAATAATTTGGAGCGACCTTTTGAGCAGAAGAAATGCCCGCGGTGCGCAAACACTTTTGTATGCAGTACGTCCGTTAAATGCTGGTGTTTCGATTACGATGTGCCAGCCGAAACCATGGAAATGATACAGGAAAAATGGCAGGGTTGCTTATGCCCCGATTGTCTCAAATCGTTTTCGAGGCAAGCTTAAAAAAAGATTTTGTTGATAAAATGTTAATTACTTACCTTTGCACCGTCCAAACACGGTTTCGTGGCCGAGTGGTTAGGCAGCGGTCTGCAAAACCGTGTACAGCGGTTCGAATCCGCTCGAAACCTCTAAACTTAAGTAAAAAGCCTCCTTTTCCGGGAGGCTTTTGTCGTTAAACATAGTTATTTTATTCCGCTCTTTTGTAAATAATCGCCACCACTGTTTTATCATCGCCTCCCATGTTTATTGTCATTCCATAAGGACGTGATGGATCAATTTTTATCTGGTTCAAACCAGCTTTACCAGTAAGTTGCTCCCAAATGGTTACAGCCATATGCACTCCTGTGCCTCCGGTTGGATGTCCCCAACCAATTAATCCGCCGGTGGTGTTGATAGGAATTTTACCATCACGGGCTGTATTTCCGGCAGCTACAAACTCGGCACCTTTGCCATGATCAGCAAATCCGAGTGCTTCAACTGCCAGAATACCGGCAATGGTAAAACAATCGTGCAATTCAACGGTAGCAAGCTGTTCAATAGTAATTTCTGCAGATGCCAGAGCTTTCCGGATGGCTTCGCGCATGGTGGTAAGCACAGTTAGTTGTGGAGGATCTTCGGTAATATCGTCGACTGCATGCCCCCACCCTATTACTTCAACTGCATCTGCTAAAGCAATTCCGGCACGTTGCAGGCCTTCTGCATTCATTATTGCAATCCCTGAAGCACCATCGCTCACTTTTGAGCAATCAAAAACATTCAGGTGATCAGTAAACGATTTGGGATTTGGCTCTGTTAAAGCCAAAACCTCCAGATCGACAACAGAATTATGGTGTTCCTGGGCTGTAGGACACAAACGTGCATTTTCTATAGCATTGCGGAACCATCGGGCAAATCCTTTCCGTGCATTTTCGCGTCCGAATTCAGTATAATATGCTCCTGCCCTGTCACTGAACTGTCCCGGGAAAAAATATGCATGACCATTTTTTCGCTTACCAAACCAACCAGCTCCTGCCAGAATATCAGCACCATAAATAGCTTTAACCGTATTTTGAACTTCTACACCAATACAGAGAACTGAATCTGCTGTTCCTGCAAGTAATGATTTAATTCCTGTAATCAAAGCAAGGCCTCCTGAAGCACATGCACCTTCGACACTGATAGACGGCTTGTAGCGTAACCCTTTATCGATCATTGGAATAAAAGCACCCAGATGTGCCTGATTGTTGAAACGGGCCGACATAAAATTGCCGACAACACTTTCGTCGATATTCTGAGCACCACCTAGTTGCGAGAGAACTCCCTGGCCTGCAGTTTTGATGTAATGTTCAAGTCCGGGACGTTCAGTGCGGGGATTAAACTCTTTGCGACCGGTACCAAGCGATATGGTATTGTATCCGGCAGTCATATATATTTTAACTGATGGCTTTTTCATTTCATGATTGTTTTAATCCGGTTACAAATATTCATTAATTGGGCCGTAAGCATGGAAGAAACCGGTAAGAAGTACCGTATTAACATCTTTTTCGGTATGCGCTACACCGTCGTTAACGAGTTTTCGGGCGACTTTAAGCGAGTTTAATGCGTAGGCTACTGCCAGGCCTGCACCTTTGGCAGGAGATACCCGCAAGGCTTTAAAAGCTGGAATTAAGACCTTATCCTTGTCAGCAACCTTAACTAATGTTTTCCATGGCAATACTTCCGTTGGAGCAGCACCTAGCCAACTATCAGCCGTTTCACGGAAAGTATCAATCTGAATATACGAACCGGTTAGTTTATCAATAACCGCCACAGGTTTTCCTTTCTGATACCTGAAAAAACCATCTTTCTGACTTCCGTCACTGAACTGTCCTCCATTTACACCACTCAGAACCAGTTCGTCGAGAAGGCTGCTATGGAGAATTTCACCAGTCATATGAGGTTGCATAACGCGCAATATGAACTGAACTACATCAAGACCAACATAATCAACAAGTTGAAAAATACCCATAGGGCGCGAAAGGAAATCGCGGGTAACGCGGTCAATACAATAAATTGCTTCATGCAAAGGCATAAGATCTATTAAACTTTCCGATTCCTTAATACCGAATAACGCATCGCGCATAAAATGACCATTGCCTATAAAACCGGCAATATCGTTAGAAGGAATAACCGTTTTACGGAGATTAGCTGCAAATTTGTTGGCAAATTCAATCATTTCAGCCGGGTTTTCGCTTATTGTGATGAGTTCAACTAGTTTTTGAACAGCAGGAGGATTATAAAAATGAAATCCTAAAATTCGACCTTCGAGTGCAGCATTTATATTGAGTCCACCAATTGGAACGGATGACGTGTTAGTAAAAAACCACGGTTTACCAGAATTATTCTCGTTTATCTGCCGGAACAGCTTCTCTTTCAACACCATGTTTTCGCTTACTGCTTCAAAAACAAGTGTCGAATCATATGCAGCTTCAATACGCGTTGTGGATCGCACAACGCTCATCACATCCTGAACATACGCTTCAATAATATCACTGTTTTCGATCAAATCAGGTTTATCAACATAAAGCTTTCGGAGTGCAACAATCTTTTTTTCAGCCGCTTTCAGTACCTGCGAACGAACATAATTAACCAGACCGATAAGCCCTTCGTCGGATGTATCGATAGCGTTAAGTACAAATGTTTTTCCTTTGTTCTCGGGTTTCAACATCTGGTCGGCCATTTCGATAGCTGTAAGCAGCAATATTCCGCTTCCCATTTTACCGGCAGCGCCGATGACTGAGACTTTTTGGATTCGATGTATGTATTCCATTAGGGGTTTGGGGTTGGGGTTTAGGGGTTGGGGTTGGTGGTTGGGGAGAAGCATTACCACTGTGGTTTGCGTTTTTCGAGGAATGCTTTCATTCCTTCTGTACCTTGTTTGCCAAATAGCTGACCAAAGGACTGTGCTTCGAGCTGACTGCCCTGAGCCAGGGAAACCTGGTAACCCTGGCGGGTAACAAATTTCACCAGTTTCACAGCATCAGGACCTTTGCAAGCAATTACACCTGCAATCCGGAGTACTTCCTCCAATAACTGTTCGGGTTCTACCACTTTCTGAATTAATCCTATCCGCAAAGCATCAGCGGCAGTAAGCATTTCGCCAGTTGCAAGCATAAAAAGTGCATCGCCCATTCCGATAAGTCTAGGCAGGCGTTGCGTTCCGGCATAACCCGGAATAAGTCCCAGACTAACTTCGGGTTGTCCGAATTTAGCTGAAGACGAAGCTATACGGAAATCGCAGGCCAGAGCCAGTTCTAGCCCACCGCCAAGAGCAAAACCATTGATAGCAGCAATTACGGGCACTTCAATAGTTGAAAACCCTTTGAAAGTTTTTTGTCCGCGCAATGAGAATGCTTCAGCTTCCGCTGGTGTTTTATTCACCATTTCGGCAATATCAGCACCAGCAATAAATGCTTTGCCTGCGCCGGTTATTACTACAGCTGTGAGTTCAGGATCGCGCGCATCATTTGCAATCAGGTGATCCATTTCATCGAAAAACGCAGTATTAAGCGCATTGAGGCTTTCGGGACGGTTGATTGTTACAAGCAGAGTGCTTCCGTGGCGAACGGGTTGAAGTATTTTATAATCCATCGGTATACGAATAAAAAACTGTTGAAGTTCCTTTTTTGAAACAGAAACAAATATAATTATATTTCCATATGTAAAACAACAGGTGAGGCAAAAAAGTTAGAAGATCAAAAAAGATAAAGATCAAATAAAAATCATTTCTATACACCCAAATTCCTGAAAAAAAATAAAAATGAAGATCGGTTTTCTATTGATAAAGTCCTTTTACTCTTGGTTTTCCGGCTACAAAATCTTTAAGATAAAAAGGTTCGCAATACGCTGTATCGGCAAAATTACTATTCTCAAATTCGTTTAGTGCCAACATACAAACTGCTTCTGCTGAAAGCACAATGTTTTCCCAGAAAGTGAAATTACTTTTCTCAGCGAATACCGAAATGCATTTTGAAGCACCATCACCAAAATAACTGATCTCTTTATCAGCGAATTCCCTAAAAACATCATCAGTTACAACAAGTGCATTAACAGCCTGTATTTCATTTAATTGGTGATCGTACAATGCAGTATAAACCTCCATCCGCCTGGCATCGAGCATAGGGCAAAATAGACTGTTGTGCATAGGTATGTTTTCAAGAGTACGCTTATGCAAAGCCTGCCAGGCCAATGCTTTTAAAGTATCAATTGCAATAATCGGTTTGTCGAGGGCATAGCTTAACCCCTTGGCGGTTGAAACACCTATACGAAGTCCTGTGTAAGAACCAGGTCCCATGCTTACAGCTATAGCATCCAAATCATGATAACTTAATCCGGCTTCATTAAATACATCGGCAATAAAGCCGGTGAGTGCGGCCGAATGCTCACGTAAACCAACTGTTTCGCGGATGGAAAGTAGTGTTTCATCCTTCACTAAAGCTACAGAACAAATAGATGCCGCTGTTTCGATTCCCAGAATAATTGCCATTTACAAAAATTTGAATTGTGTACAAAAGTAAGATTTTATTACAAAAAAATTCCGGATGCCATTTACTGATATTTCGAAATCAGATTTATGGAACCCGGAATCAGATTGACAATTTCAATGAATCGTTTCAGATCTTATTTCTTGTCATCGGAGTATAGATCCTTAGCTTCAACCTTTTTAACTTTATCATCATGTTTTAGCTTTTTGGAAACTTCGCGGTAAGGAGCTGTAATTATTTCCTGCCCTTCTGTAATACCATCAACAATTTGAATATAAGTATTATCCTGAATTCCTGATTTCACCTTTACCATTTTAGCTTTGCCATTATCGTAAAGGAAAACATATTCCTGAGCTACTTCAATTTTCTTTTTCGTATCGCTGTTTTTCGCTTCAGATTCCTCTGCATTTTTAGCTTTTTCAACTGCAGCAGCACTGGTATCGGCTCTTGTTGTTACAGCCTGAATAGGAATTGTCAAAACATTTACCATACTTTCAGTCTGTATATCAACGGTTGCAGACATACCCGGACGAAAAGGTGAATCGTTAGGTTTATCAGCCGCTATAAGATCTTTGTATGAATCAGGGAGAATGCGGATTTTTACTTCAAAATTTGTAACCTGATCGGCACTTACCCCAACTGTATTGGCTGAAGTACTAATTTCGGTAACAACTCCTTTAAATTTGCGGTTCTGATAGGCATCTACTTCTACAACAGCTGTATCGTTAAGCGTAACCCTTACAATATCATTTTCGTTAACACTTACATTTACTTCCATAGTTTGCAGGTTGGCAATACGAAGTATTTCGGTACCCGAACCGAACTGCGATGCACCGGCAACACGTTCACCCTTTTCGATATTGAGTTTCGAAATAGTGCCATCGACAGGTGCATAAATTGATGTTTTCGATAAATTTTCCTTTGATTCCTTTACGCCGGCTTCAGCACTTTTAACGTTGAACGAAGCTGCTTTCACGCTTTCTTCTGCAGCATCTACTTCGGCTTGTGCAACTTCAAAATTTGCCTGCGAAGTTTCAAATTCGGCATCGGAAATAGTTTTCTGATCGTGAAGTTTTACATTGCGATCGTTGGTATTTTTAGCATTGATAAACTGCGATTTAACCTGAGCCAGACGGGCTTTGGCATTAGCCAGGTTAGCTTGAGAAGTATTGAGTGCTGCAACAGTACGATCATAATTCGACAGGTAAATTTCAGGATTTATTTTTGCTAGCAACTGTCCCGGTTTTATTAGATCGCCTTCTTTAATATAGAGTTCGATAATTTCGCCCGATACATCGGGAGAGAGTTTTACTTCGAACTCAGGAGCAATTTTCCCATTCGCTGAAACCACCTCTACAATTGTACGTTTGGTAGCTTTTTCGGTAGCAACTTTTGTTTCATCGGGCGTTCCGATCAGGCCTTTTTTCTTGGCTACAACTCCGGCAATTAGAGCTATTAAAACAAAAATGATAAGTATCCAGATAATTTTTTTCTTAGTGAACATTGTTGATATGGATTAAATTATGGTTCGGTTTTGGGTTGTTTGTTTTTTATAAATCCTGCTCCTGACTATCTGCGTTTAAGCGATAATGGTTTTCCCATATAAAAATCGAGAACAGTACTCTTGAAAATAAATTCATATTTGGCACGAAGCTGATCCGATTCTGCTTTTTCGAGATCCTTCTTCGAGTTATTATAATCAACAGAGTTTAACGATCCTACATTGAATTTTTGCTCTGCATACCTGAACGATTCACGAGCCGCATTTACTCCGCTGGTGGAGGCCTTATAATTATTGAGTGCGGCCCTGGCATCGGCATAGGCCTGCTGAATGGTTTTATTCAGTTCAAGCTTGCTGCTTTCGAGATTGTATTTCTGATTTTCAACATTTATTTTTGCCTTGCTTATGTTGGTGCGGGTTGACCATCCATTAAAAATCGGAACGTTCAGGTTGAGTGAAATTGAACGGTTGAAATTATCCTTAACCTGGTCGGCAAAAGGTTTGGTTGAGTAAACCGATGTTGATCCATAGGTATAAACTTGTTGATCCGGTTCACCATTAACTCCCGGTATAAAGGCTATAGAAGGTGTATTGGCGGTAATCTCCGGCCTGAACGAAGTATAGCTATCCTGAATCTGTGCTGCTCCCGAATAACCGGAGCCTAATGAGCCCTGTAGTACAAGTGATGGTGATTGGGCTCCCTGAGCAATACTTAAACCTATTTCTGAGCTTTTCACGCGCGACTCAGCACTTTTGATGGAAGGCTGTGTTTCGAGAGCAAAGGCATAAATCTGGTCAGCCGAAATAGTAAGTGCCGGCTGAGAACCCATTTCAAGATCCGGATGTTCAATCTCAAAACCTTGGGCAGTGGGCAAATCAAGTAACTGAGCCAGTGTAAGGTGAGCAATATCCAGATTGTTTTGGGCACTGATAAGCTGTGAATTTTCCAGTGCCTTTTGCGCTTCGAGCGTAAAATAATCGCCCTGTGCTATAGCCCCTGCATCAACAAGGTTTTTTAACCTTTGCGATTGCAATTCAGTAGCTTTTAACTGGCTCTGGGCTGTTTTGGCCAGTTCATCATAAAAAAGAATCTGTAAATACCCGGTGGCTATGTTGAGTGAGATGTCGTCCATAAATTTATCCGTATCATAGCGCGTTGCTTCCACAATAGCTTTTTGTTGCTTCACCAGGTTCATTTTCTGGAACCCATCAAAAAGAGTAACATTAGCCCCAAGGTAAAAGTTATCGGTTTGAACCCTGCTGGTTGCAAATGCATTGGTATAGCGGTCGATGGTCTGGCCAAAATTGTATCCATGGCTGGCTCCGCCGTTCACTGAAGGTAACATGCTCAGTTTATCCTGCTGCAACGAAGCTTTCGCACTTTCGGCCAGAAGAAGTTGTTGTTTTACCTGTATGTTATTGGTCAGTGCGTATTCGACACATTTTTCGAGTGTCCATACTTCCTGTGCCTGCATTGTGGTGTAAAACACAAAGCAGAAAAGCATTATAATTAATTTTCTCATTGAAACCCGGTTATAATTCTGAATTAAAGACAACGTAAGTATTATTGATTTAATTTTACAAAGTTATTGTAACTAAGTAATAAACACATGACAAAAGTCCATTTATTTGTGTTTTTAACATTCTTTTCGTTAATAAACAATTCAAACTACTTATTTGCTCAATTTCCCTATAAAGAAAATGAGTCAACAGCTCTATACAGTGATACTCTTGAAGCAGCACACTATAGTATTTATTTAACAGATATCAATCTGACGGATAAAACCATTAAAGGTTACACGGAAGCTAAACTCATTTCGAAAATCAATTCACTCTCAACTATCAAACTTGAACTGGCAAGCCTCACCGTTGATTCAGTATTTATCGGATCGCTAAAAACATCGGCTTTCAGCCATATTGATCAGGTTCTGACTGTTTCGCTTTTTACGTCACTCAACACCGGAGATACTGTAACAACAACAATTTATTACCATGGACAGCCCTTTGTTGATCCCTCAGGTTGGGGTGGATTTCACTTTTCGGGCGATTATGCACTGAATCTGGGCGTTGGTTTTGATGCCATACCACACAACCTGGGAAAAGCCTGGTTTCCGTGTATCGACGATTTTCAGGACCGAGCCCTGTATGACGTATATCTTACTGTAACAAATGATAAAAAAGCGGTAAGCGGCGGAAACCTGGTGAATATGACCGATCATGGAAACAATACTTCCACCTGGCACTGGAAAACTGATTTTACACTTCCTACTTACCTTATTTCAGCCACTACCGGACCTTATGAACTGGTATCCGACAGTTACA
>Ga0105047_10007700_pt1 | contig 18092 bp, 12 predicted proteins | sample MAT04_FD_78384 | JGI IMG/M metagenome (GOLD analysis project Ga0105047, IMG submission 78384) | Freshwater microbial communities from Lake Fryxell liftoff mats and glacier meltwater in Antarctica - MAT-04 (megahit assembly) | ecosystem: Environmental > Aquatic > Freshwater > Ice > Liftoff...
CTTGCCCCGAAGATTGAATCAGTAACTTTTGATATTAATTCGGTAAGTGCATCTGCATTCTGTGTAAATCCATAATTAGATTTTGTACGGCTGATAAAAGCACTTTGGATTTCATTATTGCGGTCGCTGCGTGTAATCCGCTGATTGAGGTCGTCTTTTTCTTCTTCAAAACTGCCAACCGGTTTGCGATCGACAAGTTTAATAATATGCCAGCCATAATTGGTTTGGAAAGGCTCTGAATAATCACCTTTCTGTTTCATTTTAAGAATGTTGCGGGTAAAATCGGGGAGCAAACGATTTACACCAAACCATGGCAGTACGCCACCTTTACCAGCTGTTGAAACATCATCGGAATATTTCTTTGCAAGGTCGCCAAAATCGCTTCCGCCTTTCAGTAGTTTATAAGCCATATTAGCTGAATCAGCTACTTTCAATGAATCATCGAGCGATCCTTTGGTTGGAAATACAAGGATAATATGTGCGAGCTGTACCTTGCCCATGGCAGGAATTTTTTCAGTAACTTTTATGAGATGGTATCCGAAGTCAGTACGTACCGGCATGGTTACTTCATTTATTTTTGCGTTATAAGCTGCTGATTCAAAAGGATATACCATATCGAAAGCCGTAAAGAAGCCAAGATCGCCATGATTGCCCGGTACTTTTTGTCCATCCTGTTCGCGGTTTTTTGCTGATGGATCTTCGGAAGCATCAGCTGCTACCTTACCAAAATCTTCTCCTTTAACGATGCGTTTGCGTATCTGCATTATTTTATTCCAAGCCACTAGAGTATCAGCGGAAGAAGCCATTTTGTCAACCCGAACAAGGATATGACTTGCACGGATATCATAACGTTTGCGATCGAAAGCTTCCTTCAATAGTTTTTCATTTGCTTCGTTATCAGCAAGGTATGGTTGAGCCAATTGTTTGCGATATCCAGCCAGTTCGTCGCGGAATGATTTAATGGTATCCATTCCAAGGTTTTTAGCCTCAGTAACTTTAAGCCGGAAATTAATATACAGATCGAGATACTCTTCAATGGCCTTGTTATCAGGCGTTTCGCCCTTGATATTATTTTTTTCAAAAACCTTTACAAACTCATTTTTGGTTACTTTTTCGTTGGCAACCTGCAGCAATACAGGGTTGGTGCCCTGGCTTAAAGCTGATAATGAAATAATGCCTATTAAAAATGTTAGCGAAGCGTTAAGAAGTTTCCGTTTCATAGTTGTTTGATATTTTGTTTTTATCGTCTGAGGAATTAACTTCAGGGGGTTGGTGGTTAATTGTTTTTGGCTAAAGCAATAAATGTGTAGTGTGTTGGGAGATATGTGTTATGAAGAATGTGCGTTAAATATCAGGAAAACATAAAGTTTAGTAAGTTCTGATTTCTATTAAATTTTCCGGCTACCTGTTTAGCACTATCTACCGGCTATAATTAGGTGCTTCGCGGGTAATGGTAATATCGTGCGGATGGCTTTCGACAACACCGGATGCAGTGATTTTTATAAATTTAGCTTTTTGAAGGCTCCCGATATCGGCTGAACCGGTATAACCCATACCGGCACGCAAACCACCTACCATCTGATGAATAATCTCAGAAAGTGAGCCTTTATATGGAACACGACCCACAATTCCTTCAGGAACCAGCTTGTTAATATCATCTTCCGCATCTTGGAAATAACGGTCTTTCGAACCTTTTTGCATTGCTTCGATGGAACCCATTCCACGATATGATTTAAATTTCCGTCCTTCGTAAATAATGGTTTCTCCAGGTGATTCCTCAACACCGGCAAACAGTGATCCGGCCATAATGCTGTATGCTCCGGCAGCAATAGCTTTTACAATATCACCTGTATAACGGATGCCTCCATCAGCTATTACAGGGATTCCACTTCCCCGCAATTCTTTAGCTACTGCATAAATTGCTGATAATTGTGGTATCCCGATACCGGCAATTACCCTGGTTGTACAAATGGAACCTGGACCGATTCCTACTTTTACTGCATCAGCGCCTGCATTGGCAAGGGCACGGGCAGCTTCGGAGGTGGCTATATTTCCTACTACAACCTGAAGATCAGGGAAGTGCTTTTTTACAAGTTTTGTTGTATCAATAACACCTTTCGAATGACCATGAGCGGTGTCGATAACAATAGCATCAACGCCGTTTTTAACCAGTTCGGCAACGCGCTCAAGTACATCGGAAGTTACGCCAACACCTGCAGCAACTCGTAAACGGCCTAATTCATCTTTACATGCATTAGGGCGGGCTTTTATTTTAATAATATCCTTGTAGGTGATGAGCCCAACAAGTTTATAGTCGGCATCAACAACCGGAAGTTTTTCAATTTTGTGTTCCTGCAGTATATCGGAGGCTTCTTCGAGTGTAGTAAGGGGTTTGGTTGTAACAAGTTTCTCGCTTGTCATTATTTCGGCAAGAGGCCTGAGTGGGTTCCGCTCAAAGCGCAAATCGCGGTTAGTAATAATGCCAACCAGTTTACCAACTTCATTTACTATAGGAATACCACCGATTTTATTCTCACGCATGATTGAGAGTGCATCTTCGACCAATGCATTTTCCCTGAGGGTAATGGGGTCAGTGATCATTCCGCTTTCGGAGCGTTTTACACGCCTTACTTCGGCAGCCTGATCGTGGATGCTCATATTTTTATGCAGCACGCCTATTCCGCCTTCCTGGGCTATAGCAATAGCCATGTTTGAGTCGGTAACTGTATCCATAGCAGCGGATACAATAGGTATATTGATTTTTATTTTTCGTGAAAACCATGAAGAAGTATCTACATCGCGGGGCAGTACTTCGGAGTAAGCAGGTATTAGGAGTACATCATCGTATGTCAGGCCTTCACCTGCAAATTTTTCATTATCAATGAACATAGCCTTTTTTTTGAATTTGCAAATTTACTAATTTTAACGGAAGTCCTTGTTAAAAAATCTTAAGGTTTTGAGTTCCGCTAATGGTCTGAATATCATTACAATTAATTAAAAATAGTTTATGAAAAGTGATAGTTTGCTATCGTAAAACGAAAACAGTTCCCCGTTTGATATAATCCTGTCCGCCAACTGACTTATAAGTTATTAAATAAGCATAAAGACCTGGAGGAGCCAGCTGACCATCAATAAGGCCATCCCAACCGTTAACAATATCCGTAGTTTCGAAAAGTTGTTGCCCCCATCGGTTAACAATCGTCATTGTAAAACTTTGAGGATCAACAAATGTAACTACCGGCCTTAATCTGCTATTTATACCTCCCGGACGAAATGCATTTGGCATATAGAAAGTGGCACCCTTTATTATGCAACAAATATTTGAAACTGATGTAGCATCATTTAAATAAGGATTTCCAGGTTTTTCGGCAGCTACAACCCAATAGCATACTTTTTTTGTTGGATCAACTCCAAGCAATGGGTCAGTATAATTATTTATTGTCGAAAGCAAGTAACTCGAATCAATTGTTGTCTGTCCTTCCACAGTGCGGTAAACTTTATACCCTTCAACGTCTTTTATCCATGTTTCATAAAAGTTCCAGTCAACAGAATTCTCGGTTTGTGTTGAACTGCATTGCAGAAAAATAGTCCTCGGAATATTGGAATAAACTTTTGTTGTACCACAATAATCATAAGCAACCAGGCGATAGGAATAACTCTGACTGTGAACATCGGCTGTAATATCAGTCATGTAATAGTCCTCTGGTACAAAATCACCCAAAACCGATAGCGAGTCGATAGCGGTAAATGATATTCCGCCATTATCCGAACGCTCAAGAATCATTTTTTTAACAGTACTGCCTGGCGAACTGTGAAAATCAATCCTTACATCTCTATCGTTTATAACACTTACTTTGGTTATATAAACGGAATCGGGAACATCGGAACCCGAATATAGCCGCGTTTGCTGACATGATGTTGAAATTGCACTTCCTGAATTGCTGTATGCCTGTATATAATAGGTATAATTCTGACCATTCTCAAATTGATAAGCATCACTATACGTGGTTGTTGCAGAGGGAGGAATTGTAATCACTTCTATAGGAAGCCCATAATTAATCCTTCTGAATATCTTGTATCCGCCCAAGCCTCCCGGCATATCGGTATACGAACTCCACGAAAGTTCTGCCAGCCGCTCGCATTCATCAATATGTGGCAAGTTGAGTGTAACAGTACGTTGGCTTTGTTCACTGTTTATAGGAGCACTTTCACGGTCGCATTTATCAATCGCAATTATCCGGTAGGAGTATGATCTGTCACATGTGCTGTCGGCCTGAATATCCGTGTAAGTATCGGAACCGGAAGGCAGTTTGATTAAAAATGACCAAATGGAACCATTCCACCGGCGGATTTCGTATGCGGCAATATCATCATCCAGCAATCTATCCCATTTTATTACAGGATAACTATCACTGTTAATGCTTACAATTATATTCTGAACATCATTAGGAAACGTTTGGTCGAATAAAAACTCATCCACATAATTAGAAAATGCATCATTTGCAGGATCAGTTGCCTCGAAGCGTATCCGGTAATACAGCTGTGTACTGGTACAATAAGGATAAGAAATTGTATCGTTGTATTCTAACAAACCATTATAAGCTACCTGGGCAAGTTGCTCCCATACCGCAGCTGATGCTTCCTGGCGCTCAACAAAAAAAGTACCTGGCATAGTTGGATCGTTGCTGCTCCATTTCAACTGAGCCATCAATAGTGAAGGGAAAGTGGCTGAAAGGATGATAGTAGGAATGGATAAAGAAGAGAAGTTAATGCAACTAGCTCCAGGTACTTGTAAGGCTTCCGTTAATTTACTTGATTCATCGGCCATATTATTATCTCCGAAAGAAGAAGCGTAATATGTGGAAGATGCAATTGCATTAAAGCAAAGAAATGAACAAACAATCAGCAAAAGCAAAGTGCGGAGCATATGAATAACCGATTTCGTGTGAAGTGTAAACATAAAGTGGTTTACAAATGTAGTGATTAAATTTCTTCGGGACCAACTACCAGCGTGAACAGTTTTTCGGGGCTCAGATACTTAATGGCGAGATCCTGTAAATGCTGTGCACTGATATGCTGAACCGTATCAATCAACGCCTCGAAATGGGCCATAGTAAGGTCAGCTTCAATCAATTCGCGATACAAACTGGCTTGTGCAAGCGGGCCGTCGACAGCTCTCAGCATTTCACCCGAAAGGTAACTTCGAACAAGTGCAAGTTCACTTTCAGGAACCGGATTGTTACATAAACGCAAAAGTTCTAAATTTATTTCGGATAATGCCTGACTTGTAACCTCTGCCCCAACTTCGCCTGAAATAACAAAATATCCACCCTGCAACAAAGGAACCACTGACGAACCTATTCCATAAGTAAATCCTTTGTCTTCGCGCAGGTTTATCATCAGACGGGAGCCAAAATATCCGCCTAAAATAGCGTTAAGCACTTTCATTCCTGCAAAATCAGGATGACTCCGGCCAAACATAAGGTTTCCCATACGGATTGCCGACTGCATGGCACCTTCCTTCAATAAAAAATGATTTTTTTTCTCCGTGGGCAGGGGTTTATAATATTCGCGTTCAGAGGGAGTACCGCTCCAGTCGGTTCCGCCAAAGTGCTCGTCGAGTGCTTTCATCAGCCCCGGATTTACAAGCCCGGCAACTATGATTGTGCAATTGCCCGAATGATACTGATCCTTATGAAAACCGGCCAAGTCGGTATGGCTTACATTGTCGATATCACCGGTTTGAAGAAACATTCCGTAAGGATGGCTTTTGCCAAAGATGATAGGATTAAAATGGGTGCGAGCCAGGAAATTTACTTTTTGCCGGTTCACTTCGAGCAATTGTCTTTGTTTTCCTGCCAGTACTGCATATTCATTTTGTGGAAAAAGCGGATTTTTTACTATCTCGCTGAGCAATGGCAATGTATTATTCAGATGTTTGTTAAGCGAATACAACGTTACATAAGCATTGTCGCGCTCGGTCGTATTTTCGAAATGCGCACCAAAATAATCGAGTGTTTCCGATAACTTTTGTGCTGAGTAATTCAGGGTTCCTTCGCGCAGCATCAGATTGGTGGCCATGGCAGTGAAAGGCTTCTGCTGAAACCAGCTGCCGGCAGTAAACACCATTTCAATTGAAATAACATCCTGTGTTCCAGAGTTAAACTGATAAACTTTTATACCGTTGCTCAACCGGTATATTTCGGGTTGAGGGAAATAAATACGGCCGGGAGGTTGTATGGCAGGTTGTGTTTTCCTGTTGAGTTTTGTTGGCATTATTAAAGAGTATTATTTATCAGTGTAAATGACAAAGTGTTATGATTGAAATTGAATCAGTAAAGTTTTCCTACTTATTTGCAAAGTAATAAAGAGTTGAACAGTTTTCGGGTTTGAATAATTTTCTTGCTTCTAACGTTATATCAGAAGTTGTAACCGAGGCATACCTGGCTAAAAGTTCATTAGCCTGAGCAGCATCACCTAGTAGTTCGTAATAGGCCAGGTTCATGGCCTTTTCGAGCACACGCATCTCACTGAATTCCATAATTGCCTCAACCCTGTTTTTAACTTTCTGCAATTCAGTTTCATCTACTGCGGTGCTGAGTATTTTATCTATTTCCACTTGTAGTGCATTTTCGGCTTCTTCCATCGAAATGCCTTTCATCAGTTTACCTGTAATAACAAAAAGTCCGGCTTCGATATCGCCCGAAATAAAAGCATTAATATCGCTGAAAAGGCGTTGGCTTTTAACTAATTGCTGATTCAGGCGACCCGACTGCCCGGCTGAAAGAATATCCGAAACAAGATCGACGGCATAAAATCCGGCATCCATACGGCTACACATATGCCAGGCTTTATACATGGCATCGAAGGGTACATCGCGGTTTACCGAAAGTGTGCGGGCTTCAGTTTGCTGAGGTTCAGTTGGCAGGTTCCTATTATAAACGGTGCCATTCTGAATTACTCCAAACCATTTTTCGGACAGTTCCTTTATTTGTTCTGTTTCAACATTTCCAGCAATCACCATAATAGCATTGCATGGATTGTAAAATCGGGCATAAAATTCGCGTACTTCGTCCATGGCTGCCTCTTCGATATGCGAAGGATGAACTCCGATGGTAGCCCAGCGGTAAGGATGGACTTTATATGCCAGCGGACGCAAAAGCATCCATGCATCACCATAAGGCTGATTGAGGTAATTCTGCCTGAACTCTTCAACCACTACATTACGCTGAACATCAAAGCTTTTAGCCGAAAATGCAAGCTCCAGCATCCGATCCGATTCGAGCCAGAAAGCCGTTTCGAGGTTGTGCCCCGGAACAGTTAAATAATAATTTGTGAAATCGTTATTCGTGAATGCATTGTTTTCGCCCCCTACCCTTTCGAGCGGCTCATCGAATCGCGGAATATTAACCGAGCCACCGAACATCAAATGCTCAAACAAATGGGCAAAACCGGTACGATCAGGATGTTCGTCGCGAGAGCCAACGTTATAAATTATATTCATTGCAACAATGGGAGTGCTGGTGTCGCGGTGAACGATAACACGTAAGCCATTGTTCAATGTAAAACGATCAAATTCAACCATAATAATATACTTTACTGATAAACAAATCATTACCACGCATCAACAGGGAACAGGATTCGGCGTGCAGTGTTAACCTGAAGTGTGTATATGAATTATTGCCACTTTGCAAAGTTAACTCAAATTTGCAGAACGGTAGAGGAGTGACCGATTCACGAACGGGAATATTAAAAACAATATACTTTTGCCGGATAAATGCAAAGAATCATCATGACTTTTTGCGTGTGTCAGAGTAATTTATACCTTTGCCGAAGCATAATAAATGCGAATGCTAAGTTATTTGGAAACAACATACTACATATAAAGAAATGAAAAAGGACAAAGTTATTTTTGACCTCATCGATGAGGAAAAAGACCGTCAGATGCATGGCATCGAACTTATTGCTTCCGAAAATTTCGTTAGCGATCAGGTACTCAAAGCAATGGGATCGGTATTAACCAACAAATATGCCGAAGGCTATCCTGGCCGCCGCTACTATGGAGGTTGCCAGATTGTGGATCAAACCGAACAGATTGCCATCGATCGTGCCAAAGCACTTTTCGGTGCCGAATGGGCCAACGTGCAGCCTCACTCAGGCGCTCAGGCTAATATGGCTGTACTTATGACCATTTTGAAACCTGGCGATGTTTTTATGGGTCTTAATCTTTCGCATGGCGGGCATTTATCGCACGGATCGCCGGTAAACTCATCGGGCATTTTATACAATCCTATCGCTTATGGAGTTGAAGAAGCTACCGGAACTATCGATTATGATAAAATGGAAGCTGCAGCTATAGAAGGAAAACCTAAACTGATGATAGCAGGAGCTTCGGCATACAGCCGCGACTGGGACTATAAACGTATGCGACAGATCGCTGATAAAATCGGTGCTTTGCTGCTGGCCGATATTGCACATCCAGCCGGACTTATTGCCCGCGGATTGCTGAATGATCCGGTTCCATATTGTCATATTATTACAACTACCACTCATAAAACCCTTCGTGGGCCACGTGGCGGGCTTATCCTGATGGGTAAAGATTTCGAAAACCCATGGGGCATTAAAACCCCTAAAGGCGAGCCAAAAATGATGTCGGCCATGCTCGACAGCGCAGTTTTCCCTGGTATACAAGGCGGCCCATTAGAGCATGTAATTGCCAGCAAAGCAGTAGCTTTTGGCGAAGCACTTTCCGATGAGTTTATGGATTATGCCATTCAGGTAAAAAAGAATGCTCAGGTTATGTCGAAAGCCTTTATGGACAAAGGATTCAAAGTTATTTCGGACGGCACTGACAACCACCTGATGCTTATCGACCTTAGAACCAAATATCCTGACATTACAGGTAAAATGGTTGAAAACCTGCTTGTTAAAGCTGATATCACCCTGAATAAAAACATGGTACCTTTCGACAGCCGTACACCGTTTACCACTTCAGGCATACGTGTCGGTACCCCGGCAATTACCACCCGCGGACTCAAAGAAGAACATATGCCTTTGATCGTTGACCTTATTGATGAGGTAATTGCCAACCATGATAGCGAAGAAGTAATTGCCAGGGTACGCAAGCAAGTGAATGAAATGATGAGTGAATTCCCTTTGTTTGGGTATTAGAGAGTTTGAAGGGTTTGGAGAGTTAACAGTTTCCGCAAGGGTTTCAGCTTTGGAAATACATTTAATTTTTGAATGCGCAGCTTTGAATGGCGCAAAGCTCCACTTCCGCTTCGCTTCAGCCTTTGAACACGAAGCATTGAACCTTTGATCGCTAAACATTGAACTCTTTAACTTTGAAATCTTAACCACAAAACCGAACTCTTTCAAAAGTGATATCCGAATATTTTCAGGTATCGCTTTTGCGTTTAAAGTTATTTTGTATGTTTACCAAAATTTAAACCCACAATATGAAGACTGTATATATTGTACGTCATGGAAAAGCTGTTCCGGCACATGCTAATGTTGCTGATGCTGACAGATTGCTTACTGATACCGGCGTTGCCCGCACCTGGAAAGTTGCTGAATACATGGCCGAAAGCAAGCCTTTAATTGATCATATTATTGCCAGTCCGGCTGAAAGAGCCTATACAACAGCGCTCATTATTGCTGATAAACTTGGCATTCCGGCAGCAAAAGTTGTTACCGATGAAATACTTTTCACCGGTGATGATTCGGATGCTATTGAGTTGATAGAAGCACTCGACGATTCAGTTAACAGTGTAATGATTGTGGGACACAATCCCGTAATTACTTTGGTTGCCAACCGTTTTGCCAGTCCAAAACTCGATTCATTGCCTACAACCGGCGTTGTTTCGGTTCACCTGGAAACCGAAAAATGGGCCGACCTCAAAACCGCGAAGGTGATACAGAACTTTACGGTGTGGCCGGGGATGTTGTAAAAAAACATCCTGTTAGTTTCGGCTGTGACCGAAAATTAAAATTTTGCTTTTTACTTACTCCATCCGCACACATGTGTATGCGGATGGTTTAGACTATATGTATAGATTTGATATTGCCCAATCTGGATAAGAAAATTATTAACAATTTGTTTATAACAGTCCGTTAATAATTCCTAATAATCTTATTATCAATATTATATAAAATATGGTCTTTGCGTCCTATTATTCTTAAAATTTATTACTTATTACTTGCGACTTAGCGTTTAATAAAAAAATAACGGAGTATTGTGTTTAACAATTCATAATAATTTCAGGAGATATGGCTCAACGCGCCGTGGGAGCCATCGAGGGAAAGCTTGGGCAATGATGAAGTTAGAGGATAAATGCAGCCGGATATTTGTACCGGCACTAACTACAAATCAGCGCCGGCGGAGAAATATAAATCAAAGAAAGAGGTGATAAATGAATAAAATATCGGAGAATTTTTATTCAAAACTTTATCTACATTTGGAAACAAATAAAGTAACATGACCGAGGTAGAGCTAACCAAAAGTATTGTTGATTTTTTTGAGAAGAAAATTTTCGAAAAGCATATTGCCTCATCACTCAATATACACTCTAAATTAAAATCGTACAATATTAACCCTATAGTAGTTAAATACTTATCTAAGGTATTGGATGATAAATATAGTCCGGAGGGCATAGCAAAAGCATTGTTTTATCCAAGAGTTTTGGGCACTTCTATAAACACTTCTTTTGGCACACGGATACAAGATATGTTCGTTGAACTGGAAATCGCTCAAGGATCATTAATTAAAGGAATGGATATTGAATTTCTGGATAAAATTGACAATAGAAAAAAATGGTGTCAACTTAAAGCTGGCCCGAACACAATTAATTCGGAAGATGTAAAACCCTTGATTAAAAAATTTACTGATACTATAAATTTAGCCCGGACGAACAAGGCGCTAAAAGGCATAAGAAATACAGATTTTCTGGTTGGTGTTCTTTATGGTGAACCATCGGAATTGAGCATGCATTATAAGGTTATCGATAAGACACATCCTGTAATAATTGGAAAGGATTTTTGGCAAAGAGTAACCGGATATCCTGATTTTTATGAACAATTAGTTTCTGCCTTACATGAAAGCATAACTGCTCTTGATACAAAAGATTTTTTTACAAAAGGCTGCGAAGATTTAGCTAATGAAATAAGGACATCGCCTCTATTTCATTTTTAATTCTTTTCGATAATTATTTAAAAACTTTACTATTGAGTAACCAATTTCTCTTCCTAAATTAACAGGAACAGCATTACCTATTTGCTTGTATTGCTGAGCCACTGATCCTTCAAATTTCCAATCATCAGGGAATGTTTGAATTCGGGCATACTCTCTCACGGTAAAAGGACGTGTTTCATCAGGATGGCATCTCTCCGTTTGTTTTTGCGCAGGACTGCATGTTAATGTTAAACAAGGTTCATCCCAACCAATTCTTCTAGCCATTCCGGTTTTGCCACCTCCTAAAAAAAAGCTGCCACCCATAAATTCTTTTTGAATTTCTAATGGTAAATCACGCCAATAACCCTTAGGCGGAACTAAGTCCAGAACGTCTTTTTTACTTTTCGGATATTTAACTCCATCTGATTGAGGAACATCACAATCAAAGAGATCTCCTTTTTTTAGCGCGTCGGAGAGGTTGTATATCCGTTGATAAGGTTTTGGATATTCGAATTTACTCTTAATATCTTTTCGTATTCCAACTAATATTAGTCGTTCTCTTTTTTGAGGAACTTTATAATTAATAGCTTTAAGTACCTTGATAGGAACAACATTGTAGCCTATTTCATCTAAAATTGAAATCATTCCTTGAAGTGTTTTACCATTTTCATGGCTTAATAAACCACGAACATTTTCGCCAATGCAAATAGGCGGGTTTACTTCTTTTACAACTCGCGCATATTCATAGAAAAGTGTTCCCCTCGCATCATTTAAGCCTAACCTTTTTCCTGCATAGCTAAAAGCCTGACAAGGAAAACCACCAGTTATAACATCAATTTGGTTATTAAACTCAGAAAAATCAAACGTCCTGACATCACCTTCCATGACGGACCAGTTTGGCCGATTTTTGCGTAATGTCTGACAAGCCCATTTGTCAATTTCATTTAAAGCAACACATTTTAATCCGGCTTTCTCCATCCCAATGGCTAATCCACCTGCTCCTGCAAAAAGTTCAATAACGGAATAATTATTATCAGGCTCCACGTAATTCGCTGTGGTTTCTATTGTAAAAGGAGTGAGAACGTTCGAAAATAATGTTTCAACATGATTTCTGTTATATACTCTGTAATTGCTTATAGGTTCGCGAACTGCAATCAATTTACCTTCACGATCCCATCGTCGCAATGTTTCTTTGCTCTTACCAATTAATTCTGAAGCTTCAGTCAATGTTAAAAAATCATTCATAACCAACTTGTTTAACCTTATACAATGGTTACAAATTTATGTATAAATTTGACAATGCCAAATCTGAAAGAAAAAAAATATCAACAATCTGTTTTTATACTTCAAACCAATTTCGGGGGATAAAGTTTAAGGTGGTGGGTGATGGGAGCCTTCGAAGGGCAATGTGGATGATTAATGTTTTATTTCAGAAATGGCGTATCTATCAATCTCTGGAATTTAGTGCAGAAGATCCATCCATAAAGATTTAACATTAATTTAATTTCTTGTTGCCTTCCATTTAATATCTTTGAAAAATTGCCAGAATTTTAAACTTTTCTCAGCTTTAACGAACAATTGAACTATTTAAGCTAATTTTATGTTAAAAATACAGCAACATTGCACCTTCGCATGTTTTTTTAACCAACTTGTAAACTTTCATCAGATAAATACTTATGGCCAGAACTAAGAGCAATAGTATCAACCGTGAAACCAGCTGGCTGTATTTCAATGAAAGGGTACTTCAGGAAGCGGCAGATCCGTCAACACCATTGATAAACCGGATAAAATTCCTGGGGATTTATTCCAATAATCTGGATGAATTTTTTCGTGTGCGGGTTGCTACGGTTAACCGCATGATAAGCATGGATAAAACCCTTTTTCAGCAAAAATATTTAAATCCCCGTAAAACCCTCCGCGAAATAAACCGTATCACCAAGATACAGCAAAAAGAGTTTCAGCGAATATACAATTCTGTAATTCAGGAGCTTGCTGATAATAATGTTTTCGTAATCAGCGACAAGGAGCTTTCGCCCGTGCAAGGCAAGTTTGTTGATCAGTATTTCCGGGAGCATGTGAGGCCAAGCCTTTTCCCTATCATTCTCAGCAACCTTAAAGCGGCTTCATTGCGCGATCATTCGCTTTATCTGGCAGTAGTGTTGCAGGTAAAAGGCAAGCCCACGCAGGAAAAATATGCGCTGGTTGAAGTACCTGTAAATACACTTTCGCGTTTTATTATCCTTCCGCAGGACAACGAAAAACGGTTTATTATCCTTCTCGATGATGTAATACGGCATTGCCTGAACGATATTTTTTCGGTTTTCGGATTTAATTCATACAAAGCTTATGCCGTAAAATTTACCCGCGATGCCGAAATGGATATTGATAACGACGTATCCAAAAGTTTTCTCGAACTGATGGCCGAAGGGCTGAAACAGCGCGAAATAGCACCTCCCGTGAGGTTTGTTTACGACCGCCATATGCCCGAACGACTTCTGAACCAGCTTCTTGCAAAACTCAATATCAGCCAGAGCGATACTATTACTCCTGGCGGACGCTATCATAATTTCAAGGATTTTGTGAGTTTCCCTAACGTAGGGACACCGGAAATGGAATATAAATCCTTGCCCCCTTTGGAGCACCAAGGATTACAGTCAACCATTAGCATCCTTGCGGGAATTAAAGAGCGCGATTACCTGCTGCATTATCCGTATCAGTCGTTTCACTATCTGATCGACCTATTACGCGAAGCATCGCTCGATCCGCAGGTAAGGGCTATTAAAATGACGCTTTACCGGGTGGCCAGGTATTCAAATGTAGTAAATGCGCTTATTAATGCAGCCCGCAATGGCAAGGAAGTAACAGTATTCCTCGAAGTGCAGGCCCGGTTCGATGAAGAAGCCAATATTTACTGGGCCGAAAAAATGCAGGAAGAAGGTGTACGGGTCATACAATCGATCCCCGGATATAAAGTACATGCCAAATTATTGCTGATCCGACGTAAGGAAGGCATGAAAAGTGTATATTATGCAGGTGTAGGAACGGGAAATTTTAATGAAACAACAGCAAAAATTTATACTGATGTATCCATTTTTACTGCCAATAAAGAAATTGTTGCTGATGTTAACAGCGTTTTTCACCTTTTCGAATCCATTTACAATGCTCCGCGTTTCGCAAAACTTATAGTTGCGCCTTTTCATATGCGTAACCACTTTATTAAATTGCTGAACAACGAAATACGTAATGCAAAAACAGGAATTGATGCATGGATGATATTGAAAATCAATAACCTGACTGATGTTAAAACAATTAAAAAGCTTTACGAAGCAAGTGCGGCGGGTGTAAAAATAAAGTTAATTGTAAGAGGCATTTGCCTGCTTCAGCCTGGTGTTGCCCGGCTGAGTGAGAATATCGAAGCTATTACCATCGTCGGGCGGTTTCTCGAACATAGCCGCATTATGGTTTTTGCCAACAACGGAACCGAATTGTACTATCTTTCCTCAGCCGACTGGATGGAGCGCAATTTCGACCACCGGATTGAAGTAGCATGCCCCATTTTCGACCGCGATCTGCAACGTGAAATTATGACCATTTTACAGATTCAACTGCGTGACAATACAAAGGCTCGGCATATTGCAGCATCGCAATTGAACCTGTATGTAAAAGGAAATCTCAACCTGAAAATAAATTCACAGGTTGAGACGTATAAGTTTTTTAAAGATAAAGTATTGTAAATCGAATTATGATTTTAGATTTACGAGGTACAATTTACGAGGTACGATTTATGTTTCTTAAGCATTATACTTACTAGAGTAAAGTAAGCCAAAGTAAGAGCTTTTAATAGCCAAATTACCTGTTTGGGTAATTTATTCGTTTATCGGAAAGAGCATGAAAGCTTATTGGCTCAGTTTCGTACTAATGACTATAAACACTGTTTCGCCGCGCCATGGAAGGTTGTTGTTTTTCTCTTTATAATGAACATCAACTATTTTACCCTGCATGTTTTCAAGTTGAAAGGCCACATCTTTATCAGCAACCGAAAAGAGAAATTTCTCAGAAGCAAGTGCGACATTTTTACTACTCTGAACACTGCTCAAAATTAATTCACCTTCATAAGTTTTAAAGATAGTCCCTTTACGCGAAAATTTTTGAAGCAACCCCGTGCGTGTTCCGTCGCTGTATGTAAAAAAGAAACTCCAGTATACGTATATTCCGACTATCAGAATAAAAAATGCCAGCGTCAGATAGAGGTATTTTTTAATTTTCTTTTTTAACGTGCTGGCTGGTTTCTTTGTAGCCGACGGATTAGTATTTAATTGACTATTTTCGGACATAATGGTTCTATTTTTCACAAAGATAACAAGAAATCAATTAAATCAGAATTCAAAGTGTATTCAAAATTTAAGCGAGAAAATAACCCTACCGAACTGCATCTGTCGTCCTATCGCATCGAAATGATAATTATCTTTGCCCCTTAATCGAATTACCCAAAATGATACTATTTGAAGAAGCAATGGAGATCATCAGTACAACGGCGGTTCCTCTTGCATCAGAAAAAATAAAACTTGAAGAATGCCTGGGCAGAGTGCTTGCCAGCGAAATTTTTTCGGATATGGATATGCCACCGTTCGACAAATCAGCTGTTGATGGATATGCCTGCCGCCGCGACGATCTGCAAAAAGAGCTTAAAGTACTTGAAACCATTCCTGCCGGAAAAGCGCCAACCCATTTAATTGGCGCTGGCGAATGCTCAAAACTGATGACCGGCGGAATGCTTCCAAAAGGAGCTGATACCGTAATAATGGTTGAGGATGTTAAAGTTACAGGTAATGATACCATCCGGTTTGTGGCTTCTAAAACAGCTTCCAATTTCTGTTTAAAAGCTGAAGATATCCGCAAGGACGAAAAAGTGCTGTCGAAAGGGACACTTATCCGTCCACAGGAAATTGCGATACTGGCATCGGTTGGCTGTGCTTTTCCCGAAGTATATAAACAGCCGCGGATTGGTATTATTTCGACCGGCGACGAACTTGTTGAACCATCCGAAACTCCTGCTGAATCGCAGATACGCAACAGCAATGCTTATCAGCTTATGGCACAGGCGAAGCGTGCAAATTGCAGTTCGCGATATTTCGGAATTGCCCGCGATACCGAAATTGAAACATTGCAAATCATACTACAAGCCGCTGCCGAAAGCGATATTGTAATACTAACCGGCGGAATATCAGCAGGTGATTTCGATTTTGTTCCGGCGGTAATTCAACAGGCCGGTTACGAAATTAAATTCAGGCAACTGGCCGTGCAGCCCGGTAAACCTGTAATATTTGCTACCTGTGAAGGTAAATACCTGGTGGCTTTGCCAGGAAACCCGGTTTCCTCTTTTGTACAGTTTGAGTTGCTGGTTAAGCATCTTATAAAAATTGTAAGCGGTAATGAGGGAAAACTGAATCAGGTAAAAGTTGCGATGGGTGCTGATTACACCCGAAAAAAAACCACGAGGAAAGCGTTTTTCCCTGTTACATTTTCTTCGGAAGGCACTGTTATGCCAACCGAATATCATGGCTCGGCTCATATCCATTCCTATATTCATGCTGACGGTATTGTAACAATCGAAATCGGCGAAACAGAAATAAAAAAAGGAACTCTTGTAAATGTTCGACTCGTATAACCGGCGTATTAATTACCTCCGTATTTCGGTAACTGACCGCTGTAACCTGCGTTGCACCTATTGCATGCCTGCCGAAGGTATTGCAATGATGCAGCATAGCGACATACTTACTTTCGAGGAAATTATAGAAGTAGTGGATGCTGCCATCGCTCTTGGCGTAGATAAAATCAGGCTCACAGGCGGCGAACCATTGGTGCGGAAAGGGATAACAAACCTGGTGCAGATGATTGCTTCGAAACCTGCCATCCACGACCTGGGCATGACCACCAACGGGCAGTTACTTGAGCAATTCGCGCAACCTCTTAAAGAAGCCGGACTTCATCGTATCAATATCAGCCTCGATACAATGAATGCTGAGAAATATCATCAGATTACCCGTGGCGGTGATATTAAAAAAGTTTTGAACGGAATTGATGCTTCTATAAAAGCAGGACTTTCGCCTGTAAAAATAAACTGTGTAATTTCGAAATCCCCATCAGAACCTGATGCGCTTGACGTTGCGGAATATGGCCGGAAACTCGGATTAAAGGTCCGGTTTATCAGGCAGATGGACCTCGAAAAAGGTGAGTTTTACATTGTGGATGGCGGCAGCGGTGGCGATTGCTCAACCTGCAACCGCTTGCGGCTTACAGCCAATGGAATGATAAAACCATGCCTTTTCAACGATATGGAATACAATGTCCGCGAACATGGCGCAGCCGAAGCACTGAAACTAGCAATGGGAAACAAACCTTCGTGCGGAACGATAAATAAACACGGAGAATTTTATAATATTGGGGGTTAGGAGTTTGGTGTTGGGGGGTGGGGATAAAGGGATAAGGAGAAGGGCGAAAGGGAGAAGGGCGATGGGGCGAGTGGCGACGGGGAGACAAGGGGACAAGGAGATGGGCGAGAGGCAACAAGGCGACACTAAACCCAATATCACGAAAACCTCATTCAAACGAAGTAAACGCTAATATTTCAAACCCGAAACTCTTTCAACCTTTGAACTCTTGAGCGCCGCAGGCAATTGAACTCTTCAACCTTTGAACCCTTGAACCTTTGAACTCTTGAACCCTTTGAACCCTTTGAACCTTTGAACCTTTGAACCCATGAACCCTTTGAACCCTTTGAACCCTTCAACCTTTGACCCACTAAACCCTAAACCCCAAAACCCAACCCCTTCAAAACCATGAACAAACTCAGCCATACCGATGATGCAGGCAAAGCCAATATGGTGGATGTAGGGCATAAAAAAAACCAGTTGCGTATCGC
>Ga0105047_10007701_pt1 | contig 18091 bp, 10 predicted proteins | sample MAT04_FD_78384 | JGI IMG/M metagenome (GOLD analysis project Ga0105047, IMG submission 78384) | Freshwater microbial communities from Lake Fryxell liftoff mats and glacier meltwater in Antarctica - MAT-04 (megahit assembly) | ecosystem: Environmental > Aquatic > Freshwater > Ice > Liftoff...
CATCGCGACGAACTGCGGACGATTCTCCCCCGCCACGAACAAGGCGGCGCGTTCGCCGCGCAGGGGTTGGCCCGCAGCACGGCGGGGAAAGTCGGCGTGGTGATGGCGACCAGCGGTCCCGGCGCGACGAATCTCGTCACGTCGATTGCCGATGCCAAGATGGACAGCATTCCGCTGGTGGCGATCACCGGCCAGGTGCCGACGACCGTCATCGGGACCGATGCGTTTCAGGAAACGCCGATCGTGGAAATCTGTCGGGCCATCACGAAGCATCATTATCTGGTGACCGATGTCAATGACATTCCGCGCGTGGTGAAAGAGGCGTTTCATATCGCCCGTACCGGCCGGCCCGGTCCCGTGCTGATCGACATGCCCAAGAATATCCAGCAGACGAAAGTCGCCGAGGAACCGGACTACGATCCGCCGATGAATTTGCCGGGCTATCATCCGGAAGTCCGCCGGGCACATCCGAATCAGATCCGTCAGATTCTCGCGGCGATTCGCGAATCGAAGAAGCCGATTTTCTATGTGGGTGGCGGAATCATTCAGGCCGAGGCGGCGGAAGAATTCGCCAAGTTCGCCCGCAAGACCGGCATTCCAGTGACGACGACCGTCATGGGCATCGGCGCATTCCCCGGCGATGACGAGCAATCGCTGCACATGCTTGGCATGCACGGCACCGTATCGGCCAACTACGCCGTGAGTGAATCCGACCTGCTGCTCGCCTTCGGCGTGCGATTCGATGACCGCGTGACGGGCAAGCTCGACGAGTTCGCCAAGCACGGCAAGATCGTGCATGTGGACATCGACGCCTCCGAAATCCACAAGAACAAGCATGCCCACATCGGCGTAGTGGCCAACGTCAAGGAAGTGCTGCAAGGCCTGAACGCGCTTGTCGCCGATGAAGATGTGCCGCAGATCGCCCCGTGGTGGAAACAGATCAACGAATGGAAGGCGAAGTTCCCGCTGTCGTATAAAGACGCTGGCGATTTGATCCTGCCGCAATACGCCATCGATGAATTGTGGAAGCAGACCCGGGACCGCGACACCTATGTCGCCGTGGGTGTGGGCCAACACCAGATGTGGGCGGCTCAGTTCTACAAATTCAAAGAGCCGCGGCATTGGCTCAGCAGTTCCGGCCTCGGCACGATGGGTTTCGGTTTGCCCGCCGCGATGGGTGTGCAGGCCGCGCATCCAGATTCCCTGGTGATCGACATCGACGGCGATGGTTCATTCCAGATGAACATCCAGGAACTCGCCACCCTGAGCTGTGAAAAGCTGCCCGTGAAGATGCTGGTCCTCAACAATCAGCATCTCGGCATGGTGGTGCAATGGGAAGACCGCTTCCACTCGGGCAACCGCGCCCACACGTACTTGGGCCCGGTCGACCATCCGGAAGCCACCGGCGATGGCGCGGGGGGCCACTACGAAGAGACCTACCCGAACTTCGTGCAGATCGCGCAAGGCTACGGCATCAAGGCCCGGCAAGTCCGCAGTAAAAAAGAGTTCCCGGCCGCGCTGGCCGAAATGCTCGCCCACGACGGCCCCTACCTGCTCGACACGATCACGCCGTACCAGGAACACGTCCTCCCGATGATCCCCACCGGCCGCACGGTCCGGGAGATTATCACGGAGTAGGCTTGAGGGTGATGAGTGCCGCTTGCGCTTCCCGGATCATAGGATCTCCGAGTCAACGAAAAGCCGCCCAGGCACAGTTGTGTCTGGGCGGCTTTTTTATCGAATTGCAGCTCGCTGCGATTTACGCATCCTTCTTGGGCGGCTCTTCGACTTCCGGGCGCTGCGGGCGGTCGCCGTCGCGCGGGGCGTCTTCACGGCGATCTCCCGGCGGGGGGCCGCGACGACCTTCGGGACCGCCACGTTCTCCGGGCGGCGGGCCGCCACGATCACCATCGCGCGGCGGGCCGCGGCGTGCGCCATCGGGAGGCGGACCACGCCGTTCTCCATTACGCGGGCCACCTTCCGGCCGAGGCCCACGCGGACCGGCTTCGCCATCGCGGGGCGGGCCATCGCCACGGCGACCACGCGGCGGACCTCGCATTTCCCCTTTCGGACCGCGTTCGCCGCGTAACTCGCGGACTTCGTGCCGCAGGTCAGTCACTTCCTGCCGCAACGCGCGGATTTGTTCGAGCAACTCGTGCATCATTTCCGGTCCGGGCGGCGGACCACGGCGGCCATCCTCATCGCGCGGTCCTGGTCCACGGTCGCCTTCGCCACGCGGGCCACCCTCGGGCGGGCCGCGGCGGTCGCCATCGCGCGGGCCACCTTCACTACGTCGCGGCGGAGGTCCATCGCCACGCGGACGATCCGGCGGACCTTCACCACGCGGCGGCCGATCACCACCGGGGCCACCCGGCGGCCGATCCGGCGGGCCGTCTGGGTGGGCGGGGGGAGCCGGTTCTTCATCGGCGACAATCGACGCGTCGACCGGTTCGTCGCCGATCACTCGTTGCGTCGTTGTCGTCAGCATCACTCCACCGGCGATCATCACAGCCGCGGTGGTCAGGCCCAGCGGCCAGCCTCCGGTCCCAGAGCGGGGCGTTTCCAACCCCAACACACGTTGCACTCGACTCAAGAGCGTCATCTCTGTCCTCCCATACCAGCGGCAAATGGCGGCCGGACCAGTTCCTGCCGTTGACGAACCACGAATTCTACAGCATACGCATATTACAGCGGTTTCCCCGTCAATTCGACGGCGACAGCATCGCAGCAGAGTTCCCGCTCGATCCGAATCCAACGTGAATCTCACTATGGTCCACCACAGCGCCCACGGATGTTCGAGCCAGTTCGGCGTATTCATGGCGCTGGCTCCTGCGTGGCTTCAAAACGCTGCAAGGTTTCGCGAATCGCCTGTAACTCGGCATCAGACGGCTGCGTTTGATCGAGCAGGTGCGCTACCAGCGAGCTGGTCGATCCGCTGTAGGCCCGCTGCCAGAGATCGCTGAGCATGTTGCCCGCGGTTTGCTCGTGCGACACATTCGACCGGAAGCGAAATGCCCGCCCAAGCGGTTCGCGCTCGAGCAGGCCCTTCTCCGCCATCACGTTGAGTAAACTAAGAACCGACGTGTACGCCCGGCGAAGTTTCTGCGCTTGCAGCACATCCCAGACTTCGCGCACCGTCAGCGGACCGCGATCCCAGAGAATTTTCAAAATCTCCAGTTCCGCCGGCGTCGGATGAGTCGTCTTCGGTCGCGCCATGATGAATCTGCTGTTGGTTGTGAGTTGTTGGTTCAAATCCAACGCTTGCGGTTTCGCAGTCCCTCACACTCACCCCTCCGGCGTCATCCCCAGCACCACATCGAACCGCGCGGCAAGCTCACCCACGGGGGAATCTTTCAGCGGACGAAACGGCACAATCACCAGTTCGCGCAGCTTGTCATCGCGGATGCCTTTGAGCACCCCATCGCGTTCATTGGCTTCTTCGCCCTGCACATAGCATTGCGTGGTCAGCAGTTCCTTTCGGCCGCGGCTGATTTTCACATGAATGTGCGGCGTGCGACCGGGATAGGCGACCGGTTTGATGGTGCGGAAATAATATTCGCCGGCCGAACCAGTGAGAAAGCGACCATAGCCTTGAAAGTTGCCGTCGCGATTCTTGCGATTCCCGCTGCGGGAATGAATGTACGCCCCCTGATTGTCGCACTGCCAGATTTCGACCAGGGCATTCCGGACAGGCTCACCGCTGAGGCCGAGAATGCGGCCGGTGAGATGGGTTACTTCACCAACTGCCGGCGTGATCTCATCGTTGATGATCAGCAAGTCGTTGTCGGTATCCAGCGGCAAGCGGTCGGGATAAAACGGCCCCTCGGTTTGCGCGGGTGTCGCCGTCAGCTCGTCCGCGAAAACCCCCGGCGTCCAGAGTGCGGCCACACCCAAGGTCATGCCGCGTAAAACATTCCGCCGCGAGAGAAAATCGTAATTGTGCATGGTCCATGCCTCCCTGGCCCATTAGTTATCGCAGAAGTCCCATCTCCGGGTAAACCCGGAGATCGCGGAAGAGTTTCGCCGTTTGATGAGTAATTTCTGAAATCGCGAAAACTTTTTCCCGAGTCGTTTGCTGATCAATGTTGAGCACTGGCATAGCTGTCGTCGTGTCCGGGAATTTGATCAGGTCGGCGGGCGGCACCGGAACGGACCAAGCAGGATGCCGATCACCAACCCGTAAAAGTTCTACAACACGCCTTGCGAATCTTGGATGATCCAATGATGGACGCCACCGTTTCGCAAATCGCCGCGGAGTGCGGCGTTTTTTGAATGTAGAGCACTTGCTCCGCAGGTGCAAAAACTGGCACTTGCGGAGCAAGTGCTCTACATTCTGAAGAGGCATCTCCAACTACGGAAGTTATTCACCACGCAGAGTCGAGACGATGGGCACGCGGACTGCGAAGCGAATTGCCAATAACGCGGCCGACATGCCAAATGTGAAGACGGCGACGAACAGGATGGCCACCGAACCCCACGGAACAGCGGCACCGGTGGTGCGCAGTTGCGGCGTCATCGCGATGAGCGCCGCCAATCCGCCGGCGAGCAGGCCCCAGACCAGCAAGAACGCATTCTCCCACAGCACCAATTGGCCCACAGCGGAGGTCGAGAATCCCACGGCCCGCAGCAGCGCGATCTCGGCCTGACGTTCCCAGACATTCCGCAGCATGACGGTCGCCAAACCCAGCGTGCCGAGCAACAGGCCTAATCCGCCGAGCGTTTGAAACGTCGACAGGTAGGTGTTCTGCACGGAGAGAAACCGTGCCAGCCGCTCGACGACGGGTTCGGCATCCAGGCCGTAAGGGGACAAACGCGATTCGAGCAGCTCGATCACCTGTGCCGCGCGGTCTTCCGGGGCTTCGATCAAGAAATATTGAAATCCCTGGCGAGCCGGATAGAGCCGTTGAAAGTGTGCGTCGGACATCATCAGCACGCCTTGAAAGACGGCTCCGTTAAAGATCCCGGCCACTTGCAACTGATGCTCGGGCTGCTCGGCGTTGGGGACGGGAATCAGCGAGCCGATTCCTTTCTTCAAACTGAACTGGAGCGTGTTCATATCTCCGAGCACGGGCACGGCTCCGTCGGGGAGTTGATCGTGCAATGTCTGCCACGGATCGCGACCGCCGGCGTTCACGAAGACAAAGCCGCCGCGCTCGATCATGGCGTCGGGCACACCCAGGATGGTCGGCACGCGGGTTTGATACAGGTTCAAACAACTCGCATCCTCGCCGGGGTTCACGCGGAAGGGGACGATTTTGATTTGGGACCACAACAGGGCTTCGGGCGAATCGGCCGCCGAGGTGATGCCGAGTTGCTTGCGGCCGTCCGGTATATTGAGGTCGTACAGAATCGGCCGGCTCGACTCGGCGACGAGCAGAAATCCGCCATTGCCGGATTTCTGCTCCGGATGTTGCCGCAAAGGGTTGACCTGCCCCGCCGCGACTGCCGCGATGACAAATGTGGCCGAGGCGATCAGCCCTGCGGTCAGTAAACTACGCGATTTCTGCCGCGAGGCATTGCGTAATCCTAGCCGCAATAGTGCGGGAGTTCCCCGCCCGCGAACCGCTGTGCCGTGATCGGCCTGCAATCGCGACGACAACGCATACAGGCTCGCCGTCAGCAGCAGCATGCCCGCGATAAAGAACACGACGACCGGCCAACCCAAACCGGAGAAGGCTTCACTCGCGGGGATCAGGCCGAGCATCGTGGCGGCAATCAGCATGGCTGCCAAACCACCGGTGATCACGGCTTTCAAACCGGCCCGACGACTTTGTTTGCGTTGTTGTTCCAGCGACACGGCCCGTTCGATGATGCCGGTCAGTTGTTCGCGCGGCGAGACCATGCGCAGTTGCCGCACACCCCACAGGATCGCGAAGCCGGAGGCTGTCAGTGAAATTGTCAGGCCGATCAAGAGCTTCGCCGGTTGCACATCGAGAAACAAATCGGTGGTGCCGATGGCGTTGATCCACCAGGTCGTCAGCCCGTAGATCATCAGACGGGCATAGCCCACGGCCAACGGTAATCCCAGCAAGCCGCCAATCAGGGCCAGCAATCCCCCCTCGAGCAGCATAAGCCAGTGCAGTTGACGCGGCGAGAATCCAATCGCTCCCAGCAGTCCCCAATGGGTGACCCGTTGTTCGATGCCCATCCGTAGCAGCAGTCCAATCAAAATGGTGGCGGCGAGAATGAGAAAGAAACTGAACCCGACAAACAGGCCGGTGAAGTCAGTCGCTCCGGACGCCGCGGCGAGTCCTTGGGCTTTGACCGGTTGAAAGGCCAGCCCCAATTCCGCAGGCGAGTAAGTGCGCATCAGGTTGGGGATGAACGTCGTCTGTAGTTCTTCCGCAGATGTTCCGACAGGCGGCGCGATCCGCACGGAAGTCAGCGAGCCATACCGACTCCGCCACAAATCCTGTGCGGTCTGGAGCGACACGAAGGCTTTCGGCGTTGCGCGGTGATTCAGCCAGTAAGCATCATCGCGCTTCGTCACCAGGTCGAGCTTCATCGGAAAGGGTTGTTCCCAGTCGCCGAAGGTGTCGGCATCGGTGATCCCCTTCACCGTCGGCGTCAGTCCGGCATCCGCGGCGGGACCGGTCAGTTTGACGATGCCAGCCACCGTGAACAGGACCTCTTCTTCCGGCAACTCACCATGCGATCCGACGACGTGATAGCCGAGCTTGATCTGGTCGCCCAATTTTACCTTCAAATCCTCAGCGACCCAGTCATTGAGAATGACATCGCGTGGACCGAGCGATTCCGGGCGCGGGCCGAGGAACTCCCATTCGCCGAACAATGCGGGATCATCGCTCAGCACATCCAGCCCGGCGATGACGGAATACATCGAGTAGGCCGCTTCGTCGTTCGCATTCCGCAGCCAGTTCGCCAGATAGACATGCACGGGCGAGACGGGACGCTGCGTGGCACGCGCGGTCTCCAGAATTCCATCGGCCAAACGCTGTTCCAGAATCATCTGCGCACTGTCGATCTGCAACAGATTTCGGTCGGGATTGGTCGTCACGCGCAAACCCAGATCGGCGGGTGTCCAGTCGGTGTGTAACACCTCCGTGAGCTGCGCTGCGGCGTCCGGTTCCACCGACGAGGCCAACAGCGTGTTGATGCGGGCCGGGCGGCCGGCCGAGTCGCGGCGTGTCGGCCGTATCTCCGAAAGATCGAGCCGATCTTGCAGGGCAGTGAGATTAACGAATGCCGTCAGGGGCAATTGCTGACTGGCCAGCAGGGACAATCGCGACACGCCGGACGACTCCGGCGCGATGGCCGACACCGTCAACGACAGTTCCGCCGTCTCGTTATCCCGCTGCCCCAGGAGTGTGTCGCGCGGGACGGAACTCGGCAGTTCCAGCCAGAGTGTGATGACATCGCCCACGTGGGCCGCCAGCGCTTCAGCCGTGCGCGAGCCGAGCACCACGGCATTGCTCGCCGGTGCGGTCATGTCACCATGCTCAATCAATTGCCAGGCGCGCTCGTCGACCCCATACACATGAACTTGCCCGGCACGTCGCTGCCCGGAACCGCCATCCGGGCCATCACTCGCCAATTTGCGTTCCAGACTGCCGGTGAGCACGAGCGCTGGAGAAATGGTCGAATTCGCCGTTGATTGGGTCAAATCGTCAGCGAGTGTTTGGCGCAAGAATCGCGGGCCGGTGACGGCGACATCGATTTTTCCGAGCCGATTCAGCGTCAGTTGCCGCAAGCTCGCGCGAACGGAATCGCCCACGATGAGCGCCCCGCCAATGACCGCCGTGGCCACGGCGACACCCAGTACGATGGCGAGATTCGTCCGCCAGAAAAACAGCAGACTGCGGCGGATGAGATGGAGGGTGTTCATGGAGTTGATGATCTGTTTTCCGAGCGGGGGACGTCAGTCCCCTGATTCGACGCGGTTCGTTCTGGCACGCACAATCAGGGGCCTCACGGCCCCCGCTCAGGTGAGCGTGCCGTCCAGTAGATGTTTTCTTAAGGGAAAGCGATCCGCGAGTTCGCGGCTATGGGTGACGCAGATCAAAATCGTCTGCATTTCCCGATTCAAATCGAGCAGCAGCGAGCCGACGGTTTCCGCGGTGGTGCGGTCGAGGTTGCCCGTCGGTTCATCCGCCAGCAGTAGCGTCGGCTGATTGATGAGCGCCCGGCAGACGGCGACACGCTGGCGTTCGCCTCCCGAAAGTTGAGCCGGCCGATGATCAAGGCGATGCGACAGGCCGACGCGTTCCAACAGCGACTTCGCCCGTTCTTCGACGCGGGGGTTACTCGTTGTGACCGGAATCGTCGGCAGCAGTACGTTTTCCAGCACGGTGCATTGCGGCAGCAGGTGATGATCTTGAAACACGAAGCCGATATGCCGATTGCGAAACGCCGCCTGCTTGGTCGTGTCCCATTGATGCGGGGTCTCGCCAAGTAGGGTGACGCGGCCCGAGGTGGGGGTGTCGAGCAGCCCCGCGATGTAGAGAAACGTGCTTTTGCCGGAACCGGAGGGGCCGGTGATCGCCAGCGCATCGCCGCGGCGCAGATCCAATTGCACGCCGCGCAGGATCGAGAGGTCGCCCCCCGCGGCGGGATACGATTTCGACAAGTTCTCAACCGAAAAGTCAGCCGTCATTGTGGTTGATTCGCAATCATTTCGCGGGTGTTTGCAGTTCCAACGCCGCCTCGGACAATAACGCGATCGCCGCTTCGGCCAGCAGTTCGCCACCGCCGGGGGCGAGCATCGAGTTCACGACTTCATAACCGCCGCCGACATACGCATACCGCGTGGGGATGTAAATCGTTTCCACGACATTCGACAATTCAATCACCAGCGTCGTGCGGAACGGCGAGGCATTTTTGATCGCCAGGCCGAGTTCCACAAAAACTTCGCCCGGCAGCGCGACAATCGCCACATCGCGGCCGAGCGTGATCACCTGAACTTCAAGCGGCAATGTCTCTCCCGATCCAGATAAAGTGGAAGTCAATCCCCAGCCGAGCTCTTCCATTGACTCATCAACATCGCGTGAATGGCGGAGACCGTCGAGAATCAACCGTTTATAGGCATCGACATGGGCGAAGAATTCCGCCGGCTTACCGCCGCGAATCTCGTGCAGCAGCGACTTCGATGCGGCCAATTGCTCGGCTGTGGAATTCTGGAGCGGTGCATGGACGACGGCCCGCCGGACCTGCAACCGGGGCGATTCCACAGCGGTCAGCTGCGGCACAGCGTTACAAATGGTCGTCCCGAGCGAGGCACCGATAAAATCGGCCTTGTTCCGCTCCGGCCGGCTGGGATCAACATGGTTGATATCGCCGCAGCAGCCGGTGCCGAAGATCGAAATCGTTTTCGTGCCCAGCTTTTCCCGGATGGTCCGCTCGAGATGAAACGGATAGTCGGCACTGAACTCGGTGCCGCCCACAGTGTCCAGATGCAATGCGAATGAACTTAGTATGGTAAGGGGCGATTGATCGGCCGCGCTTTGAAATACGACGAGTCCGATCTCAGGATCAATCGGCCCGGCGGCATGCACGACATCGGGGTTCTGCAAATTCATCCACGTGCGAACTTTACCGTCTTTCATCAGAAACCGGCGATTGAACGAGACGGGCGTTTCCTGTTGTGCGGTTCCGGTCTTCAATGTCACCGGCCCCGCCGCGGCATCCGCCTGAGTAATCGAAGAGACAATTGCGTCGATCAATTTGGGAACGTAAGGATCGCGTGGCTTGGTTCCTTTGGGGATCGGCCGGCCGGTGGTCAGCGCGAAGAGTTCTTTCATATAGTCCGGGCCGGTGTGGCTGTGGGTGCCGGAAAGCATGATCTGCTCGGCAGGGATGCCGGTCTTCTCCGAGACTTGCTTGCGGACGGCGGCGGTGAGATCGGCGGCGATACCAATCAGGTCGCAGACCACCATCGCGGCGGCTTGATTACCCTGCCGAAACACAAGCGCCTTCGCCTGAAGCGGGTCTTTCACGCCGGTCGACAACCGTTCGTGGTAATAGCCGCTCATCGGGTAATTGTCGCCCGGCGTGATCTCCACCGTTGCGACGCCGACTCGCAGGGGTTCGTCGTCCGCCAAACTCGACGCTGTCGCTGCGAAAAATAAAATGCCGAATACCAGCCCGATTTGAAGCCGACGGTGTTTCATGATGGTACAGCTCGTGACAGATCATGGAAGCGAATACAATGAATCACTGTACCGCGAGATTTTGGATTCAGCGAGCCTTCCGGATGCTGTAGCCAGCGAGGATGACTTGTTCTTGTAGGGTGTGGTCGAGGCATTGCGAGGCCCACCGACAGTGCCGCTAGCTGTTCGATGGTGGGCCTCGTCAGAGCACTCGACCCACCCTACGACAGCAGGCTTGGCAAACTAGGAAGACTGGCAGCACGAAAAATTGTCAACGAAATTCGCCAACCGGTTGCAGTCTCCCGGTTAGTGAATTCCGTCACCCCATTGGATTAGGAGAAGACCATGTGTCACCGACGGATCTGGACGTGTTGGATGCTGTTCCTCGCCCCCGCGATTGCGTTCGCGGATAACGGCGTCGATTTATCGCTCGCCGCTGAAAGTCCGGGACCGGTCTCGGCATTGGATGCGTTCCCGGCGAGCATCGCCACCGCGGCCGTATCACCCGCTGCGGATGTCACAGCCGTGAATGACGAGCAAGGCTTGATCGTCACACTCGCACCAGACAAACAACCGGCGACGTTGGATGTGGAAGCCGTAGAGGCGGAACGAAAATACTGGATCGGTCTCGATTGCGAGCCGGCGGATGATACGCTGCGGTCTCAACTCGGACTCGCCCCGGAAGCCGGTCTGGTCATTCTCGAAGTTGTCGACGAAAGCCCCGCCAAATTATCCGGGTTGCAGGTGCATGATGTGATCACCGTGGCGAAATTCGGCGACAAATCCCAGAATCTGTCGAGCCTGGCTCAGATTTCGGAACTGATTCAAACCGCCGCTGCCCAGCCGATTGAATTGTCAATCGTGCGTGCCGGCAAACCGGCCACGATTTCCGTCACGCCGGCGCTGCAATCCGAGCTTATGGCCGTGAAACTTGAGGTCGGCGATAAACCAGTTGTTGAAGATGGACAACGCCGTCGGGGTCGCGCAGCTCGACGCGGGGGGCCATCCGCCCGAAACGCGGATGATCGCCAGGGTCGCGGGACGCGTCAAGCCGCACGCGGGCAAGGCGGACGTCGTCAGCAACATGTCGGCCGAGGAAATCGTGCGGAGAATCATCGTCGCGGCTGGATTGGCGAACAGCGCGGCGGACGACATCCCCGCCATGCCGCGGCTGGTCGACCGGGGCGTCACCAGTTTGGCAGGTTCGCACAAATGCATCGCCGACCCGGCGGGATGCAGGCTCAGCGCGGCCGGATGGCTTTTCACAGACACGGACGGTTTAGCGGTTTCGCCTTCGGCGGACCGCGGCACGGACGCCATTTTGGAAATCAGTTCGCCATGCATCAGCGCGGCTGGGGACATTTTGGCATGGGTCAGAACCGTTTCGCTGGTCGCGGACCGGGCCACTTCCAACGGCCGGTCTCGAATGAGCGATCAACTACCGACATGACCAGCCGGCTCGAAGCGGTTGTGAGCCGGTTGGAAGCGCTCGTCGGTTCGAGGGGCCTCGGTCAAATGGCCGGTCGGCCGGGCGCGGCAGGCTTTGGCCCCGGCGGCTTCCGACCGCCCGCGATGGCACACGGCCATCCGGGGGATGGCCGGCACGAGTCGCCCGGCATGCGGCCTCAATCTGGTGGACGGCGCGATGCACCACGCAATGATTCCGGCGTGGAACACCGACCGCTGGCTCACATGCAGCAACAGATCAAGGCATTGCGCGAGCAACAGGAAAATATCAACCAGGCGCTGCGTGAACTGAGCGAAGCGCTGGAGAAAAGTCAGCGCGAGTAATTCGCGGTGATCGATCGAAAAGAAGCTCAGGGGCTGCGACCCCTGGGCTTCTGCTTTTACGCAATCACATCCTGAATCACGTGCGATTCCTGTACGCCTGTCAGTTTGTGGTCGAGGCCGCCGTAGAAGTAAGTCAGCAACTCGTGATCGAGGCCCATCAAGTGCAGGATGGTGGCGTGTAGATCGCGGATGTGCCGGCGATTGACGACCGCTTCATGGCCCAGCTCGTCCGTCTCCCCGTAACTGGTGCCCCCCCTGGCCCCGCCCCCGACGAGGAAATAGGTGAAGCCCTTCGGGTTGTGATCGCGGCCGCCATTATTGCCTTGAGACACCGGTTGCCGGCCGAATTCGCCACCCCACACGATGAGCGTGTCTTCCAGCAGACCGCGCTGTTCGAGATCGGTGAGCAGAGCCGCGATGGGCCGGTCGATTTCGGGGGCGTGAATTTTTAGGTTTTCCTCGACACCATTATGGGCATCCCAGTTTTCCTGCTGATGTCCGCCGCCGGAATAAATCTGCACGAAGCGGACACCCTCTTCGATCAGCCGGCGGGCGACGAGGCATTGCTTGCCGAAATGTGCCGGACCGTAGGCGAGTTTGTGCGTGTCGGGCTTCGGCTCGTTGAGGCCGTACATTTCCAGCGTCGCGGCTGTTTCATTCGAGAGGTCCATCACTTCTGGCGCAGTGGCTTGCAACTGAAACGCCAACTCGTACGACGCGATCCGTGCCTGAAGTTCCGAGTAGCCAGGCCGCTGCGACAGATGCTCGGCGTTGAGGGCATTGAGCGTGTCGATCTGATCGCGTTGCCGGGCGCGCGTGCCGATTCCCTTGGTCATCAGATCGAGAATCGGCTCGCCTTTGTGCCTTAGATGAGTCCCTTGATAAGCCGCCGGCATGAACCCGCTGGACCAGTTGGCGGCTCCGGAAATCGGCCCGCCGCGCGGATCGAGCATCACCACATATCCGGGCAAATTGCGATTCAAACTCCCCAGCCCATAGTTCAGCCAACTGCCGACGGACGGCGCACCTTGGATGATCTTGCCGGTATTCATCTGGATCATCGCCGAGCCGTGCGCGAAAGTGTCGGCATACAGGCTCTTGATGACGCACAACTTGTCCATGTGCTGGGCGATGTTGGGGAAGGCATCGGAACACCACTGGCCCGACTCCCCGTGCTGCGCGAAGGTCCGTTTGGACGCGAGCAGCTTTTGCTGCTGGATGGAGCGACGCCGGATCTCGATGTCGATTGTCTGGCCGTCCCGTTTCTGCAATTCGGGCTTGTAGTCGAACAAGTCCATCTGCGACGGGCCGCCGTACAGAAACAGAAAAATGCAGCGTTTGGCCCTCGCCGGGAAATGTGATTCCAAGGGGGAAAGAGGTTCCGTCGCCAGCCGCGCGGCAGGACTTGCGGCCTGAACTTTGCGGGCGAAGAAACTGTCTTGGGCCAGTTGATCCAGCAGCGCCAACCCGGCAAAGCCAGCACCCGAGTCCCATAAGAACTGTCGGCGTGTGCCCGTGCAAAAAGAAGTTGGGGGCGTAGTCATCGAGTCACTCATCTCGTTCATCTTACAGTCTCTGTCATCAGGCGTTTCGGGTGGCACGTCCCTGAGGTTTTGGGAAGGGCGTGGTCTTCGCGCGATCGCCACGCCCGTCGAAGACTCCGGGACGTGCCACCCACTCAAACTGCCTCGCTGCGATGGTTTCGCACCAAGCACCAAGCGATTCGTTATTCAATCCACATACACAAACTCATTCAAATTGAGCAACACTTTCGCCATCGCCGTCCAGACTTGCCGTTCGATTTCATCGGCAGTGATGACGGAAGGCATCGGCTGTCGCCGTTCCCAGGATAATGCGGTCGTTTTCTCTCCCTGATGGACCTGCAAGCCTCGAAAGGCGACTTTCGCCTGGAAGGTGCGCAGCCCGAGCTTGCCAGCGGGCAATGGATCAGGATCATTGAAATCAATCGCCGGCTCATTCGCTCCGTTGACAAACACCTGAATGCGGCTCCCAGTAACTTGTGCGCGGAGAGTCATCCACTCGCCGGGCGGAAACTTGAGGTCCGCACTCGCCAGCTCCCGCCAGTTGTTCTCATGTTTCCCCAACCGCAACTGTGTGGGGGTGAAATTGATGTTGTATGCCTTGAGAGCATCAGTTCCCTGTTGCGGCTCGGTCACACGCAACAGCACTCCGCCGTCGCCGCCCGTATCGAGCCGGACCTGGCATTCGACGCTGCCATCCTGAAGCATGATGTCATCCCGCACAAGTTTCGCCCCGGCGTCCGGTTCCACGGCACACACGCCGGGTTCAGGCAGTGACCAGCTGCCACCGTAGGCTGTCCAGCCGGCGAACTCCGTGGGCTGATTCTTGGTCGATTGCTCAGATTGCGTGAGTCGCAGCTTTCCGGCCTCGTCACGCCAGAAGAGCCGTTGCCGCTCCAGATACTCCTGCGTGAAGCGATGCTCCCGCTCGGTTGGCCTGCGTAATAGGGCGAACGCGAAGGCCCGCGAAATTCGTTCAGCCATCGGTTCCGCGAGGACCCGGTCGGCCAATGCCGTCGCCTGTTCCTCGGCGAACGATCCATTCAGCATGATGAGCGCTTGCGGCGCGATGGTCGTCGTATTTCGCGACGCTTGACTCGAATCGGGACTGGCGAGATCGAAGGCATCCAATACAGGGACGCCCAGCGTGCGTTTCACGAAGATATAAACGCTGCGCCGGTGCTGCTGGGCCAAGGTCGATTGGCCCCAACCGCGGCCGGGGATCGACTGCGTCGACAGCACCTCAGCGGACAGTTCGGGGTAAATGCTGGTGCCGTACAATTCCTGATTAAGCGTGCCGGTGGCCGCCAGCGTGGCGTCTCGAATCGCCTCGGCTTCCAGCCGCCGCAGATTCTGCCGCCACAACAACGTGTTGGCGGGATCAACCGCCACGGCGGCCGGTTGATCGGCATGAGACGATTGCTGAAATGCGGCCGAGGTGAGGATCAAGCGGTGAATGTGTTTCAGCGACCAGCCGGATGCGATCAGTTCACTGGCGAGTTCATCGAGCAACTCCGGATGGGTGCAGGGTAAACCGGTCTTCCCGAAATCACTGGGTGTCGGCGTCAGGCCCACGCCGAAATGATGTTGCCATAATCGATTCACGATCACGCGGGCCGTGAGGGGATGGCGCGCGTCGGTCAGCCAGTCCGCCAGTTGCCGGCGTCGTCGGCTCGATTTCGCCTCGGGAGTGACCATCGGTGCGGCGGGTGTGATCACGGCGAGATCGCTGCCGAAAACTTGCGGAAACCGAGCGACAACATCCTGTCCGGGTGTCGCCGCGTTCCCGCGCGAGAGAATCTGCACGGTCGGCGTTGTCGCGCCATGTTCAAACACGGCCAACGCGTTCTCTTCGGTAGACAGTTCGGCGAGGATCGTGCCGACCGCGGCTTTGTCGTCGGGTTTGACGTAGCGTTTCACATTGCGAATGAACGACAACAGACTGTAATAATCTTCATGCGTGATCGGATCGAACTTGTGGTCGTGACAGCGGGCGCAGCCGATGGTCAGCCCGAGAAACACGCTGCTCGTCGTCGCCAGCATATCATCGAGATCATCAAACTCGGCCTGCCGCAGATCATCTGGTTCGTCGTCCCAGACACCGAGCCGATAATAGCCTGTCGCAATCAACGTCTCGGGGGTGACATAATCGACTTCATCCCCCGCGAGCTGTTCGCGGACGAACAGATCGTACGGTTTGTCGGCGTTGAACGCGGAAATGACGTAATCGCGATAACGCCAGATGTGCGGTTTTTCGTCGTCGCGCTCATAACCGTTAGTCTGCGCATAACGCACGAGATCGAGCCAATGTCGGCCCCAGCGTTCGCCATACGCCGGGCTAGCGAGATAGTCGTCCATGAGTCGTTCGTAGGCTTCCGGCGACGGATCGGCCGCGAACGCCTCAACCTCGGCGAGCGTGGGTGGCAAGCCGCGGAGATCGAATGAGAGCCGCCGCAGGCGCGTTCGAGGATCGGCAAGCGGAGAATAGGTCAAACCGCGCTCGGCGAGTTTTGAGAGGAGAAAACGATCCACGGAATTGCGTGCCAGCTGATCATCGGCGATCTCCGGGACCATCGGCCGGCGGATCGGTTGGAAGGCCCACGCGCTGCGATCGGCATCCGTAATCTGCAAACCGGGTTTCCGAACAACGGGGCCGGTCGGTTCACTGCCGTCATTCGGCCAGATCGCTCCATCCTGAACCCACTGCGTCAAGATGCCGATTTGCTCGGCCGTCAGCCGCCGGTCGGGAGGCATCTGCAAGGTTTTGTAGTTGATCGCATCGATCAGCAGGCTGGCGGCGGGTTGGCCAGGCTGCACGGCCGCGCCGGTGTCGCCACCGGCAAGCAGAGCCGCGCGACTATCGACCCGCAAGCCGGATTTCTGTTTGTCCGGGCCATGACAACTGAAACAATGCTCGATGAAGAGCGGCCGGACTTTGGCTTCAAAGAACTGCGTTTGCTCGGGTGTCGGCGCATCGTCGGCGCTCTGTAACGGGCCGGGTGCGGCCCCATGGATCGCTGTCAACAAAAGCAGACCGGCACAGCCACGCAGCCCCATGCCACACCCTTTGAGTTTCTGATGCCCGAGCGCTTGTTGCCTGAATCCTATCCGAGTGTTGCCCGCGCTCACAAGATGGAACACCAAGCTGTTGTGTGATGGAGATTTGTGATCCGTCTGAGAATGTAGAGCACTTGCTCCGCAAGTGCAAAAGAGAGCACTTGCGGAGCAAGTGCTCTACATTCCAGACAATGTTCCAGACAATCCCCCCACCATTTCAGCGCTCTTCGCCGTCCGGTGGAGCGTTGGGCGCTGGTTGAGTAGAATCGCGGACTTGCTTCCAGCCCCTTCGGCATTTTTGACAGAGAAAGCGATTCATGAAAGCCGTCGCCGTCATTCCCGGCACGCCGAACAGCGTGCATCTGACCGATACGCCGATGCCCAAGGTCAGCGACATTCCCGGCGGCCGCGGCGTGCTTGTCAAAGTGCTGCAAGTCGGCGTCGATGCCACCGATCGCGAGATCAACGAGGCCCTGTATGGCAATCCGCCCACGGGTTTCAACTATCTGATCATCGGTCACGAAAGTTTCGGCCAAGTTGTCGAGGTCGGCCTCGATGTGAAAGATTTGCAGCCCGGCGATCTCGTGTCGTGTACCGTCCGCCGTCCGGGGACATCGATCTACGATCAGATTGGCCGCAACGATGTCACCAGCGAGGAAACGTATTACGAGCGCGGCATCAATCTGCGTCATGGTTACATGACGGAGTATTTCGTCGATGATGTCGAGTTCATGGTGAAGGTGCCCAAGAAGTTGAAGCATCTCGGCGTCCTTTCCGAACCGGCCAGCGTGTGTGCGAAGGCGATTGAACAAGCCTATCTCGCCCAACAACGGTTGCAGGTCTGGCGGCCGCAGAGGGCGTTCGTCCTCGGCTCGGGACAGATCGGTATCCTTGCCAGCATGATGCTCAGGTTGCGCGGCCTCGAAGTTTACACGCTGGCCCGCGGTAAAGGACCGAATCGCAAGTCGGAAATCGTGGCGGCGTTCGGTGCGAACTACATCAGCACGCAGGAGCAATCGATGGTCGGATTGGCGAAAGCCGTCGGCAAACCGGACTTGATCATCGAAGCCACTGGCAACAGCACCATCGCGTTTCAGGCCATGGAAGTCCTCAACCTTAACGGCGTTTTGGTCTGGACCAGCATCACCGGCGGCAACCATTCCGCGACCATCCCCGCCGACAAGATCAACCTCGAATGGGTGCTGGGCAACAAGCTGCTCGTCGGCTCGGTGAACGGTAACCGCTACCACTTTGAAGCCGGCATCACCGCCCTGGCTCAAGCCGAACTCACCTACCCCGGCGTGACAGAACGGATTCTCACGCATCCGGTGCAAGGGTTAAGTAACTATGCGGAGATGATGCGCTTGTTAGTTGAGGATAAAGAGGCGCTCAAAGTCTTCGTCAATGTGGCGTGATTTTCGTCGCTGGGGGGGACATGATTGGCCAACCGGGTGTAATTTCCGGTCCCCTCACCCACTAAGTCAGGCGAGTTACCCGTAAACCGCTCCGACCCCATTGCACATCGGGGTTGAGTTTCATTCGTGCCACGCCCACGCGTTTCGCGCTGGCGTGTTTTCGCACGCCAATCCGCACGCC
>Ga0105047_10007704_pt1 | contig 18089 bp, 14 predicted proteins | sample MAT04_FD_78384 | JGI IMG/M metagenome (GOLD analysis project Ga0105047, IMG submission 78384) | Freshwater microbial communities from Lake Fryxell liftoff mats and glacier meltwater in Antarctica - MAT-04 (megahit assembly) | ecosystem: Environmental > Aquatic > Freshwater > Ice > Liftoff...
AAGTCGGCCAAAAAACTGGTTGATAAAAAAGAAGCGGTTATTTGGGATATTCTTGAAAATATATTGAAGGGCCACCCGATTTTATTGAACCGGGCCCCAACGCTGCACCGTTTGTCAATCCAGGCCTTTCAGCCAAAGTTGATTGAAGGTAAAGCGATACAGTTACACCCATTGGTAACAACGTCGTTTAACGCCGACTTTGACGGTGACCAAATGGCGGTGCACGTACCATTGAGCCATGCTGCTATTTTGGAAGCACAATTGCTGATGCTGTCATCGCACAACATTCTAAACCCTCAGAATGGTACGCCAATTACCCTTCCAAGCCAGGACATGGTATTGGGATTGTACTACATTACCAAGGGAAGAAAGAGCTCAGACGATGATAAGGTTTTGGGCGAAGGCAAAGCGTTTTACAGCATGGATGAAGTAACCATTGCTTACAACGAAAAGAAGGTTGACCTGCATGCGCATATTAAAGTGAGAACGATTGTGCGTGACAACAAAGGTGTTCTTTCAACAAAGCTGATAGACACTACTACAGGCCGCGTGTTGTTTAACCTGTTTGTACCTAAAGAGGTTGGTTATATAAATGCCCTGCTGACCAAAAAGAGCCTTCGGGAAATTATTGGCGACATTATTAAAATTACTGATGTACCTAAAACTGCCAAGTTTTTGGACGATATCAAAACTCTTGGTTTCCGCATGGCCTTTAAAGGTGGATTGTCGTTTAATATTAACGACCTTATCATACCCGATATTAAAGGACAATTGCTTGACCAGGCCAAGATTGAAGTGGAAGAGGTTTGGGACAACTACAATATGGGCTTGATTACCAATAACGAGCGGTACAACGGTATCATTGACATTTGGAGCCGTGTTGACACCCGCATTACCGAGACGTTAATACGTGAAATGGCCAGCGACAAGAAAGGCTTTAACTCGGTATACATGATGTTGGATAGTGGTGCCCGTGGTAGTAAGCAGCAAGTAAAACAGTTAGCTGGTATAAGAGGACTGATGGCCAAACCACGTAAAAGCGGAAGCAGTGGTAACGAGATAATCGAAAACCCGATTCTTTCTAACTTTAAGGGTGGACTGAACGTATTGGACTACTTTATTAGTACCCACGGTGCCCGTAAAGGTTTGGCCGATACCGCTCTTAAAACAGCCGATGCCGGTTACCTTACCCGTAGGTTGGTAGACGTTGCACAGGATGTGGTGATTACAGAAGAAGATTGTGGTACACTGCGTGGAATAGCCACCAGTGCTTTAAAAGATAATGAAGATGTGGTTGAACCATTGTTTGACCGCATACTGGGTCGGACCTCGTTGCACGATGTGTTGAACCCGGTAAATGATGAAATGATTGTAGAAGCAGGTATTCAGATAAGTGATGACATTGCCCGCGCCATTGAAGAGACAGGGATTGAAACGGTAGAAATTCGCTCGGTGCTTACCTGCGAGGCCAAGCGTGGCGTATGCGTACGTTGCTATGGTAAAAACCTTGCAACAGGCTATACTGCGCAGCGTGGCGATGCAGTAGGTATTATTGCTGCACAGTCCATTGGTGAGCCGGGTACACAGTTAACCCTGCGTACCTTTCACGTGGGTGGTGTTGCGGGTTCATCGTCGGTTGAAAGTACGTTAAATGCCAAGTTTGATGGTACTATTCAATTTGATGGATTAAGAACGGTAGATAAGATTAATAACGAAGGCGAGAAAAGCAAAGTAGTTATTGGCCGTACCGGTGAAGTGAGGATAATGGACGTGAAAAACGACCGTTTACTAATTACCAACAACGTGCCTTATGGTGCTACACTACAGGTAAAAGACGGTCAGAAAGTAATTAAGGGCGATGTGATCTGCTCATGGGATCCGTTCAATAACGTTATTGTGTCAGAGATAGCCGGTGCTATTAAATTTGAGCACATTATTGATGGTGTAACCTACCGCGAAGAGGCTGACGAACAAACTGGCCACCGCGAAAAGGTAGTTATTGAAACCAAGGATAAGACCAAAATACCTGGTTTGATAGTAGAAGGCACCAAGGATACCAAAATGTATAACTTACCCGTAGGTAGCCACATTGTACTTAAGGAAGGCGATGAAGTAAAACCCGGGCAGGTACTGGTTAAAATACCGAGGGTTTTGGGTAAACTAAGGGATATTACGGGTGGTCTGCCTCGGGTAACCGAATTGTTTGAGGCACGTAACCCAAGTAATCCTGCTGTGGTAAGTGAAATTGATGGAGTGGTTAGCTTTGGTAACATTAAGCGTGGTAACCGCGAAATTGTGGTGACCGCTAAAGACGATGTGATAAAAAAATACCTTGTTCCATTGACACGCCAGATTTTGGCGCAGGATGGTGACTTTATTAAAGCAGGTGTTCCATTGTCAGACGGATCCATTGCGCCAGCCGATATTTTGGATATTAAAGGTCCATACGCTGTGCAGGAGTACGTGGTAAACGAAATTCAGGAAGTGTACCGTTTGCAGGGTGTGCGTATTAACGATAAGCACATTGAGGTAATAGTACGCCAAATGATGAAAAAAGTTGAAATTCAGGACCCGGGCGATACCCGCTTTTTGGAAGGCGATACTGTTGACCGCATAGAATTTAATGAAGAGAATGACTACATCTACGACAAAAAAGTGGTGGTTGACGCTGGCGAAAGTACCAAACTGAAAGCCGGACAAATTGTAAGCCTGCGTGAAGTAAGGGAAGAAAATTCGATACTTCGCCGTAGCGATCGCAAACTAGCTGAATTCAGGGATGCCTCATCCGCTACTTCATCACCATTGTTGCTGGGTATTACCAAAGCTTCACTGGGTGTACAAAGCTGGATATCAGCCGCATCGTTCCAGGAAACTACTAAGGTGCTAAGTTCTGCAGCTATTATGGGTAAAACCGATGATATGCTGGGCTTGAAAGAGAACGTTATTACCGGTCATGCGATACCAGCAGGTACTGGTTTAAGAGAGTTCGAAAACATGATTGTGGGTAGCAAAGAAGAATACGAATTGTTAGCAACCGCAAGAGAAGCCATGAACTTTGATGAAGAAGAATAAGTAAGTCAGTAGTCAATAGTCTTTAGTCGGGAGGCTAAAGAAAAAATATAAAAGCCGGAAGCGAAAGTTTCCGGCTTTTTTTGTGTTTAAGAATTTTAGCGTAGATCTAACGCTTTTTAACAAATCATCTTATAAAAAGCAAGTTGTTTACTCATTTAATAAAAAAAGCATATTATTATTTTGTTATGGTGTAATCATGTGCTTTTATTATACTAAATACAAGTCTATTATTAAAATTTAAAAATGTAAAACTCAATTCAGTATCCCGTCATTATTACGCGATTGTATTTGTTTGCGAAATTTAAAAACTTAACAAGTTTACGACTTATTAAACTTTTATATTTTCTACATTAAAATCCAAATAAACATGAAATGTTCAACTCTAATTATTCTCTGTTTAGCTATAACGGAATCTGTCTTTGCACAACCAACAAAAATGCAGGAGTTATCCCTTAGCCAATTATTTCTCTGGAATAATACAACCATCTTTGATATATATAGTGGAGCAAGAGCAAGTAATAAAACAGGCAGTGCCTGGAGTTATGGCACAAATGCTAAATATTCTTTGGGCTTAACCAAAGAACTATTTGCTACAATTGGGGTAGGGTATTTTAATCAAAGGTTTGCACTAAGAAGAGGTTTTGACTTTTATGAACCAAATGTTGTAACACGTCTCTTTTACACAACTAAGAATTACTCCTACAGATCCTTTAACTATTTTGGAGGTTTAGGATACCAGGTAAATTTAAAAAAGGCATTAGGGAACATTCTTCCGGTAAATTCCGAATTCAGATTTTCGGCTATAGTTAATTTCTATAACAGCTTCCAACAAGAATTTGATAATGGAGGATATCATGATCCTTTCTATGGTAATCCACAAACCCGTAATGACAATTACCAATATGGCACATCTATTCAATTAAAAGCAGGTGTAGTAAGACCTATTTACAAAAAATTTATAATTGGGCTTGATGTTGTAGTTCCTGGTTATAATAGATTACGTAAAGACTTAATTTTTAAAGAAAATCCTGATGAATATCATGGCGTTAATTTTTCGATTGGCAGTTCAATCAATCTAATTTATACCTTAAAAAACTGATAAATTATGGACAATCATTGATCTTATTTTATATTGGTCTGCATTTGTTTTAAAATAGAAGAGTGTAGCTTAAATTAATAAAAATCAATACTATGTGGGCGAGGTCAAAAAGAAAATATCACGTAATCCAACATCCGATCAGCTAAATGTAGCTATTGAAAATGAGAAAAATGATGTTAAGGCTTTGAGTTCAAATGAGGATATCAGAATAGAAATATTTGATTTTAATACTGGATTAAAGCAAAAAGAATGGAAATTTAAAAACAATCAAAGTCAGTTTAGATTAGATGTAAAGGGTTTAAATAAAGGAATTTATGTACTTAAGGTTTATAAGGGTACGTACAATTAATTCCAGCAAATCATTATTGAATAAGTAATTGCCTAACGGTACCAGCTATATCCAATCTTGTTTTGAATTATTATATCTTTTAAAACAATCTTGATTGTTGGCATTGAAGAGTTGTACGAATTTGTCATTTTAATTAACGAGTCTTATGGCTAAAAAGATTTTAATTTTTATAAGTAGTTGCAGTTGTATGCTATTTTCGTCAGTTGTGGTTGGGCAAATCAAGAAAATATCAATTGACGCCAGAATTTCTTTGCAAGCTGATTTTCAGAAAGCTTCATTTTCGGATACTCAATTCTCTTTTCAATATAAGGAACACTCTGGTATTGCCGCTAACTGGGGATTTGATATATTAGCAGCTAGGTATAATTTAAATAATTTATCGTTTTACGGTGGCTTGGGATATTTTAGAAATAGTTTTCGTTTTAAAAGAGCTTATGATCATGCACTTTTGAATAAAGGTTCAGACAGTATACCAATTGGTACAAACACCCGATATTATACTTTTCACTTATTGCGCCTCCCTTTAGGTCTTAGTTACCCGGTTTATCATACTTCCAAACACACGATAAACGTGGTAATAGAGGCCACGACAAGCTTTTCATTGATAGAATCATATGTAGGCGCAAAAGCATATCCAACGGCTAAAACAAGCCGCAGTAAATTTACATATTTTGGTAATTCTATGATTTTAATGGGGCGGATTATAAGTTCGACAAAACCTTTAAGCAGATGTCAAATTGAACCCTATATAAGAATTTTAAATTTTTACGATGAGAAAAATGAAGTTTTGTATGAATACAATTCTAAACCAGCAAAAAAAATGTTTGACTCGTTTGGTATGGCTGTTCGTTACAGATTAAATTAAATCAAAAAATATGAAGATGAAGAAATTTATGCTAATGTTATTGATGTTTACAGCAAAGAATCTATGTTCTCAGGTAGTAATTCAATTCAACAGTAACATTGAATTGTCAAAGGGACGGATTTTTAAACATGATATAGAGCCTTTAGAATTTATGATTCCAAATTTGGCAACAGCGGACACTTCAAATATACAAAGAACCAATAATTTTTTTATACAAAAAAGGCGGATATAATATTGGGTGAGGCTGGATCAGGAACAGTCTTTGGAGATTCTGTCGTTTATTATTATAGAATTATAAATAAAAAATCTATTTCAACTACCCTAGTTTTTAATAAGATGATTTTAAGTAAAAGCGCAGAATTTTTTTTTTACAATCCTAACAAGTCTATAGTTACAGGCCCTGTTACTGCTTCAGAAAATATTTTATCGAACAATAGAACTTGGAGTACAAACAATTTTCCAGGTGATACTATCTTAATTGAATTGCGCCTTGCCAAGGAAGATGTATCTAACACGAATTTGCATATTTCAAAAGTTTTGATTGGTCGCGAGAAAAAAAATATTCAGAATTTAAGTGACTCGGCCTCTTTTGGGAATTTTGGTTATTCAAGTTTGTGTAATAGGAATGTTTCATGCCCTGAAGGTGCAAGCTGGAACAGTGAACGAACCGGAGTTTGCTTAATAACTACAGAAACTGGCTTTGCTTCTGGCGCATTAATCTCTAACGTATGTAGCACTAACGTCCCTTATGTTCTTACAGCTTGGCATGTCACTCAAGCAGGAAATCCAAATAACTGGACTTATATATTTGGATGGTGGAGTTCCACCTGCGAACCTAACAGCTATAACCAGCAAGCACTTATGTTCAATGGAGCAACCGTTAGGTCTACCTATGAGCTAACAGATTTTTCTTTGTTGGAGTTATTTCAAGTTCCCCAGCCCTCCTCAAATTTGAGTTACTTAGGTTGGTCGAGGTCTTCCGTTGCACCTAGTTCATCTGTGGGAATACATCATCCTATGGGAGACCAAATGAAAATATCTCTTGCCAATAGCTCAGCATCGATTGGAAATATTAGAACAAATTCAAATACAGCTTGGAGGGTATTGTGGAATTTGGGTTCAACTCAAAATGTTCTTCTGGTTCACCTTTATTTGATCCCAACAATAGGGTAGTTGGACAATTATTTTCATCAACGCAGCCAGAGCAACCACCCTGTAACCAGCTTACAGGAGGAATGAATTACGGTCGTTTTGATATTTCCTGGACCGGTGGCGGCACAAATGTGACAAGACTGAGCAACTGGCTTGATCCCAATAATACAGGTGCAACTACTACAAATACCACTAGTGTCGCTAATCTAAACAATCCAGTTATAGGTAAAATGTCTCTGATAGGTGATGCTGAAATTTGCTCTGGTAGTAAGACATATTATTTAACAGGAGCGCCGGCAGGTGTACCTATTCAATGGACATCATCAAATAACGCTATTGCTCAAGTAGTTGGTAATGGCACCTCTGCTACTGTTACCAAATTTGGTTTTGGTAATGTAACCATAACTGCTACAGTAGGTGGAAATTGCTACACAAATAACACCAGGTCTATTTTAATTAACGTTGGGGGTCCTTATGCTGGTTTTAATATTGTTGATTATATTCAATCAGGAAGTTGTTACCAAGCTGAAGCTTTTTATTTTTTCAAAGCAAACCTTGCTTTCGGCAGTGGACAAACGTCTTACCAGTGGGGTTACAGGCTCCAGGGTTCACCCAATCAAACTATCATATCAGGAACCTCTCAAACGGAAAATTTCATATTTCCCACTTCAGGAACTTATGAAGTATTTGTAAGAGGGGTAAATGCCTGTGGTATTGGTACACCTGAGTCGGTAAAAGCGATCACTGTTGTAGACTCCTGCGGTTCTGGTGGCTTTAGAATGACAGCATCACCTAATCCAACATCAGATCGGCTAAATGTAACTATTGATAATGAAACGGAAAATTCTAAAGCACCCACCACTTTTGAAAACACAACAATAGAACTCTATAACTTCAATACTGGCCTAAAACAAAAGGAGTGGAAGTTTTCTAACAACGAAAAAATGTTTAAGCTCTCGGTTAAGGGATTAGCGAAAGGATTGTATGTTCTTAGAGTAACCAAAGGAGCATTTAATCAATCAAGACAAATTTCTATTGAATAATTAAAGCTTGAAAGAATACCAAAAAAGCCGGAAGCGAAAGTTTCCGGCTTTTTTTGTGGATAGAATTGCGATGATTTTTTTATTAAAACCTTTTGCCAATGGAAACTCCCAGCCACGGCACAAACCCGAACTTGTTTATCACGGGAGAGAGGCTAATCTTCCACATAACATCGGCGGTAGTATGCCTGCGGTAGGCCAATGAAGGGATGAAATTGACAAAATGCTCACCTATCGGATTATCGGACTTGCCAAAAAGTTTTCCGTCTATTCTTGTTGGGGTAATACCCATGGCTGCTTCTATGAAAGATGACGGTCGTTTTAATGGGAAAAAATAGTTAATTGCTATAGGCAGGGTAAGGTAAAATGCATGATCGGAATAAAAGCCAACCCCTGATCTTATACCTGGCCCCGGGCTTTTGGTTATTTGCAGTTCGTAGTTTAAGGATGAAAACAGGCCGTTCCCTACTGCTTCAATATAAAGGTCGTTTTGTTTAAAGGCGGCATTTTGGCGATAGCTGCTTAACCAAAATGTTATCATCCAGCAAACAAAGACAAAATGTTTTATAATGGGTGCTTTTATAAATTTTTTAAAATGGCTCTTTCTTAATCAGTTAAATATGATACGCTTGCTACCACTCGGTTCCAAATAATTATATACCATCTCAACTTTAGTTCATTCCCAACAACTAGCACCTTTTAAGTTCAGCTTAGTATTTTCCAACCTATACAAATCTGGCTAATTTGTTATGGATTTAAGGTATAATACATTTTACCAATTGAAATTTATAATCGGTCGCTTTTCATACGCATAATTTATAATCAATACCCTCCCCGCAGCATCGCCGCATACTCATTTGGCAATGGGCTGTCTTCCACCGCTTTGGCTGCCTTTTCTACATCATAATCAAAACGTATAAATTGTACCTGCACGGCATTTTTGTTCGTTATGCTGCTATCCGGGTTTATAGTAAGCATTACATAACAGCCTTGCGGATTTCCATCTTTTGGTTTGCCTACCGAACCTATATTTATGGCATGTCGGTAATGTATTTGCCCTGCTGGTTCTGTAGAAAGTATTCTGTGGTAGGGCTTGTGCGTATGGCCAAAACACATAATGTCTGCATTGGCCTGTTCCATTATTCGTAACAGGCTCTTTTCATCCCTGTCTTCAAACAGGTATTCATTAATCTTTCTCGGGCTGCCATGTACTAACAACAAGTTTAGCTTGTCTTCATTTAGCTGAAATGTTACGGTTATATGTGCCGGTAACGTTCTTAAATATTTTTGTTCCTCAGGCTTTACAATGTAGTTGGTGAAGCTGATGGAAATTTTACCCATATCCTTCTCTCCATCTGTTTTATACGCACACCCACATTCATCGCTCGCAAGGCCAATACCCTGGTCGTAATTACCGGCAATGGTTGGAATGCCACGTTTTCTTATTTCATTAATCACTTCGTTAGGCCAAATATTGTAGCCTACCAAATCGCCGAGGCAATAAATGGCATCTGGTTGTTTTTGTTCAATGCTTTTAAAACAGGCTTCCAATGCAGGAAAGTTGGCGTGTATGTCGGAGAATAAAGCAATTTTCATTTGTTAATTTTTGGGGGTGATTAGTTGTGTTTTAAGGCGACATTGTTGTGTCGGCTGCATGTATGGCTAAAGTGGTCGTATGGAACATCCTGACACTTGCTTCGAGACTTTTGTACGGCAAACCATATTTCGTCATTGCGAGGAACGAAGCAATCTGCCAGCTAATTGGAAGCTAGCTACTACTTCGAAATCAGATTGCTTAGTAGTTCCTTCTCGCAACGACGAATAGAATTACGAAAAGTACAAGTGTGCGACGCAACGATGTAACATAAAAGAATCTTCTGCTTGGTTCATAAAAAACGCTATGTAGTCATCACCTGTTTTGGGGCCGAAGTATAATATTTACGTCGTAGCCAAAAGGCCACATTAACCAATGCAATTAACGCCGGTACTTCAACCAAAGGGCCAATAACACCGGCAAAGGCCTGGTTGCTATTAATACCAAATACACCAATGGCTACAGCAATGGCCAGCTCAAAATTGTTGCCTGCGGCGGTAAACGCTATAGAGGCGTTTGTTGAATAATCTGCGCCCATTTTTTTGCCTAAAAAGAAGCTTACCATAAACATGATGACAAAGTAAATAACCAGCGGTATGGCAATGCGCAAAACATCAAAAGGTATCTGCACTATCAGCTCGCCTTTAAGGCTAAACATTACAACAATGGTAAACAGTAACGCAATTAAGGTAATGGGCGAAATGAACGGGATGAATTTGGTTTGATACCAGGTGTCGCTTTTTGCTCTTCTTAGCAGTAAACGTGTTAATACACCGGCAGCGAAAGGAACACCTAAATAAATGGCAACACTTTCGGCAATTTGCCCAATGGTTATGTTTACTACAGCACCGGTAATGCCAAATAGTGGTGGTAGTACCGTTATAAATACATAAGCATACACGCTATACAACAACACCTGGAAAATGCTGTTTAATGCTACAAGCCCTGCTGCGTATTCGCGGCTGCCTTCGGCTAGTTCGTTCCAAACAATTACCATGGCAATGCACCTTGCCAGGCCAATAAGTATTAAGCCCGCCATGTACCCGGGCTTATCGTGCAAAAACAATAGGGCCAATATAAACATGAGTATCGGGCCAATTACCCAATTAAGAAAAAGTGACATACCTAATACCTTTGTATTTTTAAATACTTCTTTTAGTTTTTCGTACCGCACTTTGGCAAAGGGCGGGTACATCATAAGTATTAAGCCTACCGCCAATGGTATGTTGGTGGTACCTGCCGAAAATGAATTGATGACGGTTGATGAGGAAGGAAAGAAGTAGCCTATGGCCACGCCTATCGCCATGGCTAAAAATATCCATAAGGTTAAGTACCTGTCTAAAAAACTTAACTTCTTTCGTTCGCTTGCCGGGGCGCAATTGTTTGCTGACATATTCTCTTTTTAGTTTTCTCCTCTTGCATTAGCCAAAAGAAATTTGCTTTTGCAACTTCCCCCTTTACAAAATTTAGGGGGCCATTAGTTACAACAATTACTACCGCAACAGGCGCCTTCAAGTCCCCCTTCGGGAAATTTAGGGGCCTCCTTCTCCGCGTACACCGTTATGCTCGTAATAAATGTACCCGATTGTTTAAAGGCTGTAATCTGTGCTGCAGACAGGTAATTACTTAAAATATCATCAGGAATAATAATGGCTTTATTTTTTTGAACGGTAATGTTTTTAAAACCGTTTGCCTCTATCAGTTTTAAATACACCTGCTTTTGTATTGCGCCTGCAACACAGCCGGCATACATTTCAGCGGCTTCTTTTATCTGCTTTGGTAACTCACCTTCTAATACAATATCTGATATACAAAAGTGACCACCTGGCTTTAGTACCCGGTATATGTCTTTAATAACACCATCTTTATTGGGTACCAGGTTTAACACACAGTTACTTACAATTACATCGGCTGTGTTGGCAGTTACCGGCATATTTTCAATGTCGCCCTGCCTAAACTCTACATTGTTAAAACCTCGCACTTCATTGTTTTGCCTGGCTCTTTCAATCATAGCCGGGGTAAAATCAATACCTATTACTTTGCCGGTTTCGCCTGTTTCGCTACGTGCTATAAATGCGTCGTTGCCGGCGCCACTGCCAAGGTCAATTACTACATCGCCCTTTTTAATTTTTGCAAATTGGGTAGGCAAGCCACAGCCTAAACCCAAATCAGCATCAGCATTGTAGCCGTCTAACGCTGTGTAGTCTTCACTCATAATAGTATACACTTCGGTACTGCAGCCACCTGCGCCGCAGCACGACGATGCGTTGGTGCCTTTATCTTGTAAAGCAATTTCAGCATACTTCTGCCTTACCATGTCTTTTACCTGTTCCTGCGTTTGCATAGTGTTTGTTTTAGATGATCATTGTTTTTTTTGTTACCTCTCTCCGCAACCGAAAAAGGTGGGGAATGTACTATCGAAATATTACGATGATTATTTTCAAAAAAAATTAGCAACAATTACTATCACCCTTAAAGGTTTCAAACAGGTGGTTTAACATTGCCTGTGCCGCCCTCCACTCTTTTGCATCTATGCAATAACAAACTTTTGCTCCCTCAATTTCACCGGTAATTAAACCTGCTTCTTTCAGTTCTTTTAAATGCTGCGAAACGGTGCTCTGCGATAGTGGAATTTCATCAACTATATCGCCGCACATACAGGCCGACCGTTTGGCCAACAGGTTTAAAATGGCAATACGTGCCGGGTGTGCCAATGCCTTTGCAATTTTTGCCAGCTTATTTTCGCTTACACTAAACCCGTACGATTTTGTTGCTCCCATAATTATATCGCAATAGTACGATAAGTATTTTAAAGCTCAATTTTTTTAATGATTATCCGCTATTTGGTACGCTCAACGCTTATAAAATCATGATAAGAAAGGCTGCATAAAATTACCAACGGTACAAGTGTTATCTTAATGGTCATAGAGGCAGGCTGCAACGACTGATGAAAACAGCAATAAAGCCCGGTTTCAAAATATCAATACCAGATTGCGGATAGTCATTAATTTTTTCACTAAAATTTCTTTAAAACAAAAAATTACCTGGCAATTAAAGTTTCCATCCTACATTTGTCTACCAAAATAGTAGACTAATGGCTTTTGAAGCAATCGTTCATAAAAAAACTTTTATAAGTAGCCCACACCGATGTTGACCCGGCTCCCATAATTCTCCACAAACTTTTATTCATTTTCATCAATCAAAAATTCTCCATAAACAATGGAACAGGCATTCTATTCTTCTAAATTAACCAGGCCATCACAATCCGGCATCCACAACGGTTTATTACGCGGCATTCTCTTTTTTACTTTTTACTTTTTACTTTTTACTTTTTCCTTTGCCCAGGGCACCAGCCTTATCCAAATATCGGGGACCGTGCTTGACCAGCAAACAAAAAAGCCACTGGAAGCCGTAAGCATACAGATTAAGGGCGCCACTACCGGCACGGTTACCAACAGCAACGGTGTGTTTACGCTTCGTACCAAAAGTAAATTCCCCCTAACACTCGTGTTTTCATCCATCGGTTTTCAGCAGCAGGAGTTCGAAATTAAAAGCCCCTCATCGGAACTGGCAATAGAACTGGTAACCCAAACCGTACTGGGTAAAGCGGTGGTGGTAACGGCCAGCCGGGTACCCGAAAGCATTTTGCGGTCGCCGGTGGCCATCGATAAACTCGACATTCGCTCCATCAGGGAGTCGCCGGCGCCCAGCTTTTACGATGCGTTGGAAGGAGTAAAGGGCGTGCAAATGACTACCTCAAGCCTCACCTTTAAAGTGCCCAACACCCGCGGTTTCAACATACCCAATAACTTTAGGTTTTTGCAACTGGTAGATGGGGTAGATATGCAGGCGGCTACACTGGGCGTGCCTTTGGGCAATGCTATTGGCCCCACCGAGTTAGACATTGCCAGTGTAGAAATTACCCCGGGAGCCGCATCGGCCCTGTACGGTATGAACGCCATTAACGGTATGGCCAACCTGCTAACCAAAAGCCCGTTTTTGTATCAGGGGCTAAGTGTTTACCACAAAACCGGCCTTAACCATGTTGATGGTATTGACAACGATCCGGCAATTTTAACCGAAACTGCGCTGCGCTATGCCAAAGCATTCAACAACAAGTTTGCCTTTAAAGTTAATGTGGGGTACATGCAGGGTACCGACTGGCGGTCCGATACCCGGCTGGACCAAAACCCCAATAACCTCAGAAGTGCCAACCCCAACTTTGCGGCACTTAACGGGGCAAATAACCTGGCCTTTGACGGCTGGAACAAATATGGCGACGATGCCCTGCAAGGCAGCAACGTGGTGTCAATAACCGGCATAACTATTAATGGGCAGCCCAACCAAACGCTGCGGGTAGCCCGTACCGGCTATTGGGAAAATGACCTGGTAAACCCAAAGGTGGACAACCTTAAATTTGATGCGGCACTGCACTACCGCCTAAGCGAAAAAAGCGAACTATTGTACACCTATCGTGTTGGCAAAATGGATGGCGTGTTTCAAAGGGGCAACAAAATAAAACTCGACAACGTGCTGGTACAAAACCACCAGTTACAATTGAAGGGAAGCAACTACACCATACGCAGTTATATTTCTATTGAAAATACCGGTGCCTCTTACAACTTAAAACCGTTGGCCGACAACCTTGACCTTGCCAGTGGCGGCAGTGCCAATGCCTGGGAGGGTAAGTTTAAAGCTGCTTTGGTTAGCCAGTTAAGCAATGGTGCAGACCTAACCATCGCTACCGCCGCAGCACGGGCAGCAGCCGATGCAGGCAGGGTTGAGCCCGGCACCAAAGCCTTTAACGATCTGCGCAACACTATCATTAAGATCAATAATTGGGATATCAGATCTGGCGCCATACCCAATGCGCCGGTTACCGGTGGTGCGGCGCTAATTCAAAAAAGCCGTATGTACCATACCGAAGCGCAGTGGGATTTATCGGCGCCCATCAAAATTTTTAACCTTTTAATTGGTGGCGATGCGCGTGTGTACGAGGTAATACCCGACGGAAATAATTTTGTGGACTTTGGCCGCTCCATTGCCGACCGAAACACGCCGCTGGCCAATGGCAGCTTTGGCAGCAATGTGTATTACAAAAAATTTGGCGCTTTTGCCCAGGTTAGTAAAACGCTTTTAAACGACCGGTTAAAATTATTTGGATCGCTGCGTTACGACTATAACCCCGAGTTTAAACCAAAGGTTACCCCACGGCTGGCCGCTGTATACACACTTAAAAAAATACACAATTTCAGGTTTACGTTTCAGCAGGGGTATCGTTTTCCGGCATTGTTCGAGGCCCTGTCGTATGTAAACAATGGCAGGGTAAAACGGATAGGCAGCCTGCCGTACATTAACCAGGGCCTGGGTTATTTAGAAAACAGCTATACACAGGTGTCGGTCATTAATTTTAATGCGGCAGTAGCCACCCTCGGCAATACCGATGCGGCAGCTTTGGAAAGCAGGAACCTGCTCAGGTAGCCAATTTGCCCAATGCCCGGCCCGAGCAGATAACCTCATTTGAGCTGGGATACAAAAGCGTATTATTTAACAACAAACTGGTGGTAGATGTAGATGCTTACAGCAACCGCTACGATGGATTTTTAGGGCAGGTACAGGTATTTGTGCCTAATGGCCAAACCGTAGGCAGCAATGCAGCCGTGCTGGCTATGCTTGACCGTAACCGCGATGCCACCACTGCCAGCGGAAACAATGCCGCCAGCAATGGTCAGGAGCGTTACCGCGTGTATACCAATGCAAAAAATGCCTACCGCAATTTTGGCTCATCGCTGGGTATAACCTATAGCTTTTTAAAAAAGTATACGCTGCGCGGAAACCTCAGTTTTAACGCTATGAAAAGCAACAGCATCAGCGATATTTTTGTGACTGGTTTTAACACGCCCAAATGGTTCACCAACCTGTCGTTCGGCAACCGCAAAGTGGTAAAGAACATAGGGTTTAGCGTAGCCTGGAAATGGCAGGATGCCTTTTTGTGGGAGAGCCCGCTGGTAACCGGAAACATAGCCGCTTACAGCACCTTTGATGCGCAGGTATCGTATAACATACCCAGCGCTAAATCTACCATAAAAGTGGGGGGCGCCAACGTGTTTAATAACCGGTACATACAACATGCGGGTGGCCCAACCATTGGCGGGCTGTATTATGTAGCCTTTACGGTTGAGGGTTTATTAAACAGGTAGGGTTACTGATTTGCAGCCAGTAAGCGCGAGTAATTTTTTTGGGTACCGGCAATTAGTTTTCATTGTAGCATGGTTGCAGCCTGCCCTTGTGGCCATACAGGTTGCACACATGTATAGTAGCGTTTTATAAGCCACCTACTACGCAAATTTTTATTTATTTTAACAGAACATGATAAGCTCAGAAGCTGTTTAAACCTATATTTTTTAGGATACCAGCACATGGTTTTTATAGCATCTTCGTTGCGTCGCAATCACTTTATCGGAATCACTTTTATGATCTTTAGGGTTTATCCGGAAATTCGTAAATAATTTTAGACAGCTTTTAGGGAGGTTTTTATTTTTTAATTTGTAATAGAAAAATTATTCCGACACCATCATTTAAAACATTTACCATTATGAAATGCCTATGGCTATTATTATTTTTGTTGCTCTTGCAGGTGTACGCCACCGCCCAGCAGCCCAAAATAACAGCAACCCAACAGCAGGTATGGACGGGTTATTTTAACCAGGCACGCTTTACTGACAAATGGGGCCTTTGGGTCGATATACAGTTGCGTACCAAAGCTGATTTTGTAAACGACTTATCAGTATCGCTCAACCGCTTTGGGCTTACCTACTACCTTAACAACGATACAAAGCTTACGGCGGGCTACGCCTTTATCAATTTCTTTCCGGCCGATAATCATTCAAAAGTATCGCTGCCCGAACACAGGCCGTGGCAACAGATACAATGGCATACCAATTATGGAAAAAAGAAGGTGATGCAATGGATAAGGACCGAGGAACGCTTTCGCCGAAAAATTGCAAACGATTCCACTCTTGGCGACGGAAATAATTTCAACTTCAGGGTTCGGTATAATATTTTGCTCGATGTGCCGCTGTCAAAAAAAGGCGTGGCGCCCAACACGCTTTCGTTTATAGTAAACAATGAACTGCATATAAATTTTGGCAAACAAATCGTGTTTAATTACTTTGATCAGAACCGTTTTTTTGTTGGGTTTAAATATCAGTTTACCAAACAAAGCAACCTTCAGTTTGGCTATATGAACCTGTTTCAGCAACTGGCTGCGGGCAACCGCTATCGTAACTTTCATGTGGCCCGCGTATTATTTTTTCAAAACCTTGACCTGCGAAATAAAAAGGGCTGATATTGTTAGCGACTGGCTGCTTAAAGGCAGCCGGTGCTACCTTTTGCTTTATGAAAAAGATGCACACTTACGCTTGCACCCTTACGTGGACAGGCAATACCGGCACCGGTACTTCCGCCTATCGTGGGTATGAGCGAAACCATACTATTTCCATCAACAACAAGCCCAATCTTTTTGCCTCTTCCGATCCTTCATTTTTGGGCGACCCCACCAGGTACAACCCCGAAGAGTTGCTGCTGGCCTCGTTATCGGGTTGCCACATGTTGTGGTTTTTGCACCTGTGCACCACTCATGGCATTGTGGTAGTAGCCTACACCGACCAGCCCACCGCAACAATGATAGAAAATGAAGATGGCAGTGGCCAGTTTACCGAAGTAATGCTTAGACCGGAGGTCACAATCGCAAAAGCAAAGCAACTTTCGCTGTTGAATGAACTACACCATCAGGCCAATAAGTTGTGCTTTATTGCCCGTTCGGTCAACTTTGCTGTATTGCACAGTGCCACTGGTAAAATAGAATAAAACCTTCTTACAAACTAATGTGTTGTAAACGTGCAAGGAAAGTACATGATAATTTACCTTTGCGTAAATTTTTTAGGGATGATAGAAATTAATTTGGAACGGAAGGAAGGCGATTTTGGATTTGAGGCCACCGACACGGCTGGCCATACCATGCGCCTTGACAGCAACCCCGAAAACGGCGGCGTAAACTTTGGCATTCGCCCCATGCAGGCCATATTGATGGCTTTGGGTGGATGTAGCGGTATAGATATCGTTTCTATTTTAAATAAGCAGCGGCAGGAGGTAAAAGGCTTTAAGATGAAGATTACCGGCGAAAGGGAAAAGGATAAGGAACCATCGTTATGGGAAGACGTACACCTGGTGTTTGAGCTTACAGGCGATATAGACCACGCCAAAGCCCAACGTGCAGTAGAGCTTAGTATGGATAAATATTGCTCTGTAGCCGAAACCATCCGCCGGGCCGGCGCAAAAATTACCTGGGAAGTGAAGGTGATGTAGGATATTTTAAATGTTGAATGTTGAATTTTAAATAGTTAGATTGGTTATTTTAAATGTTGAATGTTGAATTTTAAATGGTGCGGGGCGAATGGTTAAATGTGAAAGTGCAAACGTGAAACGTGAATAGTAAATAATCAATCGTGAAAGGGCAAACGTGAAACGTGAATAGTCAATAGTAAATAGTCAATCATGAAAGGGCAAACGTGAAACGTGAATAGTCAATGGTGAATGGTAAATTTGCGTGATATGGCAAAGCATGAAATGTAGTAATTCCTTCACTTATTACTCATTAATCACAGTTCACTTCTCACCCATCACAATACTTTCCTTCCAATTCGAAATTTAAAATTCAAAATTCAACATATTTCTTACCTGATAATTCATAACTCATAACTCATAACTCCCAACTCATAATTTATAACTCGTAATTCATAACTCCCAACTCATAACTCCCAACTCATAATTCATAACTCCCAACTCATAACTCATAACTCTAACTCATAATTCATAACTAATAATTCATAATTCATAACTCATAACTCATAACTCCC
>Ga0105047_10007705_pt1 | contig 18088 bp, 13 predicted proteins | sample MAT04_FD_78384 | JGI IMG/M metagenome (GOLD analysis project Ga0105047, IMG submission 78384) | Freshwater microbial communities from Lake Fryxell liftoff mats and glacier meltwater in Antarctica - MAT-04 (megahit assembly) | ecosystem: Environmental > Aquatic > Freshwater > Ice > Liftoff...
ACACTCAGAACTCAACAGCCTCATAAAAAATGTGGATGAAGCTTTTGCAGATTATGAACCTACCCGTGCAGGCCGCCTGATCACCGATTTTGTAAACGAACATCTGAGTAACTGGTACGTTCGTTTGTCGCGTCGCCGTTTTTGGAAAGGTGAATATACAAACGATAAAATTTCAGCTTACCAAACTTTGTACCTCTGTCTCGAAGTGGTGGCAAAACTTGCTTCGCCAATTGCACCGTTTTTTATGGACAGGCTATTTATCGATCTGAACGAAGTTTCGGGCCGTGATAAATCCGAGTCCGTTCATCTTACTGATTTCCCGGTTGCTGACGAAATTAAAATTGACAAACAGCTGGAAGAACGCATGCAACTTGCACAGCAGGTTTCGAGTATGGTGTTGAGCCTTCGAAAAAAAACCAACCTGCGTGTCAGACAGCCATTGCAAAAAATACTTATTCCTGTTTCGGGCGAGCACATTAAGGAGCAACTCGAAAAAGTAAGCGGACTTATTTTGAGTGAGGTTAATGTTAAAGAACTGGAATACCTGGATGAATCAGCCGGTTTCCTCGTTAAAAAGATAAAGCCGAATTTTAAAACCCTCGGTCCGCGCTATGGTAAGCTGATGAAGGAAATTGCAACAGCAGTCGGCGAATTAACACAAGCTGATATCAGCACTATCGAAACCAAAGGTCAGCTAAACCTGCAAATCGGCAGCGAAACTGTGGAAATGCTTCTTTCGGATGTTGATATCATTACCGAAGATATTCCAGGCTGGGTAGTTGCCAACCAGGGAACGTTAACTGTAGCTCTCGATATTACTGTTTCTGAACCACTTTGGCAGGAAGGAATTGCCCGCGAACTGGTTAACCGCATACAGAATATTCGCAAGGACCGTGGTTTTGAGGTTACAGATAAAATAAAATTAAAGCTGCAAAAAAATGATTTGGTGGAATCGGCCATCGTAAACTTTAATAACTATATTTGCTCAGAAACACTGGCCGAGTCACTCACCATTTCGGATAACATTACAATGAACAGCGAAACGCTTGAACTAACTGATGACATTACTGTTGCTATTAGCGTTGAAAAATTTAACTGACAAAAACAAATTAGAATCGAATCTTTTAAAACCGGAAAATATGAAAGCGGAAGAAGTAAATGACGAAAAAGGAAGAACCCATTACTCGGATGAGGAATTGGCTGAGTTCCGCGAACTTATACTCCAAAAACTCGAAAAAGCCCGTCACGACCTGATATTGCTTACCGAAGCATATACTAACAGTGCAGGAAACGACATCATGGATACTTCTCCAACATTTAAAGTATTGGAAGAAGGCTACCAGGTTTTATCGAAAGAAGAAAATGCACGGTTGGCAGGGCGTCAGGAAAAATTTATCCAGAGCCTCGAAAACGCATTGGTACGTATTGAGAATAAAACATATGGAATTTGCCGCGAAACAGGGAAACTTATTTCGAAAGAGAGACTGCGCAGCGTTCCCCATGCAACTCTGAGTATGGAAGCAAAACTGAAACAGAAATAAAAGGAACACAGGATCCCGTGCTTAAAAAATCATTTTTAATCATTTTTATTGTTCTGTGTATCGATCAGGCATTAAAAATCTGGATTAAAACCAATATGACCCTCGGCCAGGAATTTATGGTTGCAGGCAATTGGTTTATAATTCATTTTACCGAAAACAACGGTATGGCCTTCGGACTTCAGTTTGCCGGCGAATACGGTAAGCTTGCATTGAGTTTATTCAGGATATTTGCTGTTGGATTTTTAGCGTGGTACATTATACACCTTGCGAAGAAAAAAATCGGTTTTGGAGTGCTCTTTGCATTTTCCCTCATTTTAGCCGGAGCCTTGGGTAATATTATCGACAGTGCTTTTTATGGAATGTTCTTCAGCGAAAGTACATACTTTGATGTTGCCAGATTTATGCCTGCCGAGGGTGGTTACAGCACATTGCTTCACGGTAAAGTTGTGGATATGTTCTATTTCCCGATCCTCGAAGGGACTTATCCGCAATGGATACCTTTCTGGGGTGGCCAGAGTTTTATTTTCTTCCGGCCGGTTTTCAATATTGCCGACTCAGCTATTACAACAGGAGTGCTGATTTTGGTTATATTTCAGCGGCAGTTTTTTAATTCGCATGAAATTAATCCGGACGAAAAAAAGGAAGAAGATGAAAATGAAATTACCACATTACCCGATAATACATTGAAGGCTGACAAATAATTAGAAACCTGAGTATTTATAGCCTGAAAATACATTAAACTTTACAATTTGTTTTTAAATTTGCTTTCTAAAATAATTTTATATGGCTCAAAAGATAATCGGTAAAATTTCACAGATCATCGGCCCGGTGATTGATGTGTATTTCGACGAGAGTGTTCCACTTCCTAATATTTACGATGCCCTTGAGGTAACTAATGAACAGGGGACTGTGATTGTTCTGGAATGTCAGCAGGATATCGGCGAAAATACTGTCCGTACCGTTGCTATGGATTCTACTGACGGTTTGAGCCGTGGTATGGAAGTGGTTTCAACAGGTATCACTATTTCAATGCCTGTTGGCGATGCCATAAAAGGCCGCTTGTTTAATGTAATTGGTAATTCGATTGATGGAATGCCTCCTGTATCGCGCGAAAGAGTTGCAAGCATCCATCGCGAGCCTCCAAAATTCGAAAACCTAACAACTTCCAAAGAGATTTTATACACAGGTATCAAAGTTATTGACCTTATCGAGCCTTATTCAAAAGGAGGTAAAATTGGTCTTTTTGGTGGCGCTGGTGTAGGTAAAACAGTTATTATCCAAGAGCTTATAAACAATATAGCCAAGCAATACAGCGGATTTTCAGTATTTGCCGGCGTAGGTGAGCGCACCCGCGAAGGGAATGACCTGCTTCGCGAAATGATTGAATCAGGACTGGTAAACTACGGCGATGAGTTCAAAAAAAGTATGGATGAAGGTGGTTGGGATCTTTCGAAAGTAGATTTAAAAGAGATGGAGAAATCACTTTTAACTATGGTTTTCGGCCAGATGAACGAACCGCCTGGAGCACGTGCACGAGTTGCGCTTTCAGGACTTACAGTTGCTGAGTATTTCCGCGATGGCAACGAACAAAGCGGTGGTAACGATATTCTTTTCTTTATCGATAATATTTTCCGCTTCACTCAGGCAGGTTCCGAAGTATCGGCCTTACTTGGTCGTATGCCATCAGCTGTAGGTTACCAGCCAACACTAGCCACCGAAATGGGAATGATGCAGGAACGTATCACTTCAACAAAGCGAGGTTCCATTACATCCGTACAGGCTGTTTATGTTCCTGCTGATGACCTTACTGACCCTGCTCCTGCCACAACTTTTGCTCACCTTGATGCTACTACCGTGTTGAGTCGTAAAATTTCGGAACAAGGGATTTACCCCGCTGTTGATCCGCTCGACTCTACATCGCGTATTCTTAGCCCGGATATTGTGGGTGAAGAACATTATAATACAGCTCAGCGCGTAAAAGAAATCCTTCAAAGATACAAGGAATTACAGGATATCATTGCCATCCTTGGTATGGACGAACTTTCGGATGAAGATAAACTGGTTGTTCAGCGTGCCCGTCGTGTAGCCCGTTTTCTATCACAGCCGTTTTTTGTTGCAACACAGTTTACCGGTATTCCAGGCGCTTTTGTCGCCATCGAAGATACCATTAAAGGATTTAAAATGATCCTGGATGGAGAAGTGGATGAATATCCCGAATCCGCTTTTAACATGGTTGGTACCATTGAAGAAGCGATAGAGAAGGGAAAGAAAATGATTGCCGGAAATTAGTCGGTACACTGAAGTCCGAAAACAAAAGCTCGGATTTCCCCAAACCACTAAAACCCAACCCCCAAAGCCTTAAAACAAATGAAAATTGAAATAGTAACCCCCGACACTACAATATACGAAGGTGAAGTTTCGTTGGCTCAATTGCCAGGGCTCGATGGTTCTTTCGAAATACTGTACAACCATGCTCCTATGATTGCTGTTTTGAAAAAAGGCAAGGTGAAAGTAATTGATGACAAAAAAGCAACTTTGTTTTTTGATGTAAATGGAGGCGTAGCTGAAATATTAAAAAACAGAATTCTGGTTCTGGCTGAATAAAATCAGCATCAAATACTATTAAAAGGAGGGCGGTTGTCCTCCTTTTTTTTGTCCTGCTCAGCCTGAACAGGATGTTTTTCCAGAGCAACCATTGTCTTTACTTCATTCTATTTTCCTAATCCGGCTTCTGAAAAATCCTCAGGAGAATTGATATTTGTCAGAATCCTTTTTTCAGTAAGTTCAATCTTTTTTGTTGCAAATGTTTTCAAAAACTTATCTATTCGTATGTCAGTATCAATTTTGCCGATAATTTTCTGCGCAACGGCAGGACTGAAAAGTACCGGATGCCCTGATTTAGACTCAAATACCGGCATAATCACATCAGCGTCCTTTGTACACAGAAACAGCGATTTCAAAACTTCAGCTGAAGTAAATGGATTATCAATATTCTGAAAAAAACAGGAATTCCCGGTTTTTAATTTCTTTACTCCTGTTTGAAGGGAATAAAAACGGCCTTTCTCAGGGATGTGATTAACTACCAATTCTACTTCATGGGCTAAAGATATTTTCTGCTCAAGTATGGTGTTATAAAGCTCAATATTTACAACCACAATTACTTGTTTTACACCCGATTGAACATATGTTCGGGTGATTTTCTGAATAAACATTTCGTCCTTGCTGAACTTTAATAAAGCTTTCGGTTTCCCCATTCGCCCGGAACTGCCGGCTGAAAGTATGATACATGAAGTTTGACCGAATATTATTTCCTTCATTTTAATTATTTCTTACTTTTACGTAAGTTAAAATTAACTAACTTTTCTTTCCAAATGACTCACTCTGCCGCATTTTCAACTATTTCAGCCGAAAAACTTTTTAAACTTATCAATGCGGAATATTCTTCACGAAAGGAAATTTTCGGAATTCCCGAAGAATTGTTCTTCAACCCATCAAACCATGCCGGACTTGGTATGGAAATTTTCGGGCAGCATCTGAATACTCCGCTTGGTGTTGCTGCCGGTCCGCATACACAAATGGCTCAGAATATTATTTCAGCATGGCTTTGCGGTGCAAGTTATATTGAGCTGAAAACCATACAAACCCTCGACGAACTTGAGATATCAAAACCTTGCATCGATATGCAGGACGAAGGCTACAACTGCGAATGGTCGCAGGAACTCCGCATACCTGAATCGTTTGACGAATACCTGAAAGCCTGGATACTGATCCATTTGCTACAGCATAAATTCGGATGGGACAAGCAACAAAAACGCGGGTTTATTTTTAATATAAGCATCGGCTACAATTTCGAAGGCATTCAGAATGAAAACATGCAGTGGTTCCTGAAAAACATGTCGGATTGTGGCGAGGCTAAAAAGATGATGATAGCCGGATTGTTTCCTTTTTATCCTGAACTGGTAAATATTACGATTCCCGATTGCATTTCCGACAATATTACGTTGAGCACCATGCACGGTTGTCCGCCCGACGAAATTGAGAAAATCGGGCATTACCTGTTAAAGGAAAAGAAGCTGCACACTCTGGTAAAACTTAATCCAACACTTTTGGGAAAGGACGAACTCCGCGAAATTTTAAACAACAAACTTGGGTTTAAAAATACTATTCCTGATATTGCCTTTGAGCATGATTTAAAATATGCCGATGCAATCGGAATCATTCAACGGTTGCAGCAAACTGCTGATACCGAAGGATTATTTTTTGGCGTAAAGCTCACCAATACACTCGAAAGCGTAAATCATAAAAACGTTTTCCCGGCGCATGAACAGATGATGTACATGAGTGGTCGTGCCTTGCATCCGATAAGTGTAAACGTTGTACGGAAATTACAAAACGAATTTAACGGCAAACTGAACGTTTCGTTTTCGGCTGGTGCCGATTGCTTCAACATCAATGATTTGATTGAAAGTGGGTTAAAACCGGTTACGGTTTGTTCTGATATTTTAAAACCCGGCGGTTACGGGCGGATAGCTCAATATGTTTCAAATCTTTCGGAAAAAAGGGAAATTGAAAAAAGAACTCCACTCGAAAAACTGAACGCTTACGCCGACGAAGTTGTGCTGAATGAGGATTATAAACGCGATCCGTTTTTAACCAAAAGCATAAAGACCAGCCGCTATTTAGGCTTTTTCGACTGTATTCATGCACCTTGTGTGGATGAATGCCCTACCAACCAGGATATTCCTGAATACCTTTTTCACACTTCGCAAGGCGATTTTCAAAAAGCCTTTGATGTAATCATGATTAAAAATCCTTTTCCAAACGTGCTGGGTGTGGCATGCGATCATTTATGCCAGACCAAATGCACGCGGATCAACTACGAGTCAGCGCTGAAAATCAAAGAAGTGAAACGCTTTGTTGCAGAAAAAGGTTTTGAAGCTGATATCAGCATTTCACCGTCAAACGGAAAAAAGATAGCTATTATCGGTGCCGGTCCTTCGGGATTGAGCTGCGCGTACTTTTTACGAATGGGTGGTTTTGACGTTGAAATTTTTGAGACAAAATCCATTCCCGGCGGCATGGTTTCGGAAGCCATTCCTGAGTTCAGGCTAAAAATGGAATCACTGAGAAAAGACATTGAAAGGATTGAAAAACTAGGTGTTAAGATAAAATATAATTCAAAAATTGACAGCCAGCTTTTCGCCCGCTTGCAATCGGAATATGATGCTGTGTATATTGCTGCAGGTGCACAACGTTTCAAAACCCTGCAAATGGAAGGTAAAAATGCATCCGGAATTTTAAATGCATTTGAATTTCTCAAGAATACCAAACTTGGAAAGTTAACTGATTTAGGGGAAAATATACTTGTAATAGGTGGCGGAAATACCGCTATGGATGTTGCCCGAACCGCAAAACGTATTGCTCAACCAGGAAGTTCTGTCAAAGTTTTGTATCGCCGTACCCGTAACGAAATGCCCGCCGATGTGGATGAAATTAAAGCTTTACTTGCCGAAGGAATTGAATTGATTGAATTACTTGCTCCCGAGAAACTTGTTTTGACCGGAAGCCGCATCTCATCTATTGTTTGCGCAAAAATGGAGTTGGTAAAATCTTCAACTGATTCGCGCCTTACTCCTGTTAAAATTGCAGGCCAGTTTGTTGAATTTCACGTGGATTCATTAATTCCGGCACTTGGACAGGAAATTGACATTGAATTTATTTCTCCGGATGAACTCAAAATGGAAAGAGGCTCTTACGAAACCAGTATTCCCGGTGTTTTTATTGGCGGCGATGCCATGCGTGGCGCTGCTACCATTGTAAAGGCAGTTGGCGACGGACGCAAAGCAGCCATCCAGATTGCGGCAAAAGCGGGAATTGTGCTTCCTTCCGAAAAGCTTTCTTCGGATAAAAAAATGATGCACAGCGATTTTATCGTCGGAAAGTCACGAAGGATAAAAATAGATGAACAAATTGCCGGCGATCATCCTGAATTTACTTCGGAATCAGCCATCCGTGAAGCCTCGCGTTGTTTACTTTGTGGTGATGTATGCAGCGTTTGTGTTACGGTTTGTCCGAATCGTGCCAACAATTATTATCTCACGCAGGCTGCTGATATTCCGGTCTGGGAAGTTGATTTCAATGATGATAAGCCTTCGTATAAAATAGAAAGCTATTTAAAAATCCAGCAAAAGTACCAGGTTCTGAACGTGGCTGATTTTTGCAACGAATGTGGAAACTGTACCACTTTTTGTCCTACCAAAGGTGCACCGTTCAGTGATAAGCCACGTTTTTGCCTCACCGAAAAGAGTTTCAATCAGACCGAAAATGGATTTTTCCTTAAAAAGGATGGGGCAACTACCACATTACTTCACAGAAATGGTGATAAAATAATGCAGCTTTCCAAAGCTCCGGATCTGTATAGTTTCTCTGATGACGAAATAAATGTGAACTTTGGTTTAACTGATTTTCAGATTATTACTGCTGAAAAGATACAAAATGTCCAATCTCCGGTTATTCTGAAAAAAGCAGCCGAAATGAAGGTGTTGATTGATTCAGTGAGCGGGATCTAATAACAAACTTTGAACTCTATAAATAACTGAAAAACCCATATAACATTCATAACTTGCTGTTAAAAGCCTGATAAATGATAAAACTTACTGATAAAATTGTAAACCCTGCCGCCAGGCAAAAAGCCATCGAACGCTTCCGCGAAAAAGGCATTGTACTTCCTACATTTGCCCAGATGCGCAACCCGGAACTTGTTCCTGAAAAAATTAAAACACAACTTAAAACCATAGGTTTATGGGACCTTCACCCGGCTAACCTTTTCAGGATAACCTGGAAAAACCAGCCGGTGGCGAAAGGCGGGCTTTATGGCGGAGTAAACTATATTGAAATTCCTTCGGAGATTACCGGTGTAAAAACACGTATTATTCTTCTTGTCGGAAAATATTTCCCAACCGGTGCGCATAAGGTTGGCGCTGCTTATGGATGCCTGGCACCGCGTATTCTTACCGGCGAATTCGATCCTACCTATCATAAAGCCGTTTGGCCATCAACTGGGAATTATTGCCGCGGCGGCGCTTTCGATTCTCATTTAATGGGCGTTACGGCCGTTGCCATTCTGCCCGAAGAAATGAGTAAAGAGCGTTTTACCTGGCTTAAAGAAATTGGTGCCGAAGTAATAGCAACGCCTGGCTGCGAATCAAACGTAAAGGAAATCTACGACAAATGCTGGGATATCCGTCGCAACCGCAAGGACTGTGTGATCTTTAACCAATTTGATGAATTCGGAAATCCTTGCTGGCATTACAATGTTACCGCTCCTGCTGTTGAAGAAGTCTTTAATTCTGTAAAATCGACCAATGGACAACTTGCTGCTTACGTTTCAGCAACCGGTTCAGCTGGAACCATTGGAGCCGGCGATTACCTGAAAAAACAATTTCCTCTAATGAAAATTGTTGCTTCCGAAGCGCTGCAATGCCCTACCCTGCTCAATAACGGTTTTGGCGGTCACCGCATCGAAGGCATTGGCGACAAGCATGTTCCATGGGTTCACAATGCAAAAAACACCGATATGGTTACTGCCATTGATGACGAAGATTGCATGCGCCTGTTCAGACTTTTCAACGAACCGGTTGGAAAAAACTACCTGAAATCATGCGGTATTGATCCTGAGCTGGTTGACCAACTTGAACTTTTAGGTATTTCATGCATTGCTAACCTGCTTTCGTCCATAAAAGTTGCAAAGTATTATGAAATGAATGGTGACGATGTTATTATAACTCTGGCTACGGATTCAGCCGAAATGTACACCTCACGCCTGGATGAGTTAAATGCAGAAAAAGGCGCGTATACCACGCTGCAAGCCACAAAGGATATGGAAAAATGCTTGTTCGGGCAGACCACCGATCACCTGAAAGAACTCAGTTATTACGACCGTAAAGCCATTCACAACCTCAAATATTTTACCTGGATAGAGCAGCAGGAAAAAGATCTGGAAGATCTGAACCAGCTCTGGAACGACCGTGATATCTGGGAGCAGCAGTTTCAACAGGCCGAGCGCTGGGATGAAATGATAAATGATTTTAATGAAGAAACGGGAGTTCTGAAGAAGATGTAATATTCCCAGTGTCTGCACACCCTTTTCGGGTGTCTGACACTGGGAAATATGTACTCTCTCACAATAAATATTTTATTACAACAAATCCCCCTATTAATAAAACGGTAAAGCCTAAAGCCAGCACATTAAAATATTTATCAATAAACCTTTTTATGCCAGGGCCGAATTTCCAAATCAGGTAAGCAATAAGGAAAAACCTTGCTCCCCGGCTAATTAACGAAGCGATAAAAAACATGAACAGGTTTATTTCAAATACTCCTGAGGTTATGGTGAAAACCTTGTAAGGAATAGGTGTAAAGCCAGCCGTAAAAATGATCCAAAAATCCCATTGTAAAAAAAGAGCCTTTATGTTATTGAATAAGGCAACAGTAAAACCCGGGATATTATTGAAAAAGAAATTGGCAAATGCAGTAAATTCTCCACCGGATGTCAGCCATGCAAAATGACCAATCCCATAACCAACAAAAGCACCTGCTACCGAACCTACAGTGCAGATTAATGCATAGCGGAAAGATTTAGCCGCTGCTCCCAGGGCCAAAGCAATCAATAAAACATCAGGTGGTATCGGAAAAAACACGGACTCAGCAAATGCAAGAATAAAAAGTGCAATTGCGCCATAGGGTGATTGTGCCCAGCTAAGCACCCATTGATAAATACCTTTAACTTTATTCACACTATTCCTGTTAAAAAATTTTGAAAATTACAAGCGCATATAATACAAATCGCACATACCTGAATAGTGCCCACCTCAGATAATGTTTGAAGTCATATTTGATTAAGCCGCTGGCTAAACTCACAACGGAGTGCGGTATAGGCAACATAGCTCCAACTACTACAAAAAAACCTCCCCATTTGCGCAAATTTTTGATATGGCGGGCAATTTTATGTTCTAAATAATAACTAACTGAGGGAATCCGGAATAATAACGTTCCTGCATAATATGCGAGTATTCCGCCTACATATGATGCAGAAGCAAGAAAGAATAAAAATAACCAGGGTGTAACGGATTTTGCACTCCAGGCTATAAATATTTCCGGCGGAAGCAAACCTAAAATGGTTTCGGAGAGTAAAAAAAATGAAAATACAATTGCAGGTGAGTAGCTCTCAACCAATGAGTTAAGTAGCGCATTTATGTCAATAAAAAAATATTCGAGCCCTAATAATACAGCTACAAATACCAAAATTGTAATGCCACCTTTATAAGCAGTATTTTTTAAAAACGCATAAAATTTCGTTATTCTGTAATACCGATGTAATGCCAGTACTTTTGCTTGTGTTATCATAATTTTCTCTTTCCTTTTTACACTTCAGTAATTGAAAACAAACTTTTACTTCTTCCGGATTATTCTTTGTACAATGTTTGTAATACTATATTTCGCGAAAGAAACATCCAGTGATTTCTTTACCTTCCTTCCGTTTTTGATTAACATTTATTTATGATCAAATTATAATGCGTAAGAAACTATCTCATGCATTACCAGCGTGATGGAGTAAATATTTTGTTAAAGTTGTGGCGGCTGCCAGATTGAAGTGGTGGATTTTGGAATAAAAAAGAAATCCTTTAAAAATGGAACCAGACTCACTGGTTTTGAATACGAATAATAAAAATTCAAATGAGGAATCTGATCATCATTTAATGGATCAATATCCGAAATAGTAGTCATTTCATTAGTTGAACCTGCTGGAAATTCAACGATAAATGGATTTACAGCATCATTTGAATACGAGTTCAGTCCATAGCAGGTGAGAATTGCTACCAAAAATAATATCCTGAAGAAAGATTTACGTGGTGTGTTCATGAATTTGCAAAGATAATGCTACTTTTATCAGGATTGTAATGTAACTTGTTATAAAATTGTTAATAAATCTAAAAGCCAATATATGTTGATTGTAAGCTGCAGTTTTAAATTCTACCCGAAAATCCGATTATAAACTTTTATGCATAATTAAAGTGATTCCGAAGTTCCTGTAATTATCATACATTTGTATATATTGCCGGCAAGTGAATTTAATATCGTTCCGGAACTTACAAGCAATCTTATTGATAATGAATCAAAAATATAGTTACCAATGTTCCGATTGCAGCAAGCAGATTCCTGCTGGCGAAATCATTTATCTTTGTCCCGATTGCAGTGCAAAACAGCTGCCAAACCAACCTCCGCTTGGTGTGCTGAAAGTGATTTATGATTACAAAGCATTAAGTGAATTATCATTCCGGGAATTGGAGGAAAACAATTTCCTTCAATTATTACCTGTTAATGATCAGAAGAATTTTCCCAACCTTCGGGTTGGCAAAACTCCACTTTATAAAATCGATTCAATTGATGGACAGGTAAATGATTTTGAATTTTACCTCAAAGACGACTCACAAAATCCAACTTTTTCTTTTAAAGACAGGGCTTCGGCAGTAGTTTCGGCTTTCGCGAAAGAAAACGGAATTGATACCATTGTGGCTGCTTCTACCGGAAACGCAGGATCATCTTTAGCTGGAATATGTGCTGCACAAGGTCAGAAAGCAGTAATTTTTATCCCATCCACAGCTCCAAAAGCAAAACTTACGCAGATTATGATGTATGGAGCTACACTTATTCCGGTTGCAGGAAATTATGATAAGGCTTTCGATCTGAGTATAGAAGCTACAAAACGTTTTGGCTGGTACAACCGCAACACAGCTTATAACCCATTTACTATCGAAGGAAAGAAAACCGTTTCGTTTGAGCTTTTCAGCCAACTGAAGGAACATATTCCTGACTATATTTTTGTTCCCGTCGGCGATGGAGTAATTATTTCCGGCGTTTATAAGGGATTTGAAGATTTACTGGAGATAGGCATAATCAAAAAAATGCCCGTAATTATTGCCGTTCAGGCTGCTGGAAGTTGCAATCTCGTTGAAAATATTGGGAAAGAAGAATTTGTTTCAACTCCATCGGATACTATTGCCGATAGCATTTCCGTAGATATTCCCAGAAATTTCCATATGGCAGCCGGATACATCACCAAATATCACGGACAAACTATCACTGTATCTGACGATGATATTTTGAGGGCTTCATCCATTCTGGCAAAAAATACCGGTATTTTTACGGAACCAGCTGCTGCCGCTGCTTTTGCAGGTTTCCTTGATTATAAAAGCAGGTATTTGATTCCCAAATCTTCATCCAACGTGGTTCTTCTTACAGGCAGCGGCTTGAAAGATCTCAATGCAGTACAACCGTTGTTTGAAATCCCGCTGCCGGTTTCGCCGGATATGCATTCCGTTGAGGATTTTTTAAAAACTGTCAAATTTGGGATTTAAGCATCTTGTTAACCTGACTTCATATGCGAGATCACTCAAGGAGAAAATGTATATTTCTGTTAATGTGTATCTTAACAGCTGTTTCAGAAAACACGTATGCACAATATGACACCCTTCTGAAACAGCCGGTCCTGTGTACTTCCGGCGAATGGAGCCTTGTGTTCAGTGATGAATTCGAAGGCAATTCGCTTGATGGCAACAAATGGATAACATGGTTCCCTTACACCGATGACGGAAGTGATAAATGCACGTTTTGCCGCACTCACGGAAACGAAGGACAGATATTCCGGGATGAAAATGCGGTGGTAAACGAAGGGAGCCTGAAACTTATTGCACGAAAAGAAACCGGCGAATGGATGGGCGAAACCAGGAATTATTCTTCAGCCTTAATTCATTCGCGGCAGGAGTTCGGAATGGGGAAATACGAAATTCGCTGCCGCATACCTTCTGGAATGGGCTTCTGGACGGCTTTCTGGATGTTTGGACGGAAAGCCACCGAAATTGATGTGTTCGAAATTGGATCGCAGAAACCACGCTATCATCATGTTGGAATTCATAGCTGGAACACAAAAACCAGCTTACAAAAAGGATATAAAGGACGCACTGATCTTAGCGATGGTTATCATATTTACACCATGATCTGGGATAGTAATTTTGTGAATGTTGCTGTTGACGGTAAAGAAGTTTGGCGGGTGAGTCAATTTGCCGGAAAGCGGGGTCGCGTTATTAAGAAATGTCCGGTTAAACCGGGAAAATACTTACTGAATAAAACTTTCCCGCCCGAAGGTGAAATGTTGTCGGTAATAGCCGGAATGGCTGTTGGTACCAGCAATACACCGTTTACGAAAACACCCGACAAAAACACAGTATTCCCTAACCAGATGGAAATTGACTGGATCAGGATTTATGAAAAAAAATAATTATTAGATAACTACCGCCTAAGCATATGGTCAGATTTATTTTAAACGGACAGGCAACAATTTTCGAAGGTAATCCGGAAATTCCCCTTCTGAAATTCCTTAGAAACACCCAAAACATTACTTCCGTAAAAGACGGTTGCTCCTGCCAGGGAGTCTGTGGCGCTTGTATGGTTGAGATAAATGGCGAAGCAAAACTTTCGTGCCTCACGCCGCTGAAAAAACTTGAAAACGCAAAAATCAACACCCTGGAAGGATTGCCTGAAAATGTAAGGGATATAATGGCAAAAGCATTTGTTGAGAAAGGAGCCGTTCAGTGTGGTTTTTGCACTCCCGGTTTCCTTATGCGCACCAACATACTTCTTCAAAAAAATCCTACACCAACAAGAGACGAAATAAAACAAGCGCTTACTTTAAACCTGTGCCGCTGCACCGGTTATGTGAAAATTATTGATGCCATCCACGAAGCAGCTCAACGCCTTCAACAGCAACAACCTTCAATAAATACAACTCTCTCAGGCCATGTCGGCACTTCCTATCCGAAATACGAAGCGTATGAAATGGCTGTGGGGAAACGCTTGTTTGTTAATGATCTGAAATTTGACGGATTGCTGCACGGAGCATTATATTTTTCTGATCATGCTAAAGCAACGGTACTCGAAATTGATATTTCGAAAGCATTGAAATTGAAAGGTGTAGTTAGAATTATCACAGCCAAAGATATTCCCGGCAACCGTTTTGTAGGACTTATTTTCAAGGATTGGCCACTGATGATCAAACCCGGCGAAACAACCCGGTATATTGGTGATGTGCTGGCCGGAGTAGTTGCCGAAACCGAAGATATTGCCCGTGAAGCAGTAAAACTGATAAAAGTAACCTATGAAGTTTTAAAACCGGTTACCGATCCGCACGAAGCCATAAAACCGAGAGCATTGAAGGTACATCCTGAAAAGGATAATCTTTTGGAAACCTGCCGGGTTTACCGTGGAGGAAGTGCCGATGAAATTCTTACAGGTTCCGATTTTGTTGCAAAAGGCAAATACCAGACACAGCGGATTGAGCATGCTTTCCTCGAAACAGAAGGAGCCGTGGCCATGCCTTTTGACGATGGCATTCACTTGTATTCGAATGGACAAGGAATTTATGAAGACCGGAAACAGGTAGCTGCCATATTAAATTTACCGGTCGAAAAAGTACGGGTTACATTGGTTTCCACCGGTGGTGGCTTTGGAGGGAAAGAAGATATGACTGTCCAGGGACATGTTTCACTGTTTGCCTGGTTACTTAAAAAGCCTGTAAAGCTTGTGCTTTCGCGTGATGAATCTATTCGAATGCATCCCAAACGACATCCTGTTTACATGGATATGGAAGTAGGTTGCGATAAAAATGGAATGCTTACCGGCCTTAAACTTTATGCTGTCGGCGACTCCGGGGCTTATGCTTCTGTCGGAACCAAAGTTATGGAGCGGGTTGCCGGCCATGCCAGCGGAGCCTATCATTTTCCATGTGTAAATCTCGAAGCATTAACTGTTTATACCAATAATATTCCCTGCGGTGCCATGCGTGGTTTTGGTGCTAACCAGGTTGCTTTTGCTCTCGAAGGCTGTATCGATGATCTTTGCAAACAAGGAGGATTCGATCGCTGGCAGTTCCGATATGATAATGCGCTTTGCGAAGGCAAAATGACTGCAACCGGGCAGGTACTTCATAAAGGTGTTGGTGTGCGGGAAACATTACTTGCAGTAAAACCCCATTATGACAAAGCCCGTTTCAAAGGACTTGCCTGTGGAATCAAAAACAGTGGAGTTGGCAATGGAATGGCTGATTTCAGCGATGTGATCATCGAAATAAAATCGGGAAACCATGTGGTTTTACATCATGGCTGGACCGAAATGGGTCAGGGTGTGCATACCGTTGCAACACAGGTTTTGTTTGAGGAAACCGGAATTTCACCTGCAATTGTTGAAGTAATTGTTGATTCAATTGCCGGAATTCCAACAGGCATGACCACTTCGTCGCGGGCAACTGCTCTGCTCGGGAATGCTATTCTCGATGCATCGAAACAAATCCGTGAGGATCTTAAACATAAAAGTTTACAGGAACTTTCAGGCAAAATTTATAAAGGGAATTACACCTGCGACTGGACCACCAAACCAGGTGCTGATGTTAAAGATATCATTACCCATTTTGCTTACGGGTATGCCACTCAACTGGTTGTTTTGGATGATTCCGGGAAAATAGAAACTGTGTATGCTGCTCACGATGCCGGTAAAATCATGAATCCGGTGATGTTCGAAGGCCAGATTGAAGGTGCAGTTCATATGGGATTAGGTTACGCTTTAACCGAAGACCTTCCTATGATTGATGGGCAATTGGTTTCCACAAAAATGCGCGATCTAAAAATTCTACGGGCAAAAGATATGCCTGAGGTTGTGGTTCTAGGCGTGGAAGTAAAAGATCCTGTAGGGCCATATGGTGCAAAAGGGTTGGGCGAAATCGGGTTGGTTCCGACTGCCGCTGCTGTTGCCAATGCATTATGCGATTTTGACGGGATACGCAGATATAGTTTACCTCTGAATAAATCTGTGTAAAATTATTCGCTATCTTTATAATTGTTCAATTAAAACGAATTCAATATGGTACCTATAAAATTATTCGAACAGAAAAAAGTCCGCACGTATTTCGATCCTGAAAAGGAGGTTTGGTATTTTTCGGTGATTGATGTGATAGAAATTCTAACAGAAAGCAGCATTCCTAAACGCTATTGGAGTGACCTGAAAAAGAAACTGACTCATGAGGGTAGTGAAGTGTACGAAAAAATCGTACGGTTGAAAATGATTGCTGAAGACGGGAAAAACAGAGAAACAGATGTGGCTGACACCGAAACTCTGTTAAGACTAATCCAATCCATCCCCTCACCCAAAGTAGAACCTTTCAAACAATGGCTCGCTAAAGTTGGTTACGAGCGTATGCAGGAAATTGCCGATCCTTCCCAAGGTATTGATAGGGCAAGAGAAAATTGGCAAAAGCTTGGTCGCAGTGAAATTTGGATACAACAACGAATGACGGGACAGGAAACCCGGAATAAGCTTACTGATTATTGGAAAGATAGTGGAGTGGAAAAATCAGATGAATTCGCTTTACTTACCAATATTATCCATCAGGAATGGACTGGGTTCACAGTTAAGAAACATAAAGACCTTAAAGGATTAAAGTCGCAAAACCTGCGTGATCATATGAGTGAAGCAGAATTAATTTTACAGCATTGGCCGAACTCTCAACCCGTCAAATAGCTGAAAGCGAAGAAGCCAAAGGATTAACTCAAAATGCAAAAGCAGGCAAAAAAGGAGATGCCGTTGCAAAAAACGCCCGTAAAGAATTGGAATCAAAAACCGGTAAAAATGTTGTAACAGGGGAGAATTTTTTACCGCCAAAACAAATTAACCTGGAATTGGAATAATCTGATTGAAATTTGATAAAAAGTCACCTTCCCTTAATATTACTGATAAATCGTAAATCAAATGTCCTTACTCCTCAAAAACGGAACCTACATTCATCCTGAAACCCTCAAATTCACTACTTCTGATATCATTGTTCATGAGGGAATTGACGGCAAAATTGAATTTGTCAGTCGGATTCATGAAGACCAATTCGAAAATATACTCGATTGTTCTGGCAAATACATCACACAATCTTTCGTCTGCGGGCATCACCACATATATTCTGCCTTGGCCCGCGGAATGGGCGCTCCCAAGAAAAATCCGGAAAATTTCAACGAAATACTTGAATACGTTTGGTGGACACTTGATAAATGCCTCGATGCCGAAATGATTGAAGCCAGCGCGCTATACACTGCAATGGCATGCATCAAAAACGGTGTTACTTTCGTGATTGACCACCATGCTTCGCCAAATGCCATTAAAGGTTCGCTCGAAATTATTGCCAGTGCTTTCGAAAAAGTAGGCGCTTCGCATTTGCTGTGCTATGAAATTTCCGATCGCGATGGTATGGATAAATCGGAGGAAGGACTTTGCGAGACTGCCGAATACCTTAGAAATCACCAGGGTTTGGTTGGCTTGCATGCTTCTTTTACAATTTCTGATGATACCTTGGAAAACGCCGTTGAACTTGCAAAACAAACAGAAACAGGCATCCATATCCATGTTGCCGAAGCCAAAAGCGACCAGGATCATTGCGTCTCAACATATGGAAT
>Ga0105047_10007707_pt1 | contig 18085 bp, 14 predicted proteins | sample MAT04_FD_78384 | JGI IMG/M metagenome (GOLD analysis project Ga0105047, IMG submission 78384) | Freshwater microbial communities from Lake Fryxell liftoff mats and glacier meltwater in Antarctica - MAT-04 (megahit assembly) | ecosystem: Environmental > Aquatic > Freshwater > Ice > Liftoff...
AAATCAAAATCAAAAGAGTTTACTTTCGTTTATAAGCCAATTCAAAAGAGAATACTGCTTGGTTGAAGGTACTGCCGTTGCACGGCACATTGGTCATAGAGAATCTATAGATTTTGACTTATTTAAATTAGCAAGTTTACGTAAAAATGATATTTATAAAAAAATTGCTTATTCCAAAAGGGTATAAATTTGGGTATGAAAATTATGAGCGATTGAATTTAATTCTTAACGAACTTAAATTTACTTTTTTTTCAGTTCCACACAAAATAACATCGAATGCTGAAATAAAGGGTATTATCAAAATTCCTGATTTGCTCACGCTTGCAGCCATAAAAGCTTTTGCTCTTGGAATAAGAGCTAAGTGGAAAGATTATGTAGATTTATATTTTATACTTAAAGATTTTTATTCTTTTGAAGAAATTGCAACGACAGCTTCCTTAGTTTTTGGTAATCAATTTTCTGAAAAGCTGTTTAAAATGCAACTCGGCTATTTTACTGGAATTAGTTCTGCTGAAGAAGTCACCTATTTAATTCCAAATTCGCCCACAGAAGCCCAAGTTCAAGAGTTTTTGATTAACGTTAGTATTGAAGGATTGTAGGTTTTACTTTCGTTCACCAATCTGCTGGCGCCACATCGCAAAATACAGGCCTTTTTCGTCTAACAATGCTTCGTGTCTGCCTTGTTCGATAATTTTTCCTTGTTCTAATACAAAAATCTTGTCAGCGTGCATTACGGTTGATAATCGGTGGGCAATAAGCACTGTAATTCTATTTTTATCGGATATGTTTCTGATGGTCGCATTGATTTCTTCTTCCGTAATCGAATCTAGAGCTGAGGTTGCCTCATCAAAGATTAGTAAGTTTGGATTTCGTAAAATCGCACGCGCAATAGACAATCGTTGCTTTTCACCACCGGAAACTTTAATTCCGCCTTCGCCAATGGTCGAATTCAATCCGTCTTCAGCACGTTCCAATAACTGATCGCAACTCGCTTTGTGCAATACTTCAATCAATTCTTCGTCCGTTGCTGATGGTTTTACGAATAATAAATTCTCCCGAATGGTTCCCGAGAACAGCTGTGCATCTTGGGTTACAAATCCGAGTTGTTTTCGTAAATCGAGTAAATCAATTTCGGATGAATCAATTTCGTTGTATTTCACGTGTCCTTTTGCAGGCGGATATAATCCAACCAAAAGTTTCACCAAAGTGGTTTTACCTGCTCCGGACGGACCTACAAATGCAACGGTTTCCCCTTGTTTTATATTGAACGTAATATTCTCAACGGCATTTTGCTTGGCCGATTTGTGTTTGAAGCTAACGTCTGAAAAATGTAACGATTGAATAGCACCTACATTTTTAGCATTTTTCGGACGGTATTCTTTTGGAGCATTTAGCAATTCCTTGAAGTTTTCCATCGAAACTTTGGTCTCATTCAGTGTAATGATAAACGAACCCAATTCCTGTAATGGCCCGAAAATAAAGAACGTAAAGAAAACCATAGTCAGTAAATCTCCAACAATAATTTTGTCGCCAAATAAAAAATAATATAACGTAAACACAACAGACGTTCTTAAAAAGTGCACCGTTGTTCCTTGAATAAAACTCAAACTTCGGATAAAACGGATTTTTTGTAACTCAAGTTGAAGGATTTTCAATGTGTTTAAGTTCAGCCGTTTTTCTTCCTGATAGGTTAATCCCAAACTTTTTACCAACTCAATATTGCGTAAACTTTCCGTTGTTGAACCCGCTAAGGAATTGGTTTGTGTAACAATTTTCCGGGAAACGATTTTGATCTTTTTCCCCAAATACGAACTGATCAACGCAATAATTGGCGCTGTAAGCAGAAAAATAATGGAAATTCTGTAATCAATCTGAGAAACGTAAACAATAACAAAAACAAATCCGATTACGGTTTGAAATATCAACGAAATCGAAAGTGTAATCAGTTTTTCAGAATCGATACGTACTTTGGTTAATTTGCTTAATGTCTCGCCGCTGCGTTGGTCTTCAAACTCTTCGTAAGGCAAATCTAACGATTTCTTGATTCCGTCGGTGTACATTTCGGCCCCAGTTCTTTGAATTACGATGTTGGTAAAATAATCCTGAAAGTTTTTGGTAATTCGAGAAATCATCGCGGCGCCTAATGACAAGCCAAGCCAGAACAAAAGCGATTTGATAAAAGCCATTTCATTTCCTTTATATTTTCCGATGCCAACACCACAATCTTGCAATAATTTACCCGTAATAATAGAGTCGGATAAGCTGAAGCAAATGTTGACAGCCGCCATTAAAAGTGCAAAAAACAACAGCATTTTGTGTTTTTTGAGGTAAGCGTATAATAGTTTCATGAAGTTTATTTTTTGGACTGCCAAAAGTAGAAAATTATTAGCCAAAAAGGAAAGTTTTGGATTGTAATCATTTATAATTAGATAGTCGAAATTCAATTCGAAATCATTTTCCGTACTTTTGAATTTTAAAAGCAGATTATGAACTTTACGACCAAAATACCAATTGAAAAATCCAAGAATCCGATACGCTATGATTCTAAAATAGTGTCGATAGGTTCTTGCTTTGCTGAGAATATAGGTAAAAAGTTTAGCTATTTTAAGTTTCAGAATAGTGTCAATCCGTTCGGGATAATCTTCAATCCGGTTTCAATAGAAAATCTGATTGCTCGAGTTGTCAGCAAACAAAAGTTTACTGAAAATGACATCTTTTTTCATAATGATTTATGGCATTGTTTTGAAGTGCATTCGGAATTGTCCAATCCGGATAAAGAAGCGTTTTTAAAGTTGCTTAACGAAATTGTTATTGCAACAAATATCCAAATAACCAAATGCACGCATCTTATACTTACCTACGGAACATCTTGGGTTTATCGAAATAAAGCATCTAAAAAAATTGTTGCGAATTGCCATAAAGTGCCGCAAAGTCAGTTTGATAAAGAAATTTTATCGGTTACAGCCATTGAAAAATCCCTTCAGAATACTATTGATTTAATAAAAAAAATAAATCCGGATTGTGATTTCATTTTTACCATTTCACCAGTGCGACATCTTAAAGATGGTTTTGTAGAAAACCAACGCAGCAAAGCACATTTGACAACCGCTCTTCACAATGTTGTCACACTGAGCCTGTCGAAGTGCGATTATTTTCCTAGCTATGAAATCATGATGGACGAACTGCGCGACTATCGATTTTATGCCGAAGATATGTTGCATCCTAGTCAAACCGCTATCGATTATATTTGGGAACGGTTTGCAGCCACTTCCATTTCTGAGGAAAGTTATTCCGTTATGGAAGAAGTTAGTAGCATCCAAAAAGCATTGTCTCATCGTCCTTTTAATCCAGATTCTGAAAGCCACAATAAGTTTTTAGGATTTCTTCAAATCAAAATAGATAAAATTCAACGACGGTTTCCGGATTTATCATTCTAAACTCTTTTGCACGCCATGCTACGCTCGTAGTATATATGTCTAAACACTTTAGCATGCCATGCTACGCTTATCAGGCATCAACATCAATTTTTTTTATCAAAATACGACAATTGACGTATTTCCTCAACTTGGTTTTAATTATAGGTTTGTACTATAACTAAAAACCAAAAATCATGAGAATTTTTAAAACCATAATCGTAATTACATTTTTAGTGTTCTATACGAATAGTGCTCTTGCTCAACGACCAATCCTTACTGACGAGGAAGAAGTTTCTACAACTGTAACCAAAGAAATAGATGAAGTTTTTCAATCATCGGATTTCACTAAGAAAAAATCTAAAAAATATGCTGAGGTTAAAGGCACTATGGTTATCGACATTGGTGTGGTGCAAAACGGAAAAGTTGCTTCCTTTTTTAAAGTTGATAGCGACATCAAGAATATTGACTTTATCAATTTCATGTCGGATTATATTTTGCAACACAAATTTCAATTCAAACTTCAAAAACAGCAGCGGTATAAAATCCGATACACTGCGGTATTTTAACAAATTTCATACAAAACAATAAAAACAATAAAAACGATGAAAAAAACTACTTTAGTATTGTTGGCGCTAGTTTTAGCTACCACTTTACCAGCAAATGCCCAATTTGGGAAATTATTAGACAAAGTTAAAGGCAAATCCGGCGCCGGTAAAAAATCGGGAAATTTTGCCACCGTTTGGGAATCAGAATTTGACAATAAGGCATCACGATTGGCTTTATGTGATGGCGATGGTAAATTTATTATTGGCACCGATGACAATTCAGCTTCGGTTATTAATGCAGAAGGAACTGCACTTTGGAATGGTGATTATAAAAAATTAACCACGAACAAAACAAACAATTCGGAATACCAATACACGATTTGGAAAGAGAATGGAGGTTATTTATTTCTATTTGATAAAAGAAGTTTAGGAACAGACAGGGTAGCAGTTTTAGATTTGGCTACGGGAAAAGAGTTGTGGAATTCGGAACAATATCAAAATCTTATTCCAAAAGGCGGAACCAAAACGGAAGAAGGAAGTGACCAAGGCGAACTGGAAACTGTAAAATATATTGGTGAACTCGATTCATTTTTAATTTCGCAGAAAAATTCGGTTATTTTAGTAAAAGCCAATACAGGTGAGAAAATTTGGGAAACCAATCGTTTTAAAGGTGGCGTTGGAAAGTATGTGTATGATTCTAAAAGAAATGAAATTATAATGGTAAACTTTAAGCCAACGGCTCTTGGTGCATTGTTTGCTGGATTTAAAAATCAATTAGTTCGAATCAATGCTGCAAATGGAGATGTCTTATGGGACGCTACGTTTACTGGAACCATTGAAAAAGAATTAGTAACGCGCAGGGCTATTATTGATTTGTGGATTAAAGGCGATAAAATATTCATGTATTTGGATGGAATAACGGTTTATGAATACGGAACAGGGCAAAAATTATGGTCTGCTACTTACGAAAACGATATGGCAGGAAGCAATGGTGGAATGTTTAGCGGTGGAAAGCGTTCTAAAATTTACAGAACTATTGCTGATCCAATTTTTACCGATGATGCGGTTTATTTAGTACTATTGGGAACAAGAGACAGAACGAAATATGTTGAAAAACACGACTTGAATTCAGGAAAACTGATTTGGGCTTCTGAAAAAATTGCGGGTGCTTTTTGTATGCCCAACATCTACAAAGCCAATGATAAAATTTTGGTACAAGTGGGCGGAAAAGTACAGGTGCAAGAATTTAGATTGGAAGAAACTTCAGGAGGTGCTGGTGTTGCTGCAGGAATGGCTCTTGCTGGATTTGGTGGCGGTGGCGGAGGTAAAAGTTGGGTTCCGTATATCTACTGGGATTACAAAAATCAGAAAAATTCTGTACTGTGTTTAGATGACAAAACAGGAATTACTTCATGGCGTTCAGAGAAATTTGACAAACGCATTACCGATTTGATTTTGGATGAAAACAAAACTGTTTTTGTGGGTGATGGAGATGAATTTTATGGTTATGATATTGCTTCAGGAAAACAATTGTTTGATGTAAAACACAATGATGCAAAAGTGGGTAAAGCTTTCGACGTAATTGATTTTGGAGATAAAGTAGTTGTTGTTTCTGAAAAAGGATTGGCATCTTATACCAAGAAAGACGGTACTCGCGCTTATGCAACAGATAAAATTAGAGGAATTGATCAATGGTATAATGTTAAAGGAAATTTCTTTTTGAGAGACCAACGCAATAGTAAAAATATAATCTACGGCATTGATATGGCTAATGGTGAAACTAAAGGTTCAGTTCAGTCAAAAGGAAAAGGTGGAAGTCCAAGGTATGGTAATGGAATCGATATTACTGCTGATGGAGAATACATCTTCGCTTTTAAAGGTAAAAAAGTAGAGAAAATAAAAGTTAATAACTAAATATCATAATGGACTGTAACCTAAAAAAGTACAGTCCATTTTTTAATTCAAGCAATTATGAAAGCGATCCTATTTCTTATCACTTTTAACTTATCATTCATCTCTGTTTATGCACAAGAAGTACAATGGGCAAATAAACTTATTAAATATTCTTCTGATTTAGGTGGAAAGCAATTTGGAATTAAACGCATTTTAGGAAAGCCTGATGTTTTTCCACAATCAGGAAGCAGTCCAAACGCATGGACACCAAAAAACGCATTGGATGGTTACGAGTTTGTAGAAGTAAGTTTTGAAAAACCCCAAACAGTGAGACAAATTGCTGTTTTTGAAAACCTTAATTCAGGTGCTGTTGTTAAAATTTTGGTTGATAATGGTTCAGGAAAATATCAAACGGTTTGGTCTCGAAAAAAAGACTACAAAACACCATCGTTCAAAGCTACAATTCCGGCAGATCATAACTATTATTTTAAACGCAAAAGAAGGAAAATTCAAGAAGCGCCTGAGGTATTAAATCCTGGAATTGAAAATGTTATTCTTGAGAACGCAGTTTCAGGTGTTGCTGCCGTTAGAGTTGAGTTCAATTTTGCTTTATTACCAGGACAAAAACAAATTGATGCCATTGGAATTTCTGATTCAAAAACGCTACTTAATGCCAGTATAAATAGTAATGCTGTTTTTGAACATTTATCAGATTCAAAAAGCGTAGCGCTTGATGGTATTACTCCAAATAATCCAATAGTTTCACCGGATGGAAAAAAACTCTTTATTACTACCTTACATGAAAACAAAGAAGAAGTATTTTCTTTTGAAAAAAATGGAAACAGTTGGGCTAATAAGAAAAGTGAAACACAGTTTAATACCAATAGTACTTATAATTACATAGCATATCTGGGTACAGATTTTATTTTAAAAGGTGGAAACGAATATAGCAGAGGAAGCAATGAATGCGGCTATGAATTATTTTCAAACAGCAACGGAAACAGTTCGCGTAGTGTTTTAAAAATCACCGCTTTTAACAATTACGATGCTGCATCAGATGCTACGATGACTAATGATGGGAACGTTCTTATAATGGGAATTGAAACCGATTATACGCAAGGCGGAACCGATTTATATTTCACCCAGAAAAAGGATGACGGAACATACGGTTTTCTTCAAAGTATGGGAAAAACAATCAATTCGGCTGCAGATGAAGGTATGATGCATTTATTATCCGACCAAAAAACAATGCTCTTTAGTAGTAATGGATTTAGTAGTTTTGGAGATTTTGACATTTATGTTTCCTATCGATTGGATGACACTTGGAAAAATTGGTCCGAGCCTATAAATCTTGGTAGTAAAATAAATACTAATGAGTTTGACGGAATGCCCTTTTATGATGAGTCTAATGAAACGCTATATTTCATTACTGCGATTAATGGCAACAACGTTTTAAAAGCAATTACCCTTCCTAAAAATAGCATCTTTAAATCAAACTAATCTTTTAAATACGTAATATGTCGTATTGCATGGATTTTATTTTCTAAAGAAATTTGTCCTATAACTTTAAACAAAAGAAAACCATGAAAATCATTAAACAATTTGGATTAGTATTCGTAGTAGCAGTAGCAGCAATTTTAACGTCGTGCAGTAGTGACAGTAGTGGAGGTGGAGGTTCAGCCAGTGTTGGGACTCTTAAAGCTAAAGTAGGAGGAGCTAATTTTAGTTCTATTTCGCAAGCGGCGAACGGAATTATTGCAACTAGCGGAACTTTTCAAAACCTTTCCATTTTTGGTGCAGACGCATCTGGAAAATCACTAAGCATGACAATTCTTGCTGAAAATATTGGTGTAGGCACTTATCAGATAACCGATCAAGCTGAAACAGTAGTTTCAGGAACTTATTCTGAAACTAATATTAACAATCCAACTGAGACCCAAGTTTGGAGCGCGCCTTATGACGGCGGTGGAAATTCAGGATCAATTGTTATTACAAGCAAGACAGACACAAACGTTCAAGGCACATTTTCTTTTACCGCTAAATCTATTACAGGAACTGGAAATAAAGCAATTACCAATGGTGTTTTTAACGTAAATCTTACGAGTAATTAATAAACGCAGACAGTCATTTCGTTAAAAAGAAGGCATAATTTGCCTTCTTTTTCTCTTAAAATCACGTCATTTTACGTATTTTTTTACTTGATATGATGTTCTAAATTTGAAATTGTATTTATTAAGTTATACTATTTTATTATGATAAATATTCTAGCCCTCATCACCGTTTTGTTTTTATCGCTAATTATATTTCTTATTGGCAGAATTCAATCTGACCGCCAAAAATTTAATGCTAGAATAAAATTTCTCGAAGATTTTATTGTTCAAATAAGCAGTGAGCAGAAAACCAAAGACAATCAAGTACAATTATCTGACGCACTAAAAGAGAAATTGGTTCAGGTTAATCAAAAACTATCCCAAGATATTTATGAAGTGAATTTTAAATTAATCGAAGAATTATATCCGAGAAAATAATATATTTAGGCTGTAAATTCTTCCTAATGAAAAAGTTATTAGTTTATTTTTTACGTTTCTAGCTTTGTTTTTATTCAGGATTTTAAAAGGATTGCAAGAAAACGTTACTTAAAGTTTACTAATGCTACTAGAACACAGCTTGGCGCTGTAATTTGGGACAGGAACTTTATCATTAAATATGCTAACGCTAAAAGTAATGCAACTGCGATTGTAGTTGCAGATGAAAGAAAAGCATTTGAGGCGGATCACGCAGAATTAGAAAACGGAAATGCAAAGATGAAAAAAAGAAGAACTGAAATTAATTGAAAAATCTCAATTGATTCGAATGTGTCTATTGGAACAAAAATTAATATAAAAATACTGAATAAAGTATGAAAAAGGCCGTTTTTTTTTTAGTGATTTTTATCCAATTTGGGTACGCGCAGAACGCTCAAGTTTTAATTGACAATTTAAAATCCGAATTACAATCTGTTCCCGATCCTAAACGAACAGCGACTATTTATTCTGATCTCGCTTGGTATTATTCTAATATATCCACAGATTCTGCACTTTTTTATGGTCAAAAAGCAATTGGTGAATCGACTAAACTTAAAGACTCAGCGTTGATAGCTCAAATCAATAGCGATTTAGGCGCAGTGTATTTCAGAAGAGGTGATTATGATAATTCAAAAACGAGTTACTTAACCGCTTTAAAAATTAGAAAACAAAGAAAAGATAATCTTGGCATAGCAAAAGTAAATCTGAATATGGCTAATATTTTAAACAAGCAAAACAAAAAAGAGCTTGCCCTTAAATATTATCTTGACGGAATCGATTATTTTGAAAAAGTGAATAATTCCGAAATAGTTTCAGTGGCGAAGGCAAATGTCGGTAGTCTTTTTGTAGACATGAAAAACTATTCAAAAGCCAGAAAATACCTTCAGGAAGCAATTGTTTATCAGGAAGCTAATAAGCAACATGAAGGGTTGTGCACTTCTTATTTGTCAATGGGAAATGTTTATTTAAAGACTAAAGACACTTTGAATGCTATTAAGTTTTATGAAAAAAGTATTGTTTCGTCAAAAAAAGTTGGTAATAAAATTTCGTTGTCAAGCGCATTGAATAATTTAGGCAGTATAAAATCTGAACAACAGAAAACAGCGGAAGCATTAGCCTTATTTAATAAATCGAAAATCCTTCGAGATTCTTTAAACCTGAACAAAAATGAAACTATTTTATCGATAAGCATTGTAAAAGAGCATATCATGCACCAAAGATTTGCTGAAGCCAATATTGCGCTATACAAACTCAAAAAAGAATATGAAAAAGATCCAAATGCGCAAAATAATTTGTTGCAAACCTATCAGTATTTTATACATACTTACGGTTATTTAAAAGAATCAGACAGTGTAAATAATTACAATAATCTAGCTTCTCAAATTCAGGATAAAATTATTGAAACGGCTGTAGCGCGTCAAACAAATGAACTGGAAGAAAAATACCAAAGTGAAAAAAAGGAAAAGCAATTACTGCAAAAAGCAATCGAAATCAAAAGCAGTCGAAATAAGTTGATTCTAGTTTCATCAGTAGCTCTATTTCTAATTCTGATTGGATTCCTTCTTTACAGTCAACAAAAGCTTAAAAACAAGCAGCAAGAGCAGGAATTTGAACTTAAATCGGCTATAGCCAAAATTGAAAATCAAAACAAATTACAAGAACAAAGACTACAAATATCAAGAGATCTGCACGATAATATTGGTTCGCAGCTCACGTTTATTATTTCCTCTGTAGATAATATCAAGTATGCTTTTCAAATAAAGAATTCTCAATTAGACAATAAACTTACGAGCATCAGTAAGTTTGCCAAGTCCACGATATTAGAGCTTCGGGACACTATTTGGGCTATGAACAATAGCGAAATTACCTTTGAAGATTTGCAGACGCGAATTCATAATTTTGTAGAGAAAGCGAAGGAAGCTAAAGACACTATTGCGTTTGATTTCAAAGTGAGTAAAGCAGTAATGGGAACCCTATTTACTTCGGTAGAAGGTATGAATATTTACAGAACTATTCAGGAAGCGGTGAACAACAGCATCAAATATGCGGAAGCTAAAAACATCAACATCGATATCAAAAATTTGAAGAATCATATTGTAATTCTCATAAGCGATGACGGCAAAGGATTCGATGTCAAGGAAATTGAATTGGGTAACGGAATTAACAATATGAAAAAAAGAATTTCAGATTGTGGCGGAACTATAAAATTCGAAACAAAACTCAATGAAGGAACTGAAATCACAATTAAGTTTCCAGATAAAATAATATAACTCCAATAGTATTTTTAAGAATACGACATATATCGTATTTTTTTTGCTCTTTATTCTCACCAATTTTGTCCAAGTCAAGTGGTATTGATCTTGAAATTTTAAAGCAATTAGGTTGTTTTTATTGTTGTCCTTTTCAAACGAGATTTCGTCAAGCAAAATCAGGAAGTTTGGAAAGGACTTTTTTTTAAGTATTTAAATGTATAACTTCACACAACCAACATTTCCTAATTTAAAATGATAAATTATGTCAGTAAGAATAGCCATTGTCGACGATAATGTTTTTTTGCAAAAAGCAATTGCCGAAAAATTATCGTTTTTTGATGATTTAGTATTGAAATTTACCGCTATTGACGGTTTTGACATGCAATTAAAATTAGAAAAAAATAAAAATATCGATTTGATTTTGATGGATATTGAAATGCCAGTTTGCAACGGAATAGAATCAACCAAAATTATCAAAAATAAATACCCACAGATCAAGATTATAATGTTGACTGTTTTTGACAATGATGAAAATATATTCAATGCTATTAAAGCTGGTGCCGATGGGTATTTGTTAAAAGAAGTTAATCCCGACGAATTGTATAGCGGAATTCAAGAAACACTTAATGGCGGCGCAGCAATGACGCCTTCAATAGCTTTAAAAACATTAAAATTACTGCGAGAGCCAATTGTGTTTGATGATGTTTTAAATAAGGAGGAATGCAATTTAACAAGTCGCGAAGTAGAAGTTTTAGAGCAGTTAAGCAAGGGTTTAAAATATACTGCTATTGCGGACAATTTATTTCTTTCGGCAGGAACGATTAGAAAGCACGTTGAAAATATTTATACAAAATTGCAAGTGCACAATAAATTAGAAGCCATCCAAAAAGCGAAAAGCAATAAATTGATCTAAAATAAGGCAATTGCCCTATTTCACATGTTTTTAATTCGGTGCACATTTGGATTTAAAATTGGCCGAAAATTATTCTAATTTTTAGATAAAGTTTTTTAAAGATGTAGCAGTCTCAAAAATTAAGTAGGTCTCTTTTTTGCATTTTTTTTAGCTTTATAGAATATACTTTTAGTTATATAACAATCTATACGGAATCACGGTGAATTATGTTTTTAAGGCTGAAATTTTTTTGCTGGATAAGAACTACAGAGAAGCAATAGAAAATTTTAAAATATGGGCCGATTTGGCCAACAAAAACAACTACAAACATTTAGAACAATATTGTTACGAGAATCTTGCAAATGCTTATCTAAAATTTAATGACTGCAAAAGTGCATTTGCCTACAAAGAAAAGTTTCAGCAATTAAAAGACACTTCAGATAATTTAATCACAAAAGCAAAAGTTGCGGAGTTACAAATTCAGTTTGAAACCGAAAAAAAAGAAAAACTACTTGCGGAGTTAGTCTGTTCGCCAAAGAAGCAAAAAGAAAAAAGCGAACTACTTTTTTGTTCTCTGCTTTAGGCTTAGCTTTTTTGTTAGGCTTGATTGGTTTTTTAGTTTACAAACAGCAACGTCTTACAAACACGCAAATTATCAAAGAAAACCAACTCAGACAAGCCTTAGTAAAAATCGAAAATCAGAACAATTTGCAACAACCACGTTTAGAAATTTCTAAAGATTTACATGATAATATTGGTTCCAAACTCACTTTTGTAATTTCGGCACTAGATAATTTAAAATATTTTGAATTTACTAAAGATAAACTCTATGATAAATTTGACTCCATTGGAAATTTCACACGTAGTACGATCACCGACTTGCGTGATAGCATTTGGGCAATGAATAAAGAAGCAATTACTTTTGAAGATTTAAAAATCAGGACAGTCAATTTTATCGATAATGCTCAAGCGTCACTTTTAGGAATTTCGTTCGAAGTTATGTATCCAAAAGAGAATGATACGTTTGTTTTTAATTCAAAACAAGGAAAATTTATCGGATAGCAACACTTACAATAACACCATCACTTACTAGTACAACACCCGCTTCAAGATGCGGGAATGGGACGGTCACTCTGCAATCAACAGCAACGTCTGGAAACATTCAGTGGTTTGCAACAGCATTAGTTTCTGGTACAACGTATTACGCCTCCCAAAACAACGGAACTTGTGAAAGCCCAACAAGATTAACCATAACAGCAATATTAGGAGCCTGTTTAGAAACGGATGAATTTGTGTACAAACAGATTAAGGTTTATCCAAATCCTGTGACTGATTTACTGACTATTTCAAACACTGAGATGATGTCTGGAATTACAATTGCCGATATGTTGGGTAGAATTCTATTAAAAACTAGGTTAAATGACACCGAAATGAAAATAGATATGTCAAAGTACCCAACCGGAACTTATTTGGTTCAGGTTTCAGTTGACAGTGCAATAAAAACCTTTAAGATTATCAAAAGATAGTACGTAGTTTTTATATTTTTTGCAGAACCATCCCGATTTTTGGGATGGTTTTTTTTCATAATATACGAAGAATACCGTATTTGTTTCTGTTTGTACGCAATCTAAATTTGCCTTATAACTTTTAATAAATTAATACAATGAAAACAAAAAATTATTTTTCGAAATTCGCAGTAGCACTACTGTTTTTAGTTTTTGGCTTAGCTGCAAAAGCAAACAATGTAACCGTTACCGGGACAACGGTCGTTGGGTCTAATGTAACATTTAATATTAGTTGGGATAATAGCTGGAATGCCAATGTTGCACCAGCCAACTGGGATGCCGTTTGGGTATTTATCAAATTCCAAGACTGTAATACACGTCTTTGGGCGCATGCCGGATTAAGTGCCGTTGCCGGAGATCACTCTGCAGCTTCACCATTACAAGTTGATACGGTTACTGACGGTAAAGGAGTTTTCCTCAGAAGAAGTTCAATAGGTGGCGGAAACATTTCTAATGTAAGCGTTACTTTAAAAATGAGCATTCCCGCTGGAACATATAATTATAAAGTTTTCGGAATTGAAATGGTAAATGTACCACAAGGTGCATTTGATTTAGGAGATGGAATAAGTGCTTCTACTTATAATTCTATTTCTGTTAGTGCTTCTTCTCAATCAGGTGGATTAACTTCAGCACTTATTGGTGGTTCATCTGCCGCTGTTCCTGCAACTTTTCCAATGGGTTATAACTCCTTTTATGCAATGAAATATGAAATTTCTCAGCAGCAATATGTAGAATTTTTAAATGCTTTAACATACGATCAACAAAGTGCACACACTTTTAATGATCCAATTAGTGTAGTAGGAACTTATGCTATGTTTAACGGTTTCAGTTATCGAAACGGAATTCGTATTTCAGTTCCAGGAAACAATGGCGCAATACCAGCAGTATTCGTTTGTGATGCAACGCCAGGTGTTGAAGACAATAATGATGATGGTCAAGGAACCGCTTGTACAGGTTTAAGTTATAGTGATGTTGCTGCTTATCTAGACTGGTCGGCCTTACGACCAATGACTGAGATGGAATTTGAAAAATTAGCAAGGGGTACAGCTCCAAGATTGGCTAATGAATATCCTTGGGGAACAATTGATATTCTTGCTGTAAATAATCTTATTACTGGATTGGTAAACGATTTGTTGCCAAATGAAACCTACACACCAGCAACAAATGGAGCTTGCGCTTATGGAATTGGGACTTCAAATGCTATTTATGGTCCACTAAAAGTTGGAGTATTTGCAACAGGAACTTCTGGAAGAGGATCTTCAGGTGCAGGTTATTATGGTTGTATGGAACTAGGAGGCAATTGCGCAGAAAGAGTTATTACAACAGCTAACACTTCTGGTACAGCATTCAACGGAACTCTAGGCGACGGAACAATTTCAGCACTTGGATTGGCAAATCAAGCTACTTGGCCATCACCAATTACTGCAATAGGCATTGGTTTTAAAGGCGGTGATTATGTTAATCCTGCATTAAGAGTGAGAACTTCTGATAGAGCAAATGTTATTACAGTAGATCCTAATAGAAATTTCAATTATGGTGGTCGTGGCGTAAGATAATAATCTAATTTGATCTATAATCAACAGCATTTTAAAGTGGATTATAAAAATAAATTATAAACAATTTTAAAATCAAATTAGATGAAAACAACTTATATAAAAATAGTTGTATTCGTAACGTTTCTTGTAACACATTTCTCAATCTATGCCCAATATAATGGCGGAAATTCAGATGGTGCTTCATTAGATTTAGTTACCAATACATCCTGTAGTTCGTTACCCCCATCGTTTTTTGCCTACTTGGGAGGCAATGCTGATGGAGCCAGTGTAAACGACTTATTAATTACTTCTTGCGGAATTGCTCCCTCGCAGTATGCCTTTTTAGGCGGAACTGCAGATGGTGCTGCAACGGAAGAATTAGGCGCAACAGCATGTGGAACGCCACCGTCTTTCTTCGCCTTTTTTGGAGGAAATAATGATGGTGCCAATGTAGAAACTCTAGAAGTTTCCGTGTGCCCATTTCCACCGTCATTTTATGCATATTTTGGTGGTGATGGCGATGGTTTTTCTATTGATAAAACAGCGCCAATTTGTCCAACTGCACCTCCAATCGCTAATTTTACAGCTTCTGCAACCTCAATTTGTGTAGGACAATCGGTAACTTTTACAGATACGTCTACCAATATACCAAGCGCATGGACCTGGACATTGCCTGGTGCAACTCCAAATAATTCTATAGTTCAGAATCCAGCGGTAATTTATAATACTCCGGGAACATATACTGTAACTTTAGTAGCTGCCAATTTCAATGGAACCAATACTAAAACAGTTACTAGTTTCATAACGGTTACTGCTTTTCCATCGGTTACGTTAACAACTCCAGCATCAAGATGTGATGCAGGAACGGTAACTTTAAATGCAACTGCATCTGTTGGAACATTGAGTTGGTATGCAAATATAACCGGCGGAACTGCTCTCGGGACAGGAACAAGTTTTACAACACCAAGTATTACTGCCAACACAACTTATTATGTAGAAGCAGTTTCTGCAAGTTGCAGTTCGTCAAGAACGGCTGTAACTGCAACAGTGAATACAACGCCGAGTTTATTGACAACAACTGCCGCAAGCCTTTGTGGTGCTGGGTCAGTAACTTTAAATGCAACGTCAAGTGCTGGAAATACCATTTGGTATGCCAATCCAACCGGTGGAACAGCATTAGCAACAAATAATAATTTTCTAACGCCTTCAATTGGTACTAGTACAACTTATTATGTTGAAGCTACTACAGGAAGTTGTACTTCTCCACGAACCGCTGTAATTGCAACCATTAATGTAACGCCAACCATAACTGCAACAACGCCTGCTAGTCGTTGTGATGCCGGTACGTTAACTTTAACAGCAGTGGCGAGTTCTGGAACCTTAAATTGGTATGCAAGTCCAACTGGTGGTACAAGTTTAGCAGCTGGCACAAGTTTCGTAACTCCAAGTTTAAGCGCTACAACAACCTATTATGTTGATGCATCAATTGCAACGTGTACTACTGCTAGAATTGCAGTAACTGCAACAGTGAATGCATCACCAATTGTAACTGGAACAGCAAATAGCCGTTGTGATGCTGGAACAGTAGTATTATCTGCTTCAACAACAACAGGAACTTTAAGTTGGTACGCCAATGCATCAGGTGGAACAGCCATCGGAACTGGAACTAGTTTTACTACTCCAAGTATTGCACTTACAACAACTTATTATGTAGAGGCGGTAAATGCAACGTGTATTTCGGCTAGAATTGCAGTTATTGCAACGGTAAATTCTTCGCCAACGATTATAGCAACAACGCCAGCAACTATTTGCAGTGGTGATACCTTTACCGTATCTGCAACAGCAAGCGCAGGAACATTGGCATGGTATAATGTTGCAACTGGCGGACTTGTTCAAGGAACAGGTAACTCATTTTCTTTGTCAAATTGGGCAACAACGACAACCTTTTATGTTCAAGCAACTAACGGAAGTTGTCAGTCAGTGAGAACTCCAGTTATCGTGACCGTGAATCAAAGACCATTTGCCCAAACAGCAACTGGAGCTTCAAGATGTGGTACGGGAACTTTAGCCTTATCTGCAAGTTATACTAACGGAACAATCAACTGGTACGATGCGCCGAGTGGAGGAAATTTAGTTTTCACTGGAAGTAATTTTGTTACTCCAAGTTTAGCTTCAACCACAACTTATTATATTGAAGGAGTAAACGGAACTTGTGTTTCATCCATCAGAACTGCTATTACTGCAACAGTTAATGCAATTCCAACCGTTACTTCAACCACACCAGCGAGTCGTTGTGGAGCAGGAATTATTACTCTAAATGCAGCTTCAAGTATTGGAACTTTGGTTTGGTATAGCACTGCTTCTGGTGGAACTGCGTTGGCAACGGGTACAAGTTTTAGTCCAAACCTCTCAGCGACTACAACCTATTACGTAGAAGCTTCGAACGGAACGTGTGCATCAACTAGAACTGCGGTTGTCGCAACTATCGATATCGCACAGACTATTACTGCAACAATTCCAAGTAGTCGTTGCGATGCTGGAACACTAACTTTAAGTGCAGCAGCAACTGGCGGAACATTGAATTGGTATGCTACTGCAACTGGTGGTGCGTTACTGGCTTCTGGATTTAATTTCACGACGCCATCACTTTCTTCCTCAGCGACTTATTATGTTGAGGTTACGAACGGAACATGTACTTCTGGGCGAGTTGCGGTTACAGCTTCAATCAGTCCGATTAGTGCTCCTACAGGAAATGCTATTCAGTCATTCTGTGCCGGAGAAACCGTTGGATTATTAGTAACCACAGTTGGTACAAACATTGTGTGGTTCACTGCTGCAACTGGCGGAACTGTAGTTTCGAATAGTGCACCGTTAGTATCGGGAACAACATATTATGCTTCTCAAAACAACGGAACTTGTGAAAGCCCAACAAGACTGGCGGTTACAGCAGTATTAGGAGCTTGTTTAGGAATGGATGAGTTTGTGTTCAAACAGATTAAAGTTTATCCAAATCCTGTGACTGATTTATTGACTATTTCAAACACCGAGATGATGTCAGGAATTACACTTGCAGATATGTTGGGTAGAGTTTTATTCACTAAAAATATAAATGACACTGAAACGAGAATCGACATGTCAAATTATCCAACTGGAACTTATTTGGTTCAGGTTTCCATTAACAGCGCTACCAAAACGTTTAAGGTGATTAAAAAGTAAGAAAGTAGTTTTTATTTTTTTTAAAAAGAAGCCGTCTCAATATTAAATTTGAGGCGGTTTTTTATAGCTGTTTACTTTATAGTGATAGTTTAATTTTTATGACGTTGGCAAAATTGTCCTTATTCGGCAATCTTCTTTCGTAGGTTGTGTCCTAAAGCCATAAATCCGAACTCTAATTCTACTTTTTTAGAACCTATTACCGAAAAT
>Ga0105047_10007708_pt1 | contig 18085 bp, 17 predicted proteins | sample MAT04_FD_78384 | JGI IMG/M metagenome (GOLD analysis project Ga0105047, IMG submission 78384) | Freshwater microbial communities from Lake Fryxell liftoff mats and glacier meltwater in Antarctica - MAT-04 (megahit assembly) | ecosystem: Environmental > Aquatic > Freshwater > Ice > Liftoff...
CCGGCCTGGTTCATGCCCGCCGACCAGCGGGTGGCACTGCCCACGCCGACGCCGGGGCCCCTGGTCACCGATGCTCCGGCCACACCCGATGCGGCTGCCACCGATGGAGCATCCGCCGCTCCGTGACCGCCGGTGTAGCCTCGGGTCAGATCCGGTATCTCGAGCGACTGGGACTCCGGATGACGAGCACAGGCACCTCGCTGTGCCTGGGCATCGACCCGGACCCCGATGGGCTGCCGGACGGGTTTCCGCGGACCGCGGACGGCGTGGCGAGGTTCAGCGAGTTGGTGCTGGACGCCGCCGGCCCGTTCGCTGCCGCGGTCAAGGTCAACGTCGCCTTCTTCGAGCGCTGGGGTAGCGACGGCGTCCGTGCCCTCGAGCGCCTGCGGAGTCGGATCCCGTCGGACCTGCCGTTCATCGCGGATGCCAAGCGCGGCGACATCGGCTCCACCGCGGTCCAGTACGCCATCGCGCTGTACGACGCACTCGGCGCGGACGCGGTCACTGCCAGCCCGTACCTGGGCTCGGAAGCGATCGCGCCGCTCCTCGACCGACCTGACCGGTTCGTCTACCTGCTGTGTCGGACCTCCAACCCCGGTGCGCTCGAGCTCCAGGGTCTGGTCGTGGCCGCCGACCCCGCATCCGGTGCCCCGGCCGAGCCACTCGCGCTCCGCGTGGCCCGGCTTGCGAATGGCTGGACGCGGCATCCAGGCACCGTGGGACTCGTCGTCGGCGCAACGGCACCCGAAGAGATGGCAGTGATCCGCGCCATCGCGCCGGGATTGCCGTTCCTGGTGCCTGGCGTGGGCACGCAGGGTGGCGATGCCGAGTCGACACTGCGCCATGGTCCAGCCGCCACCGGACCGGCCGCCGCGGCACCCGGCGGGGCCGTGCTGGTAAACGTCTCGCGGGGCATCGCAGGTGCCGCCAGGATGGCGCCAGACCCAGGGACGGCCATCGAGGTCGCGGCACGGACTTGGGCCGAGACGCTCATGGTGCTAGGATGACCCGGCCGTCGAGGGGCGGTCAGAATCGCAGCGGAGAACATCCATGGGACTCCCTAATATCGGACCCGTCGAGCTGATCATCGTCCTGGTCATCGCGCTGCTGGTCCTTGGGCCCGGCAAGCTGCCAGAGGTGGGTTCGGCGTTCGGCAAGACCATCCGCGAATTCAAGAAGGCATCGTCAGACATCACCGACAGCACCTCGCTGACGACCGCGCCGGCGCCCGCCGCACCTGCGACTGCTTCGACCGCAGTGGCCGCGCCCGCCCCGAACACGCTGACCCAGGCGACCGCGCCGAACACCCTGTCTGACAGCTCGGAGCCGGCCCTCAAGGGCACGCCCGCCGACCCTGCCTGAGCGGGTCGCTGCAGTATCGCGACGCCAGTGTGTCCGGTGACCATCGCCGGGCCGGCGTCGCCGAGTCCTGACGTCCATGGATGATGCCCTCGAGCCTGTGACCGGGACCGTCGAACGCGTCCCGCGTGATGCGGCTGTCGGTCAGGCGCTGCCATTGCCGCCTGCACCGGCTGCGACGCCACCCGTGGACGAGAGCGTCATGAGCCTCGTCGACCATCTTGGCGAACTCCGCAAGCGGCTGTTCATCAGCATCCTGGCCATCGTGGTCGGGGCGGCCATCGGCTGGGTGCTCGCACCCAGCATCATCGTCCTGCTGGCCCAGCCGATCCCTCAGCCCACGGATGGCAGTTCGAAGCTCCAGTTCCTGACGGTCACCGGACCGTTCCTGAACTACAGCAAGATCTCCATCGTGTTCGGCATCCTCATCGGCCTGCCCGTGATCCTGTACGAGCTGTGGCAGTTCGTGTCGCCCGGCCTGACCCCCCACGAGCGCAAGACGGCGCTGCCCTGGATCCCGCTCTCGATCCTCTTCTTCCTGTTGGGCGTGACGGTGTCCTGGGTCACGCTGCCGTTCGCGCTCCAGTTCCTGACCCAGTGGGTCCAGCCAGGTGTCACGGAGTCGCGTCTCACGGGGGAGGCCTACTTCGGCTTCGTGACCACGATGTTCATCATCTTCGGCGCTGTCATGGAGTTCCCCATCGCGCTCGTGCTGCTCCACAAGCTGGGCATCCTGAGCATCGAGAAGCTCCAGTCGAGCAGGCGGATGGTCATCCTGGGAATCGTCATCTTTGCCGTCGTGGCGACGCCTGGTGGCGACCCGTTCAGCCCGGTCGTCATGGCTGGGGTGATGTACATCCTGTTCGAGTTCACCATCTTCATGCTGCGACGCTCGGACAAGTCGCGGCCCGTGCGCCAGGACGTTGGCTGATCAGGGTCCCGACCAGGGACCCGGCCCGACCGTCCTGCCCGAAGCGGGTCAGCACGTCGCGATCATCACGGGCCTTTCCGGTGCGGGCAAGACCGCGGCCAGCAAGATCTTCGAGGACCTCGGTTACACGGTCGTGGACAACGTGCCCTCGGACCTGCTCGCAGACCTCGCCGAGCTCGTCGCCAATGACCCCGAGCGGTATCGGCGGGTCGCGCTCGTGCTGGACATCCGCTCGGGCAACGCGTCGCTGGCGCTGGGCGCCGCACTGGGCGCCCTCCACGGACGCGAGATCACGCCCCAGATCTTCTTTCTGGAGTCGTCCGACGAGGCGCTCATCCGGCGCTTCAGCGAGACCCGGCACCGTCATCCGCTGGAGACCGACCACCGTGGCATCGCCACGGCCATCGAGCGTGAGCGCCAGATGCTGGATGAAGTACGCGGCATGGCCCAGGTCATCATCGATACCTCGGACATGTCGCATCGCCAGCTTCGGGAGCGCATCACCAACGCCCTGGAAACGTCACATGAGCCCGACCAGATCGCGCTCCAGATCATCTCCTTCGGCTTCAAGCACGGCGTGCCCCTGGAGGCCGACCTCGTGTTCGATGTCCGGTTCATGGAGAACCCGTTCTACGTGCCGGGACTCAAGGCGCTGACCGGGCTCGATGCGCTGGTCCAGCGGTTCGTCCTGGAGCAACCGGTGACGGAGACGTTCCTGCAGTTCCTGCATGACTTCTACGCGTTCGCCATCCCCGCCTACCAGGCTGAGGGCAAGACCCGGGTGACGACGGCGATCGGCTGCACCGGTGGCATCCATCGGTCGGTGGCCATCTCCGAGCGGGTCGCCGCGGACCTCCGGCAGCAGGCACTGGGACCCGTCCGGGTCTGGCATCGCGAGCTCGAACGGCGGTGAAGCGGCCGTACGAGTCGCGGATGTCGCGACTTCGACGCTGGCTGCGACCAGGTACCGGAGTGAGTGGCTGGCTCATCGTGGTGTTCCTGGGTGAGCTGTTGCTGGCGGTCGCCGGGGCGTTGGTCATCCGGCAACTCTTCCGTGATGTGCCCGCGAACAGCCCGGCCGGCCAGGCGTTCAATCTCGCGAGCCTCCAGTTCCTGCCCGACTGGCTGCGCCCGCTCGTGGTGCTGGTCGTCGGTATCGCCATCTTCCTGTGGGGGCTCCGCCGACTCGTTGGCGTGCTCCTCGAGCCGTTCCCGGCGCATACCCAACCGCTCGTCGAGCTGGTGTACCAGAAGCGGTCCCTGGCTCGCGGACGCCGGATCGTGGCCATCGGTGGCGGCACTGGTCAGTCCACGCTGTTGCGCGGGCTCAAGCAGGCGACCAGCAACCTGACTGCGATCGTGACCGTTGCGGACGACGGCGGATCATCGGGCAAGCTGCGCCAGGAGCTGGGCATCGCGCCCGTGGGTGACATCCGCAACTGCATCACGGCGCTGGCGGATGCCGAGCCGACGATGACCAGATTGCTCCAGTACCGATTCCCGGCCGATTCACCCGATGCCGCCGGACTCAGCGGCCATGCCTTCGGCAACCTGCTCATCGCGGCCCTGTCGGATATCGCGGGCGATTTCGAGGAGGGCGTCCGGTTGTCCAACCGGGTGCTCGCAGTGCGCGGCCAGGTCGTGCCGGTAGCGCCGGTCCCGCTGACACTCCATGCGGAGCTGGCGGATGGACGCGAGCTGGACGGGCAGTCCCGGATCATGCGCTCCCGGGGTATCCGCCGGGTGTGGATCAGCCCTGCCGCCGTGGAAGCCAGCGTGGATGCCGTCGAGGCGATCCGTTCGGCGGAGCTCATCGTGCTCGGCCCCGGCAGCCTGTACACCAGCCTGTTGCCAAGCCTGCTGGTGCCCGGTATCCGGTCCGCCCTGGAGGCGACCAGCGGCGTTCGGGTCTTCGTGTGCAATGTGGCCACGCAGCCCGGTGAGACAGAGGGCTATACGCTGTCCGAGCACCTCGCTGCCATGCATGCCCACTCGGTCGGGTCACTGGTGGACGTCGTGCTCGCCAATGACAACCCGCACGCGCGACAGCCCCCAGACTACCCGGCCGCGCCGGTGCGCCTGGACATGCTCGCCGGCCACGGGTCGCCGTTGCTGGTCACGGCGGACGTGGTGGACATGGAGAACGCCCACAGACACGACCCCCAGAAGCTGGCCGTCGCACTGCTGCGCATCCTGGATGAGCGCCAGGCGCAGCAGGTGCCCATGGCCGTGCGCACGGCCTGAACAGCGCTGACACCGAGCGCCGCTGCCATGCCGGCCGCCACCAGCCGTCGCGAGGAACGACCCGACCGGGACCTGGTGGAGGCGCTGCGCGCCGAGCTCGCGGCCATCGAGCCGGCACGCGCCTGCTGCCGGGCCGCCACCCGGGCCGGCCTGGGTGACGCTGCCGAGGGGCGTGCTCGTTCTCCGGTCGTGGCCCGCCTCGCCGTGCGTCTGGAGGACGCCGACCCTGCGCGCTTCACGTGGGCGACCGCCGCCGATCATTGCCGCATGTCCTGGCTGCGTGGCCGGTTCCTGTCGCGCGGCTCCCTGAGCCTGGCGGAAGGCCACATGCACCTCGAGCTGGTCGTCGGCCCCGCCGATGCCGAGGAGCTCGTGGCCCGGGTCGCGGGAATCGGTGCCCCTGCCTCGTGGCGCATCCGGCGGGGCAGGGGTGTGGTCACCTGGAAGAGCATCGATGGGGTGCTGACGCTGTTGCGCCGGATGGGCGCGTCGGCAAGCGTCCTGGAACTGGAGTCGCGGCTCGTGACGCGGCACCTCCACGGTCATCTCAACCGGGTGCTCAACGCCGAGGAAGCTAATCTGTCGAGGGCAGTGCGCGCGTCCTATCGCCAATCGGTGGCCATCGCGGCGCTCATGGACAACGGCTCACTGTCGGAGCTATCCGTGGCCGACCAGCGGGTGGCACGCAGCCGGGTCGAGGCGCCCGAGTCGACCTTGGCAGAGCTCGCGGAGCATCTGGACATGACCCGGTCGCGTGTCCAGCGGGCACTCGAGCGGATCGAACGCCTCGCCCGCGACGAGGACCCCGCCAGACCCGGATAATGGCCCGATGCGTCCCATCATCGTTTGCGGTAACTGGAAGATGAACGGCCTGCCCAACGAGGCAGGTCCACTTGCGGCCGCGATCGCGGCCGCGACCGACGTCCCGGACGTCGTCCGGGTGCTGTGCCCGCCATTCGTGTCGCTTGCCACCGTGCGTGACGCGCTGGCAGGGACTGGCGTGGCGGTCGGTGCCCAGGACGCGCATCCCGAATCGGGTGGCGCCTATACCGGCGGCATCTCGGCACAGATGCTGGCCGGTCTCGCCACGTGGTGCATCGTGGGTCACTCGGAGCGTCGCCGGGACCAGGGCGAGACCGACGAGGTCATCGGCCGCAAGCTGGTGCGCTGTCTCGAGGCCGGGTTGCGACCCATCCTGTGCGTGGGGGAGCAGCTGGCGGAACGCGAGTCAGGGCAGGCAGAGGCGACCGTGCGGGCACAGCTGGAAGGATCCCTCGGTGTCCTGCTGCGCAACGGTCCGATACCCGCGGACCTGGTCGTGGCCTATGAGCCAGTGTGGGCGATCGGGACCGGACTGACGGCACGCGGCGCGGACGCCGCTGCGATGGCGGACACCATCCGCGCGACAGCTGCCGCGCTCGGTGCGCCCGATGCCGGTGCCGGGTTGCCGGTGCTGTATGGCGGCAGCGTCACGAGCGGCTCCATCAGCGAGTTCCTGGCCGAGCCCGCCATCGACGGCGCCCTCGTCGGTGGTGCGAGCCTGAAGGTGGACGAGATGGCGGGCATCGTGGCGCGTGCCGCCCTGACCGCCGAAGCCCGACGCACCGCCGCAGCGAAGCAGGACCTGGGCGCCGCCGGATGACCGGGGCAGGGGAGTCCCAGCGGCCGCGCCCTGTCGTGCTGCTGGTCATCGACGGCTTTGGCATCGGGCCCGATGCATCGGTCGACGCGATCGCGGCCGCCCGGATGCCCGAGTGGCGCCGACTGCTCGCCGACTGGCCACACTCCCGGCTGGATGCTTCGGGACCGGCCGTGGGCCTGCCGGTCGGCCAGATGGGCAACAGTGAGGTGGGGCACCTCAATATCGGTGCCGGGCGACCCGTGCTCCAGGACCTGCCGCGCATCGATGCCGCCATCGCCGATGGCTCCTTCTTCACGAATGCGGCACTCGTGGCTGCGGTCAGGACCGCTGCCCAGACGGGCAAGCGGCTGCACCTCGTCAGCCTCATCGGCCCCGGGGGCGTCCACGCCAATGACCGGCACCTCGTGGCCATCGCGGAGCTCGCGCGCCTCGAAGGTGTCCAGGACCTCGTCATCCATGCGCTGCTGGATGGTCGGGATACCCCGCCACGATCGGCGGGCCCATTCCTGGTCGACCTCGAGGCCCGGCTCACTGTCGCGCATCCGGGAGCCCGGATCGCCACGGCCAGCGGCCGCTACTACGGCATGGACCGCGATCAGCGCTGGGAGCGCGTCGAGGTGTTCTATCGGGCGATGGTCCACGGCGAGGGCATCTATGCCATCACGGCGGCCGAGGCGCTCGGGGGGGCATACGCCCGTGGCGAGAACGACGAGTTCACCACGCCCACCGTCTGCGGTGATCCGGCACCCGTCAACGACGGCGACGTGGTCATCCACTGCAACTTCCGCGCCGACCGCGCCCGGGAGCTGATCCATACCCTCGTCGATGAAGACGCGTTCGCCGGCTTCGAGCGTGGCGGCCGGCCACGTGGGCTGCATGTCATGACGCTCAGCGAATACGAGTCGGGCATGCCCGTGTCGGTCGCCTTCCCCCCGTTCGTGGTCACCAGCCTCGCCGAGATGGTGTCCAGGGCGGGCTGGCGCCAGACCCACATCGCCGAGACGGAGAAGTACGCCCACGTGACGTACTTCCTGAACGGTGGCGTGGAGGAGGCGTGGCCAGGCGAGGACCGGCTGCTCATCCCGAGTCCGCGTGTCGCGACCTATGACCTGGCGCCGGCCATGAGCGCCGTGGCCATCGCAGATGGCGTCGTGGCGGCCATCGGGTCAGATAGGTACGACCTCATCGTGGCCAACTTCGCGAACCCCGACATGGTCGGCCACACGGGCGTCTGGGAGGCGACCATCGCTGCCTGCGAGGTGCTCGACGAGTGCATCGGGCGGGTCGCGTCGGCGGTGCTCGGGTCGGACGCGGCGTCCGTCGCGGCGGGTGGCCCGGGTGCGTTGCTGGCCATCACTGCGGACCATGGCAACGCGGACGTCATGCGTGACGCGACCGGTGCCACCGTCACGTCGCACTCGCTGAGCCACGTGCCGTTGCTCCTGGCCGGCTCGGCTACGCGGGGCATCACCCTGAGAGACGGTGTCCTTGCCGACGTCACGCCCACGCTGCTGGGCTTCCTGGGCCTGCCACGTGCCGAGGGCATGACCGGGCTGTCGGTGATCACCTCCGCCGCGGCCGAGTAGCAGGCCCGAACGAGCACGGGTCCCGCGTCGGGCGCGTGCTATCCTTTCGGCCGTCTGAACGAACCACGTTGGAGTCACTGACCCTGTGAACCCGCTCCTGGCCATCGCCGAGATCCTCGTTTCGATCGGTCTCATCACGGCCGTGCTGCTCCAGGCCCGTGGCGGCGGACTGGGTGCCACCTTCGGTGGTGATTCGTCCGCCTACCGCAGCCGACGTGGCGTCGAGAAGACGCTGTTCCAGTTCACCATCGTGATGGCGACGCTGTTCGTCATCGTGTCCATGGTGTCGTTCCTGACGGCCCCCGCCGTCTCGTAGGGTCGACGGTGGGCCGGGACGGGTCGTGCTATCATCGGCCCTCGTTCCGGGGTCCGAGATCCCGTAGCTCGCTGCGCCGAGGTGGCGGAATAGGTAGACGCGCCAGGTTCAGGACCTGGTGGCCGCAAGGTCGTGTGGGTTCAAGTCCCTCCCTCGGTACCATCCCTCATCAGTGAGCAGAATCGCGAGCGAGCCTCCTGCCCAGGTGGCGGAATTGGTATACGCGTACGTTTGAGGGGCGTATGAGGCAACTCATCCGGGTTCAAGTCCCGGCCTGGGCACCACGCTTCTGACGCACGCGTTCACGGCGGCCGACACACGGCCGCCGTCGTCGTACCCGGACAATGACGAGTCCGGGCGTACCATGCCCCGGGGCGGTTAGCTCAGTCTGGTCAGAGCGCCTCGCTTACACCGAGGATGTCGGGGGTTCGAGTCCCTCACCGCCCACCATTCGCCGAGTGCGACGTCGCAGCCCGGCCGTCCGTCCATTCGTCACCTGCGACCCCGGCCGCCGCGGCGCCTGTGCACCGGGTGATCGATACGTCGCTTGGAGGCGGCGGCGACCCGTCCCCAGCCGTCGCACCGGTCACCCCGCGCACATATGACCGCTCAGATCCGTATCCCAAGCCCGTGCGAGCGCCTCGACCGTCGCACCGGTCACCCCGCGCACATATGACCGCTCAGGTCCGTATCCCAGGCCCGTGCGAGCGCCTCGACCGTCGCACCGGTCACCCCGCGCACGCCCGACGGGCGAGATCCGGCCGGCACTCGTCACGAACCCCGCCACTCAACGGCAGTCGAGCAGTGACGCACTGCTAGACTGCATCGGCTGCCCGGACGGACATGGGCACCACCATCCCAGGAGGTGTCGGTGAGTATCGAGCTGATCATCCTGATCGTCGTGGTCGTCGTGATCGTCGGCGGTTTCATCCTGCTGTACAACGCACTACAGCAGAAGCGCCTTCGTGTCGACGAAGCGTGGTCCCAGATCGAGGTCCAGCTCAAGCGTCGCTGGGACCTCATCCCGAACCTGGTGAATGCGGTCCAGGGCTACATGGGCTTCGAGCAGCGGGTGCTGACCGATGTCACGAATGCCCGGGCAGCCGCGGTCGCCGCCGGTGGCCAGGGTCCCGCCCAGTCGGCGAGCGCCGAGAACGCGCTGACCGGCACCCTCCGGTCGTTGTTTGCGGTCGTCGAGAATTATCCGGACCTCAAGGCAAGCGTGAACGTGCTCCAGCTGCAGGAGCAGTTGACCACGACCGAGAACCAGATCAGCTTCGCGCGCCAGCACTACAACGCCACCGTCCTGGACTACAACACCACCCTCGTGACCATCCCCAGCAACTTCATCGCGGGACCCCTTGGGTTCACCAAGCGTGAGTTCTTCGAGGCTGAGCCGGAAGCACAGCAGGTGCCCACGGTCAACCTCGGCTTCACGCCCCAGGGAGATGTGCCCGCTGTCCCGTCCATCACGACCCTTGCGCCGCCGCCGGCACCGGTCGTGCCCCCGGTGGCACCGCCGCCGCCCGGGACCCCGCCCCAGGCCTAGTCAGCATGTCCCTGGCAGGACCTGACCGATGACGGTCGCGCGTCAGTCGTTCTATCAGCAGATCGCCCAGAACAAGCGGCGGTCCTGGTTGCTCATGTTCGCGCTCGGCGCCATCCTGGTGCTGTTGGGCGCGGTCATCGGTTATGCCATCACCGGTTCCACGACGGGCGCTGGCGCGGTCGTGGTCGGGGCGCTCGTCCTGTCGATACTCTTGAGCGCCGGGGCGTGGTTCGGGGGTGACAGCCTGGTCCTTGCTGCATCCCAGGCGAAGCAGGTCGGACCGGCGGACGCGCCGCAGTTGATCAATGTGGTCCAGGAGCTGTCCTTGGCCGCCGGCGTGCCCATGCCCCGCGTGTTCATCATCGATGACAGCGCTCCCAATGCCTTCGCCACGGGTCGCGATCCGGCGCACGCGAGCGTAGCGGTCACGACCGGCCTCCTGGACAAGCTTGACCGAGAGGAGTTGCAGGGCGTCCTGGGCCACGAGATGTCCCACGTTCGCAACTACGACATCCGGTTCGCATTGCTGGTGGGTGTCCTGGTGGGCAGCATCGCGCTGCTGGCGGATATGTTCCTGCGCGTTTCCTTCTGGAGCAACGTCGGTGGCCGGCGATCGCGCAACGACTCGGGTGGCGGCCTGCAGGCGATCCTGATGGTCGTCGCGCTCGTCCTGGCGATCGTGGCACCGTTCTTCGCGCGGTTAGTCCAGATGTCGGTCAGCCGCCAGCGTGAGTATCTCGCGGACGCCTCGAGCGTCGAGTTGACACGCAACCCTATCGGGCTGCAGCGGGCGCTGGCCGCCATCTCTGCGGATACCGAGCCGCTGGAGGTCGCCAATCGAGCGACCCAGCACCTCTACATCGTCAACCCCATCAAGAAGCTGGACGACCGTTCCGGCAGCCTATTCTCGACGCACCCGCCCATCCGGGACCGTATCGACCGCCTCCGGGCACTCAGCGGTGAGCCGCCCCTGGACCCGGCTTCTGCCCAGGGTCTGGCCGGGCTGGACTGACTTCGTCCAGATGTGGTTGAATAGCCGCCGCCGCACCTGCGGGCCGAGATAGCTCAGTCGGTAGAGCACGCGACTGAAAATCGCGGTGTCGCCAGTTCGAATCTGGCTCTCGGCACCACTCTCTCGGTCGGGGACGGCTGGACTTTACAGGCGGAAGTGGCTCAGTTGGTAGAGCATCACCTTGCCAAGGTGAGGGTCGCGGGTTCGAGTCCCGTCTTCCGCTCCATTCCTTCATCGTCATCACCTGCGGCCGGCTCGGGCCGATCGGCGGATCTCGCGGGCCCAGGATGCGGGCGCCTGACCGCTGGCCCTTCGTCTAGCGGTAGGACGCCGGACTTTGGATCCGTGAACCGAGGTTCGAATCCTCGAGGGCCAGCCAGCTTCTTCGTGACTGCGTAGACTGAACCCTCACGGCGACGTACCCAAGTGGTTAAGGGGGAGGTCTGCAAAACCTCTATTCTCGGGTTCGAATCCCGACGTCGCCTCCATCGACTTACACACGGATACGGCCCTCGGTGCCAGCAGCCCGAGGGTCGTTCTGCGTCCGCTGACCGGGATGGACAGGCCGCCGACAGCCTCCCCCGTTCAGTGTCCGAAGCGAGGCAGGTGGCGTGTCGGGCAGCGGTATGCTCCGGAGTGCTTGCCGAAGTGATGGAACAGGCAGACATAGCGGTCTTAAACACCGTGGGCCCGCAAGGGTCGTCAGGGTTCGAACCCCTGCTTCGGCACCAACAGCTGCGGGGCCCGGGCCGAGCGGTCTAGCGCCGGCCGAAACCGCGGAACAGTGGCTTGCGCGTCTTGTCGGCGGGCGCCGCGGCAGGGCCAGCAGTCGCCGCGGCCGGATCATGGGCCGGTTCCACGAGCAGCAACGCGGCCAGCCGACGGATGGCCTGTGCGGGTGCCGAGTTGGGTGCCCCGATGACCAGCGGGATGCCCTCGTTGACCGCCTTGAGGAACAGCAGCGGGTCGTACGGGATCTCGATGTCGATGGGCACCTGGAGCGATCGGCGCAGGTCATCGCGCTTCACGAGACCCGCAGCGAAGATATGGTTGAGGACCAGCACCTGGCGCTCGGACGGCGCCTCGAACTCGGCCAGCTGCTCCAGCAGCATCCGGGTGGCGCGCACCGCGGGGATCTCCGGGCTGACCACCACGACCACCCGGTCGGCGCGCACGTGGAGGACCTGCGCCCGCTCGTCCATCGCGGACCCGCCGTCGACGATGACGTAGTCGTACGTGCCCCGGAGGGCCTCGAGCACCAGCTCCAACTGTTCCTGGCGCAGCGGTGCAGCGTCATTGGGTCGAGGAGGCGAGGTATAGACCGACACGCCACTGGAGTGCTGCAGGGCGTAGCCACGAACGAGCTCGACGTCCGGGCCGCCGTTGAGGTCGCGGGCAAGATCCACGATGGTGGCGCGAGGCACCAGATCCAGGTGCGTGGCCACCTGGCCCCACCATGGGTCGAGGTCCACGAGGGCGACGGTTGCGGCGCCCCGATCGGCCAGCCGCACAGCGGTATCGACAGCCAGGGTCGTGGTGCCGACGCCACCGTGCGCGGCGAAGAAGCCGACCAGACGCCCGCCGGCCCTGCGCGGCTCGGCAGGCCCTGTCTCGGGCGTCGCCACGCCGCTGACGACTGGTGCGGGCGTACGCAGCAGCAGGCCATCGACGCGTGCCGCCAGTTCCAGGTCGTCGATGGGCCGTGCCATCACGTCGTCGGCGCCGGCGTCGAGGAGCGCGATACGCTCGTCGACCGAATCGGTCTGGGCGATGGCCAGCACTGGGATCGCTGCCAGCCGTGGGTCGGACTTGATACGGGCGACCACGGTGGTGGCCTCGACGTCCGGCGTCCGGTCCACGACGATCAGGCTGGTGCCAACCCCGTGGTCCATGGCGGAGGGTCCGAACGGTGTCGCGACCACGCGGCGACCGAGGCCGGACAGCGCCTGGGCGAGTCGAGCAGCTTCGGCGCGCTCTGCGCAGAGCAGCAACAGGGATCGGTCGGAGGGTTCCACTCCGCGTACGCTAGCAGGAGAGTAGGGCAGTCCGGATCGGTCCGATGGTGCCGGTACCGGGGTAGGACCCTCCGGGTCTCGATGGTCCCCGCCAGCGTGCTGGATGGCACTGCTATACTCCCCGCTCATCCTTTCAGCTCCGCCGTGCGGACGCCCTTGCGTCCGACCCAACCCGAGCGGGGCACATCCCATGGGAAGGAGCACGAGAACCCCGTGCGTCGCTATGAGTTGATGCTGGTCATCCGGCCCGATGTCGCCGATGACCGCAGCCAGGTCGTCCTGGAGAAGTCCACCCGGACGATCACCGCCGCCGGTGGTCAGATCCTGAAGGTGAGCCCCTGGGGCCGACGCCGTCTGGCCTACCCGATCGGTGCCTACCGTGAAGGCTCGTACCACATCGTGCTGTTCGAGGCGCCCCCTGAGGTCGTCGTCGAGCTGGAGCACGGCCTGAACATCACCGAAGAGGTCATGCGTCATCTGATCACGCGAATCGAGCATTCGTCCGCATCGCGCCGCGCGGATGACGCCGATGATCTCGACGTCGCTGACGTGCCGCCGCCGCCGGATGACGAGCCGGAGATCGTCGGTGAGTTCATCGACGAGTCCGAGAGCGAGGCGGCTCCAGCCGCCATCGACTGATCCGACCAGCCGGGAGGTCAGGCAATGTCCCTCAACAAGTGCATGATCATCGGCAATCTGGGCCGCGACCCGGAGATGCGCTACACGCCCAGCGGGCAGGCGGTGACCCAGTTCACCGTGGCCACCAATCGCAACTTCCGCGACGCGCAGGGTGAATGGCAATCAGAGACCGAGTGGTTCCGGGTCGTCGTGTGGGGCCAGCAGGCCGAGCGCACGGCGGAACGCCTGCGCAAGGGGCACAAGGTCTACGTGGAGGGTCGTATCCAGACCCGCCAATGGGAAGACCAGACGGGCAACAAGCGCTACACCACGGAGCTGGTCGCCAACCAGGTCAGCTCGCTCGAGAAGCGAGACCGCGAAGACGGCGACTCCCAGTTCGGCGGCGACGACCGACCTGCCGGGTCCGGCTCATCCGGCTCGGGCTCGTCCAGCTCCGGGCCCAGCGGTGGGTCACGACCTGCTCCGAGCGCGCCATCGGGCTCCGCTCCATCCGGCGGCGAGGACGATTTCGACGACCTGCCGTTCTGACCACGACATCCATCTGACCACCTGACGATCCGCCCAGCGGATCATCCGAGGCACGAGGACACCACACATGCCACCAGCTCCCCGCACCGGCGGACGCGCCAAGCGAGACGACTTCTACCGGGATCGACGCCGCCGCAAGGTGTGCAGCTTCTGCGCGGACAAGACCGTGCAGATCGACTACAAGGAGGTCAATCGCCTCCGCCGGTTCCTGTCCGAACGAGCCAAGATCGAGCCCCGACGCAAGACGGGCACCTGCGCCCAGCACCAGCGTGAGCTGTCCGTGGCGCTCAAGCGTGCCCGGCACGTCGCCCTGCTGCCGTACGCGCCGCAGCACCTGCGCCCCTAGGTCGCCCCGTGGGTCCGGGCGCTGATGCTCCCGGACCCGAGCGCGGTCGTATACTCGGCCGCATGTTGACCCAGCAGCCCGCAGAGGCACCCGCAGACATCCCCGCAGCCACTCCTGCCCGCAACGGGACCCGTCCGGAGACGGGCGACATCGTGTGCTGGTTCGAGGGAGCCTGGGTACCCCTGGCGGATGCCAAGGTGGGCATCATGACCCACTCGTTCCTGTACGGGACGGCCGTGTTCGAGGGCATCCGTGCCTACTGGAACGCGGACCAGGGCCAGCTCTACCTGCTGAAGTTGCGCGAGCACTACGAGCGCATCACGGACTCCGGCAAGATCATGATGATGGATCCGGGTCTGTCAGTGGAGCAGCTCGTTGACCTGACCGTCGAGCTGGTGCGCCGCAATGGCTTCAAGGAAGACACCTACATCCGACCGACGTTGTACAAGTCATCCGAGGCCATCGGTGTACGGCTCCACAACGTGGACTGCAAGATCAACATCCTGGCCATCCCGTTCGGGGACTACATCGACACCAACGCCGGCATCAAGTGCGGCACGGTGTCCTGGCGCCGTACCAGCGACCTGGCCATCCCGTCACGGGCCAAGATCGTGGGCTCCTATGTGAACCCCGCGTTCTCCAAGACGGAGGCGATGCTCAACGGCTATGACGAGGCCATCGTGCTGACGCACGACGGCAAGGTCTCCGAGGGCAGCGCCGAGAACCTGTTCATGGTCCGCCGCGGCCAGATCCACACGCCAGGCGTGGACAACGACATCCTGGAGGGCATCACCCGCGCCGGCATCATCCAACTGGCCAAGCAGGAGCTGGGCATCGATGTCGTGGTGCGGGCCATCGACCGGACCGAGCTATACCTCGCGGACGAGGTCTTCCTGTGCGGCACCGGCGCCCAGATCTCGCCCGTCACGTCCATCGACCATCGGCCCGTGGGCACGGGTGAGGTGGGACCCATCGCGGCAGCCATCGGTCGCGCCTACTTCGATGCGGTGCGGGGCCGGAACCAGGCCTACTCCGACTGGGTGACGCCCGTCTACTGACAACGGCGCGGCCGCCATGGCCGCATGTCCCGGCACTGCAGGAACGGCGTCCGCATCGAGCGGGCGCCGTTCTCGTTGTGCTGGTTGCCGGACCCGGCGTGTGCAGGACCGGGGGTCAGGAGCCGGCGGGTGGCTTGAGCCTGGGGGTGTCCTTGCCCACCACGACGACGATGTTGGCGGTCTGGGCGGGGTCCTCGGCGGTCACGGCAGTGACGCCCAGCTCGCGCTCCAGGAGCTTGATGGTCTCAGGCATATCGTTTTCCGCGCCGTTGTAGGCCGTGATGATGGTGCTCGGGTAGTCGTCGCGATCGGCCTTGCCGGCGTTGACCGGGGGCACGCTGGAGCTCAGGCCGACGTAGCCGAGGTAGTCCGACAGGTTCGTCGTCCGCTCATTGCTGGCTGCCGTGCCATTGACCACCTGCACCACGGCAGCCTCGCTGTCCAGCGCCTGCTGCTGCTCGATCGCGTCGGGGTCCGTGATGAAGACGTTCTTCACGGCGCGCTGGATGGCCGAGATCTTGGGCACCAGTCCGTAGGGAGCATTGCCGAAGGGCTGGCACAGGGCTGCGGACGACGTGCCGCACTGAGTGCTGAACTTCGATGGCGTGAGCTGGAGCGAGATGCGCTTGTCGAGGTCGATGGACTGGGCAAGCTGGGCCAGCTGCGGCAGCAGCTTCGATGGGACATCTGTCCGGATGTCCTTCTTGATGACGCCCAGCAACTTGTCCATATCCCCCAGCAGGCTGGGGATGTCGATCTGGTTCTTGAGAGCGGTGATCATGCGCATCTGGCGCGAGGAGCGGTCGAAGTCGCTGCTGGAATGGCGCGAGCGGGAGTAGGCGAGTGCCTGGGCACCATCCATGGAGTGGATGCCGGGCGGGATGTACAGCTTGATGGCGCCCCGGCCATCGTCGCTGGAGTAGCGCGAGTCGTACACCGGCAGCTGGACGTCCACGATCGCACCACCGAGCGTGTCGATGACGTCCCGGAAGCTATCCATGTCCACCTGGACGTAGTAGTTGATGGGAATGCCGAGCGTGGCACCGACCATCTCCTTGAGCGCACCGTAGCCACGCTGGCGATCCGTCTTGCCAGGAAACAGGCTTGGCGCACCTCGGGCGATGCTGAAGATCTGGTTGACGCGGGCCGGGAAGACGCCGCCGTAGTAGTTGGCCGCCGCGCCCAGACTTCGCGGCACCAGGAAGCCGAGGGTGTCGCGGGGGATGCCGATGAACGCGGACTGCTTCGTGTCGGGGTCGATACTGACCACGATGAGCGTGTCCGTCAGGGAGCCGTTGGTGCCCACCAGCAGGATGTTCAGGCGGCCCTTGGTCCAGTCGGGCAGGGGCGTCGGTGTCGGTCCCAGGCTGGGCTCCGGGGTCGCGGTCTCGCCCGGAAGGAGTGAGGCCGGGGGTAACGAGGGGGGCAGGCTTGGCAGTGGGATGAAGGTTTCGGAGGGGTCGGTCGTCGGGTCAGGTGCCTGGCCGTCCACGCAGTCGGGGTTGGTGGCGCACACCAGCGTGTCGTACGACGCATAGACCGGCTTGGCGACGGTCGCGTGGCTGACCAGGAGCACCGCGATGATGGCCAGCAGGCCGACGCTGGAGCCCAGGCGACGGATCGGCGCATCGTGGACGCCCGCTGGAGCGCGCGCGACCCGGAACGCATCCAGGAGCGCGATGAGGCGCCAGAGGAGATCGATGCCGATGCCCGCCATCAGGTACTGCAGCCAGGCCGTGTCCAGGAACTGGGCGCCGAAGTTCTTGAGGCCCATGGAGAAGGCCGTGCCGGCCACCAGTGCTGCCGCCAGCAGCCAGGGGACCATGAACACCACGCCACGCAGCCATCGGCCGGCGTAGATCTGACCGAGCCCCGGTAGCAGGAACGAGAGGAAGGCCGCTGCGAACGCGCTGTGGCGCGCCTGCGGTGCCTCGTTGGGGGTCTGCATCGCAGGTTATCCTATCGGCTCTGCCCGCAGACCGCCGCCGGCCGCCTGTCTCCACGCTCCGCTCGTCTATCCTGTGGCTGCATGATGTCCCCACAGCCGCGACCCGATGACGGGTCGCGCTTCCGTCCGCTTGCCGCCCAACCCGACTTCCCGGCCCAGGAGCATCGCATCCTGGACCTGTGGCGGGAGCGTCAGACGTTCCTGCGACTGCGCGCCCAGAACGCCGGCAACGAGACCTGGTCGTTCCTCGATGGGCCCATCACGGCCAACAACCCGATGGCCGTGCATCACGCTTGGGGTCGCACCTACAAGGACCTGTACCAGCGCTTCCACGCCATGCTCGGCCAGGACCAGCGCTGGCAGAACGGCTTCGACTGTCAGGGCCTGTGGGTCGAGGTGAACGTGGAGCGCGAGCTGGGCTATGCCAGCAAGCGCGACATCGAGCGCAACGGCATCGATGCCTTCGTGAGCCTGTGCAAGCAGCGGGTGCTGACCTATGCCGCGCAGCAGACCGAGCAGTCGATCCGCCTCGGCATGTGGATGGACTGGAACGATCCGGCGGAGCTGCGGCGCCTGCGCGACCTGCTCGCTGCGGATCCGATGCAGGTCACGACCCTGCAGGGACCAGACGGCCCGGTCACGGACACCGTGGAGATGCTCGTGGGGCGCCTGGGCATGCCCGAGCTGGGCGGCTCCTACTTCACCTTCAGCAACGAGAACAACGACCTCATCTGGGGCTTCCTCGCGGAGTGCCACAAGCGCGGCTGGCTGTACAAGGGCCACGACACGATGCCCTGGTGCGCCCGCTGCGGCACGGGCATCAGCCAGATGGAGATGAACGAGGGGTATCAGGACCGCGAGGATCCGGGCCTCACGGTGCGCTTCCCGCTCATCGACCGGCCTGACGAGTAC
>Ga0105047_10007710_pt1 | contig 18082 bp, 19 predicted proteins | sample MAT04_FD_78384 | JGI IMG/M metagenome (GOLD analysis project Ga0105047, IMG submission 78384) | Freshwater microbial communities from Lake Fryxell liftoff mats and glacier meltwater in Antarctica - MAT-04 (megahit assembly) | ecosystem: Environmental > Aquatic > Freshwater > Ice > Liftoff...
ACACCAGTTTGGCGCGGGCAACCGTGAATCCGACCGCACCTATTCGGCTCCGCCAACGAGCCCTGTCAGCGATCGCGCTCCCAACGAGCGCATCGCGTTACCTGCTAGACGCCGATGAAAAAACGGTGCGCGAAGTTGCGCTCGAGGCGCGCGCGCAGGACCTTGTCCGCGGCGAGCTCGATGTCGTACTCGATGCGCTTGAACTCGAATCGCTTCTTGTCGGTGTCGTACGCGACGTAGCTCGCGCGGTTGTCGAAGTCGCGGGGCTGGCCGACCGAGCCGACCGACACGATGTATTTCTTGTCCGGCGCGAGCTCGAAGTCGACCGCGGGCATCTCCTCGACGCTGTTCTTCGTCAGCGCGAACACCTTGCAGAGGTGCGAGTGCCCGATGAGCGTGAGGTGACCGAGCTTGTCCCAGAGCGGGAGGCACTCGCGCGCCTGCTCGGGAGCGAAGATGTACTCGAACTCCTCGAGGCGGACCGGCGAGCCGTGGCACAGGAGGACGTTCGCGTCCTCGAGCATGTGCTGGTAGGGCAGCTGCTTCAGCCACGCCATGTTCTCCGTGGAGATCATCGCGGCGTGGACGTCGAGCGCGTGACGCGCAGCCTCGTAATAATACGAGTAGTCCATGCGGCCCGAGACGGCCGCGTCGTGGTTACCGAGGATCGTTACCTTGGCCACCTCGCGCACGAGATCGGCGCACTCGTTGGGCGAGCCACCGTACCCGACGGTATCGCCGAGGCAGTAGTAGACATCGATGCTCTCTTTCCCAAACGCCTCGAGCACGGCAGAAAGGGCTTCGAGATTCGCATGGATGTCGCTGAAGACACCGATCCGCATGGAAGAACTAGGCTAGGCGGCATCGCTCCAAACGGGAAGGGGTATATAGAGGGACCCGCAAGATGGCCTCTGACCCTCCGCAGCAAAATGGTTCCAACGGCGCCGGCTCCCACAAGCCCCACGACTCGCAGGAGGGCTCCGAAGCCGAGCCCGAATCCGAGTCCGAGGCTCTTCCGGCCCCGCCCCCGCAAGTCGCGGAGCTCGTGGCGGCGTGCATGCGCTTCGTCGCGTCCAAGTACAAGGTCGCGCTCGACGGCACCCCGGACACGCTGAGCCTCGTCGATCAGTACATCCGCGAGGCCCGAACGGCCTTCGAGGCACGCCCCGAGAGCATCGACCTCGTCGCGCCGGCCGTCGGCGCCTACCTCGGCGAGGTCATGCGACAGGAGTTCGCGGCGGAGTGGTTCGCCGAGGGCTCGCACGAGGCCTGGCGGCTCTACTTCCACAACGTCTTCCTCTCGTTCAACCCGGTGGGCATCGCCCGCGAGGCCATCACGATGAAGGACGAGCAGGGCTGGAACGCCCACCTCACCCTCGACCCGGCCGAGCGCGAGATCATCGATCAGCGGCTCGCCGTGATGCCCGACGTCGACGAGGACGAGTACTACCTGCCGACGACGCGCTTCGACGTCATCACCGCCGTCGTCGAGACCCTGCGGGCCCGCGCCGAGGCGAGCGGGACCGGCGACGTGACGTTCACACGCGAAGACTACGACTGAGCGACCTTCGGGATCAGCGCGCGCCCGCGTCGGTACCGCCGAGCTGCACGAGCCCGGGCACCGTCTGCGTGACCGGCGGCTCGAACGAGTCGCCGAGGAACGTTCGCAGCTGCACGATGTAGCGGCCGCGCTGCAGGCCCGAGAGCACGTCCTTCGCACCCGGCGCCACCCACGCGACCGGGATGCCGTCGACATGGAGCACGCGCACCTGATCGCTCGCGTTGGCCACGACGAGGCCGTCCCCGTTGCCGTGCGGCACCGAGGGCATCTCCACCGGCCCGTTGCGAAAGGCCGCGAGCTCCGGCGGCGAGAGAGACGCATGCACCCCGGCGATCGGGAAGAGCCCGCCCGCGAACATCGCGCTCGGCGGAGGCACGAGGAGCGAGCTCGGCGGCAGCTCGACCTTCTCGCGCTTGAGCACGCCGGTGACCTCGAAGGCGATCGACCCACGCATGGTCCAGCGAAGCTCGGCGCGAAGAGGGAACTCGCCGTCGCCGCAGAGCGGGGTCGAGGGGGGCGCGTTCATCAGGTCGAGGAGCATGCGGCAGAGCAGGACGCCGCCGTCACCGAGGTCGGCGGCGCGTCCGATCTCGAACGTGGCCTTCGCGGCGCGCGTCGCGACCTCGACCTTGCGCGTGCGGACGCCGATGCGCTTGCCGACGTCGTCCTTGAGGACGACCTCGGCAGGCGTGAGGGGCGCGACGTCGAAGCGGCGCTCTCCGATGAGCGCGCGGAGCGTCCCCGGTGCGAGCGGCCGGTACGCGCCGCCGCCCGGCCAGACGACGACGTGGCCGTAGCGATCGGAGCGAGCGCGCAGCTCCGTCTCGGCCGGGAGCATCCAGCCTGCGCCGAGCAGCGCGACGCGCATGCGCGACGGCGCGAGCTCGATCGCGAGCCGGAGCTCCGTCTTCTTCCGCGCGGCATCGAGGCCGGCGGTATTGACCTCGGGCGCGCGTGGCGGCCCGCTCAGATCGGCCTGCTTCATCACCGCGGAGAGCGTGTAGCCGACCGTCTCGCGAGCGAGGATGTCGGCTGCCAGCGGAGTGTCCCCACGGAACGGAACCGGCGGCGGCCCCCCCTCGGGCGTCACGACCACGGTCGCGCTGGGGCTGGAGGTCGGCGTGTTCGCGAGCGGCGCGGGCATCGCGCTCGCCTGCGGGCTCGGGGTGGCCGTCGCATCGGGCGTCCCCTCGGCCGCCCCCGGCGGGCCCTTGCACGAGCCGACCGCGAGCAACGCGATCGCCCCAGCCAGGACCGCCGAGAAGGCCCGGAGCCGCACGATCAAGCCATGCGGAAGTCGGAGACGATGCGCACGCCCGGATCGAGCGGAGGAGCGCCGGGCAGGTGCTGCGTGTCGACGAAGACGACCTCGGCCTCGGGGTTCATCTCGCGGAACGCGTTGCAGTTGCCCGGCTCGTTGTCGAACGCGGCGACCACGCGACCCACGCGGAGGAGCTTCGGCCCCTCTTCACGCTTGAAGAGCTCGTCGGGGATCTTCGCGTCCGGCTTGCACACGAGCTCGGTGCCGACGACGCCGATCGGGAAGCCGAGATCGCGCAGGCTCTGGAACGAGCCGAGCCCCATGAGCGGCAGGTCTCGCCCCGTGAAGTAGACGAGCACGGCGCCCGCCTCGTAGCAGGCCCTCGCGAACTCGACGGAGCCCTCGATGGCGACGTCGTGCTTCAGATAGTCGTCCGAGAAGAAGCGGGACTTCCAGAACGACTCCGCGCGCGCCGCGAGCTCGGGGTGCTCGAGACCGAGCTTACGCAGCGTGTCACCGAGCAGGTACGCGAGGTGCTCGGCGCGAGCCGCGGCGAAGACCCCGGCGGCCGAATGCGCCTCCTCCTTCAGGTCGCGGGCGAGCTCCTGGAGGATGGCCAGGGTGCGAGGCCGGTTGTCCATGAGCGTGCCGTCGAGATCGAAGACGACGACAGGGCTCGGTTGACCGGGCGTCCCCTTGCAGCGCGCAACGATGCGCGACATCAAGGATTGCTGCTCGGCGAGGGGAAGACGCTTGAAAACGGGCACCATCAGGGAGCGCGTGGAGGTAGCACATGGCCGCCGTGCACGGAAGGACGCGCTATACTGGCACCATGCGTCCGGGGCGTTGGATCGTGCTGAGCCTGCCCGCCCTGCTGGCCGTCGCATGCGCCACGGCCGACCTCGGCGAGGAAGACACCGTGAAGCTCCCGGACCGCTCCGACGCCGGGGAAGACGCTCCGGCGTTCGACGCCGCGGTGCAGCAGGACGTCGCCCAGCCGCCCGCGGATTCGAGCCTTCCGGTCGACTCGTCGATGCCCCACACCCCGAGGGTGTTCGTGACCTCGACGACCCACAACGCCAATTTCGGAGGCCTCGCGGGCGCGGATCTGGCCTGTGCGAACCTCGCCGTCGCCGCCGGCCTGGTCGGCAAGTGGGCCGCCTGGCTCTCCGTGCAGAACGGCCCTCACGCGGCCAATCGCGTCACCGGCGTCGGCCCCTGGAGCCTCCTCAGCGGCGAGGTGGTGGCGACCACGAAGGCGCAGCTCGTCAGCGGCACGCTCGCCCACGCGATCGACCACGACGAGAAGGGCACGATCGTCGTCGGAGGCCGCGCGTGGACGGGAACCGGTACGACCGGCCTCTACGAGACGAACGACTGCGACAAGTGGACGAACGGCGCGGACGGTCGCGTCGGTGACGGCTCCTCGACGACCGGGACGTGGACGAGCGCCGGCGTCGACGGCTGCGGCCAGCTCCGCCGGCTCTACTGCTTCGAGCTCTGAAGGCGCGGGCTCTCACGAGCCTTCTGCCTCTCGAAATCCAGCCGCGACGTGAGGACGCGCTCAGATTCGATACCGGTCGAGGCCGCTGCCCGCTTTGGTGCGGCCTGTGCTACGTCAGGTCGCTGAGTTCCCATGGGGCAGCGCGACCACTACGAGATCCTTGGCGTGACCAAAGCGGCGACTCCGGAGGAGATCAAGGCCGCCTTCCGGAAGCTTGCTTCGCAGCATCATCCGGATCGCAACCCTGACGACCCGAAGGCGTCGATCCGTTTCAAGGAGCTCAACGCCTCGTACCAGGTACTGAGCGATCCGCAGCGGCGGGCGATGTACGACCGGCTCGGACATCGAGCCGAGGAGTCCGGCTCCCCCTTCGCCAGCAGCGGCCCCTTCGCCGGGGGCGTCATCGACTTCAGCGACATCGCCGTCGACGGCATCCTGGGCGACCTCCTCGGAGTGTTCGGGGTGGGTCGCGGCGACAAGGGCGACCTCAAGCGCGAGCTCGAGGTCACGTTCGAGGAGGCCGCGTTCGGCACCACCAAGTCGATGCGCTACTCGCGCGTCATCTCGTGCGCCGACTGCCGCGGCTCGGGCTCCTCGCCCGGCCACGCTCCCGACACGTGCAGCGCGTGCAACGGCCGCGGTCGCGTCCGCTTCCAGCAGGGCATCCTCCCGATCGCCGTCGAGCGCGCATGTCAGCGCTGCAAGGGTCGCGGCACCGTGGTCGTTCACCCGTGCGACGGCTGCAAGGGCAGCGGCCTCGTCACGAACGAGAACGAGATCGAGGTGACGATCCCGCCCGGCGTCGAGCACGGCGCCACGCGCGTGGTGACCGGCGCGGGCAACCGCCCGAAGCCCGACAAGGCCGCCGGCGACCTCGAGCTCGAGATCCGCGTCGCGCCTCATCCGTTCTTCCGTCGCGCCGGTGACGACGTCATCTGCAGCGTCCCTCTCGCCTTCACGCAGGCCGCGCTCGGCGCCGAGGTCGTCGTCCCGACGCTCGACGGTAAGGGCAAGCTCCGCGTCCCGGCCGGCACCCAGCCGGGCACGACCCTCCGCATCAAGGGCAAGGGCATGCCGAAGCGCGCCGGCATCGGCCGGGGCGATCAGCGGGTCGAGGTGACCGTCGAGGTCCCGACGTCGCTCACCACGCGGCAGAAGGAAATCATCGAGGAGCTCGCCAAGGAGATCGGCGACGACGTCCAGCCCCAGCGGAAGGGCTTCATGGACAAGCTCCGCGATCTCTTCGGGTAGCCCAGGCCGGTCCTCCTCGACCGGAGGTCTCGTGGACGCGAGGCACGACCTGCATCGGGCGCTCGGCAAAGCCGCGCGCGTCCGCGGAGACATCATCACGCTCATCGCCAACAGCCAGAGCGAGGACCAGATGGTTCGTGACATCTCACTGAGGATGTCGCGGGCCTGCCTCTTCCCGCCATTTCGGTTGCATGCTACATGAAGCGCGGGTCAGTCTGCCGCCGGCATTTGGCCCGGTGACACCGCATGAAAGTACATGCCCCTGTTCACTTCACACGAGTTCGCACCGTCGCTCGGCAATAGGACACGTACTTGAACGTCTCGACTCGCCCGCGGGCGAGCGCACGCGCGCTCGTCGTTTCCGCATCTCTCTTGGTGCCTCTGCTGGCGGTGCCGGCGCGCGCGAGCGCTGACGAGGTCGACGATGGCGCGTCGAGCGCCGGCCACGTCGAGGGCGTCGCGCTCGGCGTCCGCACGGGGTATGGAATCCCGCTCGGCAGCACCGCCGGGCGTACGTCGTCGTCCGCGTCAGGCGCGGGCGCGCAGGCCGCGACGACGAACACGAGCAGCGCGCCCGCCCTCTCGGACACCATCTCGGGCCAGGTGCCGATCTGGCTCGATCTCGGCTACCGCGTGAACGCCCACTTGTACCTGGGCCTGTTCGGTAGCTACGGCTTCGGTCTGGCGCCGACCGACCTGTGCAAGGGCATCACGTGCTCGGTGAGCGACATTCGCTTCGGCCTGAACGCCCACTGGCACTTCCTTCCGGACGGAACGTTCGATCCGTGGGTCGGGCTCGGCATCGGTTACGAGATCCTCGGCCTGTCCGCCGAACAGACGCAGGCCGGACAGACCGCCACTGCGCACACCCGCATCGCGGGGCTCGAGGTCGCAAACCTCCAGGTCGGCGCAGACTACAAGGTGAGCCCAGCCTTCGGCATCGGGCCGATGCTCACCGCATCGCTCGCGCAGTACTCGGACCTCTCCGTGGAGGTCAAGGGGCCGGGGTTCGACCGGTCGTCGTCGGGGACGTTCTCCGACAAGACGTGGCACTCGTGGCTGTTCTTCGGGGTGCGTGGCGAGTTGGACGTCGCCGTGGGAGAGCAGCCTCCTCCGTCGCGTGACTCGGGCTTCCCGCCGCCGCGGGGCGCATCCGGCCCAGCACGAACCGCGGCGGAGCCCGTGCGGGCGCCGTCGGCCTCGGCTCCTCCGCCGGCGCTCCTCGATGGCTCCGGCAATCCCATCAACGAGGCGCCTGCCCCCTCGCTCTCGCCGTCGCCTCCACCTCAGGCCCCTGGCGCCTGGCCCACGAGTGTCGGAGTCGCCGACCGCACGCAGTGCACCTACCGCTGCATGAGCAATGGCGGCGCCGTGAACAGCGCCGCTCTGGAGCGGCACGTCAGCCGACAGCTCGGCGCGATTCGCCAGTGCGCGCAGCAGACCGGCGAGCCCGGCAGGATCCCGTCAGAAGCGTCGTTCAGCCCCGGCGGCGCACTGACCTTCTCCGTCGACATCCGCGCTGCGCGATCGACGACGATGCAGGAGTGCGTATCGCGCATCCCGACGCCGGGCGCCTTCAACGGCCCGCCCAACCAGCACTGGAAGTGCTGGGACTACTGCCCATGAAGTGAAGGTGGGTCGTGAACAGCACACGCCGCTGGGCCACGGATCTGGATCCACGCCATCGATGGACGCTGACGCTCAACTTCCCGGAGGACGCATCGCCAAGACGTCGTCGCCGAGACTCGACGGAAGTTCTCGGTCCCGCGCGGCTCGAATCACTTGATGCCCCAGCGTGCCTTCAGCTCGTTCTCGAGGTCGGCTGTGCTCTGGGGCGTGCTCTTGTAGAAGAGCACCTCCGCGATCTTGCCGAGGAAGTAGGCGTTCTCGCTGGCACCGCGCCCGAGGCTCACCGGGTTGCCGGTGCCGTCGGACAGCATGTCGCCGTCGGGGCGGTCGTCGAAGCCGACCTCGACGCCGTTGATCGACAGCGAGATTCGAGCGCCGAGCCGGCGGTACACTACGAGCATCGGCTCGGGGTAGGTCCTGTCCGCCACCGCCGCGAAGGTGCTTTCGGTCACGCTGCGCGACTTGACCCCGAAGCGGAACGCTCCGCCGACGAGCTGCGTGGGCTCGAACGAGGTTGGCGCACCAACCTGCGCTTGGTAGGCGAAGTTCGCCGCGAGCTTGGGACCGAAGAACGGATAGCTCGCGGCGGTTCGCTCGAAGACCACGCCACCTGCGGCGCTGCGTGCGCGCGCACCTGGCGCGTACTGCATGACGATCGCCAGGTAGTGCTCGGGCGATGTGTCGAGCGCGACTGCGTTGCCCGCGGCGAGCGTGAAGCCGTCGCGGTCGAAGTGCACCGCCGGCCGCCCGTTGAAGGACGTTTGGCAGAGGAGGGCTCCCGGCGCGCCCTTCATGGTGATCTTGCCGTCCGGCGATGCCCAGTCGGCAATGCGCGCGTTCTGCATGGGGAGCGAGCACGCGTCGAGGTGGAGGGCTGGGTTGCCGATGCTGACGAGGGTGGGGCCGCAAGGAACGGCGGCGGGGGCAGGGTCCGGGCACGCGCCGGTCGTCGAGGGCTCGTCGACCACGCCCGTGTCGGACGCGCTCGCGTCGGTGAGCGGCGTCGCGCTGTCGCTGCCACCGTCGGCGCTCGCGGAAGGCGCCGTGACCGTCGGGTCGTCGCCGACGCAAGCCAGGGTCAGCGCGCCCGAGATCCCGAGCAGAGAGCCGGCGCGAAGCCAGAAGGCGGAGCGTGCAGGGAGATTCATCTCACCCATTATCGCCCGCCCAGGCGCGCGCGTCCTCTCACCCACGCCTCGGGATGAAAATCGCATCCATCCGGTGGTGCGCCCGTCAGCGCTCCCGGACGGACGCGCGGGGAATCAGCGCCTGCAGTTCTGCGATCTCTTCGGCTGACCTCCGGACGTCCGGAGCGCGGTGATTCGGGCGCCCTTGATTCGCTGTCATAGGTGTGAGAACGCTCGCCCAGATGTCCTCTCATCGCGGTCGCCAGAAGAGTCTCGAAAAGAAGAAGAACAAGCGCGTTGTCGCGGCCCGCAATGCTGCGAGGTCGTCGCTCTCGTCCTCGCGCAGCGCGACGCTGAAGCTCGCCGCGTCCTCTCCCTTCGGTCCGGCCTTCATGAGCGGGGCATGGCGCTCGGAGGACGAGCTGGCTCCTGGGCTCGTGAGCGTCATCTTCACGAGGGTGCTCCCCGACCGCACGTTCCTCGTCGAGTCTTGTCTCGTCGACCGCACCTGTCTCGGCGTGAAAGACGCGTTCGTGAAGGGGCCGCTCACCCCGGCGGAGCTCGACGCGTTCGTGGCTCGGTATGAGGACGTTCACGCCGAAGGCATCGAGGAGGTCTCCGTCCTCGAGGCGCTGTCGGTGGTCTTTCACGCCCTCGACTACGCCAAGTTGCTCGGCTTCACGCCTCATCACGATTTTTCGGCAGAGCTCCTCGGGCCTCGGCCCGAGACGCTGATCGATACCCCCCTCGCACATCCGTCGGAGCCTCACTACCTGCCCGGACCGCACGACGACGTGGTGCGCATCACGCGGGTCCTGCAGAAGCACTCGGGTGACCGAGCGCTCGCGCGCGGAGAGATGGGCGTCGAGGCGTTGCTGAACCACGCCGTTGGGGACGAGGCCACCCTCTGCCTCGACGCTGAGCTGGAGCAATCCATCTTCGTCGCGCTCGCGGCGTCGGACGACTTTCTCCGCAGCGCGGGCGGCTTCGAGATGCTCGGAACGCCCCGCGGCAAGAAGGTCGTCGACGCCGAGAGCCTCGCGTCGATCCAGCCCGTCAAGCCGGGCGAGTGGCGCGTGGTCGCCAACTCGACCGCGCGCTACGAGCGTATCCTCGCGCGGCTCGGCGCGCTCGGAGGACGCAGCGTCGAGGTCTCGAAGCTCGAGGTGATTCGCCCCTGGGAGGTCCAGCCCGGCCTCGCCGCCGAGGAGTCGCCGGAGACGACGCGGCTCGTCAGGGCGACCGCGCGGCTCGACGCCCCGACCGAGCGCGCGGCGAAGGCCGCCGCGCGAGACATGATGCTCGACGCGCCGCTACAGGCGATCGACGCCGACGTCCCAGCGGTCGGGGGAAAGCCGCGCGACGTCGTATCGACGCCCGATGGGCGCGCCCGGGTCGAAGCATGGCTCGAGGCGTGGGAGCTCAAGGGCATGCCGAGTCCTGACGGCTGGAGCTTTCTCGACCTCGATCCCGTTCGCCGAGAGCTTGGCCTCCCGCCGATCGTGGAGAGCGCAACCCGACAGCCGCGCGGCCGACCAGGGCCTGCATGAAAGCGCTGCTCCTGATGGTCACGGCAATCGTGGGCTGCGCCGGTGACGCGCGGCCCGCCGCGTCGCCGACCCCGGGCCTGGTGTCCGCGCCCGCGGGGGGGGTTCCTCCGCGAGCCCCCGGCGCCCAGCCCGCCTTTGCAGCGCCCCGGCCGAATGTAGCTTCGTGCGCTCGCTCTGAATGCCGGAGCCGACGACGTCTCCCGCGAACGCGCGTGCGCGGTGTCGCCGCGCACTTTCGCATCCGGTTGAGTGATTGAACCAGTTGCTCACTAATCAATCCGGGTAGTTGTCACGCGCGCGTGCGCGGTCCGTTGCTTGCTCCAGTCACCCTCGGTCGGAGGAGGTCACGCGATGAGCACGGATCTGGTCGTCGTCTACAGCCCGGTGGGTGGTGGTCACAAGTCCGCAGCGCTCGCGACTGCGGAGGCGGCGCGCGCACGCGGCCTCAGCGTCGAGATCGTCGACGCCTTCGCGCACGCACCGCGCTGGGCCGGCGAAGCGTACGTTGGTGCTCATCTCACCGGGCAGAGCGCGGCCCCCGAGCTCTACGGACAGATGTACTTTGCAGCCAATCGACGCGGCGACGCGCTCGAGCCGGTTCGTCTGGGCATCGACAACCTCGTGTTCGGAGGGCTCGCCGAGCACGTTCGCTCGCTCGCACCGCGGGCGATCATCGCGACGCACCACCTGCCGCTCGTGGTCCTCGGCCGCGCACGTCGCAAGGGGAGGCTCGACGCGCCGCTCCTCGGCGTGGTCACCGACTACACGGCGCATGCATGCTGGGCGGAGCGCGGCGTCGACGCCTGGGCGGTTCCCCTCGGCGGTGCTCGCGCGGAGCTCGCCGGCCATGGAGTGCCGCTCGCTCGCATCGTGCAGACGGGCATCCCGGTCCGCGCTGCGTTCGAGCGCATCCCTGCGCTCGGCAGCCTGCCGCGGACGCTCCGCGTGCTCGTGACGAGCGGCGGCTTCGGTCACGGCCCGATGACGCGCATCGTGCGCTCGTTCGCCGACGTGCCGAACGTCGAGCTCACGGTGGTGTGCGGCGCGGCCGAGCGCCTGGCGACCCGCATCGCTCGCGAGGCCGAGCTCGCCGGCGTGCCCGCACGCGTGCTGGGCTTCGAGAAGGACATGGCGGCGCGGGTCGCCGAGGCGCACGTCGTCGTCGGCAAGGCCGGCGGCCTCACCGTGACCGAGACGCTCACGGCCGGTCGCGCGATGATCGTCGCGTCGGCCGTGCCGGGGAACGAGAAGCTCAACGAGGCGTTCGTGGTGAACGGCGGCGCGGGCGTCGCTGCCGACGCCGACGACGTCGGACGAGCCGTCGAGCAGCTGCGCGAAGGCACGCAGCTCCTCTCGATGGCCGAGCGCGCACGGACGCTCGTCCCGCGCGACGCGGCCGGCGCGGTCGTCCTCGCCGCGCTACGGCTCGTGAGCTGCGCTCGGCAGGCAGCCGCGTAGCGACGACCGCCGACGCGATCACGGGTCGCCTGCGCGTCGCACATGACTTCGCCCTGCTCGCCGCAGCGGTGAACCTGGCGCGGCTCGCGCGGCTCGGCGTCGCGAGCAGCCCGAGCAACGCGTGAGGGGCGCCTCGGGCAACAGACGCCGCCGTTTGCACGGTCTCTCGTCTCAGGACACTCCGTCATCTCACAGAACGCGTGCGAGACGACCCCCGTTGGATACTCGCGCAGCCCGCAAGAACGCTCAGGGGATGGCGGTCCTGCGGATGCAGCGCAGCGACACGCCGCCCTCGTAGTGGCTCTTGAGCGCGTCGCCCGCCACGCTCAGCGGCACGATGCGCGTGCTCTGGCCCGGGGAGAGGTCGGCTCTCTGGATCGAGCCGTCACCCGCCCGCACGAAGATACTCAGGGAGAAGTAGAACGTTCCCCAGAACGACGCTCCCGCCTTCGCGTCGGCGGTCGACGTCAGCGTGTCGGCGATGAACGCAAAGCTCTCCTCCGTCATGCCCGCGACGTCCGCCTCGGTGGGCAGGCGCCAGCCGGCCCCGAGCTCGCTTCCGCAGATGTCGACGTCGTCGACGAGCTTGGGGATCCAGTACGGCTTGACCGTGTAGGTCGTGTACGCGCACTCCGCGACCTCGTTGTAGTTGGTCGCAAGCTCGGCTGACGTCAGTGTGTGACCCGCGGAGGCGAGCGTGATCGCCGGATGCGTCGCCGCGCAGTTCGCGAGCAGCGAGTCGAACGTGAGCGAGGCGTCGTGCGCGAGCGTGATCTCGCCGTCGAGCGTGACTGGGAAGTGGATCCCCTCGGAGGCGTAGAGCACGAGCACCCGCGGGAAGATGGGGCTCGAGATCTCGATCTGCTCTCCGCCAGCGACCGGGCCGGCATGTGCCGCGGAGGCGGCGAAGCTGGTCGCGGCAAGGGCCAGCGCAAGGAGAGGGCGACGCATGGAGCGAGAGTGGGGCTTGTTCATTTTGTCCTCTGCTCGAAGCGGATGGTGCCGTCGTAGCGAAGGCCGCTCTGCGTGGACGCTCCGCTGTCGGCTCCGGCGTCGGCGTCGGGTGTGCCCCCTGCACCCGAGGCGGGAGGCGGCGGGGTCGGCACGGCTGGCGGATCGCCGACGGACGGACTGCCCGACGAGCCGCCTCCGGCTGCGGGGGCTGCCTCCGTGGGAGCAGCCTGGCTCCTCGGAGCGTCAACCGCGCATCCACCCGCGAGCACGCCTGCAAGCAGCACCCGAGCTCCCCAGTTCCTCGTCATGTCCACCTCCCAGGGTCGGAACGGCGGACCGGGCCATTCCTTGAGCTAGGCGACCCCCGTTTTCACCTCGCGGTAGTCGGAGGGCAGCGGCGTCCCGAGGTCCGCCTCGACGAGCGCGAAGTCGCCGGCGGCCGCAGTGGGCGCCGCGGGCGGAGGGACGAGAGCGGCCAGCGTGCCTAGGGCGGTCATACCGACGCCCCTCAGAGTAGCGCGACGTTTTCAGTTCGGGGGATCGGCAAGACCAGCGCGTCGTGCAGCTCGTAGGGCTGGATGTACTCGACCTTCGCGTACACGCGCACGACGCTGCTCGTCACGGCGCCGATCGGCACGGTATCGGCGAACGAGGAGGTGCTCGTCGGCTACATGGGCGCAGGCGACTACGTGCGCGTCGATCACGTCACGGGCATCGTGACGTCGAGCACCCCGGGAGCCCTCGGCGAGCTACGGCCGAGCGGAGATCTCACCGCGTTCGGTACGAAGGGCTGGCAGTTCCCCTCGGCAGTGCTCGCGCGGAGCGATCAGGGAGCGATGATTCGCCCGGGCGCGCCGCTCGTTCCGCCCTCGGTGTGGCACGAGTTGCAGTCCATGTTGGTCTCGGGCGTCTTCATCACGCGCGACTTCGTGCCGGACACGACCCTGGCCGTGTAGGGCAGCGCGACCGATCGCTTCGAGTAGAAGTTGCCGGCGCCGTTGACCCTCAGCGTCGTCACCGTGCCGTTGGCATCGATGATCTCGACAACGTGCAGACCGTGGGGCCGTTGTACCGCCGTTGCCCGCGACCGGCGTCGTGCACGTTCCGCGCGGAGTACCCGCGGAGATCCATGCTCGTGACCACGCCGTGCGGGACCGTCGACATCGCCAACGTCGAAGGGCAGCTCCGGTGATCGACCAGCCCTGTTCCCGCCGGCCCGCGTACGAAGCAGGCCGCGCTGTGCTCGGCTCAAGATCGCCAGTGCGCGGCGTTCCCGTGCAACGTGAGCCGCGCCGCGTGCAGCGCCGGCAAGTGCGTACTCACGACCTCGCCCCCCGCGGACGCGGGCACCGACTGAGCGCAAAGGGATCACGCACGCTTCTTTGCGAGCCCTCCGCCCGGGCCCGCCCCCGGGCCTGGCTGTCACACGTCGCGCCGCTTGGGCAGCTCCTCGCATAAGCTTGGGCTCATGTCGGCGCTCGAGTCTGTGCTGGCGCAAGTATCGCTCTTCGAGGCGCTCCGCCCGGACGAGATCGGGCGCATCGCGCGACGCTTCGAGCTCGATACGCTCGAGAGCGCGACGCGCCGCGCGTTCGCGAGCACGCCGAGCGAGGCCCGGCTCGTCGTGGTGGTGGACGGGTTCGTGCGGCTCGAGGTCGAGTCGCGTGCGGGCGCTCTCCGCGGCACCATGCAGCTCGGGGATCGCTTCGGCATCGTCTCGCTCGTGACCGGGAGCTCGCGCCCGTTCTCCGTGGAGGCCGATCGGCCGGCGACCATCGCCATCATGGACCGCGACGCGTTCGAGAGCGTGCTCGCCGACTTTCCGGCGGTCGCGCTCCCGCTCGCCGCGGAGCTGTCGAGGGAGCTCGCCGCGTCCACGGATGTCGTCCGGCAGCTCCTCGAGCTGCACGCGGAGAACCTTCGTCCCGAGGAAATGAGGGTGGCCGTGGCCGAGCGGCGGACCGCGCTCTTGCGCCGTGGTGCGCGCGTTCGTGGGCTCGGCCCGCGCGCGCTCTTCCGTAGGCTCGTGGTCCAGGAAGGAGCGGAGCCCCCGTTCTGGATGCTCGTCGGCTTCCTCGCGGCGCTCGGGGGCGCGCGGCTCGTCGTGTACCTGATCCTCAAATACAAGCTGGAGAAGCAGCTCTTCGCGCTCGTGCCGGGGACGGACCCCAACCCGATGCACGTGCATCACTTCAACTACGGGCTCATCTTGATCGGCGCGTCGGGGCTCGCCGCGCTCTTTCCGATGGGGCGGCGCGCCCTTCGCTCGCTCGCCCTCGCGTTCGGCCTCGGTTGCGGGCTGGTCTTCGACGAGTTCGCGCTCTTCTGGCGGCTGAACCCGGAGTACGCGCAGAACCTGAGCCTGTTCGCGTCCGGCACCGTGGCCACGTTGCTCGTGCAGCTCACGTACTTTCGCAGGTTCTGGGCGGCGCTCGCGCGTCGCGCGTGGCTTCGCGCGCGAGGTGTTCGATGACGGCGAACGCGCTCCTCGAGGTGATCGCCACGTTGCGGAAGGTCGATTACCTCGCCTCGCTGGACGACGAGACACTGGCGGAGCTCGCCAGTCGTGGCCGTCGGCGTCGGTACACGAAGGGGGAGTGCATCGTCAGCGAGCTCGAGTCCGGGGCCGACGTGTTCGTGCTGCTGGCCGGGGAGGCCGAGGTCTCGGTCGACCCGCGCGGTGCGGAGCGCCGGGTCCTCACCACGCTCGGTGCCGGCACCGCTTTCGGGGAGATGTCGTCGCTCACGGGCGAGCTGCGGTCGGCGACCGTGACCGCCGCATCGCGTCTCGAGGTCCTCGTCATCCGCGACGCTGACTTCGACCGGCTTCGCGAGCGCCGCCCGGCGATCGCGGTCGCCCTGGTGCGGATGCTCGCGACGCGTCTCCGCGAGGTCGAACAGTCGCTCGACACGCTGCTCGGCCCGCGCGAGGAGGACGCGGCCGTGAGCGCGGTCGCCGAGCGTGCGGCGAGCAAGGCCGGCGCCACGGTGCAGCGCGGGTCGCTGTCCCGCGTATGGCGCGAGCTGGTCGTGAACCGCAAGCGCGAGCTCCCGTTCATGACCCTCGCCTCGTTCGTCGTCGCGATCGTGCTCGTTCGCGTCGCCGTCCACGTCTCGTTCCGCTTCGATCTCGCGCCGCGCGAGGTGCTCCGCCTCGCGTACGTGAGCGGCTTTGCGCTCCTCATCGGGTCGGCCGCCGCATCGCTGCTGCGCTTCCGCGAGCGCTGGCGCAAGGTCGTGGCCCTGGCCTATGGCGTCGGGATCGCGCTCGTCTTCAACGAGCTCGGGGTGACGCTCGCGTTCGACATCTTCTACAAGGACATCCACACCGCCGATCCGGACGCGCCGTTCGACGTCGAGCGGCTCTACCAGCGGACCGAGGCGCTGCGGGCGATCCTGATCGGCCTCGTCGTGCTCGTGCAGGCTGCCTACCTGCGAAGCTTCTACCGTCGCGTCTGGTTCATCGTGAAGACGCGCCTGCGAAACCTACGCTCCTGACGCTATCCGCAGGGGTGAACCCCTCGCGATCCCAGGCCGTCGACCCGCCGGTGGTGACAGGAAACGCTAGGCCCCAATCGCGGGCGGGCGCATCTACCCGCGCGACAGCATCAGGATCAGCCACTCGGCGAAGAAGGCGATGAACGACGACTCGCCCGTCGTCGTCCGCAAGTGCCGCCTCGAGCCCGATCAGCCGTTCGCCGAGCTCGTCGAACAGATCCACGCCGCTCTCGACGAAGGCCGCGCCGCGAAGAAGAGCCACGTCGACAAGGAGCTCGGGCTCGTCCTCGCGCTGCCCGGCTTCCTCATCCGCCTCCTCCTCATGGTGCAGGCGTGGCTCGACGGGTGAAACCTCCTCCCCGCGAGCGTCGGCATGAGGCCGATGCGGCGCGCGCCGCGATCGCGTTCAGCGTCAGCTCGTCGTCGTCAGCCTTGTCGGGCAAGAGCTCGGCGGCAGCCTCGAGGACCGCCTCGACGACGCTACGCGAGCGCGACTACTTCGGGGCCTTGCGGAGGAACCGATCGTAGAGCGCGCCAATGGGACGTCGTCGAGTCATTTCCGTCGTCGCGCCTCCATCCTAGAACGTGCCCGCGACCCCGGTCGGGCTCACCCACATGCCGAGCCGCGGAGCGTCGAGCCGCAGCCCGCGGAGGTCCAAGCGCGCACGGAGCGCGCTCGGCGGCGCCGCCGCACGTTCGTACGCAAGACCGCCCTCGCGGTCATGGAAGAACCACCACGTACAGAGTACGGCCACGGTCAGCGCGCCGACGCCGACCGCGAGGCCGCCGATGTTCGCGGCTACTCCGTGATCCGTCCGCGTCACGCAGCCGCTCGCCGTTGGAGTGGGGCCACCGCCCGACGACGCACACCCCGACGCGGTCGACGTCGTGTTCTCGGAGCCGGTCGCGAGGCTCGCCGTGCTGAGCGCCGTGAAGGCGATGCCCATGATGCCGAACGTCACGGCGAGCGGAGCCGCGATGATCTTCCCGAGCGTGCCGAGGCCATGGGTACGGTCGACGCTGAGGGCCAGGCTCTCTCCCGGACCGGCGGGAAGGTTCGCCGGCAGCTCGAACGAGGTGCCCTCCTCGGCGACGCCGCGGATCATCGTCGGCGTCGAGCCTTCGAGGCGTATCGTCAGCCGGCTCTCGGGACGGACCCAGTACACGCGCACGGCAGCGTGCAGACGTACGTGTCGTCCGGGCGCCAGACACGCACCCCATCGCGAGATGCCCACGTCGCGGACCGCGACCTTGACCACGACTCGCCGAAGCGGCGCTCGAGTGGAAACAGGCTCGATCGCTCCGCGTACGCCGCCAATCCGTTGCGCAGCCCGAGCAGGACCGAGTCTGCGGCGTCGCTCTATCGATCTTCACCCATGTGCCATCGTTCGCCCGGAAGACGGAGACCCCCGCATGCGGCGAGTCCGTGACAGTGAGCTCGCCGCTCGCGAGCGCGAGCGAGCGTCACGCGCACGCTCATCGCCGGCGGCGTCGGCATCGGTCTCCTGCACGCGGACACGGCGCAGGAGGTCGTGCTCGTTCTCTTCGCGCATCGCGCAGACCGCGCGAAGGATCCTCTGGTGAGCGCAGTGAGCTCGCTCCTCACCGCGCCGTGACGCAAAATGTGCACCTGAACGTGTCTGCGCCGTCAGGGCTCCAGTTGTCTGCCCAGTACGATCGCTGCTTGTCGACGATGATCGGGCTCCACCCAGCCATTCCGGCCTTCGGGGAGTAGCGCACCTCTAGCAAGCTGCGGGCGCGCGGCGCGAGCGTCGTCAGGGAGCGCTCGCGACGGCTCTCCGCGTCCGCCGGGAGCTGGATGAAGACCGGGCTGCCGCCCTCGCTGTCGAGTGAGTGGAGGCGTCCTCGCGTGAGCTCACGCGGGCTTCCTGCGCTCCGTGTATCGAGGCCGAAGAGGTGATGCGGAGCTCGACGAGCTGCTCGAAGGTTTCGACGACCTCGACGACGACATCGTCGACATACCCGATGGCGCCGAGGGACAGGTCCACGTCGGCATCGTCACCGCCGTCGAGGCAATCTGCGCGGCGATCGGGCTGAAGAACCCGATGCTCGATCCGTGGGGCCCGGAGGACGGCGACGTGGAGCTTCTCTTCCGCCCGACCCGGTGACGGCTCAGCTCTCCCGGACGGCGCTCGGGCCAGCGGATGGACGTCGCGACGCGCTATAGGAGTGCCCCCTCGGCAGTGCTCGCGCGGAGCGATCAGGGAGCGATGATTCGCCCGGGCGCGCCGCTCGTTCCGCCCTCGGTGTGGCACGAGTTGCAGTCCA
>Ga0105047_10007713_pt1 | contig 18080 bp, 13 predicted proteins | sample MAT04_FD_78384 | JGI IMG/M metagenome (GOLD analysis project Ga0105047, IMG submission 78384) | Freshwater microbial communities from Lake Fryxell liftoff mats and glacier meltwater in Antarctica - MAT-04 (megahit assembly) | ecosystem: Environmental > Aquatic > Freshwater > Ice > Liftoff...
ACCGGCACGGGCGGGGTCGCGGTCGGGAAGGGTACGACCGGCGTCGGCGGGACGACGGCTTCCACCCGGCCCGGGACGGAGAGCGTCGCGGGGGGCCGGGGCGGCATCACCCGCGGCGGCTCGGCGCTCGCGGCCGGCGGCATCGGCATCGGCCGCACGACCGGGGGCGTGTACCCCGCCGCCGGCGGGACAGTCGCCGGCGGCAGCGCGGCCGCCGGCCGGTCCGCCGACTTCGGCCCGAAGATGCGGTTGACGATGCCGAACTTCCGCCCGCCGTCCGGGGTCGCGTCGGCCACGACGGGGGCGGTGGGGGACGTTACGGGCGGGACGCGCGTCGCGGCCGGGGCGTCGGCCTTGTCGCGGGTGAAGAGCTTGCCGGCGAACAGCTTCTTCTCGACCGGCATCACGGGCATCGGCGTGGACGACCGGGGCGTGAGCGGGTCGTCGCCGCGCGGCCGGGCCTTCGGCGGGGTGCCGTCCTTCCCGGCGGGGACGACGCCGCCCGGCGCGTCCACCGCCTTCGCGGCGGCGGGGCCGTCGAGCATCGTGAACGTCTCGCCCGTCTTCACGTCCTTCACGAGCGTCTCGACCGACCCGTCCGGCCGGCGGGTGGCCTTCACCACCGTCACCGTCTGGTCGGGCTTGTCGGGGGACTTCAGGATCATGGTCCCGGCCGCCGGCGCGGGGCCGGGGGGGGCGGGTTTGTCCACCCCCACGGCCCACCCGCCGACCGCGACCGCGGCGACGACCCCGCACGCCCAGCGCTTCCAGTACCACCGCGTCATGGCTGCTCTCCGTGCGCCGTTATCCCCGCGGTCGTCCGTGACCCTGGGCGACATCCGTGTCTCTGGGATTCATCGGCCCGCCCGGTTCCGCCGGTTGAGCCGGGATGACGAGAAATGCCGACGGCGGCCGGAAGATGGGCAGACCCGGCGCGACCGGGCGAGCCAGGCAAGACCACGACGAGGGCTGGCGGCCGGTCTTCTCTTTCCCTCTCCCCTTGAGGGAGAGGGCGGTGAGCGGCGAAGCCGCGAGCCGGGTGAGGGGAAGGCGCTAACTCGATGGGCCGAGGCGTTATCCATTCGGGTAACGCCTTCCCCTCACCCGGCCGTTCGCCTGCGGCTCACGACCGCCCTCTCCCTCAAGGGGAGAGGGAAAGAGAAGACCGGCCGGTAGACTCACGCCGCCCGCGTCTGGTAGTGGCGCGTGATGAGGTCGTTCTGCACCCACAGCAGCTTGCCGAACGCCCGGAGCGTCCGGGCCTCGGCGTCGCGCGGCAGGCCCAGGCCGAGGACCGTCGCGGTCACGGCGTCGGCGACGAAGCCCAGCAGGGCGTTCATCTGCACCAACGGCACGTCGAGCGCCGCGTTCCCCGCCTTCGGCGTGTGCATCTTCCCGACCATGTCGAGGTACTCGACCATCTTGCCGTCGTAGGGGCGGGTGACGAGGTTCACCAGGTAGCGGCCGAGGTGCTGCTTGCGGAAGGCGATCTGGGCGTGGTCCGGGGTGAGGTCGGCGAGGCCGGCCGGCACCGCCCCCTCGTAGCCGTGCTGCCGGGGGACGAAGTGCCGCCACGTCGCGTCGTAGGCGTGCAACTTGTCGTACACCGCGTCCACCAGCCCGGGTACGAGCGGGGCGAGGTGGGCCGCGGCCGCGTGGACGGCGGCGATGTCGTCGGCCCCGAACCCCATGAACTCCGCCACGTACCCGAACCGATACCCCGTGTCGGTTTCCAACCGGGCCTCATCGACGTGCGTCATAGCCGGCTCCAGTACGAAAGCGGGTCAGCGTGGAAATAGGATCAAATCATCCTATTTAGCCCTTATCGTATCCCGCTATAATCAGAGATCAAGGTCGAAAATCGCCGAAACCCGCGGGCGTGGCCGATGTTCTCCCAGACGGTCGAGTACGCCCTGCGGGCGGTCGTGTACCTGGCGTACCAAGGCCCGGGTGCCCGGACGACGGCCCAGATCGCGGCCGCGACGCAGGTGCCGAAGGACTACCTCGCCAAGATTCTGCAGAACCTGTCGAAGAAGGGGATCGTCACCACCCAGCGCGGGGTCGGGGGCGGGGTGGCGCTGGCGACGACGCCGGAAGCGTTGACGATTCTCGACGTGGTGAACGCGGTCGAGCCGATCCCGCGGATCGCCACCTGCCCGCTCGGCTTGCAGGCGCACGGGGTGCGGCTCTGCCCGCTGCACCGGCGGATGGACGAGGCGATGGCGACGGTGGAGGCGGCGTTCCGGGCGACGACGCTGGCCGAGGTGCTGGCCGACCCGAGCGAGAGCGTCCCGCTCTGCGACGCGGCCGACGCGCTGAAGTTGAAGCTGCGGAAGCGGTGAGCGTTCGCACCCACCCGTTGCGACGGGTGGGCTTTCGAGTGGATTTAGAACCAGCCGGTCGGCTCGGGGGCGCGGTCCCACATCGTCGGGCGGGGCGTCGCGACCGGGGCCGCGGGGGCGGCCGGGCGAGGCGTCGGGCCTGTCGGGACGGTCAGGCCGACCCACAGGAGGTCGCCGTCGGCCGCGTAGCTGCGGAGGCTGTACCCGCGGTCGCTCAGCAGCCGCACCACCTTCACCACCGCGACCGGCGACCCGTCCGGGCCGGGGGCGAACTTCAACCAGTCCGGGACGTGCTCGGCCAACTCGACCCGCTGGACGCCGTCGGTCCCCACGAAGGTGACGCTCCCCGGGTGGCTGGGGCGGGTGAGGCGGGTGGGGAAGTCGGCGACCATGGGAACGTTCCGTTGGGGTCCAACCCGTCCGCCGGCGGCGCTCGCCGGGGGCTGTACACCCTAGAACACGGATCACCCCGCGCCTTGCGCGAGCCGCAGGCCGATCGGCAGGCTGTCCCCGAACAGCCGCGACTGCTCGGCCGCGTCCGCCCCCCCAGCTTCTTCCACCATCCGCACCCACGCCGCCGGGCCGGGGTGCGCCCGCAGCACGCCGAGCACCCGGTCGCGGGTCGGGTCGGCCACGTCCACCGCCCGCAGCCCGCTCCGCCGGGCCAGTTGCGCGAGGCAGAACAGCCAGCCGTTGCGCTCGCTGTCGTTGCCCGGCTCGAACGCGAGGAGTTCGTCGAGCCAGCGCTCGACGATCTCGGGGTGGACGACGGTGTTGAGCGGGCCGTAGAGCGGGACGCGGGTGCCGAGGCGGGTCAGCGCCCAGAAGGCGTAGACCGGCACCGGCGACTTGCGGCACTCCTTCAGGGCCGCCGCCCCGAGGTGTTCCTTCGTCTTGGGGTCGAGCCGTTCGAGGCCGGCGGCGGCGCGCCACATCTCGGCGTACTCGTTCGCCGGCGGGCGCGAGAACGCCTTCCCCTTGGCCGGCAGCAGCGCCGGGCGGAGGCGGGTGAAGAGCGCCTGTTGCAGGGCCGTGTTCAGCCCGCCGCCGACGCGCCGCCACATGATCCAGTAGTCGGCCCCGCCCTCGGGCACGGCCGCCTTCTTCGCCGCGGCCGCGGGCGCGGCCTGGCCGCTGGCGGCGGCCGTGATGAGCTTCCACAGCGCCTCGACGCGGTAGCGGTCCACCGGGTCGCCGAACCCGGGGCGGAGGCAGAAGCCGACGAGGTTGTACCACCGGGAGAGGTGCGGGGGCGACTTGCCGCGGCCGTCGGCGTCGGCTTCGAGGAACTCCCAGAGGCGGCGGACGAGGCCGGTCGGCCAGTCGCCGCGCGGGGCTTCGAGGGCCGTTTCGAGGAGCTTCGGCAGGTCGGCGGGGGAAACCCCTGGTAGTGAAGGGCCGAACGTCGCGGCGATCAGCGCCCCGGCGTGCTGCACCTTCTCCTCGGGGAATACGTCCACGACGACGGCCCCGTCGTCGTCGCCGCTCTCGCGGGGCGGGGCCTCGCGCAGCACGTCGCGGACGTTGAACTCCAGCCGCCAGCGGTTCCCTTCGCGCGACTCGCAGTACAGTTCGAGCGTGCCGATCTCGGTACACTTGGCCAGCAGCGTGACCGGCACCCGCTTGGCCCCCGCCCGCTTGCCGCCGCGCAGGACGGTGTGGAGGGGCGGCAGCCGCTGGAGCGCGTCGGGCGACAGCCGCAGTACGTCGCCGGGGGCGTCGTCGCCGCGGACGGTGGACGTGTAGAGCGGGAACAGCACCGGCTCGCCGAGGGCGAGTTCGAGTTCCGGCTTCGGCAGGCGGATCTCCTCCCCCTCCTGCAACATCCGCGGCACCACGCACAAGACGGGGATCGCCGACGCCGGGGCAGGGTCGCTTTCGCCGGGTTTCGATTCCGCATTCCGCATTCCGAGTTCCGCATTCTCCTGGACGCCGATGTAGTACGACCGCGGGATGCCGCCGCCGATGCGCTTGCCGCCGGAGTGCTTGAGCCACGCGAAGTAGGCCGCCCCCCACGCGACCGCGAGGTCGAGCGACGGGCTGGTGAGGACGAGCGGGTGCCACGGGCGATCCGGCGTCTCGAACCACGGCCGCATCACCTCGACGACCCGGTCGCGCAGCGCCGGCGGCTGGAAGACGCCGCCGTTGAAGAGGATGGCGTCAACAGGGGACAGGGGACCAGGGGACAGGGGCCAGGAGCCAGAAGTCAGTGAAGACCCGGAGTTCCCCTCGCCTGTCCTACTGTCCCCTGCTTCCTGTCTCCTGTCCCTTGTCCCCTGTCCCCCGTCCCCTGCCGGCAAGTGCTGTCTCAAAAAGGCCGCCAGGTGGCGGCTCACGGCGGGGTCGGAGACGTAGGGCAGGCCCATCTCCTGCAACCCGGCGCGGGCACCGCGGGCGGGGTCGGCGGCGAACGGGACGAGCGGGAAGAAGCCCTCGAACACCGCCGCCGCCACGTCCGCCGCCGTCACGTTCACCGACACCGTGCCGCCGACCACCGACCGCCCGGTGCCCGTCACCGTGACCGGGTACGACGGCGGGGCCGGCCGCGCCAGCAGCGCCTCCTTCGCCCCGCGGCACGCCTGCACCAGCGCCCCGAACCGGGCCGCGTCGAGCTTCCCGCCGGGCAGCCGGGCCTCGACCGTCTTGGCCAGCGCCAGGTCCATGTTGTCGCCGCCGAGCAGCAGGTGCTCGCCGACCGCGTCGCGGACGAACCCGAACTCGCCGCGCTCCTCCACCGCCCGGATCAGGCTGAAGTCGCTCGTCCCGCCGCCGACATCGGCGACGAGGCAGCGCATGCCCGGTTTGAGCAGCCCGGCCTCCTGCGGCGAGTGGGTGCCGAGCCAGGCGTAGAACGCCGCCTGCGGTTCCTCCAGGAGCGTGACGTGCTTCAACCCGGCCTGCTTCGCGGCCTCGGCGGTCAGGTTGCGGGCCACGTCGTCGAACGACGCCGGCACCGTGACGACCACGGCCTGCTCTTCGAGCCGGTCCTCGGGCTTGCGGTTCGGGGCGGCGTTCCACGCCTCGACCAAGTGGCGCAGGTAGCGGGCCGAGACTTCGAGCGGCGACAGGCGCGGCACGTCGGGCGGCGCGGCCCACGGCAGCAGCGGGGCGGTGCGATCGACCCCGGGGTGGCACAGCCACGACTTGGCCGACGACACGAGGCGGCCGGGGACTTTCGCCCCGTGGGAGCGGGCGAACGCGCCGACGGCGTCGGGCGGGTTCTTCTTCCACGGCAGGTCGATGGCCCCGGGCGCGAGGTCGTGGGGGCCGGGCAGGTAGAGGAACGACGGGAGCAATTCCGGGCCGCCGACCTGCCCGGCGGCGACGACCTGGGGGACCGGGAAGGTGTGCAACTTCGGCCCGCCGGCCGCCCGCCCCGCCGTATCGACGTAGGCCAGCGCCGTGTTCGTGGTCCCGAGGTCGATGCCGACGAGGTATCTCATACGCGCGGGTCTCGTTCACGATCCGGGTTGGGACTCGACGACCCGACGGCTATGCTTCCGCCATGCCACCCCTCGTTCTAGGAATCGACATCGGCGGGGCGAACCTGAAGGCGGCGACCGCCGACCGGCGGGCGGCGTCGGTGCCGTTCGCCCTGTGGAAGCAACCGGACGCGCTGCCGGCCGCTCTCGCCGCGCTCGTGGCGCGATTTCCGGACGCCGCCGAGTTCGCCGTCACGATGACCGGCGAGCTGTGCGACTGCTTCGAGACGAAGCGCGACGGCGTGAACGCGATCCTCGACGCCGTCGAATACGCGGCCGCCGGCCGGCGCGTGCGGGTGTGGAGTACCGACGGGGCGTTCGTGGACATTCCAGCGGCGCGGGCGGATCACCTGAAAGTCGCCGCCGCCAACTGGCACGCGCTGGCGACGTTCGCGGGCCGGTTCGCGCCGCACGAGGGCGGGTTGCTCCTCGACATCGGCTCGACCACGACCGACATCGTTCCCCTCGACCACGGCGTCCCCGCGACCCGTGGCACCACCGACCCGGCCCGCCTCGCCGCTCAAGAGTTGGTCTACGTCGGCGTTCGCCGCACGCCGGTGTGCGCGGTCGTGAACGAGCGGACGGCGGCCGAGCTGTTCGCCACCACGCAGGATGTCTACGTCGTCCTCGGCTTGCTTCCCGAAGACGCCGCCGACCGCGACACCGCCGACGGCCGGCCGCTGACGGTCGAGAAATCCCTGGCGCGCCTGGCGCGGATGCTCGGCGGCGACACGGAAACGCTGACCGAGGACGCCGTCATCCGCTTCGCCGCGGAGGTCCACGGCCGGCTGCTCGACCGCCTGACGAGCGCCGCCCGGCACGCCTATTACGCTTCACCGGGCGCGCCGGAATTGCGCACGCTGATCGTCTCGGGGAGCGGCGAGTTCCTGGCGCGGCGCGTCGTCGAGACGGGGATGAGCGGGGCACCCGTCGGGCGCGTCGTCTCGCTGACCGACGAGTTGGGGCCGGCGGCGTCGGCGTGCGCCCCGGCGTTCGCGGTCGCGGTGCTGGCGGGGGAGGGCGGGTAGGTGATTCGGGGATCAGTCCCAGGGGGGGGACGGCTCCGCCGTCAGGGCTTGAGCAGGAAGTAGCCGACGACGGCCGAGAGGACGGCGACGAGGAACATCAGGATCGGGGTCCAGTCGAACGGCTTCTTCTCAACCGGCGGCTTCCCCCCCGAGCGCCCCGTCGCGGCGCGGGCGGCCGGCGGGTGGCCCTGCGGGGGCGTCTCGGCGTTCGGGTCGGGGGCGCGGGGGGGGCGGGCCGCCGGCGTCGCCGGCCGCGGGGTCGAGGGCGGGGTCGGGCGGTCGATCGGCGGGTTCATCGCGTAGCGGTCGGACTTCGGGCCGGGGGTGCGGCCGGTCGTCGAGGCCTTCGCCCGGGCCGTCTCCGCCCCGGTGCCCGGCGGCAGCACCCCGAAGTCCACGGCGTCGTCGGCCGACACCCGCCCCGACCCCGGCTTGGCAGCCGGCCCCGGCGGGCGGGGCTTGCCCGACGGCGGCAGGGCGGCCGGGTTCACCACCAGGTCGCGGAACTCCGGGACCGTACCGAGGGGCAGGAACTGCCCCGTCTTCGACCGCCCGACCAGGATGATCGAGGCGTCGCCGAGCAGCTCGTCCTTCAGCGCCCCGCGGATGTTCTCGGTCGTCCCCTTCACCGTGTGCGCCACCCCGGTCTCGTCCTTGTACACGAGGTACCACATCTCGACCGGCGCGCCGGCCGCCGGCTTCACCGTCCCGGACCCGCGGCTCTGGCCGGTCAAGTCTTCGAGGAACTCCCGGCACGACGCCGGCCGCTGCGCCGGCTCGGCGCTCATCGCCCGCCGGATCGCCCAGTCCACCCGGTCGGACAGCTCCGGCTTCAACTCCTTCGGGGCCGGGAACTCGTTGCGGATCTTCTTCATCCAGCAGTCGAGCGGGTTCGAGTTGTTGAACGGCACGACGCCGGTGACGAGGCAGTAGAGCGTCGCCCCGAGGCTGTAAATGTCGCCGCGGGCGTCCACCCCCTTGGCGTTGCGGAACTGCTCCGGGGCCATGTAGAACGGGGTGCCGAGGCCGCGGCCGGTGCGGGTCAGGTTCAGGTCGTTCTCGACCTCCTTCACCAGCCCCATGTCGGTCAGCTTGGCCACGCCCTCCTTCGTCACCAGCACGTTGTCCGGCTTCACGTCGCGGTGGACGAGGCCCTGCTTGTGCGCCCGCTGGAGGCCGTCGCACACCTGGGCGATGAGATCGAGGGCGGACGCCTCGGCGATCGCCCCGACCCGCTCGACCCGCTGGCCGAGCGACTCGCCGTCCACGAACTCCATCACCAGGAACGGGTACGGCCCGACCCCGCAGTACTCGACGGCCCGGACGACGTTCGGGTGGTCGAGCACCCGGGCCGCCTGGAACTCGCGCTCGAACCGCTGGAGCGTGACCGGGTTCCGCGACGGCCCGGCCGAGATCACCTTGATGGCGACGATCTCCCCGGTCCCGCGGTGGCGGGCCTTGTAGACCGTGCCCATCCCCCCCTCGGCGATCTTCGACACCACGTCGTAGTTGCCGAGCGAGGTCGGGTGGTCGGTCGTATCGGGGGGCATGGACGCGAGTCTCCGGCCGGGGCGGGGCGGCGCAGGGACGGGGCGGACCCGGCGGGAAAGGCCCGCCGGCGGTCGTACCCTTCTCTTATAGACCAAGTCCGGGCCGAATGGAAACCAATGACCCGTTGGATTGTGCCGATTGGGGTGGTAAGATGCAAGCGCGGGCGACCTACGCGAGTGCCGAGGGTTTGCGGCGCGGCGCGGCGCGGCGCATCCGGCAGGACCGCCCCCGCCTCCCCCGCCCGCCGATCTCTCGCGGTTTGTGCGGGTTCGGCGCTTGTCTGGGGACGGGCCGTCCGTCACAATTCCGTATCAGCGTCCCCCTTCCGGCCGCGGCACACACGCGGGAAGTGCGCGTCATGGGCATCCTGGGCAAAATCCTCCTGGTGCTGAACCTGCTCGCCCTCGGCGGGTTCGGGTTCCTCGCCGTCCAGGACTGGAAGGGCCGGCAGACGATCGCCGCCGCCGGCATCCGCCACGTCCTGCTCGTGAACGGCCTGCCGCTCGACGGCGGCACCGACCCGGTACCCCCCCGCGTCGCGGCCGGGTCCGACGACTTCGCCGACTTCGCCGCCACCGAACTCCCCTTCCGGGTCGAGGTCGGGCCGAAGGCGGTCGAGACGATCAGCCCGGAACTGCTCTACGTCTACTTCGCCGCCGCCGGGGCCGGCTCGCCGGGGGCGGGCGGGATCGACCTCACCGGGGCCGGCGCGCCGGGGGCGGGCGGGATCGACCTCGCCGGCCCCGCGCCCGTGACCAGCCAGCTCGCCGAGGTGCGCCGCGTCTACGCCCTCGTCAAGGCGCATGTGGACGGCCTTGATGGCGCGGCGAAAGCGTCCGCCGCCGCCGGCTTCCTGCTCCTTCAAGCCGAATCGATCGAGGACCGGACCGAGTACCAGACCCTGCTCGCCGCCCGCAACGGCGACGAACTCGCCCGCCGGCTCTACCTGCGCTTCGACCGCGTGCTGAACCCGCCGGCGCTGCCGGACCTGTCGGCCCTCACGCCGGAGAACACGCTGGCGAAGGCCACGGAACTCCGCAGCGGCGGGGTGAAGGACGAGCACGAGCGGCGGGTGCGGGCGGCCCACCTGCTCGTCCACCTCGATTCGGGGGCGGGGTGGCAGAAGCGGACGATGCTGGTGGTCGGGTTGAAGCGGTACGTCCGCACCGTGGTCGAGCAGACGCTGCGGTTCCGCGACATGGCCGCCCGCGTCGAGCAGCAGGCGGCCGCCGACCAGGACCGCTTCGTCGGCGAGTACGCCCAGCTCCGCGGCCTCGCCATCGAGAAGACGCAGATCGCCAACAACATGCGGCAGGACCGCGCCCGGCTCGAACAGCAGGTGCAGAAGGACGAGGAGTTCGTCGAGCTGCGGCAGACGCAGCTCAAGGAGTTGCAGGACCAGCTCGCCAAGCTCAAGGCCGAGGTGGACCTGCTGCTCGCCAGGCAGTACCTGACCGAGCAGCAGCTGTTCGAGGTCCAGCGCGAGGTCGGGCTGACGCTCGAAGCCATCTACGGGCTGGAGGCCGACTTGGGGGCGAAGGAACGGGCGCGGTACGGCGCGAAGTGAGGGGCGGCGATGACCTTCCTCGGCAAACTCCTGGTCTTCCTCTGCCTCATCCTCGGGGTCGGGGTCGGCGTCATGTCGGCCGCGGTGTACACCCACCGGCCGCCGTGGTTCGAGCCGGTCCCGGAGGGGGTGGATAAGGGGAACAGCCCGGTCGTGTTCGCCCAGCTGACGGCCGAGATCGACGGCCAGGGGAAGGCGGCCGGGGCCGCGAGCGCCTCCTGGGGCCGGCAGTACGTTGCCCTCGCCGCCGCCGAGAAGACCCGCGACGACCGCCGCGAGAAGATGTTCGGCAAGACCGGCCTGCTCGCCCTCGCCCGCGGCCCGATGACCCACAAGGTGGGCGACCCGGCGTTCTTCAACCTGCCGGAAGACGAGGCCGCACGGTTGCTCAACCTCGACGACCGCAAGGACGTGGTGAAGGGGCCGGACGCCAAGCCCCTCCAGCCGACCGGCCTGCTGGAAGCGGCCATCGCCGCCGACACGCAGACGATCATCGAACAGGCCAAGAAGAGCCTCGAACTGCGGCTCCAGCAGAAGACGCTCGGCGAGCAGGTGGTGCTGACCGAGACGCGGGTGCTCAAGCAGCGGGTGATCCGCGAGAACCAGCAGAACGAGGCCGCGTACCTGGCGTCGTTCGAGGTGAACGTCGCGGAGCAGCGGGAGACGGTGGTCCGCCGCCGCGACCAGCTCCTCCGCCGGCTGGCGATCTTCGGCGGGCCGAAGCAGTAATATCGAAGAAAGCCCACCCGTTGCAACGGGTGGGCTTCGTTAGAATTTCAGGGCTTCCGGGGGGCATCACGATGACCTGGATCGGCAAGATTCTCTCCGTCCTGGTGATGGTCGTGGCCCTCGCCGGGATGTGGTTCACCGTCTCCGCCTACGTCGCCCGGACGAACTGGAAGGCCCAGGCCGACACCTACAAGGTGGCCTACGAGCAGGCCAAGGCCGCGGTCGAGAGCGAACACCGCCTCCACCAGTCCGAGAAGGACGCCCTCCGGCGCGACTACGACGCCGAGGTCACGAAGTCGGGTGCCCTCGCGACCCGGCTCACGACGGCCGAGACGGCGAACAAGGCCACCGTCGCCCAGGTGGGCGAGCTGAGCGAGTCGCTCACGAAGTTCGACATCGACGCGAAGAAGGCCCAGGCCAATTTGCAGGCCGCCCTCGACGAGGTCGGCAAGGCCCGCGCCCGGACCGCCGCCCTCGAAGACGAGAAGGTGCTGCTGACGATCGCCCGGGAAGTCGCCCTCAAGGACAAGCAGGCGGCCGAGAACCAGGCCAAGCAGTCCAACGCCGAGAAGGTGCTGGCCGACCGCCGGGTCGAGGACTTGACCGCCCAGCTGACCGACGCCCGGGCCACGGCCGGCGGCACGAACGGGAGCCTCCTCAACTCGGCGAAGCCGCCGGCGGCCGTCCCCGAGGGCTTCCGGGCGACGGTCACGGCCGCCGCCGACGGGTACGTCGTCGTCTCCCTCGGGATCGACGCCGGGCTGACCGTCGGGGCGACGGTGGACATCTTCCGCGACGGCGAGGGTGCCCGCTACCTCGGCACGGTCGTGATCGACCGGGTCTACCCGAAGCAGGCGGTCGGCGTGTTCCGCCCGGCCGACCCGAAGCGGACGTTCAAGCAGCTCCGCCCGGAGGAGCAGCCGAAGGTCGGCGACACGGTCGGCCGCGTCGGCAACGTGTCGGCCCAGCGGTGAGAGTGGCGGCGTGACCCGGGGGCGTTCGAGCGAGGGAGTCGGACATGGCGAAGAAGGCCGCGAAGAAGGCCGCCGAGGCGAAGCCGAAGCGCCGCGGCGAGCCGGTCTACTCGGTGATGGCGTTCGTCACGTTCGTGGCGATTGCCCTCGGGTGCGTGCTGCTGTACCTCGACTTCGACGAGTACGGCCAGAAGTCGCCGCCGAAGGAAGCCCCGCCGACGCTGCCGAAACTCGGCGACGACGCGAAAGCCGTGGCACCGTAAGCCCGCCCCACCGTCTAAAGCCCACGGATAGCGATCCGTGGGCTTTTCCGCGCGATCATGTTTCTCCCGGAAAACGGATTCCGCTCGCCCCGCGGCCGTGGTAGAGTCGAGTGTCGATCCCCCCGCCGGACTCCCGGGGCCGCCCCCGGCTCGCCTCTTCCGCCACCCGCCCGCCCCGCCGAGGGACCGCCCGTGACCCCGCGGTTCTACCTGTCCGCCCTCCTGCTCGCGTCCCCCGCGACCGCCCCGGCCGCCGACGCCTTCCATTTCGAGAACGACATCCTCCCCGTCCTCGGCCGGCACGGGTGCAACTCGTCCGGCTGCCACGGCAAGGCCGAGGGCCAGGGCGGGTTCAAGCTGTCGGTCTTCGGCTCCGACCCCGACGCCGACCACGCCGTCCTCACCAAAGAGGGCCGCGGCCGCCGCGTCTTCCCGGCCGCCCCGGACGAGAGTTTGTTGTTGCGCAAGGCGTCCGGCCGCGCCGCCCACGGCGGCGGGACGAAGCTGCCCTACGGGTCGGACGACTACCGCACGGTCCGCGCCTGGGTCGCCGCCGGCACGCCGCTCGGCGCGCCCGACGCCCCGCGCGTAATCGCCCTGCGCGTCGAACCCGTCGAGCGCGTGATGGGGTTGCACGCCGACGTGCCGCTCAAAGTATTCGCCAAGTATTCCGACGGCGTCGAGAAGGACGTGACGAAGCACGCCCGCTTCCAGTCGAACAACGACGCCGTCGCGGTCGTGGCCGCCGACGGCCGGGTGACGACCCTCGACGTGCCCGGCGAGGCGGCGGTGATGGCGGCGTACCTCGGCGAGGTCGGGCTGTTCCGCGCCATCGTCCCGCGGCCCGGCCCCGCGGCCACCACGTCGCCCCTGCCGCGCTTCAACTTCATCGACGCGCTGGTGGACGCGAAGCTCGCCAAGCTGAACGTCGGGGCGTCGCCGGTGTGCGACGACGCCGAGTTCCTCCGCCGCGCCCACCTCGACCTGACCGGCACCGTCCCGACCGCCGCCGCCGCCCGCGCCTTCCTCGCCGACGGCGCGAAGGACAAGCGGGCGAAGCTGGTGGAAGCCTTGCTCAAGTCGCCCGAGTTCGCCGACCTGTGGGCGATGCGCTGGGCCGACCTGCTCCGCGTGGACCGCCAGCCGCTCGGCCACGAGCGCGCCTACGGCTACTACAAGTGGATCCGAGATTCCGTCGCGGCGAACAAGCCGTTCGACCAGTTCGCCCGCGACCTCGTCACGGCCGAGGGGCCGCTCGCCGAGGGCGGGCCGGCGAACTTCTACAAGGTGGTGACGAAGCCGGGCGACATGGCCGGGGCGGTATCGCAGGTGTTCCTCGGCGTCCGCATCGGCTGCGCCGAGTGCCACCACCACCCGTTCGACCGCTGGCGGCAGACCGACTACTACGGCATGGTCGGGTTCTTCGCCCCCGTCGCCGCCCGCGGGCCGCGCGACCACGAGGCGGTGGCCGCGGCCGGCGACCCGGCGACCAAGCACCCGCGGACCGGTAAGCCGGTGTTCGCCCACGCCCTCGGCACGACGATGCCCGACGCCGACCCGAAGGGCGATCGCCGCGACGTGCTCGCCGCCTGGATGACCCGGCCGGACAACCCGTACTTCGCCCGCAACCTCGCCAACCGCGTGTGGGCCTACCTGCTCGGCGTCGGGCTGGTCGAGCCGGTGGACGACGTGCGCGGCACCAACCCGCCGAGTAACCCCGAACTGCTCGCCGCCCTCGCCGCGTTCACGACCGAGAACGGCTACGACGTGCGCAAGCTCATCACGGCCGTGACCGCGTCGCGGGTGTACCAGTCGGCGAGCCGGCCGACCGCGACGAACGAGAAGGACGAGCGGAACTTCTCGCGGGCGCTACTCAAGCGCCCCGACGCTGAAATCCTCCTCGACGTGGTGTGTCAGGCGACCGGGGTGCCCGAGAAGTTCCCCGGGTCGCCGGGCGTGACGCGGGCGGTGCAGCTGTGGGACAGCAAGGCCCGGAGCGACTTCTTGAAGCTGTTCGGGCGGCCGGTGCGGGCGACGGCGTGCGAGTGCGAGCGGACGAAGGAGCCGAGCGTCGCCCAGGTGTTGAACCTGCTCAACTCGCCGGCCGTGCAGGAGAAGTTGAGCCACGAGGCCGGCACCGTCGCCCGCCTCGTCCGCGACGCGAAGGACGACGCGGCACTGGTCGAGGAGTTGTACCTGACGTTCTTCGCCCGCTTCCCGACGGCCGCGGAAAAGACCGTCGCCCTCGACCACCTGAAGGCGAGGGCCGCGACCCGCCGGCAGGCGACCGAAGACTTGGCGTGGGCGCTGCTCAACAGCACCGAGTTCCTGTTCAACCACTGAGTAAGGCCGAAAGACGATTTTGCCGCAAAGAGGCACAAGAAGCACAAAAATAAGACGAGAAGTTTCGGGTTCCCACGCTCCGCGTGGGAACGAGAATGTTTGACGGGTCGATCTTTTTTGTGCCTCTTGTGCCTCTTCGCGGCCACTCTTGCTTGGGGATTTTCGAGATGCCCACCTTCTGCGACGGCGCGACCCGGCGGGACGCCCTGCGCGTCGGCACCGCGGGCCTGTTCGGGTCGGCCCTCGGCCTGCCCCAACTCCTCCGCGCCGCCGACGCCGCCAAGCCCACCAAAGATGTCTCGCTCATCTTCGTCTTCCTCCACGGCGGGCTGTCCACCATCGACACGCTCGACATGAAGCCGGACGCCCCGGCCGAGTTCCGCGGCGAGTTCCACCCGACGAAGTCGCGCGTCCCCGGCATGGACCTGTGCGACCTCATCCCCAAGCTCGGGCAGCAGGCCGACAAGTTCTCGCTCGTCCGCTCGTTCCGCCACCACAACTCGGACCACGGCCCGGCCGACCACTACATCCTCACCGGCCACTTCCCGCAGGCCGGGTTCAACCCGAACCTGACCCCGAACAACCAGCGGCCGAGCGTCGGGTCGGTGGTGTCGCGGACGCTCGGATCGAACGGGACGGTGCCGGCCTACGTCGCCCTGCCGAAGCTCCACCCGAGCGGCGGGGCGGCCCACCTCGGGGCGGCCCACGCCCCGTTCGTCATCGACGCCGACCCGAACGCCCCCGGCTTCTCCGTCCCGGATTTAGTCCCCCCGCCAGCCGTCGCCGCCTCCCGCCTCGACGACCGTCGCCGGCTCCTCGAAACCGTGGACCGCTTCCACCGCGGGGCCGAGGCGCGGGCGAACAAGTCCGCCGGGGCGGTCGGCACCTTCCGCGACAAGGCGTTCGACCTGATGACCTCGACGGCGGCGAAGCAGGCGTTCGACATCCGGGCCGAGCCGGAGAAGATGCGCGACGAGTACGGCCGCACCACCCTCGGCCAGAGCTGCCTGATGGCCCGCCGCCTGGTGGAAGCGGGGGTCCGGTGCGTGACCGTGGACCACAGCAATTGGGACACCCACGACGGCAACTTCGCCGTCCTCAAGAACTCGCTACTGCCGACGTTCGACGCCGGCATCAGCACCCTGTTCCGCGACCTCGCCGACCGCGGGCTGCTCGACACGACGCTGGTGGTGGTGACGGGCGAGTTCGGCCGCACCCCGCGGATCAACAAGAACGCCGGCCGCGACCACTGGGGGCCGTCGTTCACGCTGCTGCTCGGCGGCGGCGGCATCCAGGGCGGGCGGGTGGTGGGCAAGAGCGACGCCCGTGCCGAGCGCCCGGCGAGCGACCCCTACGGCCCGGAAGACCTGTTCCACACCGCCTTCACCCAGCTGGGCATCGACCCGACGGCCGAGTTCCGCACCCCCGACGGCCGCCCGATCGCGCTGGTGAACAACGGCAAGCTGATTAGCGAGCTGGTCTGATGAAGACGGTTCACCGCAGAGAACGCGGAGGACGCGGAGACGAGCCACCGAGCCGAGGATTTCATGAACCGATTTCGCGTCTTGCTGTCCCTCTGCGTCCTCTGCGTTCTCTGCGGTGAACCGGCCTTTTCCAGCCCGCCGGTGGCGAGCTACGTCTTCCCCGCGGGGGGGCAGCGCGGCACCACGGTGCCCGTGCGCGTCGGCGGGTTGTTCCTCCACGACAAATGCCGGTTCGCCCTCGACGGGGCCGGGCTGAACGCCTCGCCCACGCTCGGCCGGGCGAAGCCGCTATGGTTCGAGGGGCCGGTGCTGCCGCTGCCCGACTCGCAGCAACAGGAAGACTACCCGGCCGACATGAGCGGCACGGTCGGTGTTGCGAAGGACGCGACGGTCGGCCCGCGGCGCGGGTGGCTGTTCACGTCGCAAGGGGGGACCGGCGGGCTGGTGTTCGTCGTCGGCGACCTGCCCGAAGTCGTCGAGACCGAGGCCGACGGCGACCCGCTCGCCGAACGCGTCGCGCTGCCGGTCACGGCCAACGGCCGCGTCTTCCCACGCGACGATCTCGACCTGTGGGAGTTCGACGCCGCCGCCGGCCAGACCGTGACCGCCACCGCCCTCGCCAGGTCGCTCAACTCGCCGCTCGTCCCCAGGCTCGACATCCTAGATTCGGCCGGCCGCGTCCTCGCCGAGACGATGACCCACCCGGTCGCCGGGGCCGACGAGTCGGTGCGGTTCACCGCCCCCGCCGCCGGCCGCTACCGGGTCCGCGTCGGCGACGCCCGCGGGCAGGGCGGGCAGGCGTACGTGTACCGCCTCACCCTTACCACGGCGGTCGTGCCCGACTTCCACTTCCCGCTCCGCGTGACGCCGGACGGGTTGAAGGACGTGACCGCGACGAAGGAAGTCGTGACCGCCCCGGTCGCGCTCAACGGCCGCATCCCCGCGCCGGGGGCGGCCGACGAGTGGCGCGTCGCGCTGAAGAAGGGCGCGTACACGCTCGACCTGCTCGCCCGCCGCGCCGACTCGCCGCTGTGCGGGGTCGTGACCGTGGCCGACGCCGCCGGCAAGGAAGTCGCCCGCGGCGAGGCCGCCGACCCGTCGGCCGACCCGACGGTCGCGGTCGTCGCCCCCGCCGACGGGACGTACACGGTCCGCGTCGCCGAGCGCTTCCGCACCCGCGGCGGGCCGAACTTCGCCTACCGCCTGCGCATCACCGACGCGACCGCCGCCCCTCCCGGGTTCCGCCTCACGCTCCTCGCCGAGAACCGCCAACCGCCGGTCGCGCCCGACGCCGTGGTCGTGCTGCGCGGGGCGACGACGAAGGTGCGGGTGGGCGTCGAGCGCACCGGCGGGTTCGCCGGCCCGGTGGTGCTGAGCGCCCTCGCGCTGCCCGCCGGCGTGACGGCCAAACCGGTGACGGTCGCCGCGAACCAGGCTACGGGCGAACTTGCGTTGCAGGCCGAGACGACCGCGGCCCCGACCACCGTGCCCCTGTCGGTCGTCGGCACCGGCCACGTCGGGTTGGGGTTCCCGGCCGTCGTGGGGTTGCGGGCGGCGGTCGGGTCGCCGGTCGCGGTCGCGGCCGTCGTGCCGGGTAGTCGGTTCCTGCCCGAGTCGCCGACGGCGTTCCTGACCGTCGGCGTGCCGACGCCGTTCAAGCTCGTGGACGAGTTCGTGATGGCCAGCGCCCCGCGCGGCGAAATCTACCGGCGGAAGTACCGGGTCGAGCGCGACCCGGGGTTCGACGGCCCGATCGAGGTGCGCCTCGCCGACCGCCAGGCCCGCCACCTGCAAGGGGTGAGCGGCCCGGTCGTCACGGTCTCCCCGGGGCAGACCGAGTTCGACTACCCGGCCTACCTGCCGCCGTGGATGGAACTCGGCCGCACCTGCCGGGTGTGCGTGATGGCGACGGCGCGGGTGAAGGACGCGGGCGGGGCGGAACACGCCGTCGCGTTCGGCGCGACCGGGCAGAACCAGCAGATGATCGTCGTCGTCGGCCCCGGCCGCCTCGACCTGGGGCTGGAGAAGCAGACGATCCGGGCCGCCGCCGGCGGCGGAGTCCGGGTGCCGGTGCGCGTCACCCGCGGCCGCGACCTGACCGGGGACGTGAAGCTGGAGGTCGTGATCCCCGCCCACTGGACCGGCGTGACCGCGGCCCCCGCGACGATCCCGGCCGGCGGCTCGACCGGCGAGGTGGTGGTCACGTTCGCGGCCGGCGGGGGCGGGCCGTTCAACATGCCGCTGGTCGTCCGCGGGACGGTGGCGACGGGCAGCACGCCGGTGGTCGCGGAAGCGAAGTTGGAAGTGGTGAAGTAGT
>Ga0105047_10007714_pt1 | contig 18078 bp, 17 predicted proteins | sample MAT04_FD_78384 | JGI IMG/M metagenome (GOLD analysis project Ga0105047, IMG submission 78384) | Freshwater microbial communities from Lake Fryxell liftoff mats and glacier meltwater in Antarctica - MAT-04 (megahit assembly) | ecosystem: Environmental > Aquatic > Freshwater > Ice > Liftoff...
AAAGTTGTTTTTTAATTTGTTACGTAAAATAAAAAATGCTGGAGCAATATGCAGATTTTTGGCATTTTTGGAATTGAATGAAATTCCTACTCCATAAGTAAGAAGAGAATTTTCTGATTGTTTTTTACCTAATTGTTTATTTATGCTTCTATGGCGCTCACAAAAGCCATAAAATCAGTTTTTGGCGGATCGGATATACCCAGTTCTCTTCCCATCGTGACCAACTGGCCGAGGTGATAAGTACCGTGATTCATGACATGAAGGATGATATTAAGAATAGATGTTTTACCTGTGTCACCGGAAAGAAGTTTATAATTAATATTTTTGCCAAGTTCTTTTTCATCAATGCTATTTATTTTATCAATATATTAATTTGACGACATTAAAAGATCCTGACTGATTTGTTTCTTACCTTGTCCGTCATGACGGCTTGCCAAATATTTCCAACCAATCCCTTCGATTCTGCACATCCACACATATTCTGCCACCCAGATATGTGATAAAGTTTTATTGATGGTAGGAAAACTGCTTTTCATTTCAGTTTCTAACAACAAAATATCTTTTGATAATAACCAGTCTATCATTTGATGATTGGCCCAAAGATGACATGCTGTATACTTTGATAAATGTTGTTGTATTGTCATTTACTTTGATTTTAATTTAGGAAAAAACCTGCCTGTTTTCTTTTTATATTCTTCATATTCTTTATATTTCTTTTTGAGTTGCTCTTCTTCATATTCTGACTTGAAATAAAAAAGTATGACTAAGCCACTTGTAATTAAAAATTTATACACAGAAAGTGAATAAAAGGTCAAACCAAGAAAAATTAGAATTACCCCTGTATATATCGGGTGTCTTGCCAAACTATAAATACCACCCGTATATAAAAAAGCATTTTCTTTGGGCGTAGGAAACGCGGTAAGATTTCTATTGAGTTGTATCATTGAGATCAGAGATACCAAACCACCATTGAGGAATATCAACAGGCCCGGATATTTGATAATTTCTGGCAGATTGTACCCTAGGTCAGGCTGCAAAAAGAACAACCCAAACAACAAAAACTGAATACCGACAAAAAAATTATCCTTTAGATTTTTGTGCATATAAATTTGATTCTGTTACAATATTCCCTCATCTGCAAAACTATAATATGCATTGTCGCCTATGATCAGATGATCGCTGACGACCATATCAAAAAGTATGGCAGCTTCCTTTACTTTTTTGGTCAGTCTGATATCTTCCTGTGATGGTTTGAGATTGCCGGAAGGATGATTATGACACAATATCATAGAGGATGCCATTTGCTCTACTGCATGTCTAAATATGATCTTGGTATCAGCTACGACGGATGAAAGTCCGCCTCGACCTATGAACTGAGTACCTATCACTTTATTGGCTCTATTACAAAATATCACCCAAAATTCTTCGTGCGGAAGGTCGGCTACGATAGGATAAAGGATATTAAATGCTTCGCGACTGGAATTTACAGATGCTTTTTCGAGCGCTTCAGTGGATTGTCTTCTCCGACCCAACTCGAGCGCTGCAATGATATTGATGGCCTTGGCCTCGCCGATTCCTTTGTACTTTTTGATTAAGTCTTTGATAGATATCTTGCCTAATTCGTTGAGATTATTATGATGATCTTTAAGAATTCGTTTGCTGAGATCTACCGCAGATTCGCCTATAGAACCTGAGCCGATTATGATAGCCAGAAGTTCAGAATCAGAAAGTTGTTGTCTGCCTTTAGACATAAGTTTTTCCCTGGGCCTGTCGTCCTCAGACCAGGATTTTATAGAATTGAGTTTATTGATGTCTTCAGTCATGTAAAAAAAATATTTTAATATCTCAAGTTAAACGTTTCAAGCCATACAGCGCTTAAAATTTTAGTTATTTGGGGGGAAATGTAAAAATTTTGCTTCTATGAATAAATCTAATCAACTCTACACTTTCGTCTTCAAAAATAAGTCCAATTCTGTATTCGCCAATATTAATACGAAATGCATTTTTACTCCCTTTCAACTTTTTACAATTTGTCAATGCTGATAGTTTTTCGGCTGATTGAATATCTTCTATTATTTCTGCAATTTGATTAAGTAATTTTTTATCCTCAATTTTTGATGTATCTTTTGCAAAGGTCTTATCAATATAAACTCTCATTTCTTGAGATTTGCAATAAATTCCTGTGTATTGACATATTTTTTAGTTTGACCTTTTTTTAATTGCCGACAACAATCCCATGTCTTCAAGTTCTTCTTCTGAAATAAACTTAACCTTAATTCTCAATTTTTTGGCTAATACAGACAATGTCTTAATATCTGATTTGGATTCACTTTGAAAGATTACTGTTTTCATTTGTTTAAATAATTAACATTTACTATCCAATTTAAAATTAGACAGGTGCAAAAATAATGATTTTATACCTTTGCCAATGCCTGCTCCAAATCCTGTATCAAATCATCGATATCTTCTATCCCTACACTGAGTCTGATCAATGAATCAGTCAAACCTACCTTGAGTCTTTCTTCCTTAGGTATCGATCCATGTGTCATGCTTGCGGGGTGACCGATGAGTGACTCCACACCACCCAATGATTCTGCCAGAGAAAAATAATGTGTACCGCTGAGAACTTTTCTTGCACTTTCTTCATTATTGGCCACCAAATCAAAAGATACCATTCCACCAAACATTTTCATTTGTTTTTTTGCCACTTCATGTCCCGGATGGCTTAGAAAGCCTGGATAATATACTTTAGAAACTTTAGGATGACTATTGAGATAGTTGGCTATTTTTTCCGCATTCTGACAAGCTCTTTCTACCCTGATATGTAGCGTCTTGATACCTCTGAGAATCAAAAAACAATCCTGTGGACCTGGCACTGCACCCACTGCATTTTGTAAAAATCTGATTTGCGCTGCAATATCCGCATTTTTGGTCACCACTACTCCATGTATTACGTCAGAATGTCCTCCCAGATATTTTGTAGCAGAGTGGACTACTATGTCAGCACCCAGATCCAAAGGATTCTGAAGATATGGCGATGCAAAAGTATTGTCCACACATACCATGATGTCTTTACCTTTTACATGGTCACATACGGCTTTTATGTCTATGATATTGAGCATAGGGTTGGTCGGTGTTTCTACCCATATCATTTTTGTGTTCGGCGTAATGAGTGCGTCCATTATAGAAACATCACTTATGCCTGCAAACTGAAATTTTATACCATACTTGCCGAATACTTTGGTCATTATCCTGTATGATCCGCCATAAAGATCATCTGTGGCAATCACTTCATCTCCAGGATTCAGCAGTTTCAGCACACTATCCATTGCAGCCAGACCGCTGGCAAAACACATAGCATCTGTACCATTTTCCAGTGCTGCCAGATTTTTTTCAAGTACCGTTCTTGTAGGATTTTGGGTTCTTGCATATTCATATCCTTTGTGTTCACCAGGTGCTGCTTGTACATAGGTAGAAGTCTGGTATATGGGTGTCATGATGGCACCGGTTGATGGATCTGGCTCTATACCGGCATGTATTACTTTTGTTCCGAATTTCATATTTATTTTACTTTAAAAGAATAGCAAAGGTAAGTAAAATTATGTATTCACTTCAGTAATGGAACCCATTGCATCAAAAGTTGTTAGTATCTTTCAATAGTCAACAAACCTGTAATGCAAACGATAAAATTAAAAACATCATTTACACAATCACTACCTGCGGACTCAAATGAAGAAAATTTTCCAAGGCAGGTCATGAATGCCTGTTTCTCCTTTGTACAGCCAAAAGTGATGATGAACCCCAAAATGATTATCTACAGCAAAGAAGTTGCTGCGGACATCAATTTGGATAATGAGTACTGTGAAAGCCAGAATTTTATTGACATTATGACAGGAAATAAGTTGGCTGAAGGTAGCAAACCTTATGCCATGTGTTATGGTGGACACCAGTTTGGTCATTGGGCAGGACAGCTTGGAGATGGGCGGGCCATAAATCTGGGTGAGATAGAAATTTCAGAAAGTCACCTGAATTTACAGCTGAAAGGAGCCGGACCTACTCCTTATTCCCGCACGGCTGACGGCTTTGCAGTACTGAGATCTTCGATTCGTGAATTTTTATGTAGTGAATCAATGTTTCATCTTGGAGTACCGACTACCAGAGCTTTGTCGCTCACACTCACGGGCGAAGATGTACTCAGAGATATGATGTACAATGGTAATGCAGCCTATGAAAAGGGGGCAATAGTTTGCAGAGTAGCTCCATCATTTATCCGATTTGGAAATTTTGAGATATTTACATCCCGAAATGATATAGACAACTTAAAGAAACTGACTGACTATACCATTCAACAGTATTTCCCGGATCTTGTCAATGATAAAAATAAATACCTTCAATTATTGAAAATAGTCGCTGAAAAGACATGTGATATGATTGTACACTGGCAAAGAGTAGGTTTTGTCCATGGGGTAATGAATACGGACAATATGTCGATACTGGGTCTGACCATTGACTATGGACCATATGGATGGATAGACAATTATGATCCCAATTGGACACCCAATACTACCGACTTGCCAGGCAAAAGGTACAGATTTGCCAACCAACCTGTTATAGCCCAGTGGAATCTGCTGAAGCTGGCCAATGCACTTTACCCATTGATAAATGAAGAAGAACCCGTAAAGAATATTGTTCAGGATTTCAGAATACAATATACTGAGCGCTACATGAAAATGATGAAATCTAAATTAGGTTTATTCGAAAGTGATGATGATGATGCAGGTCTGATAGTTGATCTTGAAAAAATGCTTCAGATTTCTGAAATAGATATGACCATATTTTTTAGAAATATTGCTAGTATTTATGCTACATCTGATCAAAATGAATGTATGCAAGTCATAAAACCGGCAATATATGATGAAGCTGTTACTGAAGAGATTAAAAACAGTATAATTTTATGGTGTGTCAAATATCAGGCAAGGTTGAAAACCGAAAAAATGACACATGAAGAAAGAAAACAAAAAATGAACGCTATCAATCCAAAGTATGTCCTTCGGAATTATATGGCGCAAATGGCCATAGACAATGCCGAAAAGGGAAATTTAGATTTGATTTATACTTTTTATGATATGCTGAAAAGACCTTATGATGAGCAGCCTGAATATGAAAACTGGTTTGCAAAAAGACCTGATTGGGCGAGGGAAAAAATAGGTTGCTCGATGTTGTCGTGCAGTTCGTGAATCATATTTTTTTAAAGAATTTGCCCAAATCTGTACTGATGGAAATATGATTGGCAGCTCCGGCGATATGGTGATAGCCTACTCCGTAATCCAGTTTAAAAGCACTTATTTTAATACCAAATCCAAGACTGAATCCAGCCAGACTCCTGAATGTACTCAAAGATAATTCCTTTCTTCTGAGGTGATTGTATCCGGCTCGAAGTCGGAGATTTTCATTTTTACCCAAAATGAATTCTCCATTGATGATAACATGACGAAATATATTATCTACAGATTCAGCAAATTTATTTCCCTTAACTTCTTCGCCAAAGATATCAGTTTGTACTTCTTTGTCAGGGTCATCATACCGTACGTTTGCTTTATGTAACTGATGTGCTATCAATGAAATACGAAAAGGAAGATATTTCAGTCTTTTTGAGATACCAATTTGTACATCCAAAGGAGTACCAAATCGGGTTCCGTTGTATGTAGTAAGTTCAGCACCAATATTCTTGACAAGAAATGTAAGTATAAATCCGGAAGAATCTTTGGCGTAATTCATCCCTAAGTCCATTAATATTCCTGTGGAGCTGTATGATTCAAGATTGCTGAAGACACCTTTAATATTGGCTCCAATGGTAATCCTTTCTGCAATCTTTTTGGATGCTCCCAGAATGAAAGCAGTTTCTCTGGCTGTAAAGGAGCCATCCTGATTGCCCAATACATCTGCGTAGGAAAAATCGCCATAATTGATGTATTGTATACCAAAATGAACATTCAAACTCAATTTATCAATCTTTCTGGCATAAGCGACATAGCCATTTTGTATGTCTGCAAAATGAAAATTATGAGAAAAAGAAACTCTGTTGTGCATTTTATTATTCAGAGAAGCCGGATTAGCCAATGCAAGCGTAACATCTTCATCCTGCACGCTGATCAGGTGTCCTCCCAATGCCGTAATTCTTGCAGATGAGGGCAAATTAAGAAACTCAAATGCATCCTTGCCACCAAGTTGAGTCTCCCCTTTCACAGAAAACAAAAGTATAAATATAAAGAAGGAAAGATGCCTCATATTTTAATAGTATCTATATTAATTTCTTGCATTCCGGGTTTCCATACAGTTCTGCAAATCGCCAGCGTATCACACTTCATAATCTTAATCGGAGCACCAAGTGAATCGTATTCGTACAACACTCCATACTCATTGTCTCCATTGCGATAAGTACCTTTCCAGTGGATTTTTCCATTTTCGTAAAATTCCTTAAAAGGACCGTTTTCTTCATTGTAAGACATACTAACTTCTTCTTTAATTTTTCCAGATGGAAAATACACCTTGATCGTACCTGAAATAATATTATCCACATAGGTTTTTTCCAGTTGCAAGGTACCGTTTGGATAATACAATTTATATGGTCCGTTAAAAACGCCATTATCGGAGTACATTTCTTCAATTTCTATATTTCCATTTTCATTATATAAAGTTCTTTTTCCTGTCAGTATTCCAGACGTATAATTACTTTCTTCTCTAATTTTTCCTGACTCAAAATAAGCTTTATAATTCCCTTCTTTCTCCCCATTTTTGTTTACATAAAACGCTTCCTGAATCTGACCATTTTCGTTTTTTGTTTCTATTTTTTTATTTCCACAACTCTGAAGAAAAAAAATGAGACATAATAAAATTGCAATTCGCATATTAACTTTTATGTTTTGTAATTTAAAACGTCGTTTATTTTAATATTGGTATAAAAATTTATGGATAAATAAAAAACGAGCTGATAAAATAAATTACCAGCTCGTTTCCTATTTCGTAAAATCAGGTATGTTTAGAAAAAAGTAAATCTGTTATCTTCTACTTTATTTGATTTTTTAAGCGATTCCATCAATTTAAAGTTAACCTGCATTCTTCCCTGTTGTGTCAACTGCATTTTGGAACCAAAAGCGCCGGCTTCAGATGAAGCAGGTGTTTTAGAAACCAATTTAGCCACATAAACACCTGTATTTCCAACTATCGGTGCAGTACTGGCACCTGCATTGAGCGCAAATACTTTTCCAACTACCAGCGGCTCCTGACCTGCATCAGGTAACATAGCTGATCCATAAGTTACATTTTCAGCGGTTGCCACAGTCTGTGTAAACGTCGAAGCGATAGCATTAAGATCAGTACCGGTTATTTTTGATTTAATTTTTTCAGCCTTTTTAATATTTTTCACCAATGGCTCTATGGTAGCTTTCACAGATTCCACAGTAGCAAGTCCTGCTTCATCTATTGATTTTATACCCACGATTACATGTTTGCTATCTACATAATTTGCTTCATCGGTGTAAGTATACAAAGTTGACGAGATCTCTCCGGCATCTGTATCATTCTCAAAAGCCCACCTGATGATATCTCTGGACGTCTGACCAGTACCTAAAGTAGCAAATGTATAATCATTCTTCTTAATTCCTCCGGCAGTTTCTATTTTAATATCACTTGAAGCCAACTTATTAAGATCTTCTAAAGATTTATTTGTTTCCAGCAATCCCATTACTTTATCTTCCATAGCATTTTGTGTAGCTTCTGAAGGAATGATTGGTTTTGCAAGATAAGCTACATTAAATTTTGATTCATTGGTCGAGTAGATGAGTTTTACAACTTTAATCAGGTGAACACCAAATTCGGTGGTTACAGTATAAAGACTACCTTCCTTACCATTAAATACGGCATCATTAAATTTAGGTACCATAGCACCCGGAGCAAAGGTTCCCAAGTCACCACCTTTCTGGGCTGAACCATCTTGGCTATTGCTTGTAGCAGCGTCTGCAAATGAAATGCTGCCTCCAGTTATAGCAGTTTTAAGACTATCGATATATTTTGAAGCTGCGGCCAATTGTAAAGGATCTCCATCCGTTACATTTCTTAAAATGTGCGATGCTTTTGCAGAATCGGCTACTACCTTTTTACCAACCAGTTTAGCAACCAAATAAGTGTTATTGTCAATATACGGTCCATATACCTGTCCCACAGATAATGATGTAATCGTATCTTTCAATTTCCCTGTAAGATCATCTTTTTTTGAATAAGTATTGCCATAAAATCCATTGTTATTGGCAGTAAATACTGAGTCATTCGTGGATTTTGCAAATTCGGCAGCTAAACCACTTAATTCATCTTTGATTTTCATTGAATCTTCCAATGTAGCTTTTACATCAAATACAATATATGAAATGTTTCTAACTTCCTCTTCATTGGTATATTTTACAGCATTTTCTTTAATGTAAGCTGCAAAATCTTCATCTGTAAGTTTAATTTCAGAATCCTGCACACTTTCAAAAGGTATTTTTACATACTCAAATGTGGCAGATTCATTATTTAGTTTATCCATAGTTTCTGCATACCATCCCGGAGTATATATGGACTTGGCAACAAGATTATTGAGTTTTGTTTGCTTTTGTGTTTTAATAACCTGCTTTCTTAATTCATTAAACCTGGCTGCAAACTCTGGATTTGAAACAGTACCTTCGTCAATGGCTTTTTTTATTTCATCCAATTGCGTTCTGTCTACCTGACCGGTTTGAGGATTTCTATAAAAAGATTGAACCAATGGGCTAAGATTTACTCCAAACTCAAGTTCATTAAGTTCCTCAGGTCCTACACCTAATCCTGTTGACTCCGCTATCTTGTCAATAATGGCATTTTCGATGAAGTAATTCCAAAGTGAATTTCTTCTACCGTATACATCCCCTGAACCACTATATAAAGCTGACTCAGCTCTCTGAAAGTCCATGTAGTCAATTTTTTCACCTGCCACTTCTCCGATAGTGGTTCTGGATCCGAAACTTCCGCTATTATTTGCATTGGTCATATCCATGATGATAAAGCCTGCCAGTGCCAAAGCAAGAAGGACGATTACCAACCACATGTTTTTTCTGATTTTACCTATTAAAGCCATAGTATCCTTATTGAAATTTTAGTATCTGAAATATGATATAATTATTATGCTTCTTCTGTTTTTTGAAAAAGCGCCACAAAGGTAATTTATTTACTGCTATTTCCAAATTTAGACCACTAATTTACTGGCAATAACATGAAATTTAAGGGATTAAAGGTAAACCTAACCTATGAATTCTTTAATCTTCGTTAAAATGTTCAGCAGCAGCTTTTAACTCATCATAAAATTCCTGCCCCTTTTTCCTGATTACAGCATCTTTTACAAATTGATAGAGCGGCATCTTTTCATTTTTCCCCTTGTGACATGCTGCAGCACAAATGTCCCATCTGTCATAATTCCAGGCTTCAAAACCGGCAATATCATTTTTAGAAATTCTGATAGGGTATAAGTGGCAGGAAATGGGTTTCTGAAAAGGAATTTTACCTTCGTACCAAGTCTTTTCTATACCACATAAGGAAATACCCAGTTCATTTTGAGTAAGAAAGATACAAGCACCATCTTCATGGCATGAGGTACCCCATACTTTTGGTTTTTTGTAGAAAGTAAATCCATCTTCTGTTTCCAGAAGTTTTTTTGACTTTTCAGGTAGATTTTCAGCGATGATCTCTTTATATAGTTTAATGGTATCCATTTCTTGTTGCTCCAATGGTGCCCCATAATCTCCTTCTGTACAGCAAGCTCCTTTACATGCAGAAAGATCGCAAAAAAATTTCTCTTCTACGATGTCATCACTTATTAGAATGTCTTGTATTACCAGCATATTTTTTTACTTTTTTAAGAAGGGCTGTTGATTAAAGATTTTAGCTTCTCAAGATCTCTTACCAATAATCTTTTGCGATCAAACTGTATTATATTCTCATTGCGCAAATCATTTAAAACCATTGTCACAGTTTGTCGTGAAGTAGCGGTAAGATTGGCAATATCCTGATGGGTTATAAAATTTCTAAGTACATATTCATAACCTACTCGCTGTCCGCTTTTGTGAATACTTAATAACAAAAACTCAATAATTCTTGTCTTCGAATCCTTAAAGACCAAAGATTCTAATCTGTCCTCCATCTCCATCACCCTGTTGCTCATTATTTTCATGAATAGAAATCCTATAGTTGCATTTTCCGACATGAGTTTTTTAAAATCTTCTTGTCTGAATACTGACAATTCAGATTCTATAGCAGCCTGTGCAAAATCTTTTCTTTTCTGGTCAGTTATTATTGCCACTTCTCCAAAAACATCTCCTTTTTGCAACATTGCGGTGATTACTTCTTTTTCATTCTCCCTGTATGTACCTATTTTAATCTTTCCGCTAAAAATAAAATATATAGTGTCTGAATTTTCTTCTGGAAGATAAATATATTCTCCCTTCTTAAACTTGACTTTCCTAGCAAAAAACTCAGCCTCGGCTGATTTATTTGTTTTTAAAGTATTTTCAAGGTCTATATTTTCAGCGTACCAGAGTGATTGTTCAGCCATCTGTATTTACTTTTACTTAGGTGAATGCATTTTATACTTCTGTATCCAATTTTAAACCAAACTTTTTAGTGAACGAGCCGAGACTTGGATTTTTTTCCAACATAAGCAGATACTTTTCTCTTTGAGTCATCGCCTGTATGGGTTTGGTTTCCTCAAAATCCGGAAAAAATGACTTATCTACCTCTATTTCAAAAATCAAATCGCTAATGCCCAGTTCATTTCGTAATTTATCCAAAAGGGTTGTCTCCTGCAGAATCATGTCTTTTGAAACTTGAGTAGGCACTTTACCTGAAATAGTTTGTCCTGAAAGATTTAATACTGCAAGATTTAATGCGGATTGAACACTTTTTGATGGATTATATTCTGTATACTTATTCCATATTTCTTTTACAAGCTCAATTGAGATGTTTTTTCTAGCTTCAGCTTTGGTTTGTTCGTCCTTTTTTATACTTTCCCTGATAGCATTTATATCAGAAAATTTTAGTCCTGAAGCTGGCTTTAAAGCAATACTAGCATCTGTTTTTACTTCAGCAGGCAACAAACTTTCTTTTGCCAAAGATTGAACATTCTGGTGTACATCTTTTAAAGTTTCGTTGGGTGTAATTTGACTTTCGTTTGGCGAAATTGCTGGTTTTGGTGGCCCCGATACTACGATTTCGTTCAGAACATCAGTTTTTTTTTCCTGAGATCCGTTGTTTCCGAAAATGTCTACATCCATTGCTCTGCTCAGAAATGTAAGTTTGCTTAATGCAAGTTCGACGTGCAGTCGCTTATTTTTTGCTCTTGCAAGATCTATATCGCATTGATTTAGTATGTTTAACCCAGACAATAGAAAAGAAGATTTTGCGAGTGAAGCCTGATTAAAATAGCGGTTTTTCAGCTCATCGCTTACTTCAAGAATCGAGATGGTTGCAGGCAATTTTGCTATCATAAGGTCTCTGAAGTGTTCAGCCAGACCTACCACAAAATGTTCGGCATCAAATCCTAGTCTGACGATTTCATTCAACGAAAGTAGAACTTCTGAAATATTTTCTCTTAGGAAGGCATCCGTTATTTTAAAGTAATATTCATAATCCAATAAATTCAGATTAGCTACAACATCTTTGTAAGTCATAGTGTCACCAACGGAGCTCGAGATCTTATCAAAAATAGTCAGGGCATCTCTCATCGCTCCATCTGCCTTATTTGCAATGGTATGAAGTGCTTCTTTTTCTGCTTTTATACCTTCCTTTTCACAGATTTTTTCCAATTGAATGACGGTATCAGCAATCTGAATACGTTTAAAATCAAAAATCTGGCACCGGGATAGTATAGTAGGAATGATCTTGTGCTTTTCTGTGGTCGCCAGAATAAAAATGGCATAGGAAGGTGGTTCTTCCAAAGTTTTTAGAAAAGCATTAAAAGCTGAGGTAGATAACATATGTACCTCATCTATGATAAAAACTTTAAACTTTCCATGCTGAGGTTGAAATCTTACCTGCTCTATAAGCGCTCTGATGTTCTCTACGCTATTATTGGATGCTGCGTCTAATTCATGAATGTTAAAAGATGCATTGTCATTAAATGCTTTGCATGAAGAACACTCATTACAAGCTTCTACTTTATTTAAGGGATTTTCGCAGTTTATAATTTTGGCTAATATCCTTGCACAAGTTGTCTTTCCGACGCCTCTTGGACCCGTAAACAGAAAAGCATGAGCAAGATGATCAGTTAGCAAGGCGTTTTTGAGCGTTTTAGCTACATGATCCTGACCCACCACTTCATCAAAAGAAGTAGGGCGGTATTTACGTGCGGAAACTACAAAATTGCTCATTATAAAATTAAGAACCACAAATGTATGAAAAATGTTTGACTTAGGTGGTAAGGAATTTTATAGTAACATCTTTCATTTTTTGAAAAATGTTGCGCTAAAAATGGCCAAATTGTCTGAGTGGTCTCTGGCTTCAATGCGCAAGTTGTAGTTTCCGGAAAATAAATCTCCTATCGGCACTTCCAGAATACCCGTTTTTGTGCTGTAAGGACTTATAGTGAAAACATCGTTTATCCATACTTTATATGTCAATTGTTCGGCTTCTTCACCTCTTACAGACATATTATCATTCATTCTAAATCGAAATTTACTTCTTTTTCCCACTTTTGATATAAAGTCAATACTCCTGATATCCGGAGCTATAGTATCATACCCAATGGTAAATGTACCAAATTCTCTAATCTTAGTGATCAGAAATCCATCTTTCCATTTTCCACCATAATTTACCTTTCTATTGTTCCCATTTGTCAATATGATGACTGCTTTATCCATTTTGTCAGAGATTTGATTATCAGGTTTTATTCCTATTTCTATCGGTGACTTTATGGGCTCCATTACATCGTGGATGTCATATTTGGTTTCTTTACTTTCGACAGAGGTGGCCATTATGTTAAGACGAATATTTCTAAAAAGACTGTTTTGTTTGAAGTTTACAAAAAGGTTTTTTTCGTAAACAGTTACATCTTCATGAACTGCTATCCTTTTTTGGAAGGGTTTGACTTCTGCATCTGCTATACTTTCTGATCGTCTCAACAAAAAATGAATGGTCTTTTTGTTTTTTCTAAAATCCTCTATTTCGATACGCACAGATCTATCTTTTGCTGCATAAATATCAATAATACCGGATCCTGTTTTACTTAAAAATTCCATATTATTCCCGGGATATTTATAACATAGCGCATACGTTTTGTTTTCCTGCTTTTTCACCTCATAATCATAAAAGCCTATAATTTGTCTGGTCTGATCAAATGAAACTTTATCCAAATGATAACTATAGGTCAGACTATCATCCACATACATACTGAACCCATAAATTCCCAGTGTATTATGGCTGTTATCGGATTTGTCATACGCCTGTATGGCGATTCCGACGCTCCCTGCAGGTACCAATATTGGATGAGCAATTTCGATGATCCCATTTTCAGATGCTCCTGCGGGTATCCTTACATCACATACTTTATGAAAATCATCATCCAAACCGTGTATTGCAAAAGATATAAGTGAAGGAGCAGAAGTATCTGATACATCCATTCCAAATAGAAATGGATTGATCGGTTTTTCGGTTTTTGTATCTCTGATCTCAAAATGAAGGTGTTTACCAAATGAATACCCGGTATTGCCCATAAACCCTATGACATTTCCTTTTTTTACAGGAAAAACATGCGGTTCAGGTAGAAAATCAACTTCAAAAGATTCCTGCGACATTTGGTATTGTTTTACCTGCAATTCTATATTATCATAAAATTTATCCATATGGGCATAGACCGAAGTGTAGCCCACATCTGGATGGTCAATATAAATCACCCTGCCATAGCCACCTGCGGATACCCTGATACGGGATATATATCCGTCGCCAATGCTGAAAATTTTATCTTTACTTCCTTGATGTGATGGTTTTATATCTATACCCGCGTGAAAATGACTTTCTCTCAGCTCACAAAAATTACCAGAAAGGGTATAAGGAAAAGTTACCGGACTTCCGAAATAATCCGGCATCAATCGCCCTGATTGCGCACAAAGTGCACCATAGAAAATGAAAATAAAACTTACAGCTACACTATTTCTTAACTTCACCAAATTTATGTTCTTTTTAATCTTCAGTTTTAAATATTGACTTAAATGTACCTTCCATACTGTGTATAGCTGATCTAGTCGAAATACCACCAATTTTTAATTGTTCAGCCAATGATGAAAACTCTTTAGATAATTTTTTATTTTGAAATACAATCTGATAAAATATTTCAATAGTTTGCTTTTCAAACCATTTTTTCTCCTGCAATTGTCTTCTTACAATAAACTGCCCATTATTTTTTAATATGCTGATATATTTTATTATACTTTCATAGACTTGTTCCATTCCAGTATTTTCAATGGCTGAAGTGAGCAGTACCGGGCAAGTCCAGTCTTTTATATCGTGATGAAATAACTGTATTGCATTAGTGTAAGCTGTTTTGGTTTGCTTCGCCAGTTCAAGTTGCTGACCATCCGCTTTATTGATGATAAAAATATCAGCATTCTCCATAATTCCTCTTTTGATGCCTTGAATATCATCGCCTGCACCCGGTTGGAGCAATAGTACATTAATGTCAGTGATATGGTCTACTTCTATTTCTGACTGCCCAACACCTACTGTTTCCACAATTATAAAATCAAATCCGGCCGCTTCACATAGTTGTATAGCTTCTTTGGTGTAAGCTGCAGTTCCACCCAATACATCTCCTGCAGATGTAGGTCTAATGAAAACATCTGGATGAACCGCAAGATTTTGCATCCTGGTTTTATCACCCAGTATACTTCCTTTATTTTTCTGACTGCTTGGGTCTATTGCTAAAATGGCTATCCGATGCTTTTTTTGCAGAAGGTTTGACCCGAATGCCTCAATAAAAGTACTTTTTCCTACCCCTGGTGACCCGGTAATTCCTACCCTAACTGAGGCATCCGGTAAATTTGGTAAAGCATCTAGAATGGCTTCAGCCAACCTTCTTTTTGCTTCATGTGTGCTTTCAAGCAATGTTATACATTCGCTTAAGATAAACCTGTTTTTACTTTTAAGACCATTGACATAGTAAGCCAACTCTTTTGTTTTTCTACTTTTGATAGAAAAGTCAGGATTGATTCCGGTCTTAATATTTTTTGATGCTGCCATGTCTGATAGTAACAGCAAAGATACAAATTTTAGATGGTTGAAGTTCAAAATGCGAATTCATGAATAATATTAGCCAGAAACATTTATCAGAGTGACTGTGCTTCTTCTCTTTTAAGTTCAATAAGCGTTATTTCCGGCCACATACCCACTCTGCCCGGAAACCCAAGAAATCCAAATCCACGATTGACATACAGATATTTTTCACCATCTTGGTAGAGACCCAGCCACTTTTTATATCTGTATTGTGCAGGAGACCATTTAAATCCGGGCATCTGAAAACCAAACTGAAATCCATGGGTATGTCCACTCAATGTAAGGTGCATATGTTTTTTATGTGGCAATACCTTTTCATCCCAATGCGTGGGATCATGTGACATCAAAATGCTAAACTGATCATCATTTATGCTTGATGTGGCTATATCAAGATCACCTTTTTTAGGAAACCATCTGCCGGCTCCCCAGTTTTCCACACCTACCAATTGAATAGATTCATTATCAATCGTAATCGTTCTATTCTCATTATTAAGCAGATCAAAACCCATCTTTTTATATTTTACGAAGAAGTCATCAAAATATGCTTTTTCTTCCTCTTTACTATTTCTATTGTAATCCCCGTAATAATCATGATTACCGAGGGTGGCATATTTTCCATATTTCGCTTTAATCTCTCCGAAGATATCTACATACGGATCTATTTCTTCCTTTTGAGCATTGACCAGATCTCCCGTGAAGCAAACTATATCAGGATTCAGATCATTTATTTTTTTAATACCTGTCCTGACCTTTTCTTTATTGTCAAAACTGCCGGCATGTATGTCTGAGATCTGAACCACTCTAAAACCATCAAATGCACCAGGAAGATCTTTAAAGGTAAGCGTGATCTTTTCTACTGTATATTGATATTTACCTTTTGTTATGCCATATAACATACTAAAAAACGGAATGCCGGCCATAAATGTACCCATGGTGGTTATAAATTGTCTTCTTTCAGGAAGGAATGATGTGGATGAATGATCTGATTCCATCATCATGTTACTGACATATAGGTATGCGCCAACAAAAACCCTTCCACTATCCTGAAGCAACATGATGATACCAAAGAGCAATTTTGTGACAAATATGGTAAAGACAAAGCCACCCATAAAATTGAAAAACTCAGAGCGATGTTGGGTTTGAGTTGATATAGAATATAACAACAACTGGAATATTGAAAAATATGTGAAAGCACTAATCCCCCCGTAAAGAAATTTAAATATCTTTGAAAATCTACCCTGTCCGAACACACCATTCATTCCATAATAAGTATAAACATCCAGGATGATAAATGCCAGTGCTACAAACACGACAAAAACAGCTCTGCCCATTGAAAATATTTTATAAGCTGATACAATAATTTATTCAGAAAATGGTTGCATAAACCATTTGAATCATATATCAAGAATGGATTTCTTTCGACCAAAATAAATTCGATTTATGAAAAACCATGATTATCAAGTATCTTTAGCCCGTTAAAAGTTTTAAAAAATGAGTGCAAAAAATCTTTTCATTGCATTTGAAGGCATTGACGGAAGTGGTAAAAGTACCCAAGTAAAATTATTATGTGATTTTTTAACAGAAAAAGGACATAATGTCTATTCTACCTGTGAGCCTACAAACAGTCGCATAGGCACTATGATCCGCGATATATTTAACCACAGGATGGAGGGCGATCAGAAGGTAATAGCGGCACTTTTTGCTGCTGATCGGCTCAATCACTTACTCAACAATACTGATGGTATTTTGAAAAAATTAAAAGAAGGGTACACTGTAATTACAGACAGGTATTACTTTTCATCATATGCCTATCATAGTGTGCATGACATTGATATGGAATGGGTGATTCAAGCCAATTCACTCAGCGCCAATCTGTTGAGACCTGATCTCAATGTATATATAGATATCGATCCTGAAATAAGTATGCAGCGGCTGAACAAAGGCAGATCAAATATAGAAATGTATGAAACACTAGAAAACCTGACCAATGTATATGCCAAGTATCAAGAAGCTTTTGACAGGATAGGTACGCAGGAAAAAGTGTTTAAGACGAATGGCGACAGGAAGGCGGAGCAAATAGCCAAAGATATCCGGAATGCAATGGAAGGATTGATCTAGAGCTCTGTCCATCATGTACCGTTCAAAAAATCGATCAAATCACCGCCAATACCACAAATCTAAAAATATGGGGTGATGAAACCGGACAGCGGACCGGTACTTACAATGTAAATTTAGATACTGTTTCCTTTACTCCCACTACTCCATTGCGGGCCGGGGAGTTGTTGCATATCACTTCGACAGGTGGACTGCTACTGCCGGAACTTTTGCCATTCCCTTCTCATGGATGAGACAATCCAAAGTATCCAATCCAACTGCTATGGTTTTTGATACAATTGGTACTGGCATCATTCTGCCTGCAGCTGCTTATGGGTCCAATGCTAGCTATCAGTCCACTATGGCAGATGTAAACAGAGATGGACGACAGGATCTCATATACAGATACCACATCGGTAGCGGGGCTACCATTATACTGGTGTATATCCGCAATGCCAATGGATCATTTGCATCGCCTGTGACCTATACCAATTCTCAGTCATATTCTGGACTGATCGGTACACCAGACTTGAATAATGATGGCTATCCCGATTTGGTGATTTCTCATAATTTACCTTCAAACATTCAAGTAAGATTAAATAATGGTGCTGGTGGTTTTGGTCCTGCTGTGTTATACGGAGTGACTAGTTTTTGTAA
>Ga0105047_10007715_pt1 | contig 18077 bp, 12 predicted proteins | sample MAT04_FD_78384 | JGI IMG/M metagenome (GOLD analysis project Ga0105047, IMG submission 78384) | Freshwater microbial communities from Lake Fryxell liftoff mats and glacier meltwater in Antarctica - MAT-04 (megahit assembly) | ecosystem: Environmental > Aquatic > Freshwater > Ice > Liftoff...
AGGAAGCGACAACAACCGCCGAGTGCGACGCGACCAGCGGCGGATCTTCAGACCGTTGCCCGGTACAAGGTCGGCTCTAGCCGGCAGTGCCCGCGGATCGGGCCGACGAGGACGTACGCCCGCGGGGTACGGGAAGACGCGGAATAACTGGAACCGGTCGCCCACGTCCTCCGAGCACCTCAGTTCGGTCGCCGTGAGCAGGAACGGGTGGTACTTCCCCAACCCGGTCGTTTTCACCTCGACCAACCGCTCGGACTCGTCCGCGTCGTCGAAGGAGAGCACGTCGAAGCCCACGCCGTCCCCTACCGTCTGGGCCACCCACTCGACCCGGCCGGCCAGGTCCGCCCGCCCGACCTGGGTGAGCCGGTGCCGTTCCATCTGGACGACGAACTCCTCGCCCATCCGGCCCAACTCCCGGTTCCGGGCGTCCCGCTCGACGAAGTCGGTCCGCCAGCCCCGCCGGGACAGCCACGGCTTTCCGGCGGGGGTCACGGCCACGATCCCCTCCGGCGGGTCTTCGACGACCGAGTCCAAGTCGAGCGAGGCGGTCGACGGGGCGTTGCCCGTGACGACGGTCGGGGCGTCGGCGAGCCGGGCCAGGAAGCCCGGGTTCCGGTCGAGGAACGCATCCACCGCTTCGGACAGCAAAGTCTTGTAGTTGCCCCGGGGCTTGTAGCCGTAGATGTACGGGAGACCCTGACCGGCGAGGACCGCACTGATGTTGGCGTGCTTGAATTCGATCGACCCGGACGACCGCCCGCCGAGTCGCGGGCAGAGGGCCTTGCGGTGCTCGGACATGTTGAGCGGGCGGCCGAGGAGTTCCTTCTCCAGCATCTCGAAGTAGTCGGACACGATCAGCCGGACCTCCTCCTCGGACCAACTTGACCGGGCCGGCTGATCGGCTTCGTTTTCCACGCCCTCGGCCTTCCTGACGACTGTGAAGCCGAGCTTCCGCAGGACGAAATTCGCTTGCCCGGGGGCTTCGCCCCCGCTGAACTCCTCCGGGCCTAGCACGCGACCGAGCAGGTGACGACCCGCCAGCCCGACCGCGGCCTTCGGTGCGTACCGCTTGCCGTCGTGGACGAGTTCGTACCCGGTCGGCGACCCGAACGGGTGCTCGGTCCCGAGGCCCATTTCGGCGACCGCCTGCAAAACGTGCTCCCGGGCCAGCCCGGGTGGGATCGACTGCGGCACGCCTACTCCCGGTACGACTCTCGCGATTGCACGGTAACGGAGCTTCGGGGTCCATTCCAGCGAATAATCAGTTCACCGGCACGCGAACGGCGTGATTCAAAATGTGGGCGGGCGAGCCGTCTCCGGTGAGAGGAGCACTTCCCGGATCGACGGAAGGAGATAGGATTGAGAAGGCGACTGCGATTGTCGGGTGTATATCAATCGTATATCCGGCCGTAATTTCGATACCGCTCCGGCCCGGCCCCTCACCGGCCGTCGCCGCGGGTGGCTCCGCCAGAGGCCCCGCCCGATGCCCTTCGACATCGACGCCCGGATCGACGACTGGAAGAAGAGTCTCCTCGACACGACCAAGCGGAATCGGCTGGTGAAATTCTCGGCCGGCCGGGGCGGCGGGGTCTCTTTCCTCCACCCGTCGGCCGACGCCCTCTGGCAGCGGCTCGTCGTCGAGAGCCGGCGGTTGGCCTTCCGCTGGAAGCGGGAGATTCTCGGGTTACCGGCCGCCGAGATCGACGCCGACCTCGGCCAATCGGTCGATAACGCGGAGAAGATCGGGTCGGCCATTCATCCCGGTCGGGGGCCGAGGGTTCGGGAGACGGCTCCCGGTCTTTTTGCCGACGAGGTCGATCCGGGCGTTCCGCCCGGCGGGCCGGAGGCGAGTACGCCCCTCCCGCCGGCGGCACCGACCGAGGAGGAAGGGGGTAGACGGGCCGGGCCGGTGGGGGCCGGCCCGCTACCGCCCCCGTGGCCCAAGTCCATCCGCGAGTTAACGGCCGAGTGCTTGGACTCGGCCGACCTCGGTCCCGACGGCCTGCTCACCGAGTTCTCCGACAAGAAGTTGGCCGGCCACCTCCTCCGGCTGTACCGGACGGCGGCCGAGGCCGAGACCGACCACGGCATCTCCACGCTATACGCGGCGTTCGGCTTCCTCCGCTGGTACGACAGCCCGGACAGCCAAGAGGAGATTCGGTCGCCGCTCGTCCTCGTCCCGGTCCGGTTGGAACGCGAGTCAATCGACGCCGTCTGGACGCTGCGGGCGTGCGACGATGAGCCGGTCACCAACCACTGCCTCGCGGAGTTGCTGAGTAGCGACTTCAAGCTGCGAATGCCGACCGGGCCGGACGCCGAGGTCGACACCGAGGGCCCGGACGGGTTGGCCGCCTACCTCAGGCGGGTGGCCGGACTGATCAAGACGGTGCCCCGCTGGGAGGTGGTCGAAGAGGCCGCCCTCGGGGTTTTCAACTTCCAGAAGCTGGCCATGTGGGAGGACCTCAAGAAGAACGCCGAGCGGATCAAGGGCCACAAGCTCTGCCGGGCGATTGCCGGGGACGGCGGGGTCGTGCTGCGGCCCCCGCCCGGGCTCGTCGCGGCCGCGGATCTGGACGAGCAGGTACCGCCCGAGGCGGCCAACCACATCCTGGACGCGGACAGCAGCCAGCACGAGGCCGTCGAGGCGGTCAAGCGGGGGGCCGACGTGGTCGTCGACGGCCCCCCCGGGACCGGGAAGAGCCAGACCATCGCCAACGCCATCGCCGAGCTGTTGGCGGCCGGGAAGACGGTCCTGTTCGTGAGCGAGAAGACGGCCGCCCTGGAGGTGGTTAAGCGGCGGCTCGACGCCTGCGGCCTCGGGGACTTCTGCCTGGAGTTACACAGCCACAAGGCGAACAAGCGGGAGGTGGCCGCCGAACTCGGGCGGTGCCTGGACATCGGCCCGGAGGCGTACCGCGACGTGTCCGCCGAGTTGCGGCACCTGGCCGACGACCGCCGCCGGCTGAATGCGTACGCGGCGGAGTTGCACCGCCCCCGCCCGCCGCTGAACCGGTCCGGGTTCGAGGTCCACGGCGAACTCGCCCGCCTCGCCGACCTCCCCGACCGCTCCCGCTGGACGACGTCGAACGTGTTCGGCCTCGACGCGGAGTTCCTCCGCCGGGCGACCGCGATCCTGGCCGGGTTGACCCGGTGCCGGCCGGTGGTCGAGAATCCGACCGCCCACCCGTGGCGGGGGTGCCGGCTCGCGACCGTCACCCAGGCCGGGCTGGACGACGCCCGACACCACCTCGACCGCGTGGCCGTCGCGACCGCACGCCTGGACGCCGGCACCGCCCTGGCCGACCTGGCGTTGGAAGGGCCCACGGACAGCGTCGCCCGGTGGCGAGAGGCGGTCGGGTTCGCTCGGTCCGTCCTGGCCGTCCCGCCGACCCCGGCCGGCTGGTTCGCGGCCGACCCGCTCGCCGCCGCGACCGCCGCCGGGGCCCTCCACGGGGCGACCACGCGGGTCCGGCTCCTGGCCGGGCCGCTCGCGGGGTTCGATCCGGGGGCCGTCTGGAAATTAACCCCGGACGCCGCGTCGGCCCTCGTCCGCGGCGTACACGGATCTCGCGAGCTGCTCGCGGGCGGCTCGCCCTTACCGGCCCGCCGGCGGGTCGATTCCCTCCGATCCCTCGGTGCGAAATTGGCCGCGGTCTCGCCCGTGCTGGACCGGCTGGCCGACGCCTTCGGCCGCCTCTTATCCGCCCTCCGAATCTCCGGCCGGGAAGTAACCGTCGCACAGGTGCGGAAGTACGCCGAGGTGGCCGCGAGGTTGGCCGAGGCGGAACCCGTACGGCCCGCCTGGTGGGACGCGGGCCGGCGGGCGGAGGTCCGCGGCGTGGCGTCGAAAGCGATCGAGGATGAAGCCGCGGCCCAGGGGTTGCGGGTCCGGTTGGCCGTGACGTTCGCCCCGGCGGCGTTCGCCCCGGACGCCGGCCCGGTCGTGGGCGACGCCCTCCACCACGGCGGGTCGTTCTGGCGGCGGTTGTTCTCCCGGTGGGGGGATCTGCGGCGTGGCGTCACCGCGTGGTACGCCGGCCCGACCCCGGGCCGGGGCGGGCTGCTCGCCGACCTGGGGGCACTCGCCGAGTTCCACCGCCGGGCGGGCTACGCCCGGCAGGTGGAGGCGGGGTACGCCGCCGACCTGGTGATGACGCCGGCGGGGCGGGCGGACTGGGCGGCGACGACCGCCGGGTTGGGGGCGGTCGAGCGGTACGAGAAGTGGAAACTGCCGGCCGAACTGAAGGCGGCCCTGGCCCCGAACGGCGGGCTCGACCGGGCGGCCCTGGCGAGGACGGCGGACGAGGTGACGCGAGTCGATGCCGACTTCCAGGACGCGTGGGCGGGACTGCTGACCTCGTACGCCCCGGCCGACCCCGCCCCGTTGTCCTGCCCCGCCGGCGAACTCGCCGCCAGACTCCGAACCGACGCCACGGCCGCCGGGGTCGAGGCCGAGGCTCTGGAACGGCTGACGGGCTTGCTCCCCGGCGGGCGGGATCTGCCCCCCGGCACGTGGGCGGCCCGTTCGGCCGAGCTCGCCGAACTGGCCGGCCTCCGGTCGCGGATCGCGGCCCACGCGGGGTTGCTGGGTCTCGACGGGTCGGCGGCAGCGGTCGAGGCGACGGACTGGTCCGCGGTCGCAGTTGCGGCCGGCGGCCTCCGGGCATTCCTCGCCCGGACCGCCCGACCGTCGCCGGCTACGGTCGCGGCTCTGTGCGACGAGGTCGTCCGTGCCCGCCTCCGGCGGGCGGTCGAGGCGTCCGAGAAGGTCGTAGGCGACGGGTTCGAGGAGTCCTGGGCGTACGTCGCCGGACACCTCTTCCCGGCCGACGTGTCGGTCTCGGACGGCCCGGTCCTGGGTCAGACCCCGGTCCCCGAACTGTCCCGGTGGGCCCGGTCACGGTCGGCCGACCTCAACCGGCTGGAGGAGTGGGTCCGGTACGGGCAGATCCGCCGCGAGGCGTCCGCCCTGGGGATCGAGGCGGTGGTGGACCAGGTGTGTGCGGGCCAGATCCGGCCCGACCGGGCGGCGGACGCCTTCCGCCGGCGGTTCCTCGGGCTGTGGCTGGACGCCCTGTACGAGAAGGTGCCGGAACTCGCAGCGTTCGCCGCCGACGAGCACGACGACCGGGTCGAGCGGTTCATCCGTCTCGACCGCCTCGCCATCCGCACCGCCCCCGCCCGCCTCCGGTCCCGACTCCTCACCCACCCCCACCGGCCCCACGCGGACGGGGCCGCCCCGACCACGTCCGAACTCGGCATCCTCCTCCGGGAGGCGAACAAGAAGCGGAAGCACCTCCCCCTGCGGCGACTCTTCGCTGAAGTCCCGACGCTGCTCCCCCGGCTCAAGCCGTGCCTGATGATGAGCCCGCTGGCGGTCAGTACCTACCTGAACTCGCCGGCCCTCACGTTCGACGTGGTGATCTTCGACGAGGCGTCCCAGGTCCGCCCGCACGACGCGATCTGTGCGATCTACCGCGGCCGTCAACTGGTCGTCGCCGGGGACCCGCGGCAGCTCCCGCCCTCCGACTTCTTCGCCCGCTCGGCGGCCGACGACGGGGACGCGGACGACGGCGGGGAGGGGACAGCCGGGTTCGAGAGCCTGCTCGACGTGTGCCTGTCCCTCGGGCTGGTCCGGAAGCAGCTGCGGTGGCACTACCGGAGCCGGCGGGAAGGGCTGATCGCGTTCTCGAACAAGTTCTTCTACGACGGCGGGCTGGTCACCTTCCCGAGCGTGGACGACGGGTCCGACCCGGCCGTCCGGCTCGTCCGGGTGCCCGACGGGCGATTCGAGGACGGGGTGAACGTGCCCGAGGCCCGGCGGGCGGCCGAGCTGGTGATCGCCCACTTCCGCACGTCGCCGGCCCGCAGCCTCGGGGTCATCGCGTTCTCCCAGCGGCAGCAGAACCAGGTTCTGGACGAACTGGAGGTCCTCCGGCGGGCCAACCCGGACCTGGAGGACTTCTTCAAGGCGGACCGGCCCGAGCGGTTCTTCGTCAAGAACCTGGAGAACGTCCAGGGGGACGAGAGGGACGCCATCGTACTGAGCGTCGGGTACGGTCCGACCCCGGCCGGGAAGATGAGCATGAGCTTCGGCCCTCTCAACCGGCAGGGGGGGGAGCGGCGGCTGAACGTGGCGGTCACCCGGTCCCGGACCTCGATGACGGTGGTGGCGTCGATGACCGCCGCCGATGTCGACCTGTCCCGGACCCAGGCGGAGGGGGCGAGGCTACTCCGGGCGTTCCTGGACTACGCCGACCGCGGCCCCCGGGCGTTGGCCGAGGCGGTCACGGCCGCCGACGCGGGGGACTTCGACTCGCCGTTCGAGCGGGCGGTGTTCGAGGAACTCGGGCGACGCGGGCTGACCCTCCACAAGCAGGTCGGGTGCGGCGGGTTCAAGATCGACATGGCGGTGGTCGATCCCGCGGCCGGCGGGCGTTACCTGCTCGGGGTGGAGTGCGACGGGGCGACCTACCACTCGTCGGCTACGGCCCGCGACCGGGATCGACTCCGGCAGGGAGTGCTGGAGGGGCTGGGGTGGCGACTGTGTCGGATCTGGTCCACCGACTGGTTGCGGAACCGGGACAAGCAGGTCCGGCGGGTGCTGTCGGCGATGGAGGAGACGACACCCCTCCCGAAAGCCCCGGCCGTGGACGAAAAACCCCCGGCGGGCGATCCCGCCCCGGGCGTTCCCGCGACCCCCGCCCCGCCGCCCCCGCCCTCGTACGAGGGCATCGACGCCGTGCCCGAATTGGTCATCCGGACGACCGCCCTCGCCCTGATTATCGAGTACGGGGCGACCGAGCCCGAGGATCTGTGCGGGGCCGTCTCCCGTCGGCTGGGGTTCAAGAAGTTGGGGAAAAGGATCAAGGCCCGTGTCGAATCCTCGCTCGCCGACCTGGCCCGCGAGCGGAAGCTGGAACGCCAGGGCGACGGCCGGTGGGGGGCGACCTCGAAAACCGCGGGATGAGGTTCTGGTACGCGGTCGGCCGTTCGGCTTTCAGGTTTCTTACACGTTAGTCGGAGGGGTCGCGACCCTCGAAACCGGAGGGGGTGCCGGCCGGGTCGGGGTGGCGACCGTAACGGGTAGCACGTCCGGTGATGTGGGGTGGTCAGTCTGCTGTTGGGGAAGGCGTAACGACCCGAGGATCCTGAGCCGGCCACCGGGTGCCGAGTCGAGCACTGCTGAGCAGTCTTCAGTCGGCCAGCAGGTCGACGAGCCGCTTTAGGTTCGCCATCCCGCCGACCTCGCCGGCGAGATCCTTGAGCCGGATCACGAGTTCCACCGGGTTCGCGACGCCCGACTTGCGGGTCTGCTCGGCGACGACCACCCGCTTCGCCCGGCGGTTGGCCTGGCCCTGCTTGCTCTTCACGTAGTAGACGAGGGTCGAGGACACCTTCACGCCCTTCGCCGCGAGGGCGGCGATGACCTCCTTCGAGCCGGCCTTCGGGTTCGCGGCCAGGTGCTCGCGGATCGCGTCGGAGCGGTTCGGCTTCCCGTTCGCAGTCTTCGTCACGTGTCACTCGGGGTCGGGGTCGGGGTGTCTCGGCACTCAGGCTTAGAGGTACTCCGTTCGGTCTTGGCGACCAGTTTACAGTCGTCAGGAAATCGAAAGAAAGTATCCGTCTCCGGTGATTCGATCCTGAGTTGGTGACGTGGGGAGCTGTTGTCCTGCGTACCTGAGTTACCAAGATCCGACGCGTTCCCGAAGTCAGCAAAAAGCTGACGACAACCCGACCACTCGTCCCGTACCCGCCCGACAACGCCTTCAATTCGGGCGGCCGGTCGTCTGTCGTGCCGACCGGCACGATTACTTTTCCAACCTCGCCGACCGCGGGAATCCCTGCCGATTGAGAGCCGATTCCGAAAACGGGTTTCGGAATCCCCGTCTGCCAGTGACTGTGCCTTCGGCCACGTTCGAGTCTGTCGTGACCTCGTCACGCAGTGCACCGATGCACCGGCGGTCTTGCGGTAGGAGTTACCTCTCGACGAGAATTCCCGGCAGATCGGCAGGCACGAGAGTGCCGCTGCATTCCGGATCTTGGTGTGTTCCGCTGCCGACCCGGTTGTTCTCTTCACCGCTGACCGGCGACACCAAGATCCGCCACTCGGGTTGGCGGCAGCCGTGCAGGCGGGAGGTCGTGTCATGGGCGACGGTGAGACCGGATGGGACAGCGGGCCCGACGCCGACCCGGCAGAGCGTGTCCGGGCGGCCCGCACGTCCACCACGTGGTCCTCCTGGCTGCCCGACAGCCCGTTCCGGGAGCCGTGGTGGCGGTGGGGGTGTGCCGGCCACCACGCCGAGGAGAAGCTCCCCGCGACGACGTGGCCCTGCGACCGCCACGTCCGCCGCCTGGTGAGGTTCATCGCCGCCGCGGACCCGACGAGGGACGGCCGGCTGTGGGCCGCGTTCGACCTGTTCTCGGGCCCGCCCGCCCGGCGGGCACTCCTTGATGCCTACCTCCTCACGGGAAAGTCGTCCCGGGTCGTCGCCGCCCGGACGGGCGTCCCGCCGGAGGTGGTCGCGGCGTACAAGACGTTCTTCTGCGACCTCGCCGGCCGGCTCCGCCGCGGGGGCTGGATCGCCTGCTACCTGACCGGCAGGGGCCGCTACGAGGACGGCGGCCCGAACATCGGGTCGGAATGGAAGGTGATCGGGTACAGGTACGGCATCCACAGTCTGGACGCGGTGGTCGCCGCCGCCCTCCGGTTCGGGCCGGCCGCGTGGGTCCGGGGGTGGACGCCGCCCCCGCCCCCGGGGGTACTCGTCCGCGACCTGGCCGCCGCCCGGCGGGTCGTGTTCGGGCTGACCGTCCCGCCCACCCAGCTGCAACACCTGGGCCGCCTGGTGAGGGCGGCGGGACCGGCGGGGATTCGGTTCGCCGTCGAGAACGGCGTCGTCAAGTTCAGGCTCAAGAACGTGGGGCGGAAGGTGGCGGTCGAGGACGCGTGAAAGGGTCGAAGGGGAGGGTCGAGTCGCACGAGTCGGGCGGCGGTATTGGCACGGGGAACCGGACCGGACATGATGGAGGCGGTCGTCGGGTGGCGACCGAGAGGGGATCGAGGGCACGGCCGCGGCGGCGGCGTGGCGGACGGACTTCGGCGGGCGGAAGGTCCACCGGCCGCCTGCCCGGTGGGGCGGCCCGGTCCTGGGAAACCAACCGCGTTGTGGTGCAACCGAGCCATGAGTTGGGACGTCAAAGCCCGGGGCGACAAGGGCGGCTACTACTACCAGAGCGTCCGGGTCGGCGGGCGGGCGGGCGGTCAAGAGGTACGTCGGGACCGGCCCCATGGCCGAACTGACCGCCCACATCGACCTGAAGAAGCGGGCGGCCGAGGCGGCCCGGCGGGCGGCTTTCCGGGCCGACTGCTGCCGGCTGGCCGCGGCCGACCGGGCCGTCGCGGCGGCCCGCCGCCTGGTCAATTTGTTGACGGCCGCGGAGTTGTTGGTCAACGGGTTCTACGAGCACCACGGATGCTGGCGGAAGCGTAAGGAGGCGACATGACGACCAGGACGCGACAGCCCACCCAGGGCGGGAAGCCGACGACGACGCCGGCCCCGGGGTCGAGATCGAATCCGCAGCCGGCCGGGACCGAAGTCGGCCGCCCGGCGGCGGACTGGGTGGCGGCCCTGGAGTGGACCGTCAAGCAGGCGAACGGCGGCGACCAAAAGGCCCTGGCCGGGCTCCGGGCCTTCCTCGATCGCAACCCGGGGCTGTGGGCCAAGGCCGGCGACCTGACGAGGGCCGCCGAGGCCGCCTGGATCGAGCAACTCGCGGGGACGGAAGTCCTCGTCGTCGAGTCGCTGCGGCGGGTGGTGGCGGAGATCAAGGCCGACTTGAAGGGCCCCCACCCGACCCGGTTCGTCGTCTCGGACGCGGTAGCGGGTGGGTCATCCGAGAGCGAGCAGGCGGAGCCCGACGGCGGACTCTGCCGAAGCCCCGGCCGCCAACTGCGGATCGAAGACGGCAGCCACACCCGTCGGCGAGGCCGACTGGACGGCCTACCTGAACAAGTCGCTGATCGGGACGAGCGACCCGCGAAAGGCCCTGCACCAGTTCATGAAGTTCGGGCGGGCGGCCCGGTCCCGGAAGCCGGACGAGTCGTGGAGCGAGTTCATTTTTGAGGCGTACCACCACCACCAACCCGACGCGATCTTCCTGGCCGGGCTGCCGGACGTGAAGGGGAGCCTGCCACACGGGACGTAACGGATCGCCGGCCGTTGCTCCCCGTACGAAGAATCGAACCGGGATTCGAGACGTGGGCTCCCTCCCCGTCGATAGTGCCTGAGAGTCTCGCCGGATATGAGCGGCCCGCTCGAAGCGGCCTTATTGACGTTCTCGATCACGAATTGTTCGGGGTCGAACGGCCCGCCGACCCACTCCACCATGCTGGCGTGGTCGGGGTGCGAAGGATTTTGGACGGCCGCCAGGAAGTCGGGGTAGCCCCACGGCCCGCCGCAGTCCTCGGGCGGGCAAGCCCGCTTTCCCGCCACACACCGCGGGTAGCGGACGCCGGCCTCGGGGGCGAGTATCTTCTCCACCAGAACGATATGATCCCAGCCGTCCCCGAAGTCGTAGGTGTAGGTGAATTGCTTGGGCCCCGCGGCCACGACCCGGCTCAACTTCGTCCGGTCCTCGTTCTCGAACTTCAGGTCGTCCGTCGGGTCCGGTCGGCCGTATCGCACGCCGCCGACCTCGAAGGCGTGCAGGTGTGAGTCGGTCCACCCGACGGCGACCTGGAAGACGTCGTGCAACTTCCCGAGCGAGCCGTCCTTCACCTGGACCCGCCGCCAGACCGGGGGCTTGATGTCCCGCGGGGTGATCTTCAACTGGTAGACCCGGACCGGTTCCCTCGTCTTGGCCTTCGTGCGTTCTCCGGTTCGCGGCCTCGCCGCGGTCCCGTACCGGCCGGCGTCACGGCATCGCCTTCGCCCGCAGCCGGCTCAAGGTCAGCCGCTGCTGGAGGATCACGTCGCCCGACTCCTCGCGGACCTGGAGGCGGACGACCGGGTCGGCGGGTTCCCAGTCGACGAGCACCGTGCCGAAGTTGACGTCGAAGTACGTCAGCCCGACGCGGTACGCGTTCACCTCGTTGGCGAACCACACCTTGGTCCGGGTGACGTTCCCGCTCGGCGTGTTCAGGCTGCTGCTGCACACGTCGAACAGCGGGTAGCTGACGCCGTCCGGGTGGTCGGCCGGGAGCTTCGAGATGAGGCCAGGTGTCGGTCGCCCGTCAGGAACACGACCCCGTCGGCCCCGGTATCCTTGATGAGCCGGAACAGCCGCGTCCGCTCCCGCGGGAAGTTGCCCCACATCTCGGGCCCGTGCTCGTCGGGGACGACCTGCACGCCGGAGCCGATCAGCCGCGGTTCGGCCGGCACCCTCAGTTGCTCGGCCAGCCACGCCCACTCGGCCTCGCCGAGGACGGTGGCGTCCTTGTCCGCGTTCGGGGCGTACTTGCCGCGGGAGCCCTCGCCCGGCTCGCCCGGCTGGAACCCCGTCTTCAGCGGGCTGCGGAAGTAACGGGCGTCGAGCAGAATCAGTTGCACCCGCTTGCCGGGTGGGCCGAACACCCGGGCCGAGTAGACGCCCTCGCGGGACCGCCGCGGGTCGGCCTTGGGCACCTCGAAGAAGTCGAGGAACACCTGCTGCGAGGCCTTTTTCATGGGGTACTCGGCCCCGGCGTCGTTGCCGCCGTAGTCGTGGTCGTCCCAGGTCGCGTGGACCGGGCAGGTGGCCTTCAGCTTGACGTACCCCCCGGTTGCTTGCCGAGCAGGACGTACTTGGCCCTCATCACCTCCATGTCCTCGGTGTCGTCGTAGATGTTGTCGCCGAGGAAGACGAAGTGCTGGGGCTTCGTCCCGACGACCGCGTCCCAGATCGGCTGCGGCTTGTCCTGCTTCGCACAGGAGCCGAAGGCGAGCCGGGCGACGGGCGGGTCCGCGGCGGGGGCCGGGCGTGCGGCGGGAAGCAGCAGGATCAACGCGAGGGAGATGCGAGACACGGCGGACTCCAAAACGCGGTGGACTTGTGGGGTGAGAACGTCGGCAGGATCGTGGCTCCGCGGCGGTCGCTTCCGGCGTCTTCCGGCCCGGACTCGCACCCGGAACTTCGCCGCAACGCCCGTCGAGGATTCTCTCCGGCCGGGAACGGGTTCTGGGCCGTCGAGCCAGAGCGGTCGTGTACAATCGTCCGCATCGTTCCCGGCCGCCATCCTTCAACAGCGAGCGTCGGCATGAGTGACACGACCCCCGCGTCCGTCGGACGCCGCACGTTTCTCAAGGCCGGCTCCCTGGCCGTCGCCACGGCTCTCGACCTACACCCCTCCGTCGCGGCCGCCGCCGACGGGCTGGTGCCGAAACTCGACCCGAAGTCCGCCGTGGCCGAGACGCTCGCGGCACTCAAGCCCGGCCACGGCGTTCTGCTCGGCAAGGCGGACGTGGTCGGGGAGTTCAACGACACGGCCCGCAAGTACGACCTGCACAGGACCGGGCCGAAGGGCCGCGACTTCACCATCAAGATGTGCTGGGCACCGGACCGCAGGCGGGCGTTGTTCTGCGGGGCCAACCACGGCGTCCCGCACCGGCTCAACGACGTGTGGGAGTTCGACCTGCCGTCGCTCACCTGGGCGATGCTCTACGCCCCGGACAACCCCCGCGGGTACGGCGACCTCGGCACGGACACGTCCGACGTCGAGTTCAGGGACGGCGTCCTGGTCACGAAGCGGGGCGGGCCGGCGGTCGTCGCCCACACCTGGTGGGGGCTGACCTACGACCCGCGGAAGAAGGCCCTGCTGTTCATGAACACCTGGGTCACGGACCAGAAGAAGGCGGTGAAAGATCTCGGCGGCGACGCGGCCGCTCTTTACCCAGGGCCGCCCTTGTGGGCGTTCTTCCCCGCGGGGAAGACGTGGCGGCCGTTCAAGGCCCCGAAGCCGTACCCGGTCGGCGTGTTCGGCGGGATGCTGGAGTACATCCCCGAGTTGGGCGGGAGCGTGTGGCACGCGAACAACTGGCAGATGCACGGCACCTGGCTGCACGACTTCGACAAGGACATCTGGAAGGATCTGAAGGCCAACGGGGGCGGGAAGGCGTTCGAGACATCGTCGCCCGAGCCGGAACAGATCGGCTACTACGACCCCGGCCGCAAGCGGGTGATCGTGCAGCGGCACCACGACACGTTCCACTACGACCCGAAGGCGAACGCGTGGAGGAAGGTACTCGCGGGCGACAAGGCCGACGGCAAGTCGCCTTACGGCCACGACGCCCGGTCGGTGATGTCCCACGACCCCGCGAGCGGCCACGGCCTCCTCGTGCAGTTCCAGACGAACACGCTCTGGGCCTACGACCCGGACACGACGGCGTGGACGAAGCTCGCCCCGGCGGGCGACCCGATGCCGACGGGGAACAAGCGGCTGGCGTACCTCGACCCGGCGATGAACGCACTGGTCGTGATCGACGGCACGACCGTCTGGGCCTACCGCTACAAGACCGCCTGAGAACCGCCGCGAGTTTCCACCTCCCGCTTGCCGGAGTTGCCCGATGGCCCGTCCCCGTCTGCTCGCCCTGTTCGCGGGTCTGTTCGTCGCCGGTCCGGCCGCGGCGACGCCGGCCGAGTTGCCGCTCGCGGCGGACGGGAAGGCTCTGGTCCCGGTCGTCGTGTCGGAGAAGGCGTCGGCGGGGACCAGACAGGTCGCCGCCGAACTGGCGGGCTACCTCGGGCGGATCGCCGGGGCGAAGTTCGAGGTCGTCGCCGGCGACGGCACGGCGGGGATCGTCCTCGGCACGCTCGCCGAGTTCCCGGACCCGGCCCTCGCCAAAGTCCTGGCGACCCGCGACACGTTCGACGGCCGCGAGGCGTTCGCCGTCCGCACCGAACCGACGCGGGTGCGGCTGATCGGGGCGACCGACCTCGGGGCGTCGCACGCCGCCTTCCGCTTCCTCGAATCGCTCGGCTGCCGGTGGCTCTTCCCGGCGAAGGAGTGGGAAGTCGTCCCCGCCCGGCGGACCCTCTCGGCGGCGGTCGAGGAGACCGACCGGCCGCGAATCCTCGCCCGACGCGTCTGGTACGGCTACGGCTTCTTCAGCGACGGCGGGCACCCCGCGAAGGGGAGTTCCCGCGGCGACTACGAGGCGTGGGCCCGCCACAACAGGATGGCGAGTTCCTTCCGCGTCGTCGCCGGGCACGCCTGGCAGGCGATCATCGCGGCGAACAAGCCGCTCTTCGAGCAGCACCCCGAGTACCTTGCCCAAGTGAAGGGCGACCGAAAGGGCGAGCAGCTGTGCGTCAGCAACCCGGCCGTGAGGAAGCTGGCGTCCGAACACGCCCTCGGGTGGCTGGCGAAGAACCCGGACGCCGAGATGGTGTCGATGGAGTGTTCCGACGGCGGCGGGCAGTGCGAGTGCGAGCACTGCAAGAAACTCGGCAGCGTCTCGGACCGCGTGTTCGGCCTCGCCAACGACGTGGCGAAGGACGTGCGGGCGAAGTACCCCGGCAAGATGGTCGGCGTGCTGGCGTACAGCGAACACAGCGAGCCGCCGGGCTTCGCCCTCGAACCGAACGTGTACGTGCAACTCACCGCCGGGTTCACCCGCGGCCGGTACACGCACGACGAGTTACTCGCCCTGTGGCCGAAGGTCTGCAAGAACCTCGGCTTCTACGAGTACTTCTCGGTCTGGCTGTGGGACTTCGACCGGCTGCCCGGCGGCAACGGGGCGAACTTGACCCGCACGCAGGCCATGGTCCGGCGGTACGTGACGGCCGGGGCGACGAGCGTGGACGCCGAGAGCGGAGCCAATTGGGGGCCGCACGGCCGCGGGTACTACGTCGCCAACAAGCTCCTGTGGAACCCCGACGCGGACGTGGCCGCGATCCTCGCCGATTTCTACGAGCAGGCGTTCGGCCCGGCGGCCCCGGCGATGAAGCGGTACTACGAGCGGCTCGCCCCGGAAGCCGAGCCGCTCGTCAGCCGGGGGCTGGTCGGCGAGGCGTTCCGCGACGTGGACGAGGCCGCGACGCTGGCGAGGGACCGCCCGGACGTGCTGGCCCGCATCGACTCGATCAAGCACTTCCTGCGGTACGTCCACCTCCGCTGGCGGCTCGACCACGAGAAGGACAAGGAGAAGCGGAAGGAACTCACGGTCGCGGCCCTGACACACGCCTACCGTACGCGGTACGCGTACATGACGCACTGGGCGGCGATGCGGAGTACCTGGGCGTCGCAGGCGGCGAAGGAGTTCGGCGAGCCGACGTGGGCGTCGGGCGACAAGTCGCCGAAGCCGTGGGCGGTCGATCGCGTCGTGACCCGCGAGGAGACCGACGCCGGGTTCCGCGACGGCCTCGACTACTTCCGCCCGACTCCTGTCGAGCAGTTGACGTTCTCCGCCGATCTCGTCCCGGTCGCGTTCCCGGCCGCGAAGCCCGTCGGGATCAAACAGCAGTTCCAGCGGCCGGCGGAGTACGCCCTGCACAGCCTCAAGGGCGAACCGCTCGAAGTGACGATCACGCCCGGCGTCATCGCGTGGTACCGGGACCGCCCGGCCGCCCGCTACACGCTGAAAGACGCCTCGGGCAAGGTGGCCGCGGGGGGTTTACTGACGCTCGACGGCGAACCCCACCAGGTGACGATGAAGGTGCCGGCGGCGGGCACTTACGTCTTCGAGTGCAACGACTCCGCGGCCGGGTGGGGCATCTCGGTCGAGGCGGGCCGCCCGGCGGTGTTGCTGTCGAACCGCGGGCGTCGCCTCCTCCACCTCGGCCCCTTGCAGGAGACGGTCTTCTACGTCCCGAAGGGCACGAAGCGGGTGCAGTACTTCTGGAGCGGCGGCCCGCACAAGGTACTCGGCCCGGACGGCAAGGTCGTTGCGGAGGTGACCGCGAGCGACGAGGTGGTGACGATCCCCGTGCCGCCCGGGGCCGACGGCCGGGTGTGGTCGTTCGCCCCGCACGCCCACGGCCACCTGTGGTTCTTCACCGTCCCGAACGTCCTCGCCGCGTCGCCCGACACGCTCCTCCTCCCGAAGGAACTGGTCGCGGCCGACGGGCTGCCGACACCGAAGAGGTGACCGACGCGAGCGGCGACCCCACATACGGACTCCCACCGAACTCGACGTGCGGTGGTACTGACGCCTCCGGGTCCGGATTCCACTGGCACGGCCCCTTCCCTCGCCTCGCCAACGCGGCCCGGCTGCGACCATGAAGAAGCCTGCCGACCCACTCCTGGACCGGATCGAAGCCTTCGTCGCAGACAAGGGCGGCGGGGTGGTCGTCCGCAAGGTCGGCGGCGGGTACTCCATGTTCCACGAGTCGTCCGGCCGGGCGGTGTCCCGGTTCCGTCCGACGGGAGCCGGAGACGCGGTCGAGGTGAAGTGGTGGAGCCACCGCGACCGGTGGGACGACATCGGCGACTTCGGCCCGATGGTCCTGCCGCTCGACCAGGCGTTGGCCTACCTGGCCGAGGACCCGATGGGCTGCTTCTGGCACTGATCGCCCCGAACGCGGATCCGGTGTCAGTCGCCGGGAACCGGCCACACGTACCCGAGCTTGCGGGCCACTTTTCGCACGGCGTCGAGGTCGGCCTCGCGGACCACCACGAACCGGTCCCCGGCCCGCAGGCACTTCCCTTTTAACTGCCGGTCGGCGGCAAGTTCGGCCGCCACGTGCTCGTCGGCACACGCGATCAGCCGGGCCGCACCCGCGTCGGTCAGCCGCCCGCCCTTCGCCCGCAGGTCGGCGAGGAACGTGGCGACCGTTCCCGGCAACTCCCCGGTCGTCCGGGACGCCAGGAACTGCTCCAGTTCGTCCACGCTCCCGCCCTGCTCGATCACCCCGAGAACCTTCGTTGCCGACAGCTTCCACACCCCTTCGGAAGCGGGGTCCGCGAACCGCCCCAGGACGAGCCGGTCGGAGGCGGGCAGGTCGCGGGCGGCGACCACATCGAGGTTCGCCAGCACCCGCACCACGTCCACCCGGGTCGGGGCCGCGGGGCGGTACTCGTCGGCCACACCCAGGAGCCACGCCCCGAGGGGGTTCACTCGCAAGTCAAGCAACCCGTCGTACCGAGACAGGCAGGAGTAATCGTCGGTGCCCCACCGGCCCCGGAAGTCGTACCGCACGCCCTGCGGCGGGACGTACGCCACGTCGATGACCCCGAGTGTGGCGGCGTACTCGAAGAGGAAGGCCAGAGCGAACCGGCCCTGGATCTGTTCCCAGGCGTGCTCGTCGGTGTAGCCGAGGTTCCCGTAGTTGTGCTCGGCGATGTACAGTTCGTCGACGGCGTGGGCGATGGGGAACGACCGCCCGGTCGCCCTCAGGAGGCGGAAGAAGTCGTCGACCGCGACCCACCGCCCGACGGGGCACGCGGCCAGCCCCTCGACGAGCACGGCCCGTCGCCCGGCGGCGGCACTCATCCGGGCCCGCCCCTGGCCCTTGATCGCTTCCACCCGGGCGAACTCGTCGTACGCCCGCGTCTTCAGCCACGCCGCCCAGAGTTTGCGGAGCACGTCCGGCGGCGGGGCGGTCGCCGCCCGCTTACCGGCCGCCGTGAGTTTGAGGGCGTCCCCGCTCTTCTCGGCCAGCCCGCCGGCCTGCACCAGCACCGGCCAGGCGAACGTCCGAATGCCGACATCGAACGACGGATCCCACTTCGACTCGTCGGCGTCATCGGGGGCGTAGAAGTCCCCACCGGTGAGTACCCCCGCGACGGCCTGGCGGGCGACCTCCGTGGGGACGAGTTTCTTGTCCGTCACTCGGAACTTGCCAGCCTCGATCAGCCGCAGCACGGTCCGGACGTCGGCCCCGGCGGCGACGGCCGTCTCCCGCACGCGGACCGGTTCCTCCCACTCCGACGACTCGCGGTTCCGGTCGTGCCAGGCGTGCTCGTGGAGCGTGTGGGTCTCGGGCGGGGTGTCGCGGGTCGGGACGGCGAACGGCTCGGGCTGCGGGACGAACCTGCGGAGGATTTCGCGGGTGTCGGTCGGCAGAACGTCGAACCGGGGGAAGAAGAGCCGCAGGAGGGTGGGCTTGATCTTCCGCTGGTCCGCGTAGCCGTACGACCGCGACTCGCGGATCGGGTC
>Ga0105047_10007719_pt1 | contig 18072 bp, 13 predicted proteins | sample MAT04_FD_78384 | JGI IMG/M metagenome (GOLD analysis project Ga0105047, IMG submission 78384) | Freshwater microbial communities from Lake Fryxell liftoff mats and glacier meltwater in Antarctica - MAT-04 (megahit assembly) | ecosystem: Environmental > Aquatic > Freshwater > Ice > Liftoff...
CGCAGCTCCGACGGCGGTCCTGGGAGCACCACGACGACACAGGATCCTGCATCGAGCACGTAGCCCGGCGCGGTACCGAGGGGATCGGCCCACTCCGCGCCGCGCGGTAGGGTCGCTTGCTTGCGGTTACCTGGAGTGAAGGTCGCGACCTCTTCCGGCGTGCGCATGCGTCCATACGCGCGCACCCGGGACTCGACGATCTCGAGCACGTCTGCCCGGAGCTCGAGTGGCACGCCCGCGGCGGCAGCAACCGCGTCAGACGTGCGGTCGTCGTGGGTGGGACCGAGCCCACCGCTCAGCACGACGAGATCGATCGCAGCGTCGCGCGCATCCGTCACTGCATCGCGGATGGTGTCGAAGTCATCGCCGATGATCTGAATCCGCTCGAGCTCGACTCCCAGCTCGCGCAGCTCGTTTGCGAGGTATCCCGAGTTCGCGTCTTGGATGAACCCACGCAGCAGCTCGTCGCCGGTGATGAGCAGGAGGGCTCGCGGCGCGCGTCCGGAGGCAGCGCTCACGGCGTCGTGGTGGTCGACGCAACGTCTCCCGCCGCAGGCGCGCCAACGGGCTTCGAGCGCGTTGCGGTGCCGGCAGCGACCGTGCCACGTGAGGCCCCTCCACCTGCAGATGCAGCAGCGTCGCTCAGCGTGCTCTTCGTTGACGACGGGGCATCGATAGTGGCCGGCTCACGTGGAGCGCTCGAATCAGCCTTGTTGACGTGTGGGCGGGCGCCACCCGTCGCACTCGGCGGATCCTCGCGGAGCCCGAGCCACGCAAACGCGGCGATGGCGACGAGGCTCGCAATCACCAGGATGCGCATCGAACGACGGCTGCGGTGCGACCGCTCCTGGCTGATCGACGGACGTCCGAGCGCTGGGCTTGAGTGCTCCTCGACGTCTTCAAAACGTCCGAAACGGGCGTTGTACTCATCGATGAACATCTGTGGATCGAGACCGAGATAGCGTGAGTACGTGCGGAGGAATCCACGCACGAACACCGGACCGGGGAGGACATCAAAATCCTCCGTCTCGAGCGCAGCGAGATACTTCGAGCGAATCTTCGTGTCCTGCTCGGCGATGACGAGGTCGATCTGTCGCCGATGGCGCGCCTCACGGAGGTTGTTTCCCAGTTCGAACATCGACAGGGATGGTAACGCACCCCCACTCGAGGTGCGCCGGCTCCGCTCGGCGCGGGGCCGCGACCGGCCCGCATCGGTGGCCGCCGTGGACAGGTGAGCTCTGCAACGTCGGCGCGGATTCGCTCGATAGCCGGGCACGGGATCGCGCGAGGGACGCGCACAGCAGCGGGAGCTCATGGGACATGAACATCACAAAGGTCATCACACGGATAGCGCGGTTACCCGAAGCCGAGCGATCCGTTGCGCTCTTCGAACAAGTGGCGACTACGATCCAACGCGCCGACGACTTCGCACAACGAACCATCGTGAAGTCAGCGTATTTAGAAGGCAGGAGGCTGTCGGCTGCGGAACGCCATCTCGAAACGGCTACGGCGCTGCTTCGAAAGGCGAGCGAACACGAGGCCGTGCCGCTCAGTGCACGGGCCGACGCGTTGCAAGGTGCCATGGACCTGCGTCCGCTACTCCTAGGAGCCCAACGAAGTGAGGACGTGTCGCGCGTAGCCCGCGCCCGCGAGATACGTACCGGGCTCAGTAAACTGCGAGACGCGCATCCCGAGTTCGCCTACGCGGGCCGGAGCCTGGTGGATCCAGCGATCGACGAACGGCAACTCGCCGAGCTTCGATCACAGCTCGCGCAACACGAACTTATCCAGAACCAGGTCAGAATTGAACTCGATGGCGTGCTCGCCGAGTTTGACCTGGTGCCCAAGTATGGGCCCGCGACGCGCGTCAGTGCTTGACGTACGGCTTGCCCGCCGCGGCTGGACCCACCGATTTCCCAACGAACCCGGCGAGGGCCACGAGCGTGATGACGTACGGCAGCGACGTCAGCAACTCTGGTGACGAGAGCGAGTCAGGCAACCAGGCGACGCCACTCAGGCGCGACGCGAGCCCTTGTGAGAAGCCGAACAGCAGACACGCGAACATCACTGGTACGGGCCTCCATTTGCCGAAGATGAGCGCAGCCAACGCGATGAACCCGTTGCCGGCAACCATGTTCTCCGTGTACGACGAGACGTTGAACGAGATGAACGCACCCGCCAACCCTGCCATTGCCCCACTGATGAGCACCCCGATGTAGCGCATCTTGTACACGTTGATGCCGACGGTATCCGCCGCACGGGGATGCTCGCCGACGCTGCGCAGCCGCAGCCCGAACGGTGTGCGGAAGATGATGAACCACGTCGCCCACACCGCTAGGAATCCAACCGGCACGAGCACGCTGAACTGGACATCGCCGATGCCGATACGTGGCGGCGTGGAAAAGTCCGCCGGCGACCCATCCGTGCCGAAGAGCGTGAGGTTGAGGAAGTTCACGAGGCCGGCCGCTATGAGGATGATGGCCGTGCCTGAGACGACCTGATCCGCCTGGAACGTGATGGTCGCAACCGCATGGATCGCGGCGAAGAACATCCCCGCGACGATGGCGCCGATGATCCCTACGACCCACGATCCCGACTGCACCGACACGTAGACACCGAAGAACGCGCCGGCAGTCATCATGCCCTCAAGCGCGATGTTCACGATGCCGGCGCGCTCGCTGAACAGGCCACCGAGCGCAGCGAGGATGAGCGGTGTGGCAAAGGTGAGGGTGGCGAGCCCGAGGCCGGTGATCCAGACGTCGATGAACTGGCTCATGTCGCAGTCTTCCCTGCCGGCTGTTCGGCCCCGCCGAAGAGATCGACGATGCGGTTGGACAGTCGCCTAAAGACGAGATCTGCGCCCACAAACAACACGATCAAGCCTTGGATGACGCCGATGAGCTTGGTCGCAACGCCTGCCGGGAGCGCATTGTCTTTCTGAATACCGACCGCGCCCGAGTCGAGTGCGCCGAGCAGGAGCCCGGCGAACACGCATCCGACGGCCGTGTTGCGCCCCAGCAGTGCCACGGCGATGCCTGCAAAGCCGATCTGAATCACGCCCAGCTCACTCTTTTGCATGCGTTCGAGTTCACCGAGCGTCGCCACGGCACCGCCCAGTCCGGAGAGGGCACCCGCCATGAACATGCCGATCACCGTGACCTTGGTCACGCTCATGCCACCGTACTCCGCAGCATCAGGCTGCAGACCCACGGCGCGGATTTGGAAGCCAAGCGATGTGCGGTTGACGATGAACCACATCAGGCCGGCAACCAGGAGCGCAACGATGATGCCCACGTTCACCTCGGTGAACGGGTCAGGCCTCCAGAACACCGGCAACCGTGCGTTGTCGGCGAACGAGGCGCTCGCGGGCACGCTCGAGCCCTGCTCTTGGAGCGGTCCCTTGAGCCGGAGCAGGTACTCCCCGAAGCGGATCGCGACGTAGTTGAGCATGATCGTCACGACCACCTCGTTGGCGCCACGCGCGACCTTGAGGAAACCCGCGAGCGCTCCCCACAATCCACCACCGATTGCTGCGGCCACGAGCGCCAGAATCCAGTGCGAGGCGCCGGGAAGCCCATGGAAGTACACGCCCACGGTGCCACCACACAGCAGTCCCATCACTGCTTGGCCCGTGCCGCCGATGTTGAAGAGCCCCGCGCGGAACGCGATCATAACGCTCAGTCCGGTGAAGATGATGGGTGTGGAGCGCAGCAGCGTCGCGCCAATCGATGTGGGCGAGCCCACCGCGCCCCTGATGAGCGACGTGTATGCCGCGAACGGGTCGTAGCCCGTGATGGTGAAGATGAGGATCATCCCGACGAGCATCGCGCCGAGCACGGCAAGCAGCGGCACCAGGATCGCCTCGGCCGAATCGCGATCGAAGTGCCTCATCCGGGAGTCTCCTCGATCGCTGGACCGGCCAGCACGCCACCGATGCCGTGCGCAGCAGGGTGCTGATTGCCAGAACCGATCATGGCCAGCCCGAGCTCCTGCTCACCGACCTTGCCACCTTCGAACTCAGCCACGATCTCACCCTCAAAGATGACGACGATGCGGTCCGCGAGTGACAAGACCTCCTGCATCTCGAGCGACACGAGCAGCACTGCGGTGCCGGCGTCGCGCTCCTCCACCAGTCGTTTGTGGATGAACTCGATCGCTCCGATGTCCACGCCACGCGTGGGCTGGGCCGCGATGAGCAGCTTAGGGTCGCGTTGGATCTCACGCGCAATCACGAGCTTTTGCTGATTGCCACCCGAGAGCGATCCTGCGCTACCTTTGATGCCGCCGCCCGAGCGCACGTCGTACATGTCGATCAGCATCTGCGCGCGCTCGGCGGTCGCGTTCTGATCGATGATGCCATGGTGCACGATGTCGGGCTTGTCCCAGTCGTGCAGGATGGCGTTCTCGCGCAGGTCAAAATCGAGGATCATCCCGCGCCGATGCCGGTCCTGCGGGATATGTCCGAGACCCGCCTCCGATACCTCATGCGGTGAGAGCCCGGTGATGTCCTCGCCGTCGAGGACGATCTGCCCGCCCTCGATCTTGCGCAGACCGGCGATGGCGTCGACCAGCTCTTCCTGGCCGTTCCCGTCGATGCCCGCAAGCGCGACGATCTCGCCCGCGTGCACCTCAAAGGACACGTTACGCACGGCGTCGAGCAGTCGATCATCTTTGACGCACAGCCCGCGCATCTGTAGCACGGGACGCTCGGGGATGGCCTCGGACTTCTCGACCTTGAGGAGCACGGGACGCCCGACCATCATCTGAGCGATGGTTGCATCGGTCTGCCCCTCAACGGGCACGGTGCCGACCATCTCACCGCGCCGCAGCACCGAGATGCGATCCGCGATGGACAACACCTCCTTGAGCTTGTGGGTGATCATGATGATCGACATGCCCTCAGAGCGCAGCTGACGAATAACCTGCATCAGCTCGTCGATCTCCTGCGGCGTGAGTACCGCAGTGGGCTCGTCGAGGATGAGGATGCGGGCTTTGCGGTAGAGCGCCTTGAGAATCTCCGCGCGCTGCTGCTGACCGACGGTGATGTCCTGCACTCGCGCGGCAGGATCAACTGACAGGCCGTACTTGTCGCTCAGCTCGCGCACCCGCGCCTCGGCGGCCTTGATATCGAGCTTGCCGCCGACCGTCGGCTCGTCTGCGAGGACGATGTTCTCAGCGACGGTGAAGACCGGGATGAGCATGAAGTGTTGATGCACCATGCCGATGCCCAGGTCGATGGCGTGGCGTGGTCCGTGAATCTCCACCGGGCGGCCGTCCATCGAGATCTGACCCTCGGTGGGTGCAAGCAAGCCGTAGAGCATGTTCATCAGCGTCGACTTGCCGGCGCCGTTCTCGCCACACAGGCAGTGCACCTCACCCGCGCGCAGGTCGAAGTTCACATCCTTGTTGGCGTAGAAGTCGCCGAACCGCTTCGAGATGCCCGTGAGCTCAAGAATTGGGGACGCGTCGCCACCGGCGCGAGCGCCATGTCCTTCGTGCGATACCGGTGCTGATTCCACGTGGTGATTCTGCCCGATCCGACGGACTCATGCGCGCGACGTTGCCGCGGGCAGAGCGTGCCGCTACTTGGGTGGTCCGCACTTCGTGCGTCCCGCAATGCTCGTTCACTCGGTCATTCGAGCAGGCTCGATGACGCTCGTTCGCTCACTTCGTGGGTTCAGTCGGGATCTCGATCTTGCCGGCCTTGATGTCCTCAACGACCTTGGCGATCTGGGGCTCGTACTCCTTGGCCGGTGCGGCGATGGCGCCCAGGCCGACACCATCCTCGGCGAGGCCGTAGACGCCATCTGCACCGCCCTGGAAGGAGTCGTCCGCGATGCTCTTGATGGTGTCGACGACCGCGACGTCCACGCGCTTGAGCGCGCTCGTGAGGATGTGCGAGCCGAGGTATCCCTGGTCGGCGTCGACGCCGATGCCCCAGACACCCTTCTGCTTAGCTGCGTCGAGTGCGCCGAGCCCACACAGACCCGCAACCTGGAAGACGATGTCACTGCCCTGCGCGATCTGCGCGAGTGCGCGGTCCTGGCACTTCACCTGGTCCAAGAAATCCTGGGAGTAGCTCACGATGATCTTGCAGTCCTTGCAAAACGCCTTCACACCCGCCTGGAAGCCCGCGATGTACTTGTCAACCGGCGGAATCTTCTGCCCACCTATGGCGGAGACCGTCTTGCCGCCTGTGAGATTGGAGATCTTGCCGTCGTTTTCGACCATGCCGGCGAGCGCACCCGCAAGGTAGCCCGCCTCGTGCTCGGAGAACACCAGGCCACGTACGTTCTTGGGATTGCCCAGGTCGTTCACCGAGTAGTCGATGATCGCGAACTTGGATTCGGTCGCCTTGGCGGAAACTGACTTCATCGGATCTGCCATCAAGAAGCCGACGCCGATGGTGAGGTCTGAGTTCTGCTGCGCGAGCTGGCCGAGGTTCTTCTCGTAGTCACTCGCGGATTTGGACTCCAGGACCGTTCCCTGGGCACCCAGATCGCTCTCCGCCTGCTCGAGGCCCTTGTTGGCGAGCGCGTTGAACGAGCGGTCGCCCAGCCCGCCCAGGTCCGTAACGAGGCCGATCTTGGGACCATCGCCCCCGCCCTTGTCGCCGCCGCCGTCGCTCCCGCCACTCGCGCCGCCCTTTTTGCCACAACCAGCAACCCCGATGGCAAGCGCGGCAATGAGCGCAACGAGCAACGTGGTACGCCACCAGCGCGGCTGGCGCTCAAGCTGTGCATCGGACATGGACTGCGTGGACTGCGGCATCGACCCTCCTTGGCCGGTCTCCCCTGACCGGTTCGGCGAACCCTGAGGTTCGGGGAGAGGCTATCGACGCCGCCGGACGACACCGCACCCCTCACGCAACGACGGCGGGCGCCGATCCGAAGATCGACGCCCGCCGCGTTACCTCGGTGTTCGAATCCGTTAGAAGGTCTCGGGCACCATGATGTCGCCGTTCTTGATGCCGTCGGACGCTGCGTCCACGACGCTCTGGTACTGCTGGGCTGGCTCGGCGATCTTGCCCAAGCCAACACCGTCCTCCACCAGACCGAACACGGTGGCCTCGCCACCGGGGAAGTCATCGTCCCCAGCACGCTCGATCATCGTGAACACCGACTGATCCACGCGCTTGATCGCGCTCGTCAGGATGTGCGAGCCCAGGTAGGACTGGTCGGCGTCAACGCCGATGCCCCACACGCCCTTGGTCTTCGCCGCGTCGAGCGCGCCGAGACCACAGCCGCCTGCTACCTGGAACACGATGTCGCTGCCCTTGGCGATCTGCGCGTTGGCGAGATCCTGGCACTTCGTCTGCTCGACGAAGTCCTGTGAGTACCCAACGAGCACTTCGCAGTCCTTGCACTCGCTCATGACACCGGCCTTGAACCCGGCGATGTACTTAATCACCGGCGGGATCTCCTGGCCTCCAACGGCACTCACGACCTTCTTGTCGTTGAGGCCCTTGAGCGTGCCATCTTCCTCGGCCTTACCGGCGAGCACACCCGCGAGGTAGCCGGCCTCCTGCTCCTTGAACAAGATGCCCGCGATGTTGTCGGTGGCCCCCCACGCGCCCTTGTCGTCCGCATAGGAGAAGTCGACGATCGCGAACTCGGTATCCGGCGCCTTGGACGCAGCTTCCTTGACCGCGTCACCCATCAGGAAACCGATGCCGACGACGAGGTTGCTCTTGTTCGTCACCTGCGAACCGAGGTTGCGCGGGTAGTCACTCGCCGTCTTTGACTCGATGACCGAACCGGTGGCTCCCAACTCGTCCTTGGCCTGCTCAAAGCCCTTATTGGCGAGCGCATTGAACGACTTGTCGTTGAGGCCGCCGACATCGGTGACGAGGCCGACCTTGGGGCCGTCCTGCTTGGAATCGCCCTTCGTGCCGCCGTTGTTGTCGTCACCGCTCTTGCCGCACCCTGCGACGATAGCGGTGGCGAGCAGGAGGCAGGCGCCGGTTGCGGCAAAACGCTGGATAGGTTGCATGGACATACTGGGATATCTCCTTCACGAGGTGAAAGCAGATGACACGGACGCCCTTGAGGATAGTCGCCTGACCGGTCACACCGACGGACGCACGGTGTGACATGTGCTCGAACGCACCACCCGATCAGGCGTCAGCGTCGGCGCTCTCTGCGGCAGCAACGAGATCTCCACCGAGCTCGCCGAGCAGGCGCGGCACGTCATCGGCCGTGATGAGCACGTTGCGTGGTCGCGGACCCTCACCCGGCGCGCACACACCGCGACGCTCGAGCATGTCCACGAGGCGCGCGCCACGCGTGTATCCCACGCGCATGCGGCGTTGGAAGAACGACGCGCTGCACGTCTGAAACTCGGCGACGAGACGGATCGCTTCGGGCAACCGGTCGTCTGAATCCACATACTCGGCATCCGCATCGCTGGCGACGGGATCGGGCTCAGCGAGCACGTCGAGATCGAACTCCGGCTCGCGCTGGTTGCGCGCGAAGTCGCAGAGTGAACGCACTTCCTTCTCGCTGATCCACGCGCCCTGCACCCGCTGCGGTGTGCGGGCCCAGATCGGCTTAAACAACATGTCGCCCGAACCGAGCAGCGTCTCTGCGCCGTTCTGGTCGAGGATCACGCGGCTGTCGGTCTGCGAGGACACCGCGAACGCGATGCGGCTCGGAATATTCGACTTGATCATGCCGGTGATGACATCCACGCTCGGCCGCTGCGTGGCGACGACCATGTGGAAGCCCGCCGCGCGCCCCTTCTGCGCGACACGGATGACGGCGTCCTCCACGTCGGCCTTGGCCTGCATGACCAGATCCGCAAGCTCGTCGATGATGACGAGCACGTACGGTACGGGTGCGTCTCCACGCGCGACGCGGATCTTGTTGTACTCGGGGAGCGTGCGCGCACCGGCGATCTCCATCGACGAGTAGCGCTCTTCCATTTGCGCGACCACGTTACCGAGGGCGTTCGCCGCCTTCTTCATGTTGGTCACGACGGGGCACATGAGGTGTGGAAGCCCCTCGTACGTCGACAGCTCGACCTTCTTCGGGTCGATGAGCAGCAGCTTCACCTCGTCCGGCGAGGCGTTGAGCACGATGCTCGAGAGCAGTGCGTTCATGCAGCCGGACTTGCCCGCGCCGGTGGTACCCGCAACGAGCAGGTGCGGCATTTTGGCGAGGTCCGCGCCGACGACGTCGCCGGTAATGTCTTTCCCGAAGCTCACGTAGAGCGGCGAGCTGCCCTTGGGCGGCGCCTGGTGGATGTCGCCCAGCGTGACCATCGTGGGCGAGCTGTTCTCGATCTCGATGCCCACTGCGCTCTTGCCCGGGATGGGCGCGAGGATGCGAATCTCCGTGGTCGCGAGTGCGTAGGACAGATCCTTGCGCAGGTTCTCGACCTTGCTCATCTTCGTGCCAGGCGCGAGCGACAGCTCGAAGCGCGATACGCGCGGGCCCGGGACCATACCCACGACCTTCGCCTCGATGCCGAAGTGGCCGAAGGTCTCGACGAGCAGACGCTTGATCTTCTCGACCTCGCCCGGCTTGGCCTTCGCGACACCCGTCCCTGCACTGAGAAGTGCCGGCGGAGGCAGCTTGTAGTTGGCGTCCTCGACGCGTGCGCGAAGCGTGATGGTGGTTGCAACCTCGTCAGGCGCAGCGCCATCGGTCGGCTCATCGCCGTCGTCGTCGCCGTACTCATGCGCGAACGGCTCGAGCAACGCGAGCTGCTCCTCCTCGCCGCTGCCTCGATGCTCGGGCATGATCGGCCCTGTGGCCTTGCGGCGCCGCTTGGGCTTGCTCTCGGCGGTGTCCGGCTCCTCGAGCTCAATCACGCCCGAACCGTCGTTCCCCACGGTCGCGTGCGCGAACGTCGATGGAACGTCACCGAAGATGTCCGGGAAATTCGAGGCGCCATCGAACGCGCCACCTTCACCCGCGCGCGCCGCGAGCTGCTTGGCGTTCTCGATCTGAGTCACTGCGGTCTCCCCGACCCGGACCGCACCAGCCCGGGCGGCCTCGCCAGCGGCGCTCGCAGCAGTGCCCATGCGGTTGGCCCACCAGCGTGTGGCAGCCTGCGCGGAGGAGCCGCTCGTGAAGAGCACACCCAGGGTAAGCCCGAGCAGGCAGACGATGGTGGTTCCCGCATCGCCGAACAGGTTGTACGTGAGGAAGTAGAACGCTCCGCCGATGTAACCTCCGTGGTCGACGACCTTGTCCGCGTGGAGCGCTGCGTGCGGAGCGGTGCCATCGCCGAGGTGGAACCGGTCGCTCCCGAACGCCAGGAGCACGCTGGGCACGAAGAGATAGATGCCTGCGAGAAACGGGCCGGGGTCTGCGAGCTCAGAGCGCATGACGATGAGCAGGCCGATGACGATCGTGAGCAGCGGGAACATCGCTGCGGCGCCACCCACCATGTGGCGGGCGCCGCCCTCGAGCCAGCCTCCGACGGTGCCGCCCTGCCAGCCGACATAGAGGATGCCGCCCAGGTAGAGCCCGAAGGCCACGAGGGCCAGCCCCGTCATGTCCCGGCGCTGCTGCGGTTCGAGCAGCGGTACACGGTCACGCCTGGTCGCAGCCTTGCCCTTGGCGGCCGGCCTGCCCTTGGCGGGCGTCGACCGCTTGGCCGCGCCTCCGCCAGACGTGCGCGCACGGGCGCTGCCACCACTCTTGGACCCTGAAGAACGCATGCTTCGCTTCGTCGCCATCGCGAGCACCACCTACCCACACCGAGGATTGCACCAGAACTCTCGGTGCAAGGCTTCGCCGTGCTGGCGCCGAGTCCTGCTCGGCAGCGCCGGATGCGCGGCGACCATCCGCAGCTCGCTCAAGGGATTCGCCCGATATGCCGAAGATGTGCCCATGAGCTGTTCGCCCCGAGTTCCTGCCCACGGAACGCAGGTGCCCGTCATCGGGCGCGAGCGTGCCTTCACGATGATCGAAATCATCGTCGTGATGGTGATCGTTGCGATGGTCGTCGCGGTCGCCGTGCCGACACTACGTGGCACGATGAAGCGCACCCAGAATCCGCAGAACGCCATTGGTGGCAACGCGATCTGGTCGGGTATCCAGGCGTATCGCATCGAGCATCGTGGCAAGTTTCCTCCCGCCAATGTCGTCGACGGCACTGACAACTCACACGGCACTAAGCTCGTGGATCCCGCTGGTAAGCGCTATATCGTCGCGTGGCCCAAGATCGAGGACAAGTCCATGTCGATCGAGGCACGCACCGTTGCGACTGCAGGAATCCAATCAGCTGTCAGCAGCTTCACGTCGGATTCAGCGAACGCGAACAAGGTGCTGTACCTCGTCACGCCGGATCAGTTCGGCGCACAACTTGTCGTCGCCCCGGCCAAGCCGAACGGCAAGGCGATCTTCTCGGCGCAGGCGCTCCCGACCTCCAGCGGCAAGCAAGGCTAGCCATGGGGAGCGACGGCCGCACCAGCCCCCGAGCCAGCCACGAGTCCGCGTTCACACTCATCGAACTCGTCATCGGTCTCGTGCTGCTTGCGCTGCTGTTCGCAGCCATATTCCCCGCCCTGACGAACCTCACCACCCGCTCGGACAGGTCCTCATCGACATCCATTTCGACGAGCGACACCTCCATCGCCGCACGCTTGTTTGAGAGCGACATGCGTCAGATCCGTGGTAACCGCGGCACCGACGACGTCTTTGTCAGCACCTCGAGCACGATCGCCAGTCTCTCCTCCACCAACGGCGCCACGCATGACATCGTTGTCGCTTCACCGACGCGCTTGGTTGTGAACGCAGACGTGCTCGATACTGGAGTGACGGCCATTGAGCGTGTCACGTGGGAACTGGTGTCCGACGGCACGGCAGCCGCGACGTGCGGGACAGGCTCCACCTGGTGCTTCGTGCGTACGGTCACGAACGCAGCCGCCACGACGACGCTCTCGAGCGAGGTCGTGACCCATGGTTCCGGCACGGCCCCAACATCACGAACGTGCACCACGAGCAACACCACGGCTGACCCGCTGCCCGATCTGGGCACGAGTCGACCACGCGTGTTTTGTTACCAGGAAGCGATCATTTCTGGGGTCGGCGCGCAGTACAACAAATTCGAGACATGGACACCGGCGTGCACGCAGACATGGCGCGCCGACCAGACCAGTTCGAATGCCAACTACGGCGAGGCGAGCATCGCCGGCACTACGCCGATCTCCATGCAGCACAACGCCGTCGACGCGCTTGCGAGCATCAGCCCCCTTGACCGCATCGTCACCATCGGCGGAGTGCTCTATGCCGACTCCAAGTACCGCAACACCCAGGAACGCAGCTACGAGAACGTCAGCGTCTCGGTTCGGTCCCGCGAGGGGCGCGCGTATCGCCAGGCCATCTTGTGTGGATATCGACAGGCGTTGGGATCATGATGTGCGCACGAACACTTGCTCGGCGCGACGAGCGCGGGATCGCGCTCATCTGGGCGCTCATCGTGATGATGCTGGTGGCCGGCATCATCGCCTTGGTGGGCCTGCAAACGGTCAGCAGCTCAGAGAACGCCAAGCGATCCACGAGCCGCGTGCGCAGTGGCATCTGGGTCCAGGCCGCCGCCGATGACATCGCAGCGCGTCTCAACACGCGCGAGATCGGGTTCGATGTTGGTGCCTCCACACCACCGCTGACGAGCACCGATCTCGACCTCGTCGTGCCGACGACCGGCTCCAGTGCGCTCGCGACATCGTCACCGGTGTTCGACAATAGCGGCAATGGGCTGGCTCGCAAGTTGACGGTGGATGACGGGACCACCAAGCGCATCGCGTGGTACCAGGTGCTCGCGATGGCCGAGACCGGCACTCCAGCATGGAATGTGCGTTTCATACGCGGCCCTGGCCTCGGTGCCGGATCGGTCCAAGCGGTGTTGCGCGTCTGGGAGAACAGCCCCAACGCACGCCCAGTGACCGCACGCATCACCTACCGCCAGTCGAGCCTCTCGCGATTCAGCATCCTCAGCGACGATGTGCTCAACATCAAGAATCTCGGCACCGTCACACCGACCGGGTACATCCACGCGAACAACTCGAGCAACCAATCGACCGCCATCACCGTGGGCAATCAAAGCCAGCTACTCAACGCCAGCGCCGTCACGAGCTCGCAGGGCAGCATCACCGGCTGCTCGCTCGCGCTGTGCAAGTCGAATGTGAAGGATGTGGTGGACTTCGGCGCCGCGACCCGCACCATGCAGCAGATTCGGAGCCTCTCGACCAAGACCCTTCCGGACGGCACAACGACATACGCTGCGGCGGGCATCGCCCGCACGTTCGAGACGTCCGCGCTGTCAGCGGGCGGCGACAGGGTTACCCCGGGCTGGCTCGTGTTGCTACAGGGTCCCGGCTGCTCAGCGGGTCAGTTGACGGTGTGGACCGTGGACTTCCGCCTCCGCAACGACATCGGTGGCATCCCAGCGATCGATGACCGCGCACTGTACATCGGTCCGAAGACCACCGAGTGCGTGACCGTCAACGAGGGCGGCGGTGCGTTCCTTTTCGAAAGCGACGTTGACGTGCATGGCGTGCGTCCAGCGGGCGCACCGCCCGTGACTATCGTCACGCAGCGCGACAACGAAGCACGCCCTGCGATTCGCCTCGACACGGACAATGTTCCAAGCACACTCGAGACCACGAGCATGACGACCCCCGCATCCATCCTCTTGGACGGCGGTGGCGGCGGAGTGGGCGGGCCATGCACGTCCCCCAACGTGAATGGCGCTGTTGGTGCGGCGAATCCGCTCAATCCCGTGGGACTGGTTGCCGAGGGCAGCATCTACGTGCCGACGTATGAAATGAACCACTTTTCCAACGACGGAAAATGCCTCACGGTCCAGAACGTTGCGGGACTATCGCTCACTGGCGGCCTCACCTACGGTCCGTACATCGATTCGATCGCCTCCGACGGCACCAACAACGTCGTCGGGTTCACACCGGCATTCGCTCGAAATACGGGAGGCGCCGGGTACGGTGAACGCTTCACCTGGAAGGGCAGCATCGCCAGCCGACGAGAGGTGCTCATGCGCTACGGCACCGGAGCCGACTACGTCGGATACGGCGATCGCTCGTTTGAGTCGGTCCCGTCGCTGCTCTGGAATCCACCCCCGTTTTACCCTGGCGATCGCGGCTGGTACACGGTCGACTTCCAGGAGCTCGCGAATGTTGGGTGACGCGCAGCGCCGCACGGCTGATACACGGCGCAGCGGCGAGGAAGGGTTCACCCTCGTTGAGATCATTGTTGCGCTCATCATCATGGCCACGCTGATGGCTGTGTTCGTCTCGGTGTTCCACGGCGCGCGGCGCGATATGAAAAACAACGCCATGATCGCGGCGGCCCAGCAGGTCGACACTGCGCTCAAAGAGTTCGAGCGGATGTGGCCAGTTACCGCAAGCATGAGCACACCCGGCAGCTTTGACGACGAGCTCCTCACGCGCGCCAGCGCATCCGGCAGCGTGTGGACCTCGAATCCGGCGAACCGACAGCAGGCGCTCGCCGACGACGCAGGCAACCTCCTGCTGCGCGAATGGCCGAGGAGTCCGTACACAGACAGTGGCGTGCGGGTCGTGGTGAGCGCGACTTCGACCGACTGCGACGCCAGCAACTCGCGGCCGCCCGGAACCATCTACGTGTGTCGTCCCCCGGCGCCAGCTCCGGGAACTGCGCGCGCGTACCAGTACCGCATCATCGCCTGGGGCGTCCACAAGGACGACAAGACGCCCAAGTCGGTGTACTCCGCAACCCACGGGTGAGCGACCAGGTCGATCAGACTCCACGTCTGCAGACTCGATCCTGAACCTCGCATGATTCACCGGGCGAGATTGCATAAAACCTCAAGTGCTCGGTCGTGTTGGCCGATGCAACCTTGGTGCGCCACCCACCCACGGGTCGGGCGTGCACGCCCGACCTATGCCCGTGATCGTTCCCACATATCAGTTAGCTCGTCGCGCGCCACGCCGCGAGCATGCCTTCGGTGTGATCGAAGTGATCGTCGCGATGCTGATTGTGACCTTCGTCGTGGTGGGTGCGGCTGCCGCCGTCATGTCCTCGTCGTCGTCGGAGACGTCGATCAAGGCGACGGCTGACACGCACGCGATCGCGCGCCGCGCGACGGAGCGATTGCGTACCGACCTGAGCGCACAGACCGCATGTACCGAAGGCGCGACCGGCACGAGTATGAACACGGGATGGAAGGCCTCCGCTCAATCTGCCACGTCGTCCGCGTCCGCTGCCGCCTTCGATACCTGCACCTATACCTACAACGACATGCGCGATGCGCAGCGCCGGCTCTACCTCGTGACAGCGAAAATCAAAGCGGTCGACGATGACTCTGATGGCACCGGAGCGACCGACTCAGACAAGAATCTGCGTGATCGCTACGATGTGTCACTGACGGTTGCGCTCGATGCGTCATCCCGGTCTGCGGGTGTGAATCCCAAGGCGCTCACCGTCGCGTCCACCCTCGCCTGGAACAACGGACTCGGCGGCGACGAGCTCGACATCGGATTCATCAACCTCAACGCCTGCGCCTATGCGCAGCCCGTCAACGTCATCGCGGGGGTCTGCAAAACCGGCGACTCCTCTCGAACCCGGATTCCGTCGCAGGTGACCATCACGCGCAGCGACGGCACCAGCATGGGCACCATCACCGCGCAGGGCTCGGCGGGCGCCCTGGCCCCCGGTCGTTACAAGCTCGCCCCGACCACGAAGATCGTCTCGGAGACCGGCAACCTCTACAACTACTACGACATGTCTCCGGTTGAGCTCACCGTCAAGGGGGGGCAGTCCTACGACGTGTTCGAGACGTTCGTCGCCCAGGCCAAGAAGGTCGAGGTGTGCACCCAGATCACGAACTATTCCAACCCGGACTACAACCGTGGTGACGTCAAGCTCATCCACGACTACGAGGTCAAGCAGACCAATCTCTACTTCCGTCACTACAATGCCGCCGGCTACGACTCGACCAGGCTCGCGCTTTCCAAGGACTTCCAAGGTCCCACCCCGGCCAACGGATGGAATTGCAGCGCACAGATCACGACGCACGTGCTCAACGATCCACTCACCAAGGACGCCAAAGCGAACGGAACGGGTCTGTTTGAAGGCACCTACGATCTCCAGGTTGAGCAGGTCAAGCCCACCGCCACTCCACAGGGCCTCGTGGTCAAGGCGATGGCTACTGGATGCACCATGCCGAATTACAACAACGCGCTCGGCGGCACGCCGCTCAGCGTGCGGAGCTCGACCTCGTTTGACTCCTCGGCGCCGACCTCCTCGTACTACACGAGGGCGCTCCTCGGCGGCAACGTCAATCGCTTGTGCATCCGCTTCGAGAGCATGCCGATGCGCCTCGATGCATGCACGCGCACAGGGAGCAACGCGTCGAGCTGCGTGTTCTACTCCTGCACGATGGCTGTGCCCGGCGAGAACCCGTATACCGTTGGCTACGTCGAGAGCACCGACTGCAATCCGCAGGATCGCGTGCAGCGCTGCTACCTAGACGCAGGCGCCTCCATGGATGCCGACTGCGGCGCTGGCTTCGATGCCAACATCGGTTGCCAGTACAACGCAGGGGCGATACCCGGGCAGCAGCTCCCCTACTTCGTCGTCGCGCAGAGCACGTCGCGCCCCTGCAACGAGGGAACCTTCTGGTCCACGTGCGAGACGGCCACAGATGGCGGCGGCGGCCACTACACCGACGATAACGGCGATTGCTGGGACGGCACCCAGGTCAAGACGTGCGCCATGGGCGGCCCGTACAACAGCGACCCCGACGGTACACCTTGCACCGGCGACGAACGCAACATCCATAACGTGACCACGCCCATCTGTGTACGCGATGGCAGTGACACGAACTTCCCGGCAACCAAGGCACCAGCTGGCGATGGAAGTTGTGCCCCGGCAAGCACTGGAACGGGCAGCTTCAATCCTGCGGGAACCGTGGTGCAACAGTTCGGTGGTGGGTACGCACGCACCGGAGCCGGCACGAACTTCCGCCACCCCAACGGCATCAACATGCCGGGTTGGATCTCGACGTTCCCGAACAATCCGATGACAGCAGCTGGCGGCACCGGCGGACGGTCGGCGGACGGCACCAACTTCAACCTCGGCTGGTCGATCAGCGGCGGCGTCGATGACACCTCCACCAGGTGCACATCAGGAGGCGGCCACGGCGGTGCAGGTGAGTACGGCATCAACGGCAAGCCCAAGGCCATGACCAAGTCCGACGGCACTGCCGTCAACATGGAGCTCGATGGCGACCGGGTGAACAACCCAGACGCCAATCGCTTGCTCTTCGAACAGCCCACCTTCGAATGCGCTGAGTCGACGTTCTCTGCCGGTTGGCAGGTCGTCAACACGTTCGGCATGTGGAGCTGCCTCGAGCTCTACCTGGAGAATCGTCCTAACGACCGAATCCGCGGCCGCCTCATCGATTTTGCGCCAGGCCGCAACGACACTTCAATGATCCAGATCCACCTCGGCGCGGCGCAACAGCTCATCCCAGCGGGCAATGTTCCCATCCTTGACTCCCTCGGAAGGACGGAATATTACCCCGGTGTCACTGGAACGAACTGGGACGTGTATGACTACGCCGGTTCCACCGGCGGACTCACCGGATTCAACCTCCTCACTCCTGCGGGCAACCGGGTCGATGTTCCTGGCTACAACGCGGTGGTGCACGAGGTCGACGACGATCTCGGATGCAGTGGGGCCGCGACGGGCACCACCGTGACCTACTCGCCCAGCACGGTCACCAACTCGGTCTCCGATCCCGTGCCGTTCTCGCTGCCGATCATGCCACTCTCGTCCTGGATCAACAACGGCGGCGTCGCCCCTTCAGACATCACGTTCCGCAAGAACGCAACCAAGAATTACAGGGCGAACTACGACGATCCAAGCTACTCCGATCCCTCGAACGGGGTTGCCGATCCCTCGATGGGCACCTCAGATATCAGCCTCTAATGTCGCGTCTCGTTATTTCGCGGCTGTCCGAGCCGGCGAAAACCGAGCAGGGCAAGGAGGGCGGATGAGGCGTGGCCGTAGCCACGTCGATTCCGACCGACGCGGAAACGCGAAGGTGTGCAGCCGGCGC
>Ga0105047_10007720_pt1 | contig 18068 bp, 14 predicted proteins | sample MAT04_FD_78384 | JGI IMG/M metagenome (GOLD analysis project Ga0105047, IMG submission 78384) | Freshwater microbial communities from Lake Fryxell liftoff mats and glacier meltwater in Antarctica - MAT-04 (megahit assembly) | ecosystem: Environmental > Aquatic > Freshwater > Ice > Liftoff...
ACGCAACCGGGGAAATAATTAATTACGTTGCTTTAAAACGCGATGCAACCCGGGAGGAGTTGCTTGAGCAGCAGCTGCATCAGGCGATGAAGATGGAAGCCTTGGGCACCCTTGCCGGCGGCATTGCCCATGATTTTAACAATATTCTGGCGGCCATGATCGGGTATGGGGAGATGGCCAGCGATCGCTTGGCGCCAGATCATCCGCCAAGAAAGGATGTCGAGCAGGTGCTTGCCGGCGGCGATAGGGCCGTCGATCTGGTGAAACAGATCCTGACGTTTAGTCGCAAAGAGAGCTATGGCCGGTTTAGAGTATTTAAGCTGCAGCATATCATCAAAGAGATCATTAAATTATTACGACCCTCTCTGCCGGCTACCATCGATCTGCAGCATGATATCGAGAGTTCCTGCCGCTCGGTCCTCGCCGACCCTGGGCAGCTGTATCAGGTGGTGATGAATCTCTGTACCAATGCCAGACAAAGGCCATTGGCAGTAATCATGGGCGTATTGTCATCAGGCTGTCCGAGGTGCTGCGGGGGATACTGGCGCAGGTCGGGTATACTGTCAAGATCTTCAATGACAGTATTGCTGCAGTATCGTCGGGAAAAACTCAAGGTGGCAACCATCCCTGTGTCTTTAAAGCGGGATAAAATCGTCGGCAGTAGTCCTGCCATACGCCGCTGTCTCGACCTGGTGGCCCGGGCAGCGGCGACGGACGTCAGCGTCCTGGTGGGCGGGGCGACAGGCACCGGTAAAGAGCTGTTTGCCAGGGCTATTCATGAGAACAGTGCCAGGGCTGACAAAAATTTCGTTGTTGTCGATTGTGTGGCCCTGCCGGAGACACTCATTGAAAGTACCCTTTTCGGCCATGTCAAAGGGGCTTTTACCAATGCCGAGTCGTCCCAGGACGGTCTGGTGGGGCATGCCCACAAGGGCACACTCTTTCTCGACGAAGTGGGGGAACTGCCGCTTTCCATCCAGAAAACCTTTCTCCGCCTCCTGCAGGAACATGAGTATCGGCCGGTGGGATCGTCAAAGCGGCAGTACAGCGACTTCAGAGTGGTTGCTGCAACCAACAGAAACCTCCAGGAATGCGTAGAAAAAGGTACTTTCAGGGAGGATCTGCTGTTCAGGCTGCAGGCCTTTATCATTGAGCTGCCGGAACTGAAAAATCGCAGGCAGGATATCCGGGAACTGATCTTGCATTTTACCGCCAAGATTTGTCAGCATTACCGCATGGAGGTTAAAGGAGTTGCCGGTGACTTTCTCGAGGCACTGGAAGGCTATGCATGGCCGGGGAATGTTCGCGAGCTGTATCAGGCCATGGAACATGTGTTCACTAACCGGCTGTTGGGGCCGACCTGTTTTTCAATCCATCTGCCGGGAAGATTTCGGGTGCAGCAGGCCCGGGCCGGGGTAAAGACGCAAGCATTGGCAAGCAATGACGCGCCGTTGCCGTTTGCCCTGCCGACCTGGTCGTCGCACAAAAACATCTGTGAGGTTGAATATTTGCGCAGACTGAGGGTTGCCGCAGGCGGCAATGTAAGCGAAGCGGCACGGCGTTCCGGGATATCCAGGACTCGTCTGTACCAGCTCTTTGAAAAACACGGTGTGGAGTTTTCCTGATAGCGGGGCAGTGGTTGGCATTAATTCAGGTATTTACTGAACGATGTTGAGTGTTTCCTTTGGATGTTCGGTGATATACTGTCGGCGCGATTGGCGAAAGTTGAGGAGATGTTGCTCAATCGTCGCACCGCTTAACGCAACGCCGAATGCGTTCTCTGCGACTTTATTGCCTCTGCCCAGCAGTTCTTCAAGAATTCTAAAACCCACCTCACTGCGATAATGGGACTGTTCCCAATAGTGCTGCATGGTAGCTTTCCCCGTTGCCTGGGGGATTTCTTCGCTGGTAATGCTGTTAAAACCGGAAAAATCATAGAGCCGAATATCGCACCCTCCTTTTCTTCGGGTATCGATCATTTGCACCAGCGCCCTTTTCCAATTATCCAGATCTTCCGTAAGTGTGTTCCAATACGATAATTCGCTCAAGGCATGAATCGGCTGGAGATAAAAACGAAACACCGTGCCGTTTCGGCAATACTCTTCTGTCGTCCGGTCGAGAAGTTGGACGGTTGCAGGAACGTCCTCGGGATTTCCCAGAGGTTCTTTTTTCTTCAGGACTTCTTCAAAGGCTTTTTCCGTTCCACCTTCATTACGCATGATTACTTCCAGACACTCTGATGACTTATGGCCGTAGTATGCCAAAAGTGACTTGCAGCTTTGCTCGGATTCTCCAAATAGAATTTTAATGGTATCACCGGTCATCGCCATGGATACTGAACGTTTAATATTCAAGAAAGTACGCCGGATTGGGTAGTATGGCCCTTCGGCAACCAGCTCTTTACCAAAATCGGTGTTACCGGTTTTTTCCCTGAATTGCCAACCATAATCAAGCCCCCAGACGACAATCTCCGGGCGGTGAAAAAATGCTGTGTGCTTGAGCATATTGACTGCATCGCCGGTGGAAGCACCACTGATTGCCAGGTTGAAAACACGTTTGCCGGGAAACAGGTGGCTGTCTGTCGGTAGACCAATTTCGGTTCGTGAACTGCCAAGGAAAACGACCTCGGGGAGGTACCGGTAGGCGGCGTAGGTCTTGGTCCAGGGCATGATTTTTTGTTGTGCCGGACTGAGTCGAAGCAACAAGGGGCTGTCCCATTGATGGATGAAATATGGATCAACTACATAGTTCAGGGTGACAATGACGGTAAGGAGTAAGAGTGCCGATAAACCAATGGTCAAAAAATAACGAGTGAAATTGCTCTTTTCAGATGAATTATTCATTGGTGCAAGCTCTTTAGAATTGAGCATAAATAAAATCACTGGTCCGTTCGATGCTCAAGATACAGAGGGCAAAGATGCAGCCTATAGCGAGACCCCAAGGAACATTCGGCGACCATTTCACTGTGACGATTGAAGGCGAAGTGAGTTTTACCTCATGGTCTTTCCCTGTGAACAGGAACAACTCGTTGGTATTGGGCATATAAAAAGCAACAAATGCACCTATGAGTAACATGATGGAACCAAGAGCATCAATTTCGGTAACTAGAGAAAATCCATTATTTCCAACCATACCGGCTAATACTTTAAATGCCGAGGCCACATCCGGAGCACGGAAAAAACACCAGGCGATCATCACCGCAATGAAGGTAATAATTCTGTTAATGATGTTTGAGAGTTGTGTCGGCTGGCGGTATTTGTTGCGCATCGAATACTGCCATCCATGCTGGACACAGAGATACAAACCATGTAAGCCGCCCCATATTACAAAAGTCCAATGCGCGCCATGCCATAAACCGCCCAGCAGCATCGTTAAGATTAAATTGCGATAGCGCTGCAATTGTCCCTGCCGGTTGCCACCGAGGGGTATGTAAAGATAATTCCGCAGAAACCGCGAGAGGGAAATGTGCCATCTTTGCCAAAAGTCACTGACGCTGGTCGCTTTATAGGGAGAATTAAAGTTAATGGGTATTCGAAATCCCATGAGTCGAGAGACTCCTATGGCCATATCGGAATAGCCGGAAAAATCAAAATATAATTGCAAGGTATAGGCCAACATTCCAAGCCATGCCTGAAAGAAATGTGGGTCGCCGGCGGCAAAAAGAGGGTTAATCACCGAGGCCAGATTGTCGGCAATCAGGAGTTTTTTCCCTAGGCCAAACACAAAAATCGAGATACCAATAACGAAATTATTGGCCTTGACTTGGTAATGGGCTGGGTCGGAAAACTGCGGCAACATTTCCTGATGATGCAGGATCGGTCCGGCAACAATATAGGGGAAATAGGATGCAAATAACAGGTAGTGGGTGAAATTCAATTCCTTGATTTTTCCATGATAGGCATCAATCAGAAAGGATATTTGGGTGAAGGTAAAAAATGAAATGCCGATCGGCAGGATAATGTTGAGTGTAGGTATATTGCCGGAGGAGACATCATTCAGAGTTACAATAAAAAAATTAACATATTTGAAAAAACCAAGAAGACTCAGATTGAAAGTGATTGAAGCCGTTAACCACCATCTGCCGCTTGTTGGGGTCGCGGAGAGTATCCGCTTGCAGACTGAGTAGTTAATAAAAATTGATGTCAAGAGAATGGGGATAAATCGGTAATCCCATGAACCATAGAAGAACAGAGACGCCATAACCAGCCAAACTGCCGCCCATTGCCTGCTCTTTCGAGAAAAGAAATAAAAACCGAACAGTGTGACAGGGAGAAAAAAAACAATGAATGAATACGAATTGAACACCATAGAGGCACCTACGTTCGCTAAACGGGATTTTTTATACCCCTTCCAGGGTAAAATTGATGTTTGAGTATCGCACAACCATCCCTGCATGGGTGGCGCTCGGTATGAGTGTACCGCAAGACCCCAATTCTATCCAAGGACTTTTCGTCACTTAAGTTTTTCACCAACGAGTCATCTGTATCGAGGCTTTCCATGAGTGTCGCCAGTGCGGCACGTGTTGCAAGGGCTATCGGAAGATTGTCGTCCAACCCGATGAGGCAGAGTTCATAGAAAAAATGGGGGGTATGTTGGTGTTAACGTGAGCATGAAGGACATCCGGGAAAGTGGTTTTGACGCAGCCGTCGACAGGGCAAAGAATGGTGAAAAATTGCACATGATCCACCCGGATGATAAGGGTTGCGTTTTTCTCGAGCACCGGAATGGGAAATATCGCTGTAATATCTACCACTATCGACCGAAAACCTGTCGCGGCTTTCGCTGTAATCTCGCCGATAACAGTTTTCTGCATCTGTTCGGAGGAGATGACGCCATGCACCTTCTCGGACAGGACATGTTTGGGCTGCCGCTGAAGACTTGACGGAGAGAGTTCAGCCTGTCGCCGTCAAGTCTTGGTGGATAATTCTAGCCGGTTTGTAAGGAAAGTCTTTGCTTGTTGTCGAGAATTTCATAAAATATATCAAAATGATACTTTGCAAATATCGATTGATATGTCTACATGTATCATTGTGTTCTCGGCACGACAAGATACGTTCATCTCCAAGCAGGAATCGGCTATGGTTCATAAATATCCAAAGGATTTGGTGCAAGAACTTACCGTGCTCTGGCGACTTGGGCCGCCGGGGATGGAGATTTCCAGTCCGGGATACAGGAGACTGCCGGATACTGAGGTGCTGGAGGAACTGATTTCAACGGCATACCAAGTCAGTCAGATGCAGGAGGAAGCTCGCGGTCTTCGTTTCCGACTCATGCTTTGTGAACCCGATGATGTTGATGAAGATGGCGTCGGCGAGGCTCTTGGTCTCTTTACCCTCAATTTTACTGTGCCGCGGCCCTACAACGAGTATGAACTCCTCAAGCTCGGTCCATCCATAGACTACAATAATTCACTCATTGGCATTCGCTATCGGAAGGGGGAAGGATTACAGATCTGGGGTCTGATCCATTCAGGGTCGCGGTGGATGCATGTCATTCATGGTGGCAGCAAACAGGCAACCCCCCTGCCGCCGGCGCTTGGCGTCAACATACTTGGCTCCGGTCGACTGATTGTTTGTCGGGGGGTGGAGATTCTTGCCCAGTTGAGCGGTGGTAAAATCATATCCCCCTCGACCAATGTCTTTCGTTCGCAGTGGGTTGCCAGGCGGTTTGGACAAGTGCGAAGTGAACTCGCGACCATGCACGAAGAGAATCCGCATTACGATCCGGGGGCATGGGCGCGCATCGATCCTTCTTTCATCCCGGCCCTTTATCTTGAGTTTTTCAAGCATGTCATCAGCACAGTCCGGCGTTCCGGGCATGGCGGGACGATCATATCGTTCCCTGCCGGAATGGATGGTCTGGTGGCCCATGATAACCCCTATATTGATCTCAAATATCGGTTTGATGAAGGAACTCCTCGTAACCAGCTGAGGAAGATCGTCCTGCGAATCATGGAAGTTCTGGCGCGCAATTGCGGTCGGCTCTATGGTCCCGAATATCTGGCGGGCTGGAAGGATTACGTGTCACTGCAGACGGAGGAGTTAGCGCAGCTTGATGAGCGGGTGTTTAAGTATGCCAGATTTATCGCTAGACTCACCGGGGTTGATGGCGCCGTCGTGACCACCGAAGGTCTTGAGATCATCGGATTTGGCGGCATTATCCAGGGTGCCATGGAAATGGGGGGGATCGTTGCCCGCGCCCTCGACCCGGAAGGTGTTCGCCGCCAGGTCGAGCGGGTTGAAAGTGTCGGCACCCGCCACCGGTCAATGTATTATCTCTGTCATAAGCTGCATGATGTCCTGGGAATAATTGTTTCCCAGGATGCTAAAGCAAGCGTCGTCACCTGGAAGGGTGAGAAAGTCACCTTCTGGGATGTCATTCCCATCGATTTTGCTTAAATTCCCACTTATTATTTTAACTCTCAGTTTCTCTTATCTTTGTCGGATGTGATGGTCGTATTTTTTTAAATAGATCTCTGAGAGTGTCAGGAAGGCGGTGATGATAAGGGGACCATAAATGATCCCGAGAATCCCATATACCGTCATTCCTCCAAGGATGGAGAGAAAAATCAGTAGGGTATGCATATGCACCCGGGTGCCGACCATCTTTGGTTTGACAAAATTTTCGACGCCTAGAGAGAGAATCAAATAGAAAACAAGAAGAAAGATACCTTCATTCATTCTATCACTGATAGCCAGTATCAGAGCTGCCGGAATCATCACCAGGCCAATGCCGAAAATCGGCATGAAAGCAATGACTGCCATGACGCAACCCCAAAGAATCGGAGAATTGAGGCCGAGTATTGAGAAGATGGCACCACCCATTACACCCTGTATGAGTCCGCAGATACCGTTTCCTTTGAGAATTGCGTTAGCTATTTCTTGAAATTTATCGATCAGCAGGCGATTCTCATCTTCTGGTAGAGGAGAGATGCGGATGATGTACTCTATCAGCTTCGGTTGATCTATAAGGAGGAAAAAAATGACGAGGATCATGAGGAAAAACATGAAAATAAATTGCAGTACATTTGCCGCCCAGGCACTGGCCTGGTTATAAAGCAGCAAGCCGCTTTGTTTAACCAGGTAGGAAAGGGTGTCGGAAATCTGCGACGACTCGAACTTGAAACCGACTTGTTTGAATTGTTCATGGAATTGCCGGATCAGCGGGCTTTCCTCAATGAATACCTGGAGCTTCAGGCCAATCCGGCTATCTCGGCCCCAGTTGTACAAATTGAGTGCTTCATCGGCCAGTGAAAAAACGAAAAAAATCAATGGAATAAAGACAATGGCGATAATCAGCAGGCAGGTGAGGGCCGAGGCCAGCTGACAGGGAAGTTTTTTGCTGATAAAGACATATATCGGACGGAAGAGGTTGGTCAAGAGGAAGGACAAAACCAAAATCGACCAGAATGGCCAGAGAATTACACCAAAGAAAAAGATCGATATAGCAAATACTAGGAGAAAGTATCTGATACTCACAGGGCTTGGGGAGTGTTCGTTTGTCTGATGACGTGTCTTGGTGTCTCGCATTTGTTGGTATCTGAAACAGTTCGAGGTTGGGGGGGAAAATAGGGTTGCAATTGTTCCAACTGCTGAGGTATTCTAAGAGCTTGTCTGCGAACTGGCCGGCAAGGCGCGGTAACATCTCGTATTGGATAAAAAATTATAGATCCTCTCGGGGATTAAGCAAAGAAAAATAAGTGTTGTCGAGGAGATTGGCGGAATGTGGGAAGATCTTGAAGTTGCATTGGAAAAGGTGCCCGGGGATAAATTAAAGAAAAAACCGTTACCCGACAAGCTCGGATTTGGAGTTCATTTTACAGATTACATGTTCCTTATGCAATGGAGTCGGGAGGATGGCTGGCATGATGCTAAAATCTGTGCAAAAGAAGAATTTCGACTTGATCCGGCGGCAATGGTCTTCCACTACGGTCAAGCAATATTTGAAGGCCTCAAAGCCTATCGGGGCAAAGATGATCAATTGTTTCTTTTTCGTCCCAAGGATAATTTTGAACGAATGAACAACTCAGCCGTGCGCATGTGTATGCCGCGGATTCCCCAGGAAAAGATAGTCAATATCTTGAAATCGCTTATCTACCTTGAGAGAGAGTGGGTGCCGCGAGCCGAGGGGGCAAGCATCTATATTCGCCCGACGATGATTGCCGTCGAACCGACCCTTGGAGTTAAACCATCGTCGCGCTACTATTTTTATATAATAATGTCCCCTGTCGGAGCGTATTATGCCGAAGGTTGCAACCCTACCAAAATCTATGTCAGCGATCAGTATGTCAGGGCGGTAAAGGGTGGCGTCGGTAACGTAAAAACTGCCGGCAACTATGCGGCATCCCTGTATATGTCGGAAATCGCCAAAAAAGAAGGGTGTACGCAGGTTTTATGGTTGGATGCCTGCGAACACAAATATATTGAAGAGGTGGGGACGAGCAACATTTTTTTCAAAATAGATGGACAACTGCTTACTCCGCCCCTGGAAGGTTCTATTTTAGGTGGAATTACCAGGGATTCAGTTATCAAACTTGCCTCCAGCTGGGGAGTGGATGTGGTTGAACGGAGGATCGCGATAGATGAGGTACTCAAGGCCAATGGGGAGGGCAGGCTGCAAGAGGTTTTCGGCACCGGGACCGCAGCGGTTATCTCTCCGGTCGGAGAACTGTTTTTTAAAGACATCAGTTACCGGATAAATGACGGCCGGACCGGAGAATTATCTTCCAGGCTCTATACTGAACTGCAATCCATCCAAAAAGGCTTTCAAGATGATCCCTGCAAATGGGTGGTTCGTGTTGGATGACTATGTACGATTCCCATGATGAGGTGGCAGCCTTTCGGGCCGAATTTGTCGCCTATCGCCTCTCGTTTTTTTTAAAAATCGCCCCTTGATTTTTAAAGATGACAGCCTATATTTTTGCGCAGTTCGATATACCACCCTGAAGATCGGGCAAAAATCAATTTGGGACTCCTTTCGTTATCCTGCGAGTCCCTTTTTCCGTAACAAATCATTTGTCTAGTTAGGAGGTAGTAATGAAGATTCGTCCATTGAATGATCGTCTTTTGGTGAAACGACTTGCAGAAGAGGGAAAAACAGCTGGTGGCATAATCATTCCTGATAGCGCCAAAGAGAAACCGGCCGAGGGTGAAGTCGTTGCTGTTGGCCCTGGAAAATTAAATGACAAAGGTGAAAGAGTTGCCCTTCAGGTTATTGCTGGAGACAGGGTACTGTTTTCGAAATACGGCGGGACCGAAGTGAAAATTGATGGCGATGACTTTCTCATCATGCGTGAAGACGATATCCTCGGGGTTGTTGTAAAATAATTTCAGACACTTCTGAAATTTGTTCACAATGTGTTTTTCATATAATTAGATAACATCTCGTTGAAAAAGGGAGAATAGAATTATGGCTGGAAAAGAAATCAGATATGGAGTTAAAGCCCGTGAGTCGATCCTCAACGGCGTTAATGTATTAGCGAATGCTGTAAAGGTGACCCTCGGCCCAAAAGGCCGCAATGTATTGATCGATAAGTCCTATGGCGCCCCGACAATCACCAAGGACGGCGTAACCGTCGCCAAGGAGATCGAGCTGAAAGACAAGTTCGAGAATATGGGCGCACAGATGGTCAAGGAAGTTGCTTCAAAAACTTCTGATGTTGCCGGTGACGGCACCACAACTGCAACTGTTCTTGCGCAATCAATTTATACCGAAGGTGTAAAGCTTGTTGCCGCCGGCGGCAATCCTATGGAGATCAAGCGCGGTATTGATAAAGCTGTCGCGTGTGTTGTTGCTGAATTGGCTAAGATAGCCACTCCAACCAAAGAACAAAAAGAGATCGCCCAGGTTGGTACCATTTCTGCAAATAACGATGAGACCATCGGTAATATTATCGCCGAAGCAATGGATAAAGTTGGCAAAGAAGGCGTTATTACTGTCGAAGAAGCAAAGTCGATGGACACCAGTCTTGATGTCGTTGAAGGTATGCAGTTCGACCGCGGTTACCTCTCTCCCTATTTTGTCACCGATCCTGAGCGGATGGAAGTAACCATGGAAGAGCCTTATATCCTCCTGGTAGAGAAGAAAGTTTCCAGCATGAAGGATCTTCTCCCGGTTCTTGAATCTGTTGCCAAGATGGGCAAAGGTCTGTTCATCGTAGCTGAAGATGTGGATGGGGAAGCTCTTGCAACTCTGGTTGTCAATAAGCTTCGCGGCACCCTCAGTGTGGCGGCTGTTAAAGCGCCTGGTTTTGGTGACCGTCGCAAAGCGATGCTCGAGGATATCGCCGTTCTCACCGGTGGTCAGGTTATTACCGAAGATCTAGGTATTAAACTTGAAAACGTCACCGTCAATGACCTCGGTACCTGTAAGCGCATTGTCGTCGATAAAGACAACACTACTCTTGTTGACGGTGCCGGTGATAAAGAAAAGCTTGCTTCACGTGTCAAGCAGATCCGTGCCCAGATTGAGGACACTACTTCTGACTATGATCGCGAAAAACTGCAAGAGCGACTTGCCAAGCTGATTGGTGGTGTTGCTGTCATCAATGTTGGTGCTGCAACTGAGATTGAGATGAAAGAGAAGAAGGCCCGCGTTGAAGATGCTTTGAATGCGACTCGTGCCGCTGTCGAAGAAGGCGTTGTTCCTGGTGGTGGCGTGGCTTATCTCCGATGTCTCAAAGCCCTTGCCGCACTTGAAATGAAAGGCGAACAAGCGCTGGGGAGAAATATTCTCCTCAGGGCCCTTGAAGAACCTATCCGTCAGATCGCCAATAATGCCGGGCGTGAAGGTTCTGTCATCGTTGAACATGTGAAGGGACTCGAAGGCGCAATGGGTTTCAATGCTGCTACCGAAGAGTATGAGAATCTTATTGCAGCTGGTGTTATTGATCCCGCCAAGGTTACCCGAACCGCACTGCAAAATGCTGCCTCTGTAGCCGGCATGCTCCTCACTACCGAGTGTGTGATTGCCGAGATTCCGGAAGAGAATGCTCCTGCCGGCGGTGGAATGCCCCAGGGAATGGGCGGAATGGGCGGAATGGGCGGAATGATGTAAGATTTGTTCAGCAGCTCCCATGATTGTCGAAGTATAGGAAAATATTGGAAGGTTCTGGTTTCGCCGGGACCTTCCATTTTTTATGCAAAATCCTCAGTTTTGATTGAAAAGTGTTGACATGGAAGTGTCGATAAGGTATTTATTTTCGCCTTATCCTACGGCGATGTAGCTCAGTTGGTCAGAGCATGCGGCTCATATCCGCAGTGTCCGGGGTTCAAGTCCCTGCATCGCCACCAGAATTGCACTGGCTTTTTAAGGCTTTTATATATAGGGCTCGCTACGGTTTCTTGTAGCGAGCCTTTTTTTTATTGCTTATTATTGGGTTCAGTCAGGTTGAATCTGATTAATCATCCCTGAATGCATCATAAATGTTCTTGATATCGGCAATGAGTTCGTGCTACTTTCAACCCTGAAAGCGAGGGAGTTTTACTTTTTAATTCATCCATGTGACTTGAGACTAATGCATAGATTACTCTACACTAAGCATCTGTACAGAACACCGGACCGCCCTCTTTCGTTGTTGGCAAAAATGTTTCCCTCTGCGCTTTTTTATTTCCATCTCATAGGTATTGTCTGGCGATCGAGTAGCGTGGCTAAAAGGGGTAAGTATGGGGACGATGATTGGATTAACAGTAGCTTGGATGTGTTGCGACGGCTAGAACTTGCGGGGGTTAAGATAGACATATCGGGTATTGAAAATATCGAGAGTCAGGATCGGCCGGCCGTTTTTTTAGGCAATCATATGAGCATGATGGAGACAATGCTTCTGCCCGTGATTATTCAGCCGATTATGCCGGTAACTTTCGTTGTAAAGCAAAGCCTGCTCACTTATCCGGTTTTTAGGCATATAATGCTTTCACGTAGTCCTGTGGCCGTCACTAGAACCAATCCCCGGCAGGATTTTAAAGTTGTCATGTCCGAAGGGGTGAATAGATTACGAGATGGGATTTCGGTGATCGTATTTCCTCAGACAACGCGATCGCATGCATTCGATCCGGAACAGATGAGTTCAATCGGTGTGAAGCTAGCTAAAAAAGCCGGAGTTCCAGTTATTCCTATGGCGTTGAAAACCGATTGCTGGCAGAATGGCTCCTGGCTTAAGGATTTCGGCAGGCTTGATGTCTCCAAGACGGCGTATTATTCCTTTGGTGCGCCAATAAAGGTAGTGGGCAAAGGTGATGAGGAGCAAATCGAAGTCAACGCGTATATTACGAAGGCACTGCAAAAATGGGGCAATCCCGACATGCAATGATGAGTTACAAGGCTGGGTTCCTGATTTTTATAGCCGGGGTAATTGACGGCAGCGTTAGTCGTCATCCTCATCTTCAAGGAACTCGTCTTCTTCCGGGTCTATCTCCTCAGCATCTACTTCGTTGTCTTCTTCGGTGAGATTTTCATCCTTTTCTTGCTCGTTTTCCACGACGATATCATTGTCGGTCACTGAGTCGTCATCATCCTCCAGGCTGGTTTGCTGCCGAATTGCTTTAGGAATTTTCGATTCTGGCAGGATAAGTTCTGTGATTTTGGCAATCTCTTCATTCAGGCTCAAATCCTGAAGACAAACTTCACAAGTGGTGGCATGTTGCTCCATGAATGAGACCATGCGGGCCGGAGCCATGGTCTCGTCACGAACACTGAGATACCATGACTTAATCATTTTAATTAATCTTTCGCACTGCATGTAGGGTAAGAATCTGGTTCCTTGAATTTTTAAAAAAAATGTGTATGTCGATTTGACACCATGTCAAAACGACAATAAAACCCTGTAGTATAATAAATAGTTGTTTTCAAGGTCAACACTTATTAGTATACTCATTCTTTTTTACTGCAAACTTTGGAAGTGGATAGGGCACTGGTGGCTCTCCCGGACTTCAAATCCGGTGTAGCGGGTTAATAGCTCGTTAGGTGGGTTCGATTCCCATGCACTTCCGCCACTCTTACGGCATCAGTCACCCTGCTGCCCGCCTTTTGTATTTTCTATCATCAGCTCCCACAATCAAGGATGAAACCTCGCTTTCGATCAGAGATTTTCGAAAATCAAAGGGTTAGAAATTTTTATTCATAACTCGGAACGAATATTGTACTCGAAAGCGAGAAGATTGGTATCTGAAAAATTGGCTTTGACGAATTATTCAAAAATAGGCGGTAGTCAATTGGACGAGATCGCGCCGTTGTTAATCTCATTTTATCAATGGGTGACCCATGTCCTGACGCTGTTCTACATATGCTTCGGCAACTTTTCGTGCAATGTTCCTGATGCGGCCTATATATCTGGTGCGTTCGTTGACGCTGATGGCCTTCCTGGCGTCAAGGAGATTGAAGGTGTGTGAGCATTTAAGGCAATAATCATAAGCAGGAAGGATCAATTTTTTGTCGACCAGCCTCTGGGCCTCTGCTTCGTACGTGTCAAAAAACATCAAGAGTTTGTCGACATTTGCCTCTTCAAAATTAAATATAGAAAATTCAACTTCCGCTTGGTGAAAGATCTCTCCATAGGTTATCTGCTCATTCCAGGCAATGTCGTAGACGCTTTCAACTCCTTGAAGATACATGGCAATACGTTCAAGACCATAGGTTATCTCAACCGTTGTCGGGTAGAGCTCGATTGAACCTGCCTGTTGAAAATATGTGAATTGGGTGATTTCCATTCCATCCAACCACACCTCCCAGCCAAGGCCTGAGGCTCCAAGGGTCGGCGATTCCCAGTCATCTTCAACAAAACGAATGTCATGATCAAGCAAATTAAGTCCGAACCTTTCGAGACTTCCAAGATACAATTCTTGGACGTTCAGAGGCGATGGCTTGATGACAACCTGGTATTGGTAATAGTGTTGCAGGCGGTTCGGGTTGTTGCCGTATCTGCCATCGGTAGGACGCCGCGAAGGCTGTGGATATGCCGATTTCCAAGGCTCCGGCCCCAATGCTCGGAGGAGCGTAGCGGGGTGGAATGTTCCGGCACCGACTTCCATGTCATAGGGTTGTTGGATAACACATCCCTGTTCTGCCCAATATTGACTCAACTCAAACATAATATTTTGAAAATTCATAGAAATTTCCCGGGGTCTACCTTGGATCAAGGAATATAGTTAGATATTTGTTTACAAATAATGCAGTATGCCTTCCCGCTCCGCAATGATTCCATAGTATATAATTGGTATCTTGACTTTTGTCTATGGGGTCATCATTGTGTTGGCCTGGAAGGTGTGGAATCGGCATTAAATTATTTCACAACCGCAGCCTACATAATCGTTCGTGGATCTCCTTCTATGCAGACATTTGGTCATTTTCAACAATCTTTAGAAATATCGCAACTTCTAAAAACGGCAAGCACTATTGCCATTGTCGGCTTGTCTCCAAAAGACCATAGGCCGAGCAATATGGTTTGTCGTTACCTTATTTCTGCCGGATATACGGTATATCCCATTAATCCGGGACAGGATGAAGTTCTTGGCATGAAGTGTTACCCGGCTCTTAGGGCTTTGCCTTTTGCAATTGATATCATAAATATCTTTAGGAAATCAGAGGAAGTTCTGCCAATTGTCGAGGAAGCACTTACCTTGCATCCTCAGCCAAAAGCTATCTGGATGCAGCAGGGTATCAGCAATGAAGAAGCCGCTGGACTTGCAAGAAACAAAGGGATTCTGGTGGTTATGGATCGGTGTATAAAGATTGACCACGAAAATTTCATTCGTTGATAGCCGCCCTCGGAAACAATTCCCTTTTCTTCTCACCAGCCAAATCATGGAACCAAAGATACTCAGCATTCGGGGTGCGCGAATGCATAATTTGAAAAACATCGATGTCGATCTACCACGCAATAGCTTGGTGGTATTTACCGGGATTTCCGGATCTGGAAAATCAACCTTGGCATTTGATACCTTGTACGCTGAGGGACAACGGCGCTATGTAGAATCGCTTTCGACTTACGCACGACAGTTTCTTGGGCAGATGGATAAGCCAGATGTTGATGCACTGGAGGGGCTATCACCTGCGGTTTCCATCGAACAGAAAACAACTAGCAAAAACCCGCGTTCGACAGTGGGTACGGTTACCGAAATTTATGATCATTTGCGCCTGCTTTTCGCTCGTTGCGGGCATTCTCATTGTCATCAGTGTGGAAGTGAAATTCAGGCTCAATCAATAGAAGACATGGTGAATGCCCTGATGTCACTGCCGGAGGAGACTAAGGTGATTCTCCTAGCCCCCCTGGTGACCGAAAGGAAAGGGCGGCATGAACAATTACTCATGAGAATCCGCAAGGAAGGTTTTGTTCGGGTGCGTATTGATGGAGACATCCTGCACGCAGATGATATTACACCGCTTGATAAAAATAAAAAACATTCCATAGAGATCGTTGTTGATAGGCTGGTGATCAAGGAATCTGTTCGTCGACGCTTGGCTGAGTCGGTGAGCACTGCCGTCAAACTTACAGAAGGACTCCTTTTAGTCCAGTTTCCTGACAATTCATCGGAAAAATTATTCAGTGAATTTGCGGCCTGCCATAAATGCGGAATCTCTATGCCACCCCTTTCCACTCAGCTATTTTCATTTAATAATCCGCAAGGAGCGTGTTCCGAATGTAGTGGCCTTGGGGTGAAACAATTTTTCGATCCAGCTCTTATAGTGCCTGATCCACAAAAATCGATCAGTGCGGGGGCAATCGCTCCATGGGTTTGGCGCAAGGAGGAATCGTATACAGGGCATATGCTGGAGTCGGTTGCCAACCATTATGGTGTTTCGCTGGATACGCCTTTCGAGAAGCTGCCTCTAAAGATTCAAAATATTTTCTTATATGGTTCGGGAGTTGAAGAATTACCTTTTCATTATCGCAAAGGACAAAGGGTTCTGTCGGCTGTGAATCGGTTCGAAGGAGTCATTCCGCAACTGGATAGACGATACCACGAAACCCAGTCGGCCATGATTCGTGAAGAGCTTGGAAAGTACATGAATGAACAACAATGTACACTTTGTTCCGGCGCACGGCTCAAGCCTGAAGCTCTAGCCGTGCGAATAGGAAAATGGTCTATATACGAAATAACCTGCTTATCGATAGAAAAGCTACTTGAAGAGTTACCGGTTATTCCCTTGTCGGTTCGCGAAAGGAAAATTGGTGAACCTATTCTCAAGGAAATCGTCGACCGTCTCTCTTTTCTCGAAGATGTTGGCTTGGGATATCTTTCTCTGGAAAGAAGAGCGGGGACGCTTTCCGGTGGGGAGGCGCAGCGTATCAGACTTGCTTCTCAGATCGGATCGCGGTTAGCCGGGGTATTATATATACTCGATGAACCAAGTATCGGCCTGCATCAGCGCGACAATCAGAAGTTGATTAATACCCTGCTGGAACTTCGCGATTTGGGTAACAGTGTGATCGTCGTGGAACATGATACCGATACTATTTTGGCGGCTGATCATGTGCTTGATATGGGACCGGGGGCGGGTATTCATGGCGGGAAGGTAGTATTTAACGGATCGGTTCAAGGTTTGCTGGCTTGCGAGAGTTCGATCACAGGGGCATATCTTTCCGGGCGTTTAGCGATAGAAACACCAAAAACAAGACGGCCTGTCCTTGAAGAGAGCGGGAAATGGTTGCGGTTGCAACATTGCAACATCAATAATTTGCAAAATTTAACTGTATCCTTTCCGATCGGAGTTTTCACGACGGTTACCGGGGTTTCCGGATCAGGAAAGAGCTCTTTAGTAATAGAAACTCTCTATACACTTGTGAAAGGAGGATTGAATAAAAGGAGCGCAACCTATAGCCAAGATGGAGCACTGTTGACCGGTTTAGAATGCATCGATAAAATCATTGATATCGACCAAAGTCCAATAGGCAGGACGCCTCGCTCGAATCCTGCAACCTATACAGGTGTTTTTACACCAATTCGTGAGCTTTTCGCGCGTTTACCGGAATCTCGTTCCCGAGGATATAAACTTGGCCGTTTTAGCTTTAACATAAAAGGAGGGCGGTGTGAAGCGTGCGAAGGAGAAGGAGTAAACAAGATAGTCATGCACTTTCTTCCCGATATTTATGTTGAGTGTGACACCTGTAAAGGTAAGCGTTACAACAGTGAGACGTTGGACATTCAGTATCGGGGGAAAAACATTCATGAAATTCTCGCCCTGACGGTTGAGGAAGGACTGAACTTTTTCAAGAATGTGCCGGCAATACATGCAAAGCTCCAAACACTTTTTGACGTTGGACTTTCATATATCTCACTCGGCCAATCTTCGGTGACACTGTCGGGCGGCGAAGCCCAGCGCGTCAAACTGGCGAAGGAACTCTCCGGCAGGAGCAGCGGAAAAACCATTTATATTCTCGATGAACCTACCACCGGTTTGCATCCGGCAGATATTCAGCATTTGCTCAATGTTCTGAATCGTCTCGTAGATCAAGGTAATACCGCTGTGATTATTGAGCATAATCTCGATGTAATCAAGACTGCTGACTGGATAATCGATATCGGTCCAGAGGGAGGAGATGGTGGCGGGCAGCTGGTTGCCGTCGGAACACCGGAGTCAATAGCCAATTCCAGAGAATCCTATACAGGGAAATTTCTGGGACAGGTGCTCTAATATCACAATGATGCGGCAATGACAGGTTCAGGACTTGATTCCAAGACGGAAGTACGTTCTAATAGCCGCTTGATCCTACTCGAATCACCGATAAACCCTATTTCAATAACTTTGGAGAATAAAATGGCAGAAAAAACAAATGAAGAAAATGCGCCAAGACCTGAATTTCGCATGCAAAAAATGTATATCAAAGATTTGTCATTCGAAAACCCAAATTCGCCGCAGATATTCACCGCCCAGCAAAAAATGGATCCAGGCGTTGAGGTAAATTTACAGCTCAACAATCATCAGATTGATACTGATCATTGGGAGGTGATTCTAAAAATTACCGCGAAAGTTTCGTCAAAAGATGAAAACAAAGTACTCTTTATTCTTGAAATTGAACATGCTGCCGTCTTTATGTTACGCAACATACCAGCAGAGCATATCCAGATGCTCCT